>Ga0182739_1000038_pt1 | contig 329822 bp, 298 predicted proteins | sample eDN5th30CBELigBY_FD_128873 | JGI IMG/M metagenome (GOLD analysis project Ga0182739, IMG submission 128873) | Enriched backyard soil microbial communities from Emeryville, California, USA - eDNA 5th pass 30_C BE-Lig BY (version 2) (version 2) | ecosystem: Environmental > Terrestrial > Soil >... | reverse complement strand
GTAACTATAGCAAGCCTTTTTCCACCGCGCAACTCGCTTTGACCCAAATTCCTCCCCAACACCAGGCAATCCCCCTCCCCCTTCCCCCTAACCCCTTGATCGGATTCGGGGATTTTTTTTACGAAAGAATGAAATTTTTTTTACCGGGCCGGCGCGCACCTTCGGACCAAGCCTGAAAGCCGTCACGAAAAACCTGTCTTGAAGGAAGAACGGCATAGGAACGTTGGCAAAAGGCCGTGGCCGCCAGGGGTGCCGGCCTGCCGACGGATCAAGCGTCCGGCAGCACAACAGACACCCAAAGCGTGGCCACGCTTTTCATGGCCCGGCCGCTCTCCTTATGTAGTTATGTAGGTATGGCGCGGCTTTACATTGGTTACGCCCGCAGCAGCGGCGCGAACTTCTGGCGCAGCTTGGCCATCTTGGGCGAAATGACCATCTGGCAATAGCCCTGCTGGGGATGCCTGGCGTAATAGTCGCGATGGTAGTCTTCGGCGGGCCAGAACTTTGGCGCGGGCTCGAGGCGGGTTTCCAGCTTGCGGCCCAGCAGCTCCTGAGTCTGCGCCATGACCTTGCGCGCCACTTCTTTTTGTTGCTCGGTTTCATAAAAGACAACCGACGCATACTGCGTGCCGGCATCCGCCCCCTGCCGATTCAAGGAGGTGGGGTCGTGCGTAGCAAAAAATATTTCCAGTATGGTTGCCAGGTCGACGACGCCCGGGTCGAAGCCGACCCGCACCACCTCGACGTGATCGGTATCGCCGCCGCATATCTGTTCATAGCTCGGGTTCTCGCTGCGGCCTCCGCTGTAGCCCGACATGACGGTGCGCACGCCGCGCACCGCCAGGAACACCGACTCGGTGCACCAGAAGCAGCCGCCGCCCAGGGTGATGAACTCAAGTTCGGAAGTTTCTGTGTTTTCCATTATGGATCCTCATGGATGCTTCGGTTTCAATCTGCTCGATCACCTCGCCGGCGCACGCGCCGGTCAATGATGCACGGCAAGCCCCTATTTTTTTGCATCGGCATCGGCCAGCGACAAAATCCATTTTGCCAGTTCGCGCGCCTCGGTCTCGCTGACCTGCGGCTGGGCCGGCATGGGAATGGCGCCCCAGCGGCCGCCGCCGCCGCTACGGATGCTGTGCGCCAGGTAATCGACGGCCCCGTCATGGCCGGCAAAGCGCTGGGCCACGGCCTTGAAGGCTGGGCCGACCCGCTGCCTGTCCACGGTATGGCAGGCAATGCAGTTCTTGGCCTGCGCCAGGCCCAGCCCCACGGTTTGCGCCCGCGCCGGCATGCTTGGCACGCCCGCAACCAGCAAGGACAGCGCGACGACAAACGCCGACGGCGCAACGGCGGAGCCGCGTGCCTTTTTGTTGAGCTTGAACCACATCGACATGGCCATGAAACTTGCCTTCTTGTACTTGGATGGCATAAAAGTAATCGCCATAAATAATTCGCGCCCGCAGAGAGAATTCAGGATATAGAGGGTATTATCGGCCAGACGGCGGCGCAACGCCACGCAACGGCGCATCAAGCGGCGCCATTCGTGCGCGTTTTTTTGCATGACCGGCGCAAACTCGTTCAAACCACTCGTCATAGAAAACCTCTTATGCTCCAGTACCCAAAGTTTGACCCCATCGCCATACAAATCGGGCCTGTCGCCGTTCACTGGTACGGGCTCATGTACCTGGTGGGCTTCGCGCTTGTCTGGATTCTTGGACGCTGGCGCATCCAGCACGGCAAAAGCAAGCTTACCGTGGCCGATCTGGAAGACCTGATCTTTTATTGCGTGCTTGGCGTGGTCATTGGCGGACGCCTGGGCTATGTACTGTTCTACCAGCCTTCCCAATACCTGGCTCACCCGCAGGAAATCTTTTACCTTTGGCAGGGCGGCATGTCGTTCCACGGCGGCCTCATCGGCGTCATTACCGTGTTGCTGCTGTTTGCCCGCAAGAAAAAATACCGGTTTCTTGAAGTGGGCGATTTCATCGCCCCGCTCATCCCGCTTGGGCTGGCGGCCGGCCGCCTGGGCAACTTCATCAACGGCGAACTCTGGGGCCGGCCCACCACCATGCCCTGGGGCATGGTTTTCCCGCAAACCGGCGACGGGATTCCGCGCCACCCATCCCAACTTTACGAAATGGGACTCGAAGGCTTTGCCTTGTTCGCCATTCTATGGTGGTTCGCCAGAAAGCCGCGCCCCGTCGGGCAAATCAGCGCGGTGTTCCTGATGGGCTATGGCGTATTCCGCTTCCTGGTGGAGTTCACCCGCGCCCCCGACGCCTTTCTGGGCCTTTTGGCCGGAGGACTATCGATGGGGCAGCTATTGTCGCTGCCCATGATCGTCATTGGCGCGATTATTTTTTTCCTTTCAGGAAAATCGAACCGCGCACCGACACCGTGACGGTTTCGGTTCCGCCCTCGAGCGGCACGGCGGCCTTGTCGGCGGCCATCGCCATCATGCGCGGGGCCGGCTGATAAGGCTGCGCGCCCGAGCCGCCCAGTTCCACATTGCGCAATGCATACGAGGAATAGCCGAAGGCATCGGTCAAAGCCTGGGCCCGCTGCTGGAAGGCCTTGACGGCTTCGGCCAGAAGGCTTTGCTCGGCCTTGGCCCGGGCTTCGCGCGAGACCGAGAAGGCCAGGCCGGAAATGGGCATGCGGTCGCTCAAGGTATTGGCAAGCTTCGAGGCGGCCTCGAAGTCGGTGGACTCGAGGATGATTTCGCCGCGCCCGCGCCACGAGGTGATCTTGCCGCTTTTATCGGTGAACGGATACAGGCTATAGCTGCCGCTGCGCGCCTTGACCTTGGCATTGCCCTTGGCCTGATCCATGACGCTGTTCAGCGTTTTGCCCAGCTCGGCGGCGACCTTGGCCTGCGACGCATCGGTCAGCTCGGCCGCCAGCGTGATCTTGACCGTGTCTTGCGCCACCACGGACGATGCCTCGGCGTTCAGCGAGGCCTGGGGCCATTTGGCCGCGGCCTGGGACGCTGCGTCGGGCGCCTGCGCATAGGCCGGCGCCTGGGCCGTGAATGCGCAGGCCAGGGCCAACGCTCCCGCGCACAACAGTTGTTTACGCTTTATTCGACCACGCACCAAAGCGCAAGCCTCGGACTTCAGGCCGAGGCCAAGCGAGGCAAGGTCGATACGGCGCCGAAGGCGCCCCCGCATTGTGGAGGAGAGGCTCCGGCCTTCGGGCCGGAGTTCTTCAAATTGATTCATGCTTTTTCCCCATAAAAGAAAAAGCCCGTCGTGGAACGACGAGCTTTTTGAAAAATGCCCCGCCTGTGCCGTCTAGACCGGCATCCTGGAACCGAGGGTTCAAGGTTGGTCGCCATCAGTCAAACTCTGGGATCACCAAGTTAAGGTGTTCACGCCTGTTTGTCAATCCGGCAACCGATATGCCATAAGCATTGGTTCAAGGAATGTATGGTCGTGTCACAAACACTGCAGGGACTAAGGGTTAGGCTACGCCGACCGACACGGCCGCGCAACCAGTATTGGGTTACCGACTTTTATTATTTACCTGGGGAGGCTCCGATTACTTGATCGATCATGCTGTTCATGTCGTCGATTTTACGCTTGAAATCGCCAACGGCGACATTGCTGAGCGGTCCGTCAGGCGCGCGCATGGCCAGCAGCTCGGCCGCGATCTGGATCGCGGCCATGACGGCAATGCGTTCGTTGCTGGCAATTTTACCAGAGCCTTTCACCCCCAGCATGCGCTGGTCGACAAGCCGGACCGCCGCAAGCAGGGCGTCTTTTTCGTCTGGGGCGCAGGCCAGGGAATAGTCCCGCCCCAAGATGGATACATCGATGCGTTCCATGGCTGTTACTCCTGAGGCGCGCCAGGCAGACGCTCTAGTATGGCATCGATGCGGTCTTTGGCCGCGCTTGCCGCGGCGCGCAGCCGATCCGCCTCGGACTGGCTGGCCTGCAGGGTTTGCGAGACCTTGTCGTAGTCGGCCTTGTAGCGCGAGGCTTCGAGCCGCAACTCGAGTTGGGCGGCTTCGGCCTGAGCCCGCACCGCGCCAATCTCGTTGTCGTGTTCGGAAAGGCGCTGCGCCACGGAAGCGTGCTCGTTCAGCTGGCGGGCCAACTGATCGCGCAGTGCGCTGCGTTCTTGCTCCAGCGTGGTAAGCCGCGCCTGCAGCGACGCCCGCTCGGCCTGAAGCTGGCGGGTCAACTGCACCATTTGCCCGATGCGGGCAGCGAGGGTATCGAGATCTTGCAACATGGGCGTTATCGTAAACCATCCCTCCCCCCGGTGGGAAGACAAGATGGGCTTCAATTTGAATCAAGAGTGAAAGCATAACTGAAAACCGGCGCCCGTCCCATCGAACGCATCGAACGCGCAAGCGCTGGTCTACAATGTTCCGGCCATCCGAGCAAAGGCTTGAAGCGGCCTTTGCATTTACTGCCTATAAATCAAAAAACTTCTTTACGAATCAAAAAAGCCTACCTGGAGATACGCATGCCGTCCATTGCCGAAAAAACCTATGCTCCCGCCGCCAGCCTGAACGTCGCATTCCTGGGGCTGGGCGTAATGGGCTACCCGATGGCCGGGCACCTGAGCAAGGCGGGGCACCGCGTCACGGTCTATAACCGCAGCGCCGGCAAGGCCCAGGCCTGGGTGGCGGAATTCGGCGGCAAGGCAGCCGCCACACCGCGCGAAGCAGCGCAAGAGGCGGATATCGTATTCAGTTGCGTGGGCAACGACGACGATCTGCGCAGTGTCGTGCTGGGCGAAAACGGCGCGCTGGCGGGCATGCGAGCAGGCGCTTTGTTCGTGGACCACACCACCGCCTCGGCCCAGGTCGCACGTGAACTGCACGCGCAAGCGGCCAGGCACAATGCCGGTTTTGTCGATGCCCCGGTCTCGGGCGGCGAAGCGGGCGCGGTCCACGGCCGGCTCACCGTCATGTGCGGCGGCGAAGCCGGGCAGTTCGCCGTCATGGAACCCGTGGCCCGCGCCTACGCGCAGGCCGTGACCCTGCTGGGCGAGCCGGGCTCGGGCCAGTTGTGCAAGATGGTCAACCAGATATGCATCGCCGGCATCCTGCAGGGGCTGGCCGAGGCCATCGCCTTCGGCAAGACGGCCGGCCTGGATATCGAACAAGTGCTCCAGGTCATCGGCAAGGGCGCGGCCCAAAGCTGGCAGATGGACAACCGGGGCAGCACCATGGCCCAGGGCAAGTTCGACTTCGGCTTCGCCGTCGACTGGATGCGCAAGGATCTGGGCCTGGTGCTAAGCGAGGCCAGGAACAACGGCGCCCGGCTGCCGCTCACCGCCCTGGTCGACCAGTTCTACGCCGACGTGCAGCACATGGGCGGCAACCGCTGGGATACTTCCGCGCTGATCGCCCGGCTCGACGGCAAGAACTGAGCCCGCCGGGCCCTGGCGCGCCAGTGGCACGCTAGCCGGCCGTGGGCGCCTGATCTTTGTCGGGCGCCGCGCCCCCGCGATGCGCGCGCTGGCGCAAATAGCGGATGTCCTGGCCGCGCTTGAACAGCACGCCGGCCAGCTCGTTGAGCGCCTGGGTGTATACCTCGCGCTTGAACTCGATGACGGCATCGAGCGGAACCCAATAGTGGTTCCAGCGCCAGGCGTCGAATTCGGGGTGCCGCGTGGCGCGCAGGCAGACGTCTGAATCGCGGCCGACCAGCCGCAGCAAAAACCAGATTTGCTTTTGTCCTTTGTACAGGCCGCGCGAATCGCGCCGAACGAAATCGCTGGGCACGTTGTAGCGCAACCAGTCGCGTGTCCGTCCCAGGATGCGGACATGATCGGGCAGCAAGCCGACTTCTTCGTGAAGCTCACGATACATGGCTTGCACTGGGCTTTCACCGTGTTTGATGCCGCCTTGCGGGAACTGCCAGGCATGCTCCCGAATACGCTTACCCCAAAAAACCTCGTTTTTATGGTTTACAAGGATAATGCCGACATTAGGACGGTAGCCTTCGCGATCTAACATGGGCCACCTCTATAAACTTATACAATTACGTCCAATTATACGTATCTGTCGAGAACCCTACCATGCGCGCATCCAAGTATCACATCAACACCCTCAAAGAAGCTCCCGCCGAAGCCGAGGTCATCAGCCACCAGCTCATGACCCGCGCCGGAATGATCCGCAAGGCGGCGGGCGGCATCTATACCTATATGCCCCTGGGCCTGAAGGTGCTGCGCAAAATCGAAAACATCGTGCGCCAGGAAATGAACGCGGCGGGCGCCATCGAACTGCTGATGCCGGTGGTGCAGCCGGCCGAACTCTGGATGGAGTCGGGCCGCTGGGAAAAATACGGCGCCGAACTGCTGCGCATCAAGGATCGCCACCAGCGCGATTTCGTCCTGCAGCCGACCTCGGAAGAAGTCATCACCGACATCGCGCGCAACGAAATCCATAGCTGGCGCCAGTTGCCCGTCAACTTCTACCATATCCAGACCAAGTTCCGCGACGAGCGCCGCCCCCGCTTCGGACTGATGCGCGGACGCGAGTTCACCATGAAGGACGCCTATTCCTTCGACCGCGACGAAGCCTCGGCGCAGGCCAGCTACGACAATATGTATGCCGCCTACATGCGCATATTCGAGCGGCTCGGCCTGGAATTCCGGGCGGTGGCCGCCGACACCGGCTCCATCGGCGGCTCGCGCAGCCACGAATTCCAGGTCATCGCCGACACCGGCGAGGATCTGCTGGTCTACAACCCCGACTCGCAATACGCGGCCAACATCGAATTGGCCGAGGCCCCCTGCCTCATCACCGAACGCGGCGCGGCTGCCGAAGCGCTGGTCAAAACGCCCACCCCCGACGCGCAAAAGTGCGAGGCCGTGGCCGAACTGCTGCAGCGCCCGCTGTCGGACACCGTCAAGTCCATCGTGCTGGCCACCGAGCCCGAGGAAGAAGGCGGCCAGGCCGCCCTGTGGCTGCTGCTGCTGCGCGGCGACCACGAGCTGAACGAAGTCAAGACCGGCAAGCTTGCCGGCCTCGATCGCGGCTATCGCTTCGCCACCGACGCCGAAATCAAGCGGGCGTTCGGCTGCCCGCCCGGCTACCTGGGCCCCATCCAGACGCAAGAGCCCATGACTGTCATCGCCGACGCCACCGTGGCCAACATGAGCAACTTCATCTGCGGCGCCAACGACGAAGGCTTCCACTACACCGGAGTCAACTGGGGACGCGACCTGCCCGAACCCACCATGGTGGCCGATCTGCGCAACGTCGTCGCCGGCGACCCCGACCCCCGGGGAGGACAACTGGCGATTCAGCGCGGCATCGAAGTCGGACACGTGTTCTTCCTGGGCGACAAGTACTCCAAGGCGCTGCAGGCCACGTTCCTGGAAACCGACGGCAAGCCGGCCGTTTTGCAAATGGGTTGCTACGGCATCGGCATCAGCCGCATTTCCGCCGCCGCCATCGAACAGAACCACGACGACAAGGGCATCATCTGGCCCAAGGCCATCGCGCCGTTCGAAGCGGTCATCTGCCCCATGGGCTTCCACAAGAGTGAAACAGTGCGCAACACCGCCGAAACTCTGTACCGGCAGCTTCAGGAACAAGGCGTGGACGTCATGCTGGACGACCGCGACACGCGGCCCGGCGTCATGTTCGCCGACTGGGAGCTCATCGGCGCGCCGCTGCGTATCACGGTGGGCGATCGCGGCCTGAAGGACGGCATCGTCGAATTCCAGGATCGCCGCAGCGGGCAGTCCGGCAATATCCCCGTCGGCGACGCCCTGGCCCATGCAATAGAGCAATTAAAATTATTACGCTGAATTACACTTGGCCCCCACTGGAAGGCCGAAAGGTTTATTATGTGCCCGACGCCCGGCCTGAATTCGCCGGGCTTGTCACGTCGCTCAACGAAACCCATGTCAACTGAAACGCCCAAGCAGACGCTGGATATACGCGTATATTACGAAGACACCGACACCGCAGGGGTGGTGTTCTACGCCAACTACCTGAAATTCTTCGAAAGAGCACGCACCGAATGGCTGCGGAATCTGGGGGTAAACCAATCCGAACTGGCCAGGCGCGAACACCGCATGTTCGTGGTCAAGGGCGCCGACATCCAGTACCGCAAACCGGCCAGGCTGGACGACCTGATCACCATACACAGCCAGATCGTGCGCCTGGGCCGCGCCTCGGTCGACTTCAAGCAGCAGGCCGAGCTTGCCGGGGAACTGCTTTGCGAAAGTAACATCCAAATATGCTGTGTGGATACGGAAACATTCCGGCCCGCGGCATTGCCCCAAGAACTCAGAACTCTCCTGGAAAAGGTTCAAAACTAATCATGCACGCATCCAGCGACATCTCGTTGCTTTCTTTACTGGTCAATGCCAGCGTCCCGGTACAACTCGTGATGCTCATCCTGCTGGGCGTTTCCGTACTGTCCTGGACCTATATTTTCAGCAAGCGCGCGGCGCTCAAGCGCGCCAACGAGCAAACCCGGCGCTTCGAGGACGACTTCTGGGCGGGCGGGGATTTGTCCGTGCTGCAGCAATCGGTCGCCACCCGGCGCGACGAGCACGGCGCCCTGGCGCGCATCTTCGACTCGGGCATGACCGAATTCATCAAGGCGCGCCGCAGCAACGGCACCAGCGACGCGCTGCTGGACGGCCCGCGCCGCGCCATGCGCGCCACCTACCAGCGTGAAATGGACGGCCTGGAGTCCCACCTCAACTTCCTGGCCTCGGCCGGCTCGGTCAGCCCCTACATCGGCCTGCTTGGCACGGTCTGGGGCATCATGCATGCCTTCCTGGGCCTTTCCACCATGCAGCAGGCTACGCTTTCCGCCGTGGCTCCCGGCATTGCCGAAGCCCTGATCGCCACGGCCATCGGCCTGTTCGCGGCCATTCCGGCCGTCATCGCCTACAACCGCTACACCAACGAAATCGACCGCCTGTCTATCCGCTTCGACAGCTTCATAGACGAGTTCCTCAATATCTTGCAACGTCAGGTCCGCTAATGCCTTCGAACCGTGGCTCCACCGGCCGGCACGGCCGCCGCCTGAAGAACGAAATCAACGTGGTTCCCTACATCGACGTCATGCTGGTGCTGCTGGTCATCTTCATGGTGACAGCGCCCATGATCACGCCGGGCGTCATACAGCTGCCTTCCGTCGGCCAGGCGGCCGAGGTGCCCGTCACGCCGCTCGAAGTGCAAATTTCCGAAGACAAATCCATTTCCGTGCGCATGCGCACCGCCGGGTCGGAGTTCCAGCAAATCAACAGCCAGAACCTTGTCAGCGAAGTGCAATCGCGCAGCACGGCGGATACGCCGGTCGTCATCGCCGCCGACGGCCGGGTGCCCTATGAAGAGGTAATGAAAGTCATGGATGAACTGCGCAGCGGCGGCATTACCCGCCTGGGCCTGCTCGTCGACCAGAAGTCGAGCGCCGACACGGGCAAGAAGAAATAAGCCCGCATGCCTCCAGGCTCGCCAACGGACAACCCCCCAAGCCCCCCATGAAGCACACCAAGACCAGGCCCGCCAACACTCCCCTCGCAAGAACACCCGAGCAACGGGACGAGCGTCGCGGGCTGGTCTATGCTGTCAGCGCCCACTTGCTGGTATTTTTGCTGATGCTGTTCGGCTTCCTGTCGTCGCCTCCCAAGAGTCCCAACCCGGTCCAGGTCGAACTGTGGGCCAACGGCACCACCCCCACGGCGGCCGAGCCGGAGCAATCCGACGCCCAGACTCCGCCCGAACCCGAGACGCCCCCTCCTCCCAAGCCCGCCCCCCAGCCAAAGCCGGAACCTGAGCCCGAGCCTCAACCTCAGCCCAAACCCACGCCCGCGCCGCCCGTGGCCACGCCTCCCAAGCCAGCCGTCGACCCCGACATCGCGCTTGAAAAAGCGCGCAAGGAACGCGAGAAGCAGGAGCAGGAGCGCCTGGCCGCCGAAAAGGCGCAGGCCGAGAAGAAAGCGGCCGAGAAAGCCGCCGCAGACAAGGCCGCCAAGCTGGCCGCCGAAAAAGCATTGGCCGAGAAGAAAGCCGAAGAGGCCAAAGCCAAGGCCGAGGCTGAAAAGAAGGCCAAGGCAGAAGCCGAAAAGAAAGCGGCAGAGCAAAAGGCCAAGGACGACGCCCGGAAAGCGGCTGAACAAAAAGCCGCGGAGCAAAAGGCCAAGGAAGCAGCCGAAGCCAAGAAGGCAGCCGAACAAAAAGCTGCCAAGGAAGCCGCGGAGAAGGCAGCCGCCGAGAAGAAGGCCGCGGCAGCCAAAGCCGCCGCCGAGAAAGCCGCCGCTGCCAAACGCGACGCCATTCGCGCGGCCATGCGCGGCGACGCCCTCGGCGCTGCGGGCATTCCAGGCGGCACGGCCGACCGCAACCAGCGCGGCGGCGGTGGCGGCGACGGCGGCTATGCGGCCCTGATTCGCCAATGTGTGGAACCCAAGGTTATTTACCCGATTCCGCCCCGCAACGGCCCCAACCCCACAGTACAATACAGAGCTACACTGGATCCCGTGAAGCATACGGTCACCAAGGTGGACATCCAGCGATCCTCGGGAATTCCCGGCTTCGACCGGGCGGTCGAGGCGGGCATCAAGGCCTGCACCCCGTTCCCGAAACCACCTAATGGCAAGTATCCCTCGTCCATCGAAGGAAACTACCAAATGTATCCACAATAGGAGATTACCGATATGACAGTTGTCACTTTCGCGAAAGCCGCCTCCCGCGGTTCGTGGAGAACCTGGCTTTCAGGGCTGGTCATGCTGCTGGCAACCTTCTTTGCCGCTACGCAGGCCAATGCCCAGCTTCGCGTCGACATGTCAGGGGTGGGTGCCACGCAATACCCGATCGCCATCGCCGATTTCTCGGGCGATCCGCAGGGCCAGTACGTGGCCGAAGTCATCCGGGCCGACCTGACCCGCTCGGGCCAGTTCCGCCTGATCAGCGCTGCCGGCGCCAGCCTTACCGCCGAAACACCGGTTTCCTACGACGACTGGCGCTCGCGTGGCGCCGATTACCTGGCCTACGGCTCCATCAGCCAGTCCGGCGGCCAATATTCGGTCAGCTACCGTCTGGGCGACTCGGTGCGCAAAAGCCAGCTCGACGGCGTAGCGTTCACCGGATCCGAAAAAGAACTGCGCCGCATCGCGCATCAGATCGCCGACCGCATCTACGAAAAAATCACCGGCGTGCGCGGCGTGTTCTCGACGCGCATCGCCTACGTGTTGCAAAAAGGCAACACATATGAGTTACAAATTGCAGACGCCGACGGGCAAAACCCGCAAGTCATGCTGCGCTCCAAGCACTCCATCATTTCGCCCTCGTGGTCGCCCGACGGCAAAAAGCTGGCCTACGTCAGCTTCGAAAGCAACAAGCCCGTCGTGTACATCCAGACCTTGGCGACAGGGCAGCGCTTCCCCATCGCGAACTTCAAGGGCAACAACAGCGCGCCAACCTGGTCGCCCAACGGGCAACAGCTTGCCGTGGTGCTTTCGCGCGACAGCATCTCGCAAATCTACACCATCAATGCCGACGGATCGAACCTGCGGCGCGTCATGCGCTCGCCCCTCATCGACACCGAACCGCAATACACGCCGGACGGCGGTTCGCTGGTCTTCACCAGCGACCGCGGCGGCGCGCCGCAAATCTACCGGGTCGATCTTGCCAGCGGCAATGCCCAGCGAATCACTTTCAACGGTAGTTACAATGTTTCACCAGCCATCTCGCCAGATGCCAAGAACCTGGCGTACGTTACTCGCAGGGACGGAGCATTCCGCATCGGGATGCAAAACATGAGCACCGGCGGCGAACAATTACTGACCGCAGGGCCGGACGACGAATCACCCAGTTTTGCGCCCAACGGCATGCAAATCCTCTACAGCTCGGTTCAGGGCGGCCGCAGCGTTCTGGCCGTGGTGTCGATAGACGGCCGGGTACGCCAGACCTTGTCGGCACTCGATGGCAAGGTACGCGAGCCTACCTGGGGCCCGTTTACCAATTAGTTTTTAGTGTGACTCTTTTCTTAAAGGAACTTAAATGAGCTCGCGCATTGCAAAAAGCCTAAGTATTGCTGCATTGGCCGCCACGTTGGCAGCTTGCAGCTCGGTCCCTCTCGACCAGAACGCCGGTAAGGGTTCGGGCTCGGAAGGCGCCAACGCTGGGCAGGTCATGGATCCGTTCAACCCTCAAAGCCCGCTTGCGCAACAGCGCTCGGTCTACTTCGAGTTCAACAGCTACGTCGTGCCCGATCAATACCGCAACCTGGTTGAAATGCACTCCTCGTACCTCACCAGCCACGCCCAGCAGAAAATCCGCATCGAAGGCAACGCCGATGCCCGCGGCAGCTCCGAATACAACCTGGCCCTCGGCCAGCGCCGTTCCGACGCCGTCGCCCGCATGATGACCCTGCTTGGCGTTCATTCCGACCAGATCGAAGCCATCAGCTTCGGTAAAGAGCGTCCCAAGGCGCTTGGCAACACCGAAGCCGACTACGCTGAAAACCGCCGTGCAGATATCGTTTATCAACGTTAATATCTAGGCGTTGGTCGCAACAGCGCCGTGGCGGCTTTTCCGCCGCGGCGTTTTTTTATTTGAACGGAAACCACAATGAGCGTCTCTTCACTACCATTGCGCACAATACTGCTGGCTGCATCGCTTTCCATCACGGCGCTTGCCTGCGCTCCGGCACATGCCTTTGCCGACGACGACGCGCGGCGCGCCATTCTGGATCTGCGCCAGCAAATCAAGCAGCTCACCGATCAAAACCAGAACGCGCGCCTGCAACTGGCAGACCAGATGGAAACCATGCAGCACGAAATGACGGAAATGCGCGGGCAGCTCGAGCGCATCCGGTGGGAGCTGGAGGTCAACAAACGCTCCAGCGAAGATCAATCCGGCGGCAACTCCATCCAGGTCGGCAACCCCCAGGAACAGGCGGCGTTCAACAACGCCATGGGCTTGTTCCGCAGCGGCAAGTACAAAGAGGCCGCCTCCGGCTTCGGCACCTTCCTCAGCAACTACCCGAGCAGCCAGCTGGCCGCCGAAGCCAAGTTCTACCAGGGCAGCAGCCAGTACGCCAGCAAGGACTACAAGGGCTCCATCCAGAATCTGCAAAGCATGGTCCAGGCCAGCCCGACCGATGCGCGCGCTCCCGACGCGCTGCTCATCGTGGCCGCCAGCCAGATCGAGCTCAACAATATGGCGGGGGCCAAGGCCAGCCTGCAAAAAATCATCAAGGACTATCCGAAAAGCTCCGCCGCCGACACGGCCAAAAGCCGCCTGAAGCTGCTGCAATAATGCCGGACGCCGGATCCGCCGCCCGCGGCCATCTGCGCCTCTCGAGACGTAAAAGCACCGGGCTGGCGTTGCTGGGCGCCGCCGTAATCGGCCTGCTGGCGCTGGATGCGCTGGTCGGGCCAGCGGGCCTGCTCGGATCCGAGGCCCTGCGCCAAGCACTAAGCGGAGCGGGCATGGGCTCCGACACGGCTCTCGGCCTTATTGTCTGGGAAATCCGCCTGCCCCAGGCCCTCATGGCCCTGTCCATCGGCGCGGCCCTGGGCCTGGCGGGCGCCGAAATGCAAACTGTCCTGGACAACCCCCTGGCCAGCCCATTCACGCTGGGCATCTCTTCGGCCGCCGCCCTGGGCGCCGCGCTTACCCTGGTTCTGGGCCTGCATGTGCCCGGTGTATCCGATTCCTGGGCTTTGACGGCTACCGCCTTCGTCTTCGCGGCGGCCTGCGCCGCGCTGCTCGACGGAGTGGCTCGCAGGGCCCGCCTGGGCGCCGCGGGCATCGTCCTGTTCGGCATTGCCCTGGTGTTCACCTTCAATGCCCTGCTGTCCCTGGTGCAGTTCGTGGCCAATGCCTCGGCGCTGCAGGACCTGGTCTTCTGGATGATGGGCAGCCTGGCGCGATCGAGCTGGCCCGGAGTGATCGCCATGCTGGCCGCCCTGCTGGCCGTGGCGCCGTTCTCCATGCGCAGCGCCTGGCAACTCACCGCTCTGCGCTTCGGCGAAGAGCGGGCCGTCAGCTTTGGCGTGGATACGCGCCGCGTGCGCCGGGCCGCGCTGCTGCGGATCAGCCTGCTCAGCGCGCTCGCCGTCTCGCTGGTGGGCGTCATCGGCTTCGTGGGGCTGATCGCGCCGCACATCGCCCGCAGCTTTTGGGGCGAGGACCACCGCTGGTATCTGCCCGCCAGCGCGCTGGTCGGCAGCGCCATCCTCATCGCCTCGGCAATCGCCGCGAAACTCGTCAGCCCGAGCTTCGTCCTGCCCGTTGGCATCGTGACCACACTGGTGGGCATACCCTTCTTCGTGGCCGCCGTCATGCGCCGGCAGGCCGCATGACGGCCATGGCCGACAGCACGCCACAAGCCGCCGTGGAAGGCCTGCGGGTATCGGGCCTGAACACCCGCCTGCGCGGCCGCCCCATACTCGAGGCGCTGAGCCTTCCGCAGCTTTCACCCGGCTCGCTGGTTGGACTGCTGGGGCCCAACGGCAGCGGCAAATCCACATTGCTCAAAAGCCTGGCCGGCCTCGTACCGTCGTCATGCGCCGGGCTGAGCCTGGCGGGCCGCGACCTGCGCGCGCTGAATGCCAGCGACCGCGCCGAATACATCCGCTATTTGCCGCAAACCCTGCCAGGCGACATCCACCTGACCGTCATCGGATCCATGCAGGTTGCGCTGCGCGCGCGGCGGCCGCTGGACCGCCGCGACGAGTTGCCGGCCATCGTGAACGCCCTGGAAGAACTGGGTATCGCCCATTTGGCAAACCGCTATCTGGACGAATTGTCGGGCGGCCAAAAGCAGCTGGTCGGGCTGGCCCAGGCGGTTTGCCGCGAGCCCGACGTCCTGCTGCTGGACGAGCCGCTGGCCTCGCTGGACTTGAACCACCAGCACCACGTCATGCAGATGCTTGGGCAATTGACCCGGGAGCGCAAGCTGTTGACGCTGATCGTCCTGCACGACCTGAACAACGTCCTGCGGTATTGCGACCAGGCCCTGCTGATGCGCGGCGGCAAGCTCGTCGGCAGCGGCGCGCCAGACGCCGTCATCACCGAGCAATCCCTGGCCGCCACGTTCTCGATCCGGGCCCGGCTGGAAACCTCCAGCCAGGGCCTGCCCTATGTCCTGGTCGACGGCCGATTGCCCGACTAGGGCCTGTTGACACTTTGCCAACAGGCCCCAACATCGCACATCTGTTCCAAATGCCTCACGCCGATCTCAATCTTCCGCAATTTTTCGCCGACGAACTCGACTACCCCTTTGCCTATACCCGGGCGGGCGCGGGCGACGTCCTGCTGCTGGTTCACGGCTCGCTGTGCGACTACCGCTACTGGCGCTGGCAATTCGCCGCACTGGGCCAGCGCTGCCGCGTCATCGCCCCCAGCCTGCGCGGCTACTGGCCCGGTGCGTTCCAGGCCGCGGATCCGCGCTTCAGCGTTGCCCAGCATTGCCAGGACCTGGTTGATTTCATACGCCTTCATTTGGGCGGACAGCGCGTGCACCTGCTGGGGCACTCTCGAGGCGCGCACGTCGCCCTGGAGGCGGCCCTGGCGGCCCCCGATCTGGTTCGTTCGCTGATACTGGCCGACCCCGGCTTTCGCATCGGACAGGAAGGCGGCACGCGCGCCCTTTTGCGCAAGACGGTGGATGCCCTGCAGGCGGGAAATGCCGACACCGCGCTGGAAAGCTTTGTCGACACGGTCAACGGCGAAGGCACGTGGCGTCAAATGGTGGGCTGGTTCAAGACCATGGTGCGCGACAATACCGGGACCTTGCTTTCGCAGATCAACGAGGCCGACCTGATGTTCGAGGCGGATCGCGCGCAGCAGTTGCAATGCCCCGTGCTGCTGCTGGGCGGCGCGAACAGCCCGGCCAGATACCGGGTGGTCATGGACGCGCTGCAGGCCCGGATTCCGCATGCCCAGCGCGACACCATCGCCCTGGCCGCGCATGGCATGAACCTGGCCAACCCCAGGGCGTTCAACGAGCGGGTGGCGAGGTTCTTGTCCGCGCTTAATGAACCAGGGTATTGGCCGGCTTGACCTCGCAAGCGGCCTGGGCCTTCTCGCCGGAATCGAACAGGAACTCCATGTCGACGGAGCTGCCCACCGCGATGGGACCATGCGCTTTTTCCAGCATGGCGTGATAGCCGCCGGGTTTGAATTCAAGCTTGCCCTTGGCCGGGATGGTGATGTCGTGCGTCATGGACATTTTGCTCATGCCGCCTTCGGTGGTGGTTTTGTGCAGCATGATCATGCCGTAGGCCTGCGAGGTCGCCGACTTGAGCTTGGCGGGAGCAGAGCCCGAGTTGTGCACGACGAAATAGCCCGCTGAAGGGCTGGGCTGGGGCAAAGCGCGGATCCAGCAGCCGGACACCGTGAGTGTGCTGGAGACCTTGGCTGCCGAGGCATTCTGCGCATGGTCGTGACCCATGACCATGGGCGGTTCCATGTCCTTCATGGTTTTCATCTCTTGCGTGCTCTTCATGCCCTGCATGTCCTGCATGCCGGGCGCGGCAACGGCCGCGGCGCCGATAAACGCCAGCCCGGCGAACGCAAATGCCAATTTCATGTCGACTCCCTATCTTTGTGAACGGATCTATGTGAACGAATGCAGTTTACTCCGAAGAGCAGTGCGTGCCCCAAGGCAAAAAGCAAAAGCCGGCGGCCTTGCGGCTGCCGGCTTTCCGGGGGTGGCGGCGCTTATTTGCTGGTGGGCAGTTTGCCGACGATGCCCTGCACGTAGTAGTTCATCTGGTTCAGGCCCTTGTCGTCGAGCGAACCCTTGGCCAGGATGGTCTTGCCTTCGTTGGTGACGATGGGCGCATCGAACGGGGTCAGCTTGCCGGCGATGATTTCGTCGCGCTTTTCCATGACCAGTTTCTTGACGTCGTCGGGCACGGCCGGGCCGAAGCCTTCGATGACGGCCATGCCTTCCTTGAGGCCGCCCCAGGTGCTGTCGGGCTTCCAGGTGCCATTGATGACGTCCTGGGCTTCCTTGGTGAAGTACTTGCCCCAGTGGTGGGTGACCGCCGCGATTTGCGCGTGGGGGCCGAACTTGATCATGTTGGAGTGGTAGGCCACGGCATACACGCCTTTTTCCTCGGCTACCTGCACGGTCGCGGTGGAGTCGGTGTGATGGGTGAGCACGTCGGCGCCCTGGCCGATGAGCGCCAGGGCGGCGTCACGCTCTTTGCCCGGATCGAACCAGCTGTTGACCCAGATGACGCGCACCTCGGCCTTGGGATTGACGCTGCGCATGCCCCGGATGAAGGCGTTCATGCCCTGCAGCACCTCGGGGATGGGAAACGCCCCCACGTACCCGGCGATATTCGTCTTGGTCATCTTGCCCGCCACGATGCCCGCCAGATAGCGGGCTTCGTAGAAGCGCGCATTGGTCGTGGCCACGTTGGGCGCGGTTTTGTAGCCGGTGGAATGCACGAACTTCACATCGGGAAACTGCTTGGCGACCTTGAGCGTGGGGTTCATGTAGCCGAACGAGGTCGTAAAGATGAGCTTGTTGCCCTGCTGCGCCAGATCGCGGATGACGCGCTCGGCATCGGCGCCTTCGGGGACGTCTTCGACGTATTGCGTCTTGACCTTGTCGCCGAGGTTCTTTTCCATTTCGCGGCGGCCGAGGTCCTGCTGCCAGCTCCATCCGGCCTCGCCGACGGGGCTGACGTAGACAAAGCCGACTTTCAGCGGCGTATCGGCGGCATGGGCATAGCTGGTCAATGCCATGGCGGGCACGGCGGCAAGCGCCAACAAGGTACGGCGTATCAGTTTCTTATACATGGCTTCTCTCTCTGGGTGAATGATTGGACATTCCGTTTTTATCGTTCCGGTTTGCGGTTGGGCTGGCCGGCGACTCGAGGCCGCCGGAACCGGGGCTGGACTGCGCCGAACCGCGCACTATGCGTTGGGATTGAAATTCTTGCCAAGCGACGCCGGCATGTTGAGCCTGATCCACCCCGCATTGCGCGATATTAAGACCAGAACCACGACGGTTGCAAGATAGGGCAGCATGGACAGCAACTGCGAGGCGATGGGCACGCCGCGCGCCTGCATGTAATAGGAAAAAATGGTGATGCCGCCGAACAAATAGGCCCCCGCCATGACCCGCACCGGCCGCCAGGTGGCGAAGGTGGTCAGCGCCAGGGCTATCCAGCCACGCCCGGCCACCATGTTTTCCACCCACATGGGCGTATACACCAGCGACATGAAGGCGCCGGCCAGGCCGCAGCACGCGCCGCCGAACAGCAGCGCGTACAGGCGGATATGGCGCACGTTGTAGCCGAGGGCATGGGCCGACGACGGGGATTCCCCCACCGAGCGCAGGATAAGGCCGGAGCGCGTGCGGTACAGGAACCAGACGATGGCGGCGCACAGCAGCAGCGACAAATACACAACCGGATGCTGGCGGAACAGGGCCGTGCCCAAAAAGGGAATGTCTTCCAGAAAAGGAATGCCGTAGGCATGGTTGCTGAGGGTCTTGCCCACATAGTCGATGCCCAGGTAGGCCGAAGCGCCCGCGCCGAACAAGGACAGCGCCAGGCCCGTGGCCACCTGGTTGGCGCCCAGCCACACCGTGAGCCACGCAAACAGCGCGGCAAGCGCCATGCCCGCGCAGGCTCCGGCCAGAAAGCCCAGCGGCGAGCTGCCCGAGTCGACGGTCACGGCAAAGCCCACCACCGCCGCCATCAGCATCATGCCTTCGGCGCCCAGGTTGATGACCCCGGATTTTTCATTGACAAGCAGCCCAAGGGCAGCCAGCATGAGCGGCGTGCCCGAATTGATGGCGGCTGCGACAAGCGGTGCCAGCGCGTCCATTATTTCCTCCAGCGCAATTTATTGTGGATGAGGACGTCGCAGGCCAGCAGCGAAAACAGCAAGATGCCCTGGAACACGCCCGTGATGGCGCTGGGCATGCCCAGGCGCGATTGGGACAGCTCGCCGCCTATGTACAGCAGCGCCATGACGAAGCTGGAGAAAATGACGCCAAGCGGATGCAGGCGGCCCACGAACGCCACGATGATGGCGGCAAAACCATAACCCGGGGACACCGACGGCGTGAGCTGGCCGATGGGCCCCATGACTTCGCAGGCGCCGGCAAGGCCCGCCAGGCCGCCCGAGACCAGCATGGAGATCCACAGCGACTTGCGCGCCGAAAACCCGGCGTAGCGCGCGGCGCGCGGCGCCATGCCGCCCACCTGCAGCTTGAAGCCCGAAAAGCTGCGCGCCATGAAGACCCAGCCCAGCAGCGCCGCCAGTAAAGCCAGAACGATGCCCAGATGCAGCCGCGTGCCCGGAATGACCATGGGCAGCAGGAAGCCGTCGGAAAACAGGCGCGACTGCGGAAAGCCGAAACCGTCGGGATCCATGAGCACGCCGTGCACCAGGTAGCTGAGCAGCAGTTGCGCCACATAGACCAGCATCAGCGACACCAGGATTTCGTTGGCGTTGTAGCGGTCGCGCAGCCAGGCAACGATGCCGCCCCAGATCGCCCCGCCCACGGCGCCGGCAATCAGGGCCAGGGCGATGAAGAGCGCCCCGCCCCCCTCGCCGTGATCGAAATACAGCACGACCGACCCCGCGGCGATGGCGCCGATGACCAACTGGCCTTCGGCCCCGATATTGAAATAGTTGGCGCGAAAGCAAATGGCCAGCCCCACGGAAACCAGCAGCAGCGGCGCGACCTTGACACCCACCTCGGTCCAGCCGCGCAAGTCCTTGATGGGCTCGAGGAAGAACACGCCCAGGCTGGTCCATGGGTCTTTACCCACCGCCGTGAACAGGATGATTCCGCACACGACCGTAAGCAACACCGCCAGAACAGGCGAAAACCACGACATGAACCTGGAGGGGACGGCGCGGGGTTCAAGCCTGAGCATGGCGCGCCTCCTCGCTGGCATTGGTTTGCGGCCACAGGCCGCTCATCCATCGCCCGACCTGATCGAGGCTGGCTTCGGACGTCTTGATCGACGGCGAAAGCTTGCCTTTGGCCATGACGACCAGGCGGTCGGAAATCTGGAACAGCTCGTCGAGCTCTTCGGAAATGACGAGCAGCGCACAGCCCTGGTCGCGCAGCGCCAGAAGCTCGCCGCGGATCTGCGCGGCCGCGCCGACATCGACCCCCCATGTGGGCTGCGCCACCAGCAGGACCTTGGGCCGGCGGCTGACTTCGCGCCCGACGATGTACTTCTGCAGATTGCCTCCGGAAAGGCTGGCGGCCAACGCGTCGGCCCCGCCCGCCTTGACATGGAAACGCTCGATGATGTCTTGCGCCGTGCGGGCGATTTCGCCGGTGCGCACCATGCCGAAACCCACCGTCGCCCCGGTTTGGTGCGACAACAGGATGTTTTGCGCCAGGCTCATTTCGGGAACGGCTCCGCGCCCCAGCCTTTCTTCGGGCACGAAAGCCAGGCCGTGGGCCCGCCGCCAGGCCGCCGAACGCCGGCCCATGGGCTGGCCCCCGAGTAAGATGGAGTCGTTGGCCGCGCGCGGATCCTCGCCCGACAAGGCGGCCAGCAGTTCTTGCTGGCCATTGCCCGAAACGCCCGCCACGCCAAGAATTTCGCCGGCGCGCACCTCGAAGTCGATGCCGCGCAATTCGACGGCGAAGGGATGGCTTTTTCCCAGCGACAGATTGCGCGCCGCCAATATTTCGGCGCCGGGGGTGCGTTCGCTTAGCGACGTGGCCGCCGGCTCGGAGCCGATCATGAGCCGGGAAAGACTGGCCTCGGTTTCTTCGCGCGGATCGCACACGCCCGTAACCTTGCCCCCGCGCATCACGGTGCAGGTATGGCACAAGGCGCGGATTTCGTCCAGCTTGTGGCTGATGTACAGAATGCTGCAGCCTTCGGAAGCCAGCTTGCGCAGGGTATCGAACAAACGGCCGACAGCCTGCGGCGTCAGCACCGAGGTGGGTTCGTCCAGGATGAGCAGTTGCGGCTTTGCCAGCAGCGCCCTGACGATTTCCACCCGCTGGCATTCGCCCACCGACAAGGTGTGCACATGGCGGGCCGGTTCGAGTTCCAGCCCGTACTGGCGGGCGGTGTCGGCGATGCGCTGCTCGAGTTCGGCGATTTTTGTGTCGGGCGGCAGGCCCAATGCAATGTTCTCGGCGACCGTCAAGGTGTCGAACAGCGAAAAATGCTGGAACACCATGGCGATGCCAAGATGGCGCGCCGCCGCCGGATTGGCGATCTGCACGGGCTCGCCGTTCCAGATGACGGTGCCGGCGTCGGGCTCGACGGCGCCGTAGATGATTTTCATGAGGGTGGACTTGCCTGCGCCATTTTCACCCAGCACGGCATGGATTTCGCCCGGCTCGACCGAGATGCTGACCCCGTCGTTGGCGATGACAGCAGGATATTTTTTGGTGATTTTCTGCAGCTCGAGACGTAAGGTCATGTTTTTATGATTGGTTCGTATCGGTTCTTGCCAGAAACATTATCGAAGGCAGCAACACGCCAGGTCCGAAAAGCGGCATTATCCCACAAGGGCCACTATAGTTACCCCCTTTTCGCTTGCCAATCTAGCGATAATACCTAGAGACGCCACATATCAACGTTACCCAGGCCCGCCCCGGCGCACTTCGCGTCATGGGCAGGCCCCACCAGCCACGGAGCCCCCCGCATGCCGAAGAAAACCGCCATCCGTACCGAAGAACGCTGCACATGGGCCAACAGCGATCCGCTGATGGCCGACTACCATGACAACGAATGGGGCCGCCCCGAGCGCGACAGCCGCGCCCTGTGGGAAAAGTTGATGCTGGACGGCTTCCAGGCCGGGCTTTCGTGGAGCACCATACTCAAAAAACGCGCGGCATTCCGGGAAGCCTTTGAACACTTCCAGCCGGAAACCATTGCCGCCTACACCGAGGCGGACGTCGAGCGGCTCATGGCCAATCCGGGCATTGTGCGAGCCAGGGCCAAGATACAGGCAACCATAGGCAATGCCCGCGCCTATCTGGCCATGCGGGACGCCGGCGAAGATTTCGCGGACTTTGTCTGGGGCATGGCGGGCAACGTCCCCATTCTGGGCAATGGCGGGCCCGCGCCCGCCCAAACCCCTCTTTCGCAGGAAATATCGGCCGCCCTGAAGAAACGCGGCTTCAAGTTCGTCGGCCCCGTCATCGTCTACGCCTGGATGCAGGCCACGGGCATCGTCAACGACCATGCCTGCCATTGCTTCCTGCACCTGAAGCCGCAGCCCCCGGAAAAAGCCCCGAGCCCCCGAAAACGGTAAAGATCAACGATTTGCTGCCGTTACCCGAGAAAGCAGATTTTTACTAAAAGGGGAGCAAAATGGGCCGGTTCAGCAACATGAAGGTCAAGACCAAACTGATCGGCGGCTTTTTGATCGTGGCGGCCATCGCCGCCGTCATCGGAGTCGTAGGCATCCATTCAACGCGGCAGATCAACACCATGGCCGCGCAAATGTACGACATCGAGCTCAAGGGCATATTGCATGCCTCCAGCGCCGACCAGCATCTCATCGCCATGGGCCGGGCGGTGCGCAGCACCTTGCTGACGACAACGGAAGGCGCCTATCGCCACGAATTCTTCGCCATCGACGAGCACTTCAGCGCCTCCGTGCGGGAACTGCAAAGCCTGCTGAAGCTGGCCACGTCGGAAAAAGACAAGGCCGACGTCCAGCAGGCCCTCGACGCGGTCAATGCCTACAACAAGGCGGTCAAGGACGTCGTCAAGGAGCAGGCCTCGGAAACACTGGGCCGGCTGGACACCACCGACCGCCTGTTCGGCGAGATCCGGCCGCTGGGCGACATTGCCGAGCAATTGCTGCAGCAACTGGAAATGGCCCGTGAAAGCAACGCCATGCAGTTTGCGGCGGACATCCAGACCATTTACGACAACACCCTGGAGATGATGATAGCCCTGACCCTGGGCGGCGCGCTGATCGCCATCATCCTGGGCTCGCTGCTGACCCGCGGCCTGACGCGGCAACTGGGCGGCGAACCCTCCCAGGTGGCCCAGGCCGCCAACGCCATCGCCAAGGGCGACCTGTCCTCGCGCATCAACGTCGGCAAGGCGCTCCAGGGCAGCGTCATCCAGGCCATGGCCACCATGCAGGAATCCTTGCGCAATGTCGTGGCCACCGTGCGCAACAGCAGCGACCATATTGCCACGGGCTCCAACCAGATCGCCGCCGGCAACGCCGATCTTTCGCAGCGCACCGAAGAACAGGCGGCCAACCTGACCCAGACCGCCGCCGCCATGGACGAGCTTTCCAGCACCGTCAAGAACAACGCCGACATCGCCAAGCAGGCGGCGCAAATGGCCTCCTCCGCCAGCGATGCCGCCGTCAAGGGCGGATCGGTCGTCAACGACGTGGTCTCGACCATGGGCGAAATCAACACTTCCTCGCGCAAGATCGTCGACATCATCGCCGTGATCGACAGCATTGCCTTCCAGACCAATATCCTGGCGCTCAACGCCGCCGTCGAGGCGGCGCGCGCCGGAGAACAGGGCCGCGGTTTTGCCGTGGTCGCCAGCGAAGTGCGCAGCCTGGCGCAAAAAAGCGCCTCGGCCGCCAAGGACATCAAGTCGCTCATCGACGACAGCGTGCAGAAGGTGGGGCTCGGCACCCAGAAGGTCGATGCGGCCGGCGAAGCCATGCAGGACATCGTTCAGCATGTAAAGCGGGTCACCGACCTCATCAACGAAATCAGCGCGGCCACCGCCGAGCAAACCTCGGGCCTGGGCCAGATCAACGAAGCCGTCACCCAGCTCAGCGACGTCACCCAGCAAAACGCCTCGCTGGTGGAAGAATCGGCCGCGGCCGCCGACAGCCTGAAGGAGCAGGCACAGCAACTGGTCAAGGTGGTGGGCGTCTTCAAGATCGAGCAGCAGCAACAGGCCCAAGCCACGGCGGACGCGACCGAAGCCCCCTCCCCCGAGGCGCTGCCGTCGCCAGCGGCCGACAAGGCGCCGGCCGCGCCGCGGCCTTCCCCCGCCAAGGCCCTGCATGCCCCCGCAATGGCTCCGCTGGTGCCCGCGATGGCCGGTGCAGGCGGCGCGCCCATGTACGCCGCCAAGAACGACGACTGGGAAGAGTTTTAAGTTTTCAGCCGGCGGCGTTGCCCACGATGGGACTGACCGGGCCGCGCCCGGTAAAATGCCCGTCGGCATTGCGCAGGAACTGGCTGACGGAATTCTGCACGGCCTCGGGCGACCAGCCCGCGATGTGCGGTGTGAAAATGACATTGCCCAGGCCAAGCAGTTCGGGCGACGGCCTGGGCTCGCCCTCGTAGACGTCCAGCGCCGCGCCCGCAATGCGGCCGTCGCGCACGGCGCGCCCCAGCGCGGCGGAATCCACCACGCTGCCGCGCGCAATATTCACCACGAAACCCGCCGGCCCCAGAGCATCGAGCACCTCGGCGTTCACCAGATGCCTGGTCTGCGCCCCGCCGGGCGTCGCCACCACCAGGAAATCGCACCACTGCGCCAGCGAGCGCAGCGTCGCGTAATACGCATACGGCGCGTCGGGGCGGGCCCGGCGGCTGTGATAGCCCACCTCGATATCGAAGGCCCGCGCGCGGCGGGCGATTTTCCCGCCGATGTCGCCCAGGCCCAGCAAGCCCAGGCGCTTGCCCGACACATTGGGCGACCACGGAATGCCGTCGCGCCACAGGCCGTTTTGCACCGCCGTGTTGTAGCCGGCGATATTGCGCACGGCGGCAAGCAGCAGTGCCATGGCATGGTCGGCCACGCAATCGGAGTTGCTGCCCGCGCCATTGCCCAGGGCGATGCCCCGGGCGCGCGCATGATCGATGGCGATTTTTTCGTAACCCACGCCCAGCGCGCAGACGAGTTCGAGCCTGGGCATGGCGTCGATGGCTTCGCGGCACAGCCCGATGGGGCCGTTGGTAAGCACGGCCCTGACCTCGGGCGTGCACGCCGCCAGCTGCTCGTCCACCGTGGCCGCATTGGGCGCGTACAGGATGTCGTAGCGCTGCGCGATCTGGGCTCGGTGCGCTTCGATCAGGGGGCTGAAAATCAAAACCAACGGCTTCATGTACGAATCATTCCCGGCATGCTTTGGAAGTCATAAAGATACCAGAATAGGGTGGTAACATTTCAAGCTTGTCCACGAACCATTGAAAAGCTCCATGGCCGTTTTCGATATTGCCCCAATCGTCCGCTCGCTAAGCACCATCAGGCAGCAATGGCGAGACTCCCAGATGCGCTCGCGCGAGCCGGGCGAACGCGAATTTCCTTCGCGCGACGCCATTTCCCAGATCATGGACGACCTGAAGGCCGCCCTCTTTCCCATGCGGCTCGGGCCCACCGACCTGCGGCACGAAGGCGAAGACTTCTACGTCGGCTATACGCTGGAATCCGCCCTGCACGGGCTGCTGGCCCAGGCCCGGCTGGAACTGCGCTACCAGCATCGGCAAGACCTCTGCCCCGCCGACCAGGTCGAGCAGCGCGCCGTCAAGGCCATTACGGCGCTGGCCGCCGCCCTGCCGCGCATCCGCTCGCTGCTGGACAGCGACGTGGTGGCCGCCTACCGGGGCGACCCGGCCGCGCATTCGGTGGACGAAGTACTGCTGTGCTATCCGGGCGTGCTGGCCATGATCTACCACCGCATCGCCCACGAACTGTATCGCAACGACCTGCCCCTGCTGGCCCGCATCTCGTCCGAACTGGCCCATAGCCAGACCGGCATCGACATCCATCCCGGCGCACAAATCGGCGCCAGCTTCTTCATCGACCACGGCACGGGCGTGGTCATCGGCGAAACCGCCATCATCGGCGAACGGGTCCGCATCTATCAGGCCGTCACGCTGGGCGCCAAGCGCTTTCCCGCCGACGCCCGCGGCGGGCTGCAAAAAGGGCTGCCGCGCCACCCCATCGTCGAAGACGACGTCGTCATCTACGCCGGCGCCACCATACTGGGCCGCGTCACGCTGGGCAAGGGCTGCGTCATCGGCGGCAATGTCTGGCTGACCACCGACGTGCCCGCCGGCGGTTCCGTGACCCAGGCCGACTCGCAGGACTCGCCCGCGCCCCGCCCGGCGCAGCTCTAAAAGCTGGCTGTCACCGACAGCACGGCGGCGGCGCTGCCGATATACCGGTCTTTCGCATTGGTATAGACGCTGCGCTTGGCATCGGTGTCCACATACGCCAGCTTGACGGTGAACCGCTTGTCGAACGTCTTGCTCAAGCCCAGCGACCAGTCCGCATACGAGCCGTCGTCCAGGTGGCGCACCTTCTGGTAGCCGACATGGGCATCCAGGTTCAGGCCCCATATCCCGGTCGGGAAGCTGCCCGACAGGTCGTAGTATTGGCTGTTCCTGCTGTCCGGCACACCGAACAGGTTGGTGAAGGCGTGCGAATATTTGAACTTGACCGGCCCGTAGGCCAGCCCCACATAGCCTTCCGTGGTGTTGGGGCTGGTATAGCCCCCGGGATAGCTGCCCGGATAGTAATACTGCAGCACGCCCGCATCCAGGCTCAGGTCGCGCCATATCGCATGCGTATAACCGGCGTAAAAATCCATTTCGACCGGCGCGGACACATCGGGGTCCGAATCGCCCAGCCAGCTTATGCTGGAATTCCAGTTGCCGATGTAGAACCCGCTCGAGTGCGCCAGATCGAACCCGCCTTGCACGGCCGGCTTGTTATTGGTTTGCATCAGGCCACGGTAGCGGTACTGGCTGGCCAGCGACATGTTCGCGGTAAAAGTGAAGTCGGACGGCGCGGCGGCAGGCTCGCTGCCTTGCGCAGCGGCATTGGCCGCGGTGAATGCCAGACCTGCCAGCAGCGCCGCTTTGGGAAGATGGAACCGAACCATGAAATGCTCCTTGATGTAATGAAACTGGAAACAAAAGTTTCATTACTCAACAAAGCAATATCCGTGCCAGTTATTTGCAAGCTGGAAAACACCCGGAAACGCCCTTGTCCGGCGCGCTCGGGCAAACGTATCCGCCTGGCCCGCATGCAACAGCCGCCCTATTCCGAGGCGCTGCGGCATTGCCGCCCCGGAATGGGGCGGTCAGCGCGGGCATTGCGCCTGGGCGAGCGTTTGGCTCCTGGCGGGCCCTGAAGATCCAGACGGGTTTTATCCGGCCTGTGTTTTACGCCATACGCTGGCCAGCCAGGGCTGCTGCTCGCGCGGCAGTCCGGACGGACGGTAATAATGCTCCAGCTCGGCGAACCCCGCCGCGGCCATGACACGGCTCCACGACTCCAGATCGTGATACACCCCATAGCGGCCCGCATTCCATCCCTCTTGATTCCGGCCTCTTGGATTCGAGCAGAACAACACCCCTTGCGGCTTGAGCGCGCCATGCAGTTGACCGAGCACCTGCGGCAAAACGACGCTGGGGACGTGGAACAGGGACGCATTGGCGAATACGCCGTCAAAGACCTCGCAAGGCAAATCCAGAGCCAGGAAATCCTGATGCCAGACCTCGCAGCCCGAAGTCTCCCGAGCCATGGCCACAAACGATTCCGCGCCATCCAGGCCTGTGGCGATATGGCCCATCCGCGTAAATGCCTTGAGGTCGCGCCCCGGCCCGCAGCCGAAATCCAGTATGCGAAATGGCGGCGCGCCTTTTATATGGCGCAGCAAGGCCTGAATGTTCTGGCTGACATCGTGATCGGCCGTGCCGCGCTGGAATCCTTCGGCGCTTCGATTGTAGTTGTCCAGTGTGGCGGCGGATATCTGGGACAAGTCCTGCGAATGATTTTTCATGAAACGGGCATCGATAAAAAATTGAAAAACATGGCGGCGTGGCGTGATCAGTCCCCGCTCACCCGGCCACGCAAGCGCTTTACCTGCCCCCTGACGGCCTTGCCCTGCAGGCGCCGGCGCTTCGAGGCCAGAGTGGGGCGCGTGGGCTTGCGGTGCTTGGGCGGGACGGCAACACTGTCGACCAGGGCCTGCAGACGGGCGATGGCCTCTATTTTGTTCTGCGGCTGGCTGCGGCTGCCCTGCGCCTTGATGATCACCGTGCCATCGGCCGAAATGCGCTGGTCGCGCAATGCCAGAAGCCGCTGTTTGACGGCCTCGGGCAAGGACGAATCCGGAATCGAGAACCGCAGATGCACCGCGCTGGAAACCTTGTTGACGTTCTGGCCTCCGCTGCCCTGGGCGCGAATGGCGGAAAACTCCATTTCGTCCTCGAGCACCGGATAGCGCGACGCGGAATGCGCAGGCACGGCAGTCATTTCGGCTGCGGATCCGCGAATGAAAAATTGACCAAGCACTCGATATTCATATTTGTAAGTACCAATTACATAAAGAAAAAAGGCGCCAGACTCGGCTTGGGCTGATTTCCTGCGCCACATAAAAGAGATTAAAATCCCCTCTGTTTTTCCACATCGCGAACGTTCTGTAAGCAATCCGGCTCCATCCGTACCCTTGCGGTTTTTCTTAGTACACCCAGTACCCCAGGCATTCCGTTCTACAGACCCAGTCCCTTCGTCGGCAGGCCGCAAATGGCAACCGGCCACAGGTTCCGTTCTCGCAATTCTAACGACCAAAACCATGACTACTACTGTAACTTCACCCGCCAGGCCCCATTACTCCGCGGAAGAAAAGCGCAAGCGCATTTTCGCCATTGTCGCGGCATCGTCGGGCAATCTGGTGGAATGGTTCGATTTTTATGTCTATGCCTTTTGCGCCATTTATTTTGCGCCGCTGTTCTTTCCGTCGGAAAACCCCACGGTGCAACTGTTGAACACCGCCGGCGTCTTTGCCGCGGGCTTTCTCATGCGGCCCATCGGCGGCTGGCTGTTCGGGCGCATTGCCGACAAGCGCGGCCGCAAGACCTCGCTGGTGACTTCCGTGACCATGATGTGCCTGGGCTCGCTGGCCATTGCCGCCATGCCCACCTATTCCAGCATAGGAGCCTGGGCGCCGGCGCTGCTGCTGGTGGCCCGGCTGTTCCAGGGGCTTTCGGTCGGCGGCGAATACGGCACCACGGCGGCCTACATGAGTGAAATCGCGCTCAAAGGCCAGCGCGGCTTTTTCGCCTCGTTCCAGTACGTTACCCTGATCGGCGGACAATTGCTGGCCGTCCTGGTCGTGGTCATTCTGCAGCAGTTGCTGGACAGCGAGCAGCTGCACGCCTGGGGCTGGCGCATCCCGTTCGTCGTGGGCGCCATCACCGCGGTCGTGGCGCTGTACCTGCGCCGCACGCTCAAGGAAACCACAACCGCCGACACCCGAGAAAACAAGGACGCCGGAACGCTGGGCGCGATATTCCGCAACCACAAAGCCGCCTTCTTCACCGTGCTGGGCTACACCGCCGGCGGTTCGCTGATTTTCTATACCTTCACCACCTATATGCAAAAGTACCTGGTCAACTCGGCCGGCATGTCCATCAAGACCGCCAGCACCGTCATGACCCTGTGCCTGTTCGTCTACATGTGCATCCAGCCTTTGTTCGGCGCGCTGTCCGACCGCATCAGCCGCCGCAACAGCATGCTGCTGTTCGGCGCCCTGGGCGCCATCTTCACGGTGCCCATCATGGGCGGCCTGCACCACACCAGCAGCCCCGTCATGGCCTTCATACTCATCACGGCAGCGCTGTGCATCGTAAGCCTTTACACATCCATCAGCGGCATCGTCAAGTCCGAGATGTTCCCGCCCGAGGTCCGTGCATTGGGCGTCGGCCTGGCCTATGCCATTGCCAATGCCCTGTTCGGGGGCACCGCGGAATACGCGGCGCTGGGCATGAAGGCACTGGGGCACGAAACCGCGTTCTACTGGTATGTCACGGCCATGATGGTGCTGGCCTTCCTGGTAAGCCTGCGCTTGCCCAAGAAAGCCGCCTACCTGAACGAAGACGGCGAATGACTCAGGAAACCTGGGTCTTCGCCTTGCGGCTGAGGCCAAGGTTTCGACAGCGGCCGGCCACTTCCGGGGAGCAATGCAGGCAAGGGAATCTGCTTTCCAAAAGACGTAAAATAGCGCGGTTTCCCGGGCGCGGCCCGCCCGCCCTTCCCACCCCACTTCGCCGCCGCACCCGGCAACGAGCTAGCATGACCACTATCGGCACTCCCCTTTCTCCCTCCGCTACCCGAGTCATGCTGCTCGGCTCGGGCGAGCTGGGCAAAGAAGTTCTTATCGCGCTGCAGCGCCTTGGCGTGGAAACGATAGCGGTGGACCGCTATGCCGACTCGCCGGGCCAGCAAATCGCCCATCATGCCCATACCGTGGTCATGAGCGATCCGGCGCAGCTCAAGGCGCTGATCCGCGCCGAAAAACCAGACCTGGTGGTTCCCGAAATCGAGGCCATTGCCACGCAGGCGCTGCAGGAACTCGAAAACGCCGGCATCACGCGCGTCATCCCGACCGCGCGCGCCGCGCGCCTGACCATGGATCGCGAAGGCATCCGCCGCCTGGCGTCCGAGACGCTCAAGCAGCCCACCAGCCCCTACGCATTCTGCGATTCGCTGGAAGAGCTGCAGGCCGCCATCGATGGCGGCATCGGCTATCCCTGCGTAATCAAGCCGGTCATGAGCAGCTCGGGCAAAGGCCAAAGCAAGATCGACGGCCCGGACGGCGTGCAAGCCGCGTGGGACTACGCCATGGCGGGCGGACGCGTCAGCCTGAACCGCGTCATTGTCGAGGGCTTCATCGACTTCGACTACGAAATCACCCTGCTTACCGTGCGCGCCCAGGGCGCCGACGGGCAGGTCGAGACGCATTTCTGCGAACCCATCGGCCACACGCAGCGCGCAGGCGACTACATCGAAAGCTGGCAGCCCCAGGCCATGAGCGCGCCCGCATTGCAAAAAGCCCGCGAAGTCGCCAAAGCCATTACCGACGACCTCGGCGGACTGGGCGTTTTCGGCGTGGAGCTGTTCATCAAGGGCGACGAGGTCTGGTTCAGCGAGGTCAGCCCGCGTCCGCACGACACCGGCATGGTCACCATGGCCAGCCAGTGGCAAAGCGAATTCGAACTGCATGCCCGCGCCATCCTGGGCCTGCCGGTGGACACCTCGCTGCGCAGTCCCGGAGCCAGCGCCGTCATCTACGGCGGGGTGGATGCGCGCGGCATCGTCTTCGACGGCGTCGACGAGGCCTTGCGGGTCCCCCAGACCGAATTGCGGCTGTTCGGCAAGCCCGAAAGCTTCACCAATCGCCGCATGGGCGTGGCGCTGGCCCACGACAAGGATGTGAACACCGCGCTGCGCCTGGCCAACCAGGCCGCGCAATGCATCAAGCCCAGGCGGGCCGATTAGGGCCTGTCAACACTTATTAGGGGTTAACAGGCCCTAGGGACCTTCGGCGGGCGACGACACGCTGAAGCCTATCGTCGTCATCCCCTCGGCGCAAAAAGCAAAGACATCGCCTCCATGCATGGCGGCGACCGCCTTGACAATGGCCAGGCCCAGGCCGTGACCCTGGCGCGGGCCGTTGTGGCGCGCCACGTCGACGCGGTAGAAGCGGTCGAACAGCCGCGGCAGATGGCTTGCTTCTATCGGCTCTCCGGGGTTGGACACGCCGATGCTCACCGACGACGGACGCTGCTCGATGACCACCCGAATCTGCGCCCCCGGACGGGAATGCTCGATGGCGTTCTGCAAAAGATTGGCCATCGCCCTGCGAAACAGCGATTTTTCGATGAGAGCCTCGGCGACCGTATCGCCGTCTATCCGGATGCTTTCCTGGGTTTCGTCCAGGATGGGCTCGAGGAATTCGATGGTCTTGCTCACTTCTCCCGCCACCGAACTGCGCACCCGGCCCGTCGCCGCCTCGCCCTGGTCGGCCCGCGCCAGGAACAACATGTCGTTGACGATGGAACGCAGGCGTTCCAGCTCTTCCAGATTGGACTGCAGGACCTCCTGGAACTCTTCGGCCGTGCGACGGCGCGACAGCACCACCTGCGTCTCGCCGATGAGATTGGTAAGCGGCGTGCGCAGTTCGTGCGCAACATCGGCATTGAAAGCCTCGAGCTGCTTGTAGGCGGTTTCCAGCCGGCTCAACGCACCATTGAACGCCACGGCCAGATCATCCAGCTCTTCGGGCAGGGATTCGCTCTGCAGGCGCTGGGACAGCGTTCTGGCGCCAAGCATCTGCGCTTCGGCCGACATTTTCTGCAAAGGCCTCAGGCCGACCCGGGCAATGCAATAGCCCAGAACGACGACCAGCAGCACGGCGCTCAGCGACAGCACCAGAAGCGCCGTGAGAAACGCATGCAGGGTGTGCACGTACGGCATGGAGTCCATGGCCACGGTCAGCTGGATGGCCGGCCTGTCCTGATAGGCCGCGATCGTCCGGGTCAGCGTGAACAAGGGGTAGGCCCGGCCTGGCAAGACGAGGACGCCCATCGGGCTGTCCGGCACCAGGCGGGATTCTATTTCGGCCAGGTTCTCGCCATAGCGATAGCGCGGGTCGCTGCTGTTCGCCCAGAAGAACAGGCTGCCGCTGGACTGCATGAGGGTGTCCATCTTGGCCTGCGCGTGTTCCCAGCGCTCGGGCGTACCGCCGCGCTTGATCATGTATTCCATGTCCTGGTAGGCGGTCTGCAATTCTTCCCGCTGGTGGCGCGCCAGCTCGCGGCTCAGCACCCCGTACAGGGCCGCGCCGATCACGCCGAACACCATCAGGGTCGTCACGGCGAACATCGCCACCATCCGCAGGGTGATGGAACGCTTCATGGCGCCCCCTCGTCCTCGCGCAGTTCAAGCACATAGCCCATGCCGCGTATGGTGTGCAGCAGGCGCGGGCTGAACGGAGCATCCATTTTCGCCCTGAGGCGCTTGATGGCGACCTCGACCACATTGGTGTTGCTGTCGAAGTTCATGTCCCAGACCATCTCGGCGATGGCGGTCTTGGTGAGTATCTCGCCCTGGCGCCGGGCCAGCACCGCCAGCAGCGCGAACTCCTTGGCGGTGAGATCCAGCCGCGTCTGCCCCCGGTAGGCCTTGCGGCTGATCAGGTCCAGGTGCAGGTCGCCGATGCGCACGTGCAGGGATTCCTGGGCGCGCCCGCGCCGGTTCAGGGCCTGCAGCCTGGCCAGCAATTCAAGAAAGGAAAACGGCTTGACGAGGTAATCGTCAGCGCCCTCGTGCAAGCCCTTGACGCGGTCTTCGATGCGATCCCTGGCGGTGAGCATGATGACCGGCGTCTGCCGGACAGCGCGCAAGGCGCGCAGCACCGCAAAACCATCCTGGCCGGGAAGCATGGCGTCCAGCACGATGACGTCGTAGTCGTGCTGCAGGGCCATGTGCTGCCCGTCGATGCCGTCGTGCGCGACGTCCACCGCGCAGCCTTGCTCCGTCAGCCCCTTGCGCAGGTAATCGGCGGTCTTCGGTTCATCTTCGACGATCAGGATTTTCATGGGAAACACCGTAAAGACTCTCTCATAGTTTAATGGATCGCGAAGCGGCGCCGGATGCCTCCGGCAGGCGCGCGGCATTGCGCGCCCTCCTGGATTTGCGCAGGGCGCGGGCCTTCTTGCGGCGCATGTACCAGTAATGCGCCCGATCCAGATACAGATAGATGACGGGGGTCGTGAACAAGGTCAGCGCCTGCGACAGCAGCAGCCCGCCCACCATGGCGAACCCCAGGGGCCGGCGCAGCTCGGAGCCCGCGCCATGGCTGAGCATCAGCGGCAAGCCGCTCAGCAAGGCGCACATGGTGGTCATCATGATGGGACGGAACCGCAGCAGGCAGGCCTGGTAGATGGCCTCCTTGGGAGACAGGCCGTCCTTGCGCTCGGCGCTCAGGGCGAAATCGATCATCATGATGCCGTTCTTCTTGACGATGCCGATTAGCAGGATGATGCCGATCAGCGCGATGACGCTCAGGTCGTAGCCATTGACCATCAGGATGAGCAGCGCGCCCACGCCCGCCGAGGGCAGCGTCGACAAGATGGTCAGAGGATGGATATAGCTTTCATACAGCAGGCCCAGCACGATGTAGACCGCGACGAGGGCCGCCGCGATGAGGTAGGGCTGCGTTGCCAGCGATTCGCCGAAAGCCTTGGCCGTCCCCTGGAACGAGCCGCTGAGGGCCTGCGGCACGCCCATCGCCGCCTGGGCCTTCTGGATGGCGGCCACGGCCTGCCCCAGCGCCACGCCGGGAGCCAGGTTGAACGAAATCGTCACGGCCGGGAACTGGCCCTGATGGCTGATGGAAAGATAGCCCGTCTTGTCGGTGTCGATGGAAACGAAAGTCGACAGAGGCACCTGCTGGCCGGTCAGCGGCGACGTAATGTACAGTTTCTTGAACAGGTCGGGATCCTTCTGGAAGCGCGGCGCGACCTCCAGCACGACGTTGTAGCTGTTGATCTGGGTGAAGTACTGCGCAACCTGGCGCTGGCCTATCGCGTCGTAGATCGTCGAGTCGATGAGGGCCGGCGATATGCCGAAGCTGGACGCCCGCGCACGGTCGATGGTCAGATGCACCGTGGCCGCCTGGTTCTGCTGATCGGAGGCCAGGTCGGTCAGCTCGGGCAGCTTGCGAAACCGCTCCAGCAGCCTGGGCGCCCAGGTGTTCAGCTCGGACAGGTCAGCATCCGTGACCGTGTATTGGTACTGGGTGCGCGCCAGCCTGCCGCCCACGTTGATGTCCTGCCCAGCCTGCAGGAAAAGCTTGATGCCTTCGACCTTGGCCAGCTTGGGCCGCAGGCGCGTGATGATCTCGTCGGCGCTGGCCGTGCGCCCTTCCGACTTGGGCTTCAGGCTGATGAAAAACCTGCCTGTGTTGAACGTGGTGTCGCCGCTGTTCATGCCGAACTGGATCACGTCGGGATCCTTGCGCACGACGTCCGCCAGCGCCATCATGCGCCGGTTCATGGCCGAAAACGACGAGTCCTGGGCCGTCTCGGCGAATCCGAAGATAAAGCCCGTATCCTGCTGCGGGAAAAACCCCTTGGGAATATAGATGAACAAGAGCACCGTGGCGAGCAAGGTAAGCAGGAAGCTGCACAAGGTCGCGAACTGGTGGCGCAGAACCAGGTTCAGGCCGCGCCGGTAGCCATCGAGCAAGGCATCGAATCCCCGCTCGAAGAACCGGTAAACGCGCCCATGGTGCTGGCCCTGGTATTCCTTGAGAAAGCGCGAGCAAAGCATGGGAGTCAGGGTCAGCGAGACCAGCACCGACACGACAATCGTCAGCGTGACGGTAATGGCGAACTCGCGGAACAGCCGGCCTACGATTCCCCCCATGAGCAGCAATGGGATGAACACCGCGACCAACGAGATCGAGATCGAGACGATGGTGGGGCCGATTTCCCGCGCACCCACCAGCGCCGCCTCCATCGGCCTCATCCCGTCCTCGACGTGGCGGTAGATGTTCTCGAGCATGACGATGGCATCGTCCACCACAAAGCCCACGGCGATGGTCAGGGCCATCAGCGACAAGTTGTCCAGGCTGAAGTCCAGCAGATACATCACCGCGGCCGTGCCGAGCAGGGAAAGCGGAATCGTCGCGCTGGGAATCAGGGTGGCGGGCACGCTGCGCAGGAACACGAAGATCATTCCCACCACCAGCAGAATCGAAAGAATCAGCGTCATCTCAACCTCTTCCACCGATGCGCGGATGTTCTGGGTCCGGTCTATCAGGGTGCTCACATGCACGGTGGGGGGAATCGACGCCAGCAAATGCGGCAGTTGCGCCTGGATGCGATGCACGGTATCGATGACGTTGGCGCCCGGCTGCTTGGTGATGCCGACGATAAGCGAACGGCCGTCGATGGCGGCGTCGCCCGGGTTGGCGCCCTTGCCGGCAAACGCCCAGGCGGCCTGTTTCAGATCTTCGGGGCCGGGCACCGCGATACCGACATCGCGAACCCGTATGGGCGCCCCGTTTCGATAAGCCAGGACGACGTCGTTCCAAGGCCCAGCCTTCAGCAACTGGTCGTTGGTGTAAACGGCAAAGCTTTGCCTGTCGCCGTCTATGGTGCCCTTGGGCTGGTTTACGGTGGCGTTGGCGATGACGCCCCGGATATCCTCCAGGCTGAGGCCGAGCGCCGCCAGCTTGTCGGGGTCGACCTGAATCCGGATCGCCGGCTTTTGCTGGCCGAATATCTTTACCAGGCCAACTCCTTCGATCTGCGATATCTGCTGGGCCAGGAAGTTGTCGGTGTAGTCGTTGACCTCGATCAGCGGCAGCGCATCGGACTGCACCGAAAGGATGAGGATGGAGGAGTCCGCCGGATTGATTTTCCGGAAGGTCGGAGGGCTGGGCAGATTGGACGGCAATTGCCCGGTTGCGGCATTGATGGCCGCCTGCACGTCCAGCGCCGCGGCGTCGATGTTGCGGCTCAGGTCGAACTGCAGCGTGATCTGGGTATTTCCCAGCGCGCTGACCGAGGTCATCTGCGTCATGCCGGAGATCAGCTGGAACTGGCGCTCCAGGGGCTGGGCCACGCTGGAGGCCATGATTTCCGGATTCGCCCCCGGCAGTTTGGCCGTGACCTGTATGGTCGGGAAATCCACCTGAGGCAGCGGCGCCACCGGCAGCAGCGGCCATACGGCGGCCCCCACCAGGAACAAGGCCAGCGCCAGCAGCGACGTGCCGATGGGGCGCTTGATGAAAACCGCGGACACGCTCACTTGGCGTCACCTTTCTGAAGGCTGGCCAAGGTGGCGGCGGCCGCGGCCTCGGGCGGCGTGGACTCCGCGACCCGCAGGCCCGGCTTCAATTTGTACTGCCCGTCGAGCACTACCCGCTCGCCGACGCTCAAGCCCTTTTCCACCACGGCCGTGCCGTCCTGGATATCGACGAGCTGTATGGGCTGAATGCGCACGCGATTGTCGGCATCCACGACATAGGCATAGACGCCTTCCGGCCCGCGCTGCACGACCGCCGCCGGCATGGTCAGGGCCTGCTTGCGTTCGCCCAGGATCAGGCGCGCGTTCACGTACTGGCCGGGCCACAATTTATGCCTCGCGTTCCCGAAACTGGCCTTGAGCTCGATGGTGCCCGACGTCGTGTCGATCTGGTTGTTCAGCAAGACGAGGCGCCCTTGCCCCAGGGGCTGCAAGCTATTGCGCGGATAGGCCATGACGGCAAGCGGATCGGCGCTGGCGTGCAGGGCCTGGTTGATCTGCTGGAACGCATCCTCAGGCAGAGTGAACTGCAGCGAAATCGGGTCGATCTGGTTGATGACCACCAATCCGTTCGCATCCGCCGCGTGCACGATGTTGCCGGGGTCCACCAGCCGCGCGCCCACGCGCCCGCTGATCGGCGCCGTGATCCGGGTAAAGCTCAACTGGGTCCTGGCCTCGCTGATCTGCGCCTCGTCCAGTTGCAGCGCCGCCTCCAGTTGCGCCACCATGGCCCGCTGCGCATCCAGCGTCTGCCGCGTGGCGGCGTCTTGCTTGATCAATTCGGCATAACGGCGCAGGTCGAGCCTGGCATTGGCCAGTTGCGCCGCGTCCTTCGCCTTTTGCGCAATGGCCTGCTCGAGCTGGGCCTGCTGCACGCGCGAATCCAGCGTGGCGATCATCTGGCCGGCCTTGACGTCCTGCCCCTCGATGAATCCCACCTTGTCCAGCTGCCCGTCGATGCGAGGCTTGACCGTGACGCTTTGCGTGGCCACGACGGTGCCCACACCGGCAAGGTAGACGGGAACGTCCTGCTGCTTCACCAGGGTGGTGGTTACGACGATCGGCGCCTGCGGAGCCGCGCGCACCGGCTTCTTGCCGCTGGCCGCCCAGACGATGATGGCCAGCGCAATCAATGCGGCCACGCCTATCAGCAGCACCGGGCGCCGTTTGAAAGTGGAAGATTTCATAATATGTATGCGTTCGTCGTCTTATTGGGTTTTATCCGCCTGTCTTGGCTTCATCCGCTGGAGTCATGGCGTTGCCACCAGCAGCCGATGAATCGCCGCCCATCAGCCGCCCCGCGCTCCAGCCACCGCCCGTGGCCTTGATCAGGGCCACGCTGGCCACCAGTTGGCGGCCGCGCAATTGCAGCAGGCTGCGCTCGGCGCTCAGCGTAAGGGTTTGCGCCGTAATGACGCCCAGATAGGTGCTGGTACCAGCGCGGTACTGGGCCATGGCCAGGCTGTCCGCAAGCCGCGCCGACTCCACGGCCTGTTTCTGCTCGGCGATTTCCCGCGCCAGGATGCGCAACGCCGCCAGGTTGTCTTCGACCTCCTGGAAACCACCCAGCACCGTCTGCTTGTATTGCGCCACGGCGGCGTCGTAGCTGGCGATGGCCTGCTCGTCGTTCGCCTTGCGCAGGCCACCGTCGAACAGCGCCTGCGCCAGGCTTGCGCCCAGGCCCCAGACCTGCCCCGGAACACTGAACCAGTGCGCCAGGCTGGTGGAGCTGTAGCCGCCCGAAGCGCTGAGCACCAGGTCGGGGAAATACGCCGCCTCGGCCACGCCTATATCGGCATTGGCGGCCGCCACCCGGCGCTCGGCCGCCGCGATGTCGGGGCGGTGCTCAAGAAGCTCGCTGGGCACGCCGACGGGAATCTCGGGCAACCTCATCGGCAAGGCCAAGGATGGATTCCGGCTGAGCGGCTGCGCAAGAATCGCAAAATCGGCCGGCGCCTTGCCGACCAGCACGGCAATGGCATGCTCCAGCTGCATCCGCTGCCACCACAGATCCAGCGCCTGAGCCCGCGTCGCGCTCAATTGATTCTGGGCCAGCGCCACGTCCGAGCGCAGCGCCACGCCCGCCGTATACTGGCTCTTGGCCAGGGCCAGCGCCCGTTCGTAGTCGTGCAGCGTTTGCGTGTACAGAGCGGACTGCATGTCCGTCACGCGCAGCTGCATGTAATCCTGCGCCAGCGTGGCCACGATGCTCAGGCGAGCCGCGGCCAGGTCCGCCTGGCTGGCCTGGCTGGCCGCGGCGCCGGCCTCCACGCTGCGCCGCAGCCTGCCCCACAGGTCGGGTTCCCAGGCGGCGGCAAGACCCACGGAATACGTGGTGTCCAGGGAAGGCCCAGTGCGGCCGCTGTTGGTCAAGGCGCGATCGACGCCGGCATTCGCGCCCAGCGACGGCCACAAGCTGGCGCGCGCCGCCGCGGCCACGGCCTGAGCCTGGCGATACTGCGCCTCGGCCTGGCGGATGGATTGATTGGCAGCCACCGCCTGTGCAGCCAGGTCATCGAGTGTTGCATCGCCATAGGCCCGCCACCACTCCAGGTTGCCGGCAACGGCTTTGGGCTGCGCCGGCTTCCAGGGCCCCGCCTCTTTGTACGAGGCGGGGACGGCCATCGTGGGCCGCACGTAGTCGGGCCCGGCCGCGCAGCCGGCCAGAGACGCCGCCAGCGCCGCGCACGCGAGACCCGCGGCGCAACGCAGCGGCAGAATTGACAAAGGCAGGGCGACAGGCATGGCGGCGAGGATATCCGGACAGGGCTTGGCTCCAGGCCGCGCCTTGCGCGCCTGGAGGCGGAATCATGCCTACTCTAGCCCCGGGCGGCCTACCTCACGCTGTCGCGAATATGACAATTCCGACAGAATTCCCGCGCCCGCCACATGACGGGCTGCCTGCCGATCGCATCGCCCCTAGGTGTGCTGCATATCGCAGTCGATGGGCAGCATCTGGCCCGAAATCGAGCTCCCGCTTTCCGACGCCAGGAACACGGCAAGGTCCGCGATGTGCCGGGGATCGACCAGATGCTTGATGGACTGGGTGGCCATGGCTGCCTGGGCTTCTTCTTCGAGCGTCCTGCCGCTGACCTTGGCACGCCCTTCGAGCACCTGCTGGAAACGCGGGCCGTCCACCGCGCCCGGCAATATGGCATTGACACGAATGCCGTCGCCGCCGAGTTCCATGGCCAGGGTCTTGGTAAACCCTATGAGCCCCCATTTGGTGGTGGAATAGACGCTGCGATTGGGATAGCCGAAACGCCCCGCCACCGAGGACATGTTTATGATGACCCCGGCCGGCGACTTCTTGAGATGGGGAATGGCCAGGCGCGTGACGTTGAACGTGCCGTTCAAATTGACCTGCACGACTTTTTCCCAGTCGTCAGGATTGAATTGCTCGACCGGGGCGGTGGGCCCGGCAATGCCTGCGTTATTGACCAGGACGTCCAGGCCGCCCAGCGCTTTCACGGCCTGCCCGACCATTTTCTCGATATCGGAGCGGATGGCGATATTGCACAGGGTGGCCTGCACCCCGCGCACTTCCCGTTTCAGGGCCTCCAGCCCCTGAACGTCGATATCGCATACGAACACCTTGGCGCCCTTGTCGGCAAAGGCCTGGGCAATGGCCCGGCCTATCCCGCCCGCACCGGCTGTGATCAACACACGCTGTTCATTCATTTTCTTCTCCAGTAGGCATCCGCCGTGGCAACGATTTTACCGCTCGTTGCCCGGCGCGGAGCCTAGAAGCTTCCCCGTATTCCCACCATCACGGCCCGCCCGCCTTCCGGCGCCACGTCGCGCAGCACCGAGGTTGCATAGCGTATGGTCTGGTTGGTCAGGTTGATGCCGCGCAAGTAGGCCTGCCACTGCATGCCGCGCATCTTGAAGCGATAGGCGGCGCTGGCGTCCAGCCTGTAGTAGGCGTCGGTCGGCAATTCGTTGTCCGGCGCGCGATGCTGGGCGAATGCGCGCTCCACGCTGGCGCCCGCGCTCCATGGGCCATGACTGTAGTCCAGCCCGATACCCAGCCGCAACGGCGGAATGCGCGGCAACGGCTCGCCGGTGTCGCGGTTGCGCGCATTGGTGTAGTCGCCCCAAAGCTTCAGGTCGAGCGCGTGCCCGCCGCGCTCGAACACCCGGAACGTGCCGTCGGCTTCGAAGCCGAAGAACTCGGCCGGCACGCCTTGGTAGACCGCTTCGGGCAATGCGTCATCGTCGCCCTGCGCCACCACGTCGCCGTCGTCGTTGCGAAAGCGGCCCGTGCCGGTTTCGGCCAGGTAGTTGGCGAAGCGGCTGTAGAAAACACCCACGCTGCCGTGATGCGGCCCCTCCTTGAACCTCAGGGCCAGGTCGCTGGAATAGGCGCGCTCCTTGTTCAACCCCGCATCGCCCACCAGGTACTGGCCGGTCGCTTCGTGCGGCCCGTTGGCATACAGCTCGTAGAACGTCGGTGCCCGTTCGGTGTAGGCGACGTTGGCCGCCAAAGACCAGACACCGGTCAGCTTGTAGACGCCGCCCAAAGAAAAGCTTTTTGCGGTGAAGTCGCGCTTGCCCACATCGGTGAAGCGCTCGTTGCCACCGGCGGAGGGCGAAAGCGTGGTGCGCTCCAGGCGGCCGCCGGCACTCAGCTTGAAGCGCTCATCGACCGTCCATTCTTCCAGCATGAACAGCGCGGCCGACTGCGTCCTGGTGGTCGGCACCAGCGCCTCGGACCCCAGGGCCGAGAACCGGGTATTGCCAAGCTGCAGGCCCAGCACCCCCTGCACCGGGCCCAGGTCGGCGTGCCGCGCCTCTACCCTGGCTTCGTATCCGCGGTTCTTGAACACGGTTCCCGTCTCGCCATCGTCGACCTCCTTATGCTGGTAATCGGTGTAGGCGAAACTGGCCTTGACGCTTTTGAAAGGGCCTTTCAGGTCGCGGATCTCGCCCGCCAGGCCCAGGCGTTCCTGGTGCATGCGGATACGCACGCTGTCTTCAGCGACGGAGCCATAGTCGGAATCGTAGCCGCTGTAGGACAAGCCCGCGTAGCCGCTGTCGCCGGTCCAGGACATGCCCAGCGCCCCGCCGCTGGCGCTGCCGTCGCTGTTGGGCAGGCGATCGCGCGGCTGTTCCACATCCGGCCCGTCGATGGCCCGCTGCCGGTCGGAACGGGCATAGCCCGGAATGCGCAGCTCGCCGGTCTTGCGCCCGAAGGCATCGGCGTGCAGGGCGAACTTGCCGTTGCCGGCCTCCAGTTGCACCGCGCCGCTCCTGTCGTCGTTCGCGCCGCCGTAGCTGCCTTGCAAGCCGCCGTGCACGCCCTCGATGGGATCCATGGGAATGCGGTTGTCGATGGTGTTGACGACGCCGCCGATGGCATTGCCGCCGTACAAAAGCGCCGCCGGGCCGCGCAGGATCTCGATGCGTTCGGTGGACAAGGGATCTTGCGGCACGGCGTGGTCATAAGACAGCGCCGACGCGTCCAGCGTGCCCACGCCGTTTTGCAGCAACCGTATGCGGTCGCCGTCCATGCCGCGAATGATGGGACGCCCGACCATCGGGCCGTATGTCGTGGTCGACACGCCGGGCAGGCCGTTGAGCGTTTCGCCCAACGTGGCCGCCCGCCGCAGGTCCAGGTCCTTGCCCTCGATGACGGTCGAGGGCGAAGCCAGGGCATCGCTGCCCAGGGGGTTGCCGGTGACGACGACGGTCGACAGCGTAACCGCCTGATCGCCGGCCGTGGTTTGGGACCACGCGGGCTGCGCCAGCGCCAGCAGCATTGCCAGCGGGGTAAGAACGAAACGCGCGTTTGCGGCGCGCCGGGCCGGCAGCGTCGGAAATAAGGTAGTGCAGGAATAAGCCATGTGCCTGTTTATCCAATGAACAAAAGATTGCCTTCGCCATGGCGCACGGAACGGCGCGGCGAAAGGAGAAAGTCGAGGGGGATAAAGCGGAACGTCAGGCTACAAGGGCGGCGCGCGCTGCAAGAACCAGCGGCAGCGCGCAATATCGATGAGGTATTCGGCGGAAGCGAAATAGCAGGAAGCCGCGCGGACGACGGGAAGTTCCGGCAGGTGCGCGGACAGCAGGCAGCCCAGCGCATGCCAGACACTGCAGTCATGGCAATGGTCCAGGCGCCCGTCCATGCCTCCGGAAGCGGGCTGTGCCGCATCGTGGGCGGACAGCGCCGCCTCGACGTGCGTCATGGCATGCAGGGTCGCGCCGATGGGCGAACTCAGCACGGCGGCTATCGCGAGCCACAGCAGCCATGCATGAAAACGCCCATAGCGGCGGGAGCCGGCGCAGCGGCCCGGTCGAAACGCCATAAAGAGAGTCCGGAAGCAAAAATCGTTATGTTATAACATAACAAAAAATTTTTGCATAACAAGAAAGGGCTGTCATGGCATGAATGCCGGGCGCGCGGGATTTCATGCGTCGATTACAAATTTAAATCTATATAGTTTGATTTAATATATATTTTTGCCTAATATAAACGCCGCATCCCTACACTCACCATCAGGACGACAAGCCATGCGCTACGTATCAATCGAAATCGACGGCCAGCCCAAACTGGGCGTTCGCGATGCTCAAGACAACATTTCCATCATCGGCGACGAAAGCCTGGAATCCCTGCTCGCCCGGGGCGTGGACCTGGCAAGCTATGCAAAAGGACGCCCCGTCCTGCAAACCGTCAAGGCCGCCGACGCGAAGTTCCTGCCGCCGCTGGCCCGGCCCACCAAGATCATCTGCGCGGGCCTGAACTACGCCGACCACACGAAGGAAAGCAAATACGAACAGCCCGACTACCCCACGCTGTTCTTCCGCGTGCACACCAGCCTGGTCGGCCACAACGCCCCCATCGTGCGGCCCAAGCTGTCCGACTCGCTGGACTTCGAAGGCGAGGTCGCCGTCATTCTTGGCAAGGGCGGGCGCTACATCAAGCCCGAAGACGCGCTGGACTGTGTGGCCGGCTATGCCGTCTTCAACGACGGCTCGGTGCGCGAGTACCAGTTCAAGTCCCCGCAATGGACCGTGGGCAAGAACTTCGATGGCACGGGCGGCTTCGGCCCCGACATGGTTACCGCCGACGAGCTTCCCGCCGGCGCCAAAGGCCTGAAGCTGGAAACCCGCCTCAACGGCAAAGTCGTGCAATCGGCCGACACCAGCGATATGATCTTCGATGTCGCCAGCCTTATTTCGATTACCAGCGAAGCCATCACGCTCGAAGCGGGCGACGTCATTGTTTCGGGCACGCCCGCCGGAATCGGCTGGGCGCGCAACCCGAAGCTGCTCATGAAGCACGGCGACATCTGCGAGGTCAGCGTTGAAAAACTCGGCACCTTGCGCAACCCCATCGTCGACGAAACCTGAGCCGCACACCGGGAACCAAGGCGGGCGCCGCTGAGCCGGCGCACCGCCGCAAAGGAGAGATGAGACATGTCAGACAAACACTATGCCGGCGCAGCGATCCATTCCATCGATCACTTCGCCCTGAATGTGCCATCGCTGGACCAGGCCGAGCACTTCTTTACCCACTTCGGCCTGCAAGTCGAGCGCGGCGGCAACGAGATCCAGCTGCGCGCCGGCGACAACCATCGCTGGGGACGCTTGATCAAGTCCGATCACAAATCGCTGGCCTACCTGAGCTTCAATTGCGCCGCGGGCGAACTGGCAACCATTGAAAGCCAGACGCGCCAGGCGGGCGGGCGCTTCGACCTGCCCTCCCCCTTGAAAACCGCCGAAGGCTTCTGGTTTCACGACCCGGACGGCAACCTCATCCAGGTCAAAGAGGGCCAGCGCACCATGCCGACGTCCAAAGCGCCTTTCAGCGTGCCCGTCGCGGGCGCCGACGCGCGCGGCTCGCACCCCCGCTCGGAAAGCAAGCAGGTGCGCCCGCGGCGGCTGTCCCACGTCCTGCTGTTCACGCCCGACGTGCTTGGCGCCATGGACTTCTACAATCGCTCCATCGGCCTGCAGTTGTCGGACAAGTCACTGGACATCATTGCCTTCACCCACGCACCGCACGGCTGCGACCACCACCTGGTGGCCTTCGCCAAGAGCTCGGGCAAAGGCTGGCACCATTGCTCGTGGGACGTCGCCACCCTGAACGACGTCGGCGAAGGCGCGTCGCAAATGAACGCGGCGGGCTACAAGCACGGCTGGGGAACCGGGCGCCATGTGCTGGGCTCCAACTATTTCCACTACGTGCAGGATCCCTGGGGTTCGTTCTCCGAGTACTCGGCCGACATCGACTACATCTCCGAAAGCAAGCCCTGGCCCTCGGGCGACTTCCCCCCCGAAGACTCGCTCTACCTGTGGGGCCCCGATGTTCCTTCCGACTTCATCTTCAATACCGAGGTCGAGACGCAGGGCTGACCCAAGGCAAAAACGCCCCCTTGGGGGGCAGCAAGCCGCGCTAGCGGCGCAGTGTGGGGGCCATTTTTAAATCACGCGGCTACTGTGGAACCCCGCTTGGGATCCTGGCCGCCGGGGCTGGCCCCCGCGCTGATCGCCGCGAGGCCGGCGATGACGATGTTCATGGTGATTTCCATGTGCCGGGCCAGCAACTGCGTGGCAAGCGGAACGTTGCGCGCCACCGCCGCATTCATCAGATCGCAATGTTCCTGGTTGGTGTCGCGGTCGACCGTCTGGAACGGCACGGAAAGCTGCCGGTAGCGCTCGGTCTGCTGGAAAAGCTGCAGGCGGATGCGCAGCAGCCAGGGACTATCGCAGGCCGCAATGAGCTTCTGGTGGAACTGGGTGTGCACACTGGCCCAGCCATCGTTCAGGCGCACGGCGCCCTCTGTGTGAATGCGCTCCGGGGTGCGGGAAAGCGTATGATAGGCCGCCAGCAGGTCGGCCTCCCAGCCAAGATCGCCGCGCTTTATGGCGCGTTCGAGGCAGATGCTTTCGATGTGGATTCTGGTGGAAGTCAGGTCGCGAAGCTCGTCGACCGACACCGGCGCCACGCGAAAGCCGCGCTGGGGCTCGGCCACTGCCAGGCCCTCGGCGGTAAGGCGCGACAAGGCCTCGCGCACAGCGCCCAGGCTGACGCCCAGGTCTTCGCACAAATCCTTGGTTTTAAGCTGCTCGCCCGGCTTGAACCTGCAGGACAGCACATCGGCCCGCAATCGCTCGTACGCCAATTGGGTCAAACTGCCTTGCTTGTTCATTTTTGACGTTGATAGGCTCTTTAGACCCTGCAATTCTAGTACAGAATGTATTTTTTGAGAAACTATACATTTTCTTTCAAAACAGGAAGAAAGCGCCAATCCGCCGCCTTCCCGGGAAAGGGAAGACGGCGAAAACAGCCTTGCCGGATTACTGGAGCAGTCGCTCCAGCCACATGGTGGACGAGGGAACCGCGATCAGCAGGGCAAGCGTGATGATATTGGCAATCAGGAACGGCAGCGTCCCGATGAAGATGGTCCGAAGCGACAAGTCGGGCATGACGGTCTTGACCATGAACATATTCATGCCCACGGGCGGGTGGATCAGCCCGATCTCCATCATCATGACCACGAACACGCCGAACCAGATCATGTTGATGCCCAAAGGCTGCACGACCACCATGAACACGGGAACCGTCAACAGCATCATCGACAGCCCCTCCATCAGCGAGCCCAGCACGATGTAGATGAGGACGATGACCAGGACCACCCCGACCGCGGGCAGGTGCATGGCCTGGATGCTCTCGACCAACTGACCCGTGAGCCCCGAGACCGACACCATGTTGGCGAATACCTTGCCGCCGAAAATGATGGTGAAGATCATGCCGGTGGTCTTGGCGGCTTCGCACAAGGCATCGAACGCAATCCGCAGCGTCAGCTTGCGCCGCGCCAGCGCGAACAGCAGCGAACCGAATGCGCCGATGCTGCCCGCCTGGGTGGCGGTGAACAAGCCGCCGTACAGCCCTCCCACGACCAGCAGGAACAAGACCAGAACGCCCCACACCTTGGAAAGCGCGCGCAGCCGCTGAGCCCAGCTCGCGCGTTCGCCGGCCGGACCGCGCTCGGGATGGCGGTGCACCGTCCACCAGATCGCGCTCATGAACATCAGGCCCAGCAAGGCCCCGGGGATGATGCCCGCGATGAACAGCCGGCCGATGTCCTGCTGCGTGATGATGCCGTAGACCAGCAGCGGCACGCTGGGAGGCAGCAGCGCCCCAAGCGTGCCGGCCGAGCTGACGCAGCCGCTGGCCATGTTGTCCGAATAGCCTCGGGCGCGCATCGGCGGCATGGCGACCCTGGTCATGGTGGCCGCCGTGGCGATGGAACTGCCCGAAATCGCCGCGAAGCCCGCGCTGGCCAGAACCGTGGCATAGGCCAGCCCGCCCTTGAAATGGCCGAGCAGCGAGTTGGCCGCCTCGTACAGCTCTTCGGCCATATCGGCCCTGTAGATGAAAGTGCCCATCAGGATGAACATCGGCAGCACCGACAAACCGTCATTGGCGGCAAGATCGGCAATGGTCTGGCCCATCATCGACAAGGCCGGATCCCAGCCCCGCATCAGGCCGAACAAAGCGACCCCCAGGGTAAGCATGGAAAACCCCAGCGGCACGCCGTAGAACGCCAGCAGCAGTACGAGCGCAAAACCTATCAGTGCCATGCTCATGATGTCGTCCTCGCGGCCGCGGAGGAGAAATGGCGCAATAGCAGCAGCACCAGGGCCAGGGCGCTGACGCCGCTGAGCACGCCCATGAAATAATCCAGGGGGCCCAGGGGAAGCTGCAGCACCATGGTCGTCTGCTGCTCGTCGCTAAGCTGGTATCCATCGTTCAGCAACTGCCAGGCCATGGCGGAACACGCCAGCAGGCTGACGCCCAGGATGACCAGGCGCTGCAGCCACAGCCAGAAGCCATGCAGGCGGCCATGCAGGATGCCGACCGAAATATGCTGCTCGCGCAGGGTCACCAGCGGAAACGCCGAGAAAATGAGAATCGCCATCGCGAACATGACCATTTCGGCGCTGCCGGTAATCGGCGAAGCGAAGAAATGGCTCATGAACACATCGACGACGGTCACTCCCATGATGAATATCAAGGCGATTGCGCACATGGCCCGCAGCACGGCCACACAGGCTCCAAGCGGGCCCGTCTCGACAAAGGCCGTTCCCGTCGGGGGCTGAAGCTGGGCGCCGCCGCTCATTGAGCGTCTCCGGCGGGCTTGCCGTCCGCGGCGGACTGGCTGCTGTAGTAGGCCAGCGCGTCTTCGCCGTTCACATTCATGCGCTTCGCGGTGGCCAGCCATTCTTTCGTGAGCACGTCGGCGCTTTTGCGCAGCTCGGCGACGAACTGGGGCGAGGCGGCATGGTAGACGACGCCGCTCTTGACGGCTTCGGCATGGGCCGCCTTCTCGGCATCGTCAAACGCCGACATCCGCCTGGCAAACGACTCGCCAGACAGTTTGGTGATGATGTCGCGATCCTGCTGCGAAAGAGACTCCCATTTCTTGCGATTCACGATCAGCGAAAAAGAAGGTGCGGAAAGCCCGCCGGGCACGGTGGTCGCGTACTTGGCATAGCGCATGACCTTGAAGCCTTGCGCATCCATGTCGGGGATCCCCACGAAGGCGCTGACCAAGCCCCCGGCCACGACTTCGCTCATCTTGGCCGCCGGCGTCGAGATGACGCCGGCATTCGCCATGGACATCATTCTGGCCGGCACCCCCGGCGTCGCCCAGACCTTCTTGCCCTGGAGATCCTGCTCGGAATTGATAGGATCCGCCATGCCGTACATGATCCCCGTGGGGAAGACGACCAGCGCCAGCAGATGCACTTTCCGGTATTCGCCGGCCGCCTTGAAATACTTGTTGTAGGTGCGCCATAAGGCCACCGAATTGGCCTGCGCCGAGGTCCCGAGAAACGGCAGCTGCGGCATCTGCATCAGCTTCAGCTGGCTGGAGACGATGCCGTTGAACAAATACGCGCCATCCACGACATCGTTGCGCACGGCGTTCCAAAGCTGGTCGGGCGCCGCCACGCTTGCCGGCGGAATCTGTATCTTGACGCGCCCTTCCGTCGCCTCGTTCACGGCCTTGGCCCAGGGCACAAGGACTTTGGCGTTCATGATGTGGGGGGCCGGCAGGAAAGTGTTGATGAGCAGCGTGGTGGTGGCCTGGGCGGGCGCCGTGCCCAGAAGCGCGGCAATGGAAAAGCCGAGCATGCCCAGCGATATCTTGAGGGTGCGAATCATGGTTGTCTCCTGATTTATATAGTAGAAATATCGGAACGCCGCCGGTTCACCAGAGGCCGATATTGATGCCCACCTCCAGCTCGCGGGCGTTCCAGGCCTCGATGTCCTGCGGGGCCATGGTGGTCAGGCGCTTGCGATTTCGAAACCAGTCGAAAAGCAGGCCCTGCAGTTGCTCCCTCACCGCCGCATGGCCGTCCGACCTTCCCAGGTCTTCGAGCTCCTGCGGATCCTGCCGCAAATCGAACAGTTGCGGGGGGAGTCCTTCGTAATGAACGTACTTCCAGTCTTCGGTGCGCAGCATCGTCATCTGGCAACCATCGACGGGCCTGTTCAGGGGCAGGCGCACATCGTCGCGAAAGGCATAGCTGTTCTCCGACACGACATATTGCCGCCATTGCCCGGGCGGCTTGCCGTGCAGCCAAGGCATCAGCGACCTGCCTTCCAGCCATTGCGGCGCCGCGGGCAGGCCCAGGGCGTCCAGAAAAGTCGGCGCAAGGTCGATTGCCTCCACCAGGGCGTCCACGACCGTGCCGCGCGTGGCGTCGGCCTGTTCGCGCGGGTCGACCACCAGCATCGGCACGTGCACGGCCGTATCGTGGAACAGCTCTTTTTCGCCCAGCCAGTGGTCGCCCAGATAATCGCCGTGGTCGCTGGTGAAAACGATGAGCGTGTCCTGATCTCGCCCGCTTTCGCGCAAATAGGCAAACAGCTTGCCCAACTGGTCGTCCAGCTGCTTGATCAGGCCCATGTAGACGGGCACCACTTTCTCGCGCACCTCGTCGCGCGAGAAGCTCTGGCTTGGCAGGTAGCTGCGGAACCCCCGCAAAACCGGATGCTGGTCCTGGAGCTCGGCCGCCGAACGCACGGGCGGAACGATCTGCTCCTTGTTGTACATATCGTTGTAGGGGGCCGGCGCCACGTAGGGCCAATGCGGTTTTATGTAGGAAAGATGCAGCACCCACGGCTGGTCGCCGGCCTCGCGCATGAAGTCGATGGCGCGGTCGGTCGTATAGGGTGTCTCGCTGTGCTCTTCGCGGATGGCGGCCGGATGCTCGGCCCAGCGCAGGTGCCAGCCGCTGAGTATCTCGCCGTTGGCGCCGCGAGCCGAATTGGCATAGTCGTGCCATGGGTTGTCGCTCTCGTAGCCCAGGCTGCGCAGCCAATCGCAATATTGATTGCCCTGCACCTTGAAGCCAGGCGGCCAGGTGCCGTCGTCGCGGGCAAAGGGCTCGAATCCGCCTTCCATCGCCAGCAGGCCAGGGCCCTCGGAAATATCGAGGCCCACCCTCGCGGCCCCCTCGACATCGGCCTCGACATGGGTCTTGCCCACGACGGCGCAACGCACGCCATGCGGGCGCACGTGATCGCCCAGCGTCTTCACGCCTATCGACAGCGGCACGAAATTCCAGAAGGAGCCGTGGCTGCTTACATACCGGCCGGTATAGGTGGACATGCGCGATGCGCCGCAGACCGGCCCCTGCACGAACGCCTTGCTGAAGTTGACGCCCCTGGCCGCCAGGGCGTCGATATTGGGGGTTTCCAGATGCGGATGTCCATTGCACGAAAGATAGTCCCAACGCAGTTGGTCGGCCATGATGAACAATACATTGCGCACGGTGCTGGAAGTTTCGGCATCCATTTTGTCTCCTGATTTTTCCGCCGGGTCGATCCGGTCTGGGGTTTTTACCCGCTCGAAAAGAGCTGATCCTGATGTTTAGATTACGGAGTTGACCTCATCATCTCAACCGATACTTGAAGGAATTTCACCAGATGAACCATCCTGGATTTTGATTCGATAACGGCTTCCTGCCCGCAACGGCGCAACGCACGCCATGCGGACGCACATGATCACCCAGCGTCTTCACGCCTATCGACAGCGGCACGAAATTCCAGAAGGAGCCATGGCTGCTTGCATAGCGCCCGGTATCGGTGGACATGCGCGATGCACCGCAGGCCGGCCCTTGCACAAACGCCTTGGTGGAGTTGACGCCCCGGGCCGAATCAAGGCATCCGTTGGCAAAACCTTGACTTTAGGACCGGAAGGACGAAAGCGGTAGCCGTCGATCCCGGATCACATTATTCTTGGTTAATGAACAATATTCAGGGAAATACCTGATTGAGGGCGTGGCCACCCCCTATTCCTGGGGCTCCACAAAGCGCTTGTTCAACAGCCCCTTGGCAATGAGATCGGCATCCCAGGAAGGCACGTCGTTGAACGTCGAAATAAGCATTTCCACGAACAGGCGCAGCTTGAACGCATTGCGGGACGTGCTTGCGTAGACGGCGCGCAGCCACAATGAAGACAGGTCGTAATCCGGCATCACAACCTCCAGGTCGCCCCGCAACAGCTCGTTCGACGCCGCCAGCGTGGGTAAGCAGACTATCACGTCGTCCTCGAGCGCGAGCTCCCTCAAAAGATGGACGCTATTGGTCAGCATCGAAGGGGTTAGATAGAGCGTGGTTTGCTCTCCGCGCCGATAGAAAGTCCAGCGATCCCGGCTGGGATAGCCCGAGTACACCCCCACGGAATGCTTGTGAAGGTCGCGAGGCTCCTTGGGCCGGCCGAACCGCGCGAGGTACCGGGGGCTGGCGCAAAAAACCCGCCGCAACAGATACAGGCGCCGCGAAATCAGTTCCGAGGACGCTGGCGGAAATATCTGCAGAACGCAATCCACCCCCGCTTTTACAGGATCCACCATGTCATCGCTCACCGTAACGTTCAGGCGGATATCCGGGTAGCAGGATTTGAACTCGTGCAAGAACTCGGCAAAGCGCCCCAGCACCAGGCCGGCCAATGCGTGGATATGCAACGCACCCGACAACTGCCCCTGCGCGTCGCGCATATGATCCACGACGCCATTCGCCCGCGTGATCAGATCCACGCACTCGAGCAGATAAGCCTGGCCGAGCTCGGTCAGGCGAACCATTCGTGTTGTCCGATGGAACAAAGGCGCCCCGACGTACTCCTCCAGTTTCTTGACGCGGGTCGTGGCGGCGGAGCGGGCGATCCGGAGCTGCCTGGCGGCTTCCGCGAAACTCTGCGTCTGGGCAACGCGCACAAACGTTTCGATGACCTGGAGACGATCCATATTTCTTGTCCTTCGCAATGGCGGCGCACTGGTCTACAATACCACCCCAATCGCTGCATCAAAGCCTGCCCACGACAAAAAAGGACGTTGCATGAACACGCAAATAGTTGACCACCACGGCACAATGTATTTGCACGCTTATCGCCACGGCGCGGCATGACGCGGGCCGACTTCACCTTCTTTTCGTGGGATGGCGCCGGCCAGCCGCATACCCTGGCTCTGCGCGGCGACTGGACGCTGAAAAACTACGTAGCGATCGGGCGCGAAATTGCGCGCTTCCATGCTCAGGACAACGGCAATGCCGCGCTGGCGGCCAGCCGTATCGACGGCTCGGCCCTTGCCGCCCTGGACACGGCCGGCGCCTCGCGCCTGGTGGATCTGCTGGGCCAGGAGCTTGCCGGAACCATAACAGGCCCGCAATCGCCGCTTTCCGCCGAGCGCAGCGCCCTGCTGCAAACAGTGGCCGCCGCCAAGGCCCTTGCCGACGCCAGCCCTCCCCCCGCCAAGACCTCCATGATCTCCGACCTGCTGGCCCACATAGGGCAAAGCACGGAGCAGATCTGGCGGCAAACCGTGGCCCTGCTCGGATTCATGGGCCTGACGCTCGAGGCGCTGATCCGCAACACTGTGCACCCGGGACGCTGGCGCGTCACCTCGATAGTCGCGCAAATCGAGGACACGGGGCTGAACGCGGTTCCCATCGTGGCCCTGCTGACTTTCATGGTGGGGGCCGTCATCGCCTTCCTGGGGGCAACCGTGCTGGCCGATTTCGGCGCCACCATCTATACCGTCAACCTGGTCGCCTTTTCCTTTCTGCGCGAGTTCGCCGTATTGCTCACGGCCATTCTCATGGCGGGACGGACCGCCAGCGCGTTCACCGCGCAACTGGGGTCCATGAAGGCCAACGAGGAAATCGACGCCATCCGCATGCTGGGCCTGAGCCCCATCGACGTGCTGGTGCTGCCCCGCATTCTGGCCTTGCTGGTCTCGATGCCCCTGCTGACCTTCATCGGCATGGCCGCAGGCATTCTGGGCGGAGCCCTGGTCTGCGCCGTGTCGCTGGGCATCTCGCCCACCATGTTCTTCACCATATTCAAAGAAGGCATCGAAGTGCGGCACTTCGTGCTCGGCATGGTAAAAGCCCCGGTTTTCGCCTACGTCATCGCCATCATCGGCTGCATGGAAGGCTTCAAGGTTTCGGGCAGCGCGCAGTCCGTCGGAGAGCACACGACGTCGGCCGTGGTGCAGTCCATTTTCCTCGTCATCCTGCTCGACGCGCTGGCGGCGCTGTTCTTCATGGAGATGAAATGGTAGCCAGCCCCCATATGTCCGACGGCGACGCCATCATCCAAGTGCGCAACCTGCGCAACCAGTTCGGCAGCCATGTCGTGCACCAGGACCTGGATCTGGACGTTCGCCGGGGCGAGATCCTGGGCGTGGTGGGCGGCTCGGGCACCGGCAAGTCGGTGCTGCTGCGTTCCATCGTCGGGCTGCAAAAGCCGGCCCAGGGCACGGTGCGCCTCTTCGGCCAGGATGCGCTTACGCAGTCGGCGCAGCAGCGTTCTGAAATCGAAAGACGCTGCGGCGTGCTGTTCCAAAGAGGCGCGCTGTTCTCGTCGCTGACGGTGGCCGAGAACATCGCCATGGCGCTCATCGAGCACACAGGGCTGGACCGTGCCGAAGCCGAGCGGCTGGCAAGCGTAAAAATCGCCATGGCCGGGCTACGGGTGGAAGCCGGCCAGCTTTACCCGGCTTCGCTGTCGGGGGGCATGATCAAGCGCGCGGCCCTGGCCCGCGCACTGGCCCTGGACCCCGAAATCCTGTTCCTGGACGAGCCCACCGCCGGCCTGGACCCCATCGGCGCGGGCGCGTTCGACCAACTGATACTGACCTTGCGGGATGCCCTGGGACTGACGGTTTTCCTCGTGACCCACGATCTCGATACCCTTTACACTATTTGCGACCGGGTGGCCGTGCTCTCGAACAAACGGGTTCTGGTGGCCGACACGCTCAAGGTCGTCGAAGCCGTAGACGATGCCTGGGTGCACGACTACTTCCATGGGCCGCGCGGACGCGCGGCCAGCCTTGCCAGCCAACAGGCCCAGGAGTCCAGATAATGGAGCCACGCGCCCATCACGTGTTAATCGGTCTTTTCACCGTCATCGTCACATGCGCCGCCCTGCTGTTCGCGCTGTGGCTGGGCAAGTCGTCGTATCAGGACGTCGAACTGCGGCACTACACGGTCATTTTCAACGAGGCGGTACGGGGCCTGTCGCGCGGCAGCGCCGTGCAGTACAGCGGCATCAAGGTCGGCGACATCACCGATCTTTCGCTCGATCCGCAAGACCCCCGCAAGGTCCGGGCCCATATCCGGGTGGTGGGCAACATCCCCATCAAGCAGGACACTCAGGCCAAGCTGGCAATGACCGGCATTACGGGCAGCTCCGTCATCGAGCTCAGCGGCGGCACGCCGGACAGCCCCGCCCTGACCGGCCGGGATCCCGTCATCATCGCCACCCCCTCCTCCCTTACCCAATTGCTTGCCAACAGCGACAACCTGATGGCCAACATCACCGAGCTCGTCATGAATGCCAAGGCGATCCTGTCTCCGGACAACGCGCGGCGCCTGGCCAATATGCTGGAATCGCTCGAGCACGTTGCCAACTCCATGAGCGGCCAGCAGCAGAACGTGACGGCCGCCCTGCACTCGCTGACCAAGGCCGGCAAGCAGGCCACCGTCGCCCTGGACCAGGCCACCGAGCTGCTGCGCAACACCGACGGCCTGGTCAGGAACCAGGGCGCGCGCACGCTGGACAGCGCGCAGCGGGCCATGGCCTCGCTGGAAAAAGCCAGTGCCAGTGTCGACGAAATACTGAGCCGCAATACAGGAGCCATCAATGGAAGCATGCAAGGCATGAACGAACTCGGGCCCACCCTGCGAGAGCTTCGCACCACATTGTCCGCGCTCGAGAAAGTAGCCCGCCGCCTGGACGACGACCCGGCCAGCTATCTGCTGGGCGGAGAAAAACTACAGGAGTTCAAACCATGACCGCCTCGCTCCCGCGCACAAAAACCATCCGCCGCATGGCCATCCTGACAGCAGGGCTCCTGGTGTCGGCCTGCTCGATACTGCCGAAATCCGAGACGCTGGCGGTTTACCAGCTCCCCGCCGCGCAGCAGACCCGGCAAGCCGCCACACAAGACAGGCTGTCCGCATCGCTGCGCATCGCAACACCTCATAGCAGCCAGGTCACCGACAGCACCCGCATACTGGTCGTGCCGCAAGGCAGCCGGATCAGCGCATACAGCGGCGCACGCTGGACCGATCCGGCGCCCGTCCTGCTGCGCAATCGCCTGGCCGGTGCATTCCGCGACGACGGGCAGTTCAACGCCATCAGCCTCGGCGGCTCGGGAGGCCTCGATACCGATTTCAGGCTGATAGGCGATCTGACGGCTTTTCAGGTGGTTTACGAAGACGGCGCGCCCGTCGTGCATATTCGCTACGATGCATCGCTGGTGCAGTCCAAGACCAACCGCAGCATCGCCACGCGCCGCTTCGCCGTGGCGCAAGCCGTGCAAGGCAAAGAAGTCCCGCAGGTCGTGGACGCCTTCGGTGCGGCTGCCGACAGGCTGGCGGCCGAGGTGGTTCCATGGACTCTGCAGCAAGCGCGCGCCGCCGGGCGATAAGCCGCTACCGCCCCGCACAGCGCGCGAAGCCCGCGAGATCAGGCCTGCTGCGCATCCCGTTCAAGGGCCCGCGTGCGTATGGCCTCGAAGTCGGAGGGCACGCGATGGCGGGTATTCCAGGGGCCGGCATGCACCACCTGGCCGGGCACGCCATGATGCACGAGTTCGGGAATCTGCTTCGAGCAAGCCAACAGGCGGTCGAGGTCGATTCCGGTGTCGTAGCCCATTGACTGCAGCATATGCACCGCGTCTTCGGTGCATATATTGCCGGTTGCGCCGGGCGCGAACGGGCAGCCGCCCAGGCCGGCCAGAGAAGCATCGAAATGATGGATGCCCGACGCCAGGCCGGCCAGCACATTGGCAAGGCCCATGCCCCGGGTATTGTGAAAATGCAGAGCCAGCCTCGTCTTGGGCCAGCGCTGCGCCAGGCCGGCGCACAGGCCATGCACCTGGGCCGGATTGGCCATGCCCGTCGTGTCGCACAAGGTAATGCCATCCACTTGCAGGGCCGCAAATTCGTCCGCGATATCGAGCACCTCGCCGGGCTCGACCTCGCCTTCCATGGGACAGCCGAAAGCCGTGGACACCGACACATTGATGGCCATCCGCCCGCGCGCCATGGCGATGATTTCACGCAACGCCCGGCGCGACTGCCGGCGCGTCATGCGGGTATTGACCAGGTTATGGGTTTCGCTGGCCGAGACCACCAGGTTGATCTCGTCCACCTTGCACTCCAGTGCGCGCTCCGCGCCGCGGATGTTCAGCACCAGCGCCGCATAGGCAACCCCCGGAACACGGTCGATGGCCTGGAATACGGCCTCTGCGTCGCGCAGGGCCGGAACCGCCTTGGCCGAGATGAACGAAGAAACCTCGATCTTGGGAAGGCCCGTGCGGCTCAGTTCGTTGATGAGGGCCACCTTGTCTTCGGTGGGCACGAAGATGGGCTCGATCTGCAGCCCGTCGCGCATCACCACTTCCTGGATGTGGACGCGCTGACCCCGTTGGGGAAGGTTCCAGGTACTCATGCTATGACTCCCTTGGCGCGCAACTCGGCCAAAACGGTTTCCGGAATGCCCGCTGCGCGCAAAACCGTGGCGGTATGTTCGCCCAGCTCCGGCCCGCCGGCGTCGAAGCCGCCGGGGGTGGCGCTCAGCTTGGGCACCACGCCCGGCACGCGCAGCGTGGAGCCGTCCTTCAACTGGATGCTGCGCAGCATGCCGCGCGCCTGGTAATGCTCGTTTTCGGCAATATCCTTGATTGTAAAGACTTTGCCGGCAGGAATGCGAGCGCTCGCCAATTCGCGCAAGGCCTCGTCCAGGCCGCGCTCGCTCGTCCATCTGGCGATGGCCTCGTCGATCAGGGCCATTTCCTTGACGCGGCCGGGGTTGCTGGCCAGGCGGGGGTCATTGCCCAGGTCGTCCCGGCCCACCAGTTGCATCAGGCGCTTGAAAATGCTGTCGCCGTTGCCGGCGATGAGAATATGGCGCCCATCCGCGCAGGGATAGGCGTTGGTGGGGGCAACGCCTTGCAGGGCGCTGCCCGCCGGCTCGCGCATGGCATGATGGCGGTCGAACTCGGGCAGCGCGCCTTCCATCAGGTTGAAGACCGATTCGTAAAGCGCGACGTCGATCATCTGCCCTTGACCGCCGTTGGCGGCGCGATGGTACAGCGCCAGCAGCACGCCGATGACGCCATGCAGCGCCGACAACGAATCGCCGATGCTGATTCCGGGCCGAACGGGCGGCTGGCCCGGCACCCCGGTAATGTAGCGCAGCCCGCCCATGGCCTCGGCGATCACGCCGAAGCCCGGCAGGTCGCGCAAAGGGCCGGTCTGGCCGTAGCCCGAGATCCGCAGCATGATCAGCCCGGGATTGAGCCTGGACAGCGTGGCGTAATCCAGCCCCCATTGCTCCAGGGTGCCGGGGCGGAAGTTCTCGATGAGCACGTCGGCCTCGGCGGCCAGTTGCCTTACGATATCCTGGCCCTCGGGCTGGCGCAGATCGATGGCGACAGACTGCTTGTTGCGCGACTGCACATGCCACCACACCGAGGTTTCGTTGTCCGGACTGCGCCAGGTCCGCAGGGGATCCCCGGTTCCGGGCGGTTCTATCTTGATGATCTGCGCACCGAAGTCGCCCAGCGTCTTGGCGGCGAACGGCCCCGCGATCAAGGAGCCCATCTCGATTACGCGCACCCCTTTCAGAGGCCGATCCTGGGAAATATCCATCATGCGCCTACCAATTGCGTTCGCGCGTCCAGTCCGTGATTAGCGTCACGGCCTGCGCAAGCTGTTCGGGCTGCCCCTTGAAGTAATGATTGGCATTCTTGATGCAATGCATTTGCTTGTCCTGGCTGGCGCAGGCCTGGTACATCAGCCCGATGTCCGGCTGAGGCACGGCATCGTCCGCGCTGTGCTCGATGGCCAGCAAGGGAACGGTGATCTGGCCCGCGCAGGTTTCGCCGTCGGCCCGTGAGTGATCGATGGACCATTGCGACAGCCAAGAACGCAAGGTGGAAAAGCGCGCCAGCCCCACCGGGCCGGTGTTGACGGTTTCGGGCACGCCAAGATAGCAGCTGCCGATGGGCCGGTCGTTCGGCTGGATGGTTCCGTCCAGGAAGCGCGGCTCGGCCATGGTGCGATGCGTGACGAAACCACGCTCGAGTTCGTCGGTGCCGCGCCGGCGCAGAAAGTCCAGGGTTTCCTCTACCCGGTTGGTAATGCGCCGCACTCGCGCCAGCTGCGCGGCGCGATAGGCCGCCAGCCAATCGCTGGAATACGGCGGCCGTTCGGGTAAGTCCGGCGAATACAGGTCCAGCCTGCTGTCCCGCTGTTCGGGATCCAGTTCGTTCAGCACGGAAGGATCGATCCAGTCGGCCAGGCAGCGGGCGCGCGAGCGGTGCGCGGCTTCCAGTACCACGGCGTCGGCAGGGATCAGGCCCGCCGACTTCAGGTCGACCGGGTCGCCGGCGGGCGTCTCGGTAATGGTGGGCTGCTGCGCCTGAGACTGATAGAACAAGGCCAGCGACCCGCCTCCCGACCAGCCCAGCAAAATGACCTGCTTGTAACCCAATTGTTCTTTGGCATAGCGCACGCACGCGCCCAGATCCAGCGCCACCTTTTCATAGATGAGCGCCGAGTCGTTCTTGACGTAGCGGCTGCCCATGCACAATACCGGATAGCCGGCCTGCGCGACGGCATTGGGCAGCGGCAGCAATTGCAGCGTGCTGGCCGGATGCATCATCAGGAACACGGTGTCCGAAGCGCCCTGCTTTGGCTTGATCAGCACCCCCTCCAGGTTCACCGTGCCCTGGCTGCCCACAAAGCCATAGGTTTCCGTGAACTTGCTCGTTTCCAGATAGCTGACGTGCACCCATTGATGGTCAAGCGTTTGCATGATGGTGATTTCCTTTGAGGTCAGATTAGGCGGGTACCGGCAGCCAGCTCGGTAACGGGTTCGTGCAGGCAATCCTGAATGAGCGCGGACACTCGCTCGGCATTGCCGAACTCATGGGCCAGGGACAGCACCAGCTTGGCCAGGAATACGCTTTCCTGTTCAGGGCCGGCGGCATCGATGGCCGTGGCCAGTTCGTCGTAGATGTTTTCCAGTTCTTCGAATCGCAAAGTGCTCATGATTATTTCCCCTCGTGTTCGTGGACCGGGCCGCCCACGGACAAGATGTGTGTAATGATGCGAGCCGCCCGCGCCGGGCTGCCGGGCTTCCAGCGGGAGGCCACATGCTGGTCGGGCCGCAGCACATAGACGGCGCCCCCTTCCGCGCCCCAAAGCGCCTGGGCGTTGCCCTGCCGATCGTTCAGGACGGCGTCGGCGCCCTCCGGCTGAACGCCATCGCTGCGGATGGACAGCAGGCGGACCTTCAGTCCTTGCTCGCGCAGGCTCAGCACGTCTTCGCGCGCCGCGTTCCACAGGCTTTCGTCGGCGCCGAACACCAGCACCTGGAAAGCAGGCTGAAAAGAATCAAGCAGGAACGGCGTGTTCGGGTCTTGCGTGTCGAGGCGGGCGTTGCGCGCCGGCGCGCCGGGACGCGGGCCGGCCTGGAACCGGACGTCGCTCTCGTCCACCACGGTCAGCGCGCTGCTTGCGTAATCGATGGGATGCGAGGTGCGCCAGTGCAGCAGGCCGCGCGGATATTCGTGATTCAACGACAGGGACAGCGCGGCCCGCTGCATGATGTGAAACCCGCGCGAAGGCGGCGCCATCATGCGTGTGCTGCGTCCTGCCTCGAAGCAGATTTCACGCGCATCGGCCACCCGTTCACTGGTGTAGGTGTCGAGCAGGCCCGCACTGGCCTGCCCGTGCACGATGGCCGCCAGCTTCCAGGCCAGGTTGATGGAATCCTGCACGCCGGTATTCAGGCCGCGCACGCCGAACACAGGCAGCAGATGCGCCGCGTCGCCGCAATACAGCACCCGCCCGTGGTTGTAGCTGGCCAGGGTCAGGCTGTTGGGCTTGTACAGCGTGATCCATTCGATCTTCCAGGGCAGATCCACGCCTATGTAGTCGAGCTGGCTTTGAATATGCGAGGCAATCCGTTCGGGATCCAGCGCTTCCTCGTCCGAGACGTCGTCGGGCACCCGGTAGTCCAGCCGCCACACGCCCAGCGGCGCCTTGTGCACCAGCGCGGCGTGGCCTGGAAGCCAGGGAGGGTCGAAGTAGCAGCGCCGGCCGGGCGGCTCGTCCAGGTCGATCAGGAAGTCGGCGATCAGGAAGCGGCTTTCATACGACACGCCCTCGAAGCGCAGGTTCTGCAGCTTGCGCACCGTGGAGCGGCCGCCGTCGCAGGCCGCCAGCCATTCGGTTTCGATCTGGTATTCGCCCTCGGGCGTGTCCAGCGTAAGCGTGACCGCGTCGGCCCCCTCTTCCATGCCCAGCAACTGGGTCTGGAAGCGCAGATCCACGCCCAGTTCGCGCGCCTTGTCGACCAGAAGCTTTTCGACGATGCACTGCGCCAGATTCGTCATCGGCGCGAACTTGTCGTCTTCGGTATAGGGGATGTCCAGATGATGGACGATACGGTTCTTGTAGTAGCTGTGCCCTTCATGCCAGACAATGGCCTGCTCCAGGAACTCGGGCGCCACGTCGGACTGCTCCATGATTTCCATGGTTCGCCGGGCCAGCGCCAGGGCCCGGCTGCCGCCGCCGACCTGGGCCTGTGATTCGATGAGTATGGGCTTGACGCCGTGCCGCGCCAGTTGGACGGCCAGCACCAGCCCTATGGGCCCGGCGCCGACGATGACCACCGGATGACGGACGGGCGGCTGGGCGCCCATGTCGGGCGGCCGCACAAACGGGAAGATCTCGTACGTGAAATAACCGGACGAATGCGGTTGCAGAGTGGGCTGATGCATGAGTCTCTTGCTCCTTTTTCTGGGGGACGGGATGCCGGCGCCTGGGATTCGGCGACGAGCCCGGTGCAAGGATTCAACCTTGCTGTAATTCGTATTACCTCAATATTTGATACTTTTATTTTTCTTGCCTGCTGCTGCTTTCCGGGAAGGCAAAGAGCCTTACCGGCTGTCGTGCTTGCCCCACAGATCCGACTCTCCCAAAGCCCTTGAAAATTCTGGTGAAAAAAGGGATTGACCATGCCCACGATCGGGCCGGGCCCAACAACCCGGGATAAGCACACGAACAGGCCGTTCGACGGATTGTGATCCAGAATCAAAAAAGTGTCAATAACTGATACTATAAGAAAAACCCCAACCTGAATCAGGCCGGCAAGACGCTCGGCCACCCGGAATTCCAGCTATGATTCCAGCCATGAGCAAATTCTCCCGCATGACCGACGTTCTCGATCTGTACTCAGAGGCCCACACCCTGCTGACGGCCGAAGACATTGCCGAGCGTTTGAATGTCTCGCGGCCCACCGCCTTCCGCTATGCGCGCGAATTGAGCCGAACAGGCTTCCTGGCCAATTATTCAGGGCGCTACGGGCTGGGCGCCCGCATCATTACCCTGGACTACCGCATCCGCGAATCCGACCCCGTGCTCAAGACCGCGCGCGACATCATGAAGGCGCTGACGGCCGAAACCGGCTGCGACGCCATCCTGTGCCGCATGTACAACGAAGAGATCATCAACGTGCACCACGAGAAGGGCTATCACGACAGCGGGGTCACCTTCGGCCGGGGGCGGCCCCTGCCGCTGTTCCACGGCTCGGCCTCCAAGGTCATGCTGGCCTGCCTGCCGCCCGCCCGCCTCAAGAAAATCTTCGACAAGCATCGGGACGACCCCGAGCTGCGGGAACTGGCCACGGACTGGCCGAGTTTCAAGGCCTACTTTGCCCGCATCCGGCAGCAAGGCCACTATGTATCGGACCAGGAGGTCGACAAGGGAACCGTGGGCATCGCCGCGCCGATCGCCGTGCCCGGCATCGGCGCCGTGGCGGTGATTTCCCTTACCCTGTCGGTCGAACGCCGGGCCCTGATCAACACCGAAGGGCTGGCCGCCATCGTCGCGCTGCGCGCGAACGAAGTGGCGCAAAAGCTGCACCACCTGGCCGACGACGAGGCACACTGACCGGCCAGGCCGTACCCCCGCCCCGACCATACCGCCGCAGGCGCGGCGGATCGGCCGATGCACCGAGGCAGGTGATGGCGGGCGCTAGCTTCCTTCCGGCTCCGCGGCGCAAGCCACGCCGGCCGACAGCTCTTCGATCCTCTTCGAGATCTGCTTGGCGCCCTGGGCCACCAGCTCGATCAGGGTCGACTGGCTCATCGAGGGCGGATTGTCGTTGCGCAAAATAAGCACCAGGCTGCTCAGGATTTCCTGCTTCTCGCCGAACACCGGGGCGGCGATGCCCGTTACCCCCGGCTGCAGTTGATCCTCGGAAACATAATAGCCCCGGCTGCGTATCTGCCGTATCTGCTTCAAGAAGGCGCGCCAGTCTTCCCCAATAGCCAGGGCATCCGGCGCGATGGCCGGATCCTTGAGGGCCGACTCGTACAGGCGCTTGAGCTTGCGGATGTCCATGTAGGCCAGAAGAATATGCGCTTGCGCTCCCCGGAAAATAGGCATGCGCTGCCCCTTTTTGTACGCCACGTCGATCGGATGCTTGCCGGTTACGTGCATGACGTTCACCAGGGCCTGGTCATAGACATTGCACAGCAGGACGTTGCAGCCGGTGAACCCCGCCAGCCCCTCCATCAAGTCGCGCCCCGCCTGGAGTATCGGGTCGTACGACTGGAACAAATATTCCAGTTCGATGATTTTCGGCCCGAGCCGATAGCTGCCGGAGGTGCGCGACAGCAGGCCGGCCTGGGTCAGGTCGCTCATGTAGCGGTATGCCGAAGCGGTGCTGATGTCCAGCATGGCCGATATTTCTTCGATCGTGATCAACGATTTGCGCTCGCTGAATGCGCCAAGGATGGCGACTACCCGGCTGATGACCGATGGTGCTTTAGGCATGACAACAAAAACTCCGTAATCGACGTGGGAGACAGGAGAAAGCCAAAGATCGGATTAAACCTGCAAATATTTCAAATAAATTTTTTATTGACATGAAATAAATGCCAATATAAATTTATTTCGCAATAGTTAATAAAAATGCTTTTTCTAAAAAACTCTATCCAGGAGACAGACGGATGAAATACCTCAAACATTTGGCTATCGGTGTTCTGGCTTTGGGCATATACGGACAAGCCCAGGCCGATATTAACGTAGGCGTGGTGCTGTCCTTGACCGGGCCATATGCCTCCATCGGCATTCCCGAGCGCAACACCGTGCAGCTATGGCCCAAGGAAATCGCCGGCCAGAAACTGAACGTCACCATACTCGACGACGCTTCCGACCCCACGACCGCAACCCTGGTGGCGCGCAAGTTCGTCACGGAAAACAAGGTCGATTTTATCGCCGGCCCGTCGGGCACCCCGTGTTCGCTGGCGGTCCTGCAGGTCGCCAGCGAATCCCGCACGCCCATGGTCGCCATGGCGGGCGGCGGCGCCATTGTGACGCCGATGGATGCGGCGCGCAAATGGGCTTTCAAGACGCCTCCCTCCGAAGCCATCCAGCTCCAGGTCGCTTTCGACAAGATGAAGAAAAGCGGGCAGAAACGGCTTGGCATCGTCGCGGTCAACTCCGCCTACGGACAGACTTTCGTCGATGTCGCGAAAGTCACCGCGCCGAAGTCGGGACTCGAAATCACCGATATCGAGCGCTACGGCAGCACGGACACCAGTTTCGTATCGCAGGCTCTGAAGATGCTGGCCAGCAAACCGGACGCCATCCTCATCGTGGCGCCGGGTACTCCGGCCGCCATGCCCCAGCTGGCGCTGGTGCATCGCGGATTCAAGGGCTCGTTCTTCCAGACGCAGGCGGCCGCCAACAAGGACTACCTGCGGGTCGGCGGCAAGGCCCTGGAAGGCACGTTCATGCCGGCCTCCCCCCTGCTGGTGGCGGAACAATTGCCCAGCAGCAACCCCATCAAGAAAGTCGCCACCGAATACGTCGATCTTTATGAAAAGAAATTCGGCCCCGAAACCCGCTCGCTGGCCGGCGGCGTCGCCTGGAGCGCCCTTCTGCTGCTGGAAAACGCCGTGCCCAAGGCCTTGAAAACCGCCCAGCCCGGCACGCCGGAGTTCAGGACGGCGCTGCGCGACGCCATAGAACAGACCACCGACCTGGTCACGCCCGAAGGCGTCTACAACATGTCGCCTGAAAACCATAACGGCGCCGACCAGCGCAGCCAGGTTCTGGTTACCATCAAGAACGGCCAATGGCGTTATGCTAATTGACCGCCAACCCCGGAAGGAAAGAAGATGAAGCCACCATTTACCGTCAAGGGACTGCACCATTACGCATTCCGGTGCCGGGACGCCGAGGAAACGCGCCATTTCTACGAGGACCTGCTGGGGCTGCCCCTGGTGCACGTCATCAAGGCCGACCACGTCCCCAGCACGGGCGAATACTGCCCCTACGTGCATATATTCTTTGAGATGGCGGACGGATCCTGCATTGCCTTCTTCGACCTGGGCGACGACCAGAAGGCGCTGCCCTCGCCCAATACGCCGTCCTGGGTGAACCACATCGCCATGCAGGTCGATACCGTGGAAGAAATCGAGGCCGCCATCAAGCGCCTGAGCGATGCCGGCTACGAAGTCCTGGGCGTCACGGATCACGACTTCGTCAAGTCGATGTATGTCTTCGATCCGAACGGCCTGCGCTTCGAGCTGACGACACCCACCGGCTCCGCCGCTTATATGGCGGATGCGCGGGCCAATGCGCATCGCCTTTGCCAGGAATGGACCGAGCGCAAACGGCAATTGGCTTCACAAAAGCCAAATGCCCGACGGCCCGCGGGCGGCGAGGGCCAGTCCGCCTAGAAGCGTGGGCGGTAGAAACAGTCCGAGCTGCAACAAAAATGGGAGCCCGAGGTCATTCGGGCTCCCATTTTTTTGGCCTGCTGTTTTTGCGGGCTATGGAATTTGCGTCGCCTTGCTCTTGGCGGCAAGCAGCTCCACCAGCAGCTCGTCGCGCTGGGCAAGCGTCCGGGCGAAGTCGTAGCCCTTGAGCTCCTCGTCCACGCCCTTGGCGATGGGTGCAATGTAGTCGTCGGTTTCCGGATAGGCGCCCAGGTCCCTGGCCCATTCGCGCTGCGCGGGACCGATGTGCTCGAGTACATGGGTGATGCCGCCAGGGCCGCCGGACGCATGCAGGTTCAGGAAGGGCCCGAGCAGAGCCCAGCGCAGGCCGGGCCCATAGGAGATGGCGGTGTCGATGTCTTCCACCGTGGCCACGCCGCGCTCGACCAGGGAAATTGCCTCGCGCCATAATGCCACCTGCAGGCGGTTGGCGATGTGGCCCACGACTTCCTTGCCGACACGTATGGGCTTCTTGCCGACGCTTGCGTAAAACCGCATGGCCTTGTCCACGTTTTCCGGCGAAGCGTGAGCACCGCCGCCGACCTCGACCAGAGGAATCAGATGAGGCGGATTGAACGGATGGCCCAGCACGATGCGCTCCGGGTGCCTGGCGCCCGCCTGAATGTCGCTGACCTTCAGGCCCGAGGTGGACGACGCGATGATCGCATCGACGGGCGCTGCCGCTTCCATGGTGGCCAGCATGGCATGCTTGACGTCCAGGCGCTCGGGGCCGTTTTCCTGGATGAAGGCGGCCCCTTTCACCGCTTCGGCCAGGTCGGCGGTGAACGACAGATTGTCCTTGGAGGCGCCCGGCGCCAGGCCGAGCTTTTCCAGCGCGGGCCAGTAGGCATCCACCCAGCCGCGCAAGCGCCCCTCGGCGCCCTCGCCGGGATCGGTCGCCACGACCTTGAAGCCGTTGGCCAGGAAAAGCGCCGCCCAGCTTGCTCCGATGACGCCAGCGCCGACTACGGCGATCTTGCTATGGGTGTCCAGCATGATTCGACAGCTCCTGTTTGTTTTTTCAGCCTTCGGTACACGGTTCGAACCGCCCGGTATCCGGATCGAGCACGAACAGCACGCCGGTCGCCACGCCGAAATAAGCGCCGTGCAGCGTCAGCCGCCCGTCCTGCACCCGCTGGCGCACAGCGGGAAAGGTAAGCAGGTTGGACATGCTGTGTTCGACCACCGCCCACTCCAGGCGGCGGATCCAGCCCGCGCGGTCGTCGCCCACCGGCCCCAGGCGCTCGGCCACCGGGGCGATCTGCGACATCCATTTGCCGATGAAATCGGGCTTGGTCAGCGGCGGCGCCTTGTCGGCGAACGCCTTGACGCCTCCGCAGCTTGCATGGCCCATGACCACGATATGCTTGACTTCGAGCGCGTTCACGCCGAACTCGATGGCCGCGCTGGTGCCGTGATAAGAACCTTCCGTATCAGATTCGCAAGGAGGAACCAGATTGGCGATGTTGCGCACCACGAACATCTCGCCGGGGCCGGCGTCGAAAATAGTCTCGGGCGCGACGCGGGAGTCCCCACAACCGATGAGCATGATTTCCGGATGCTGGCCTTTTTCGGCCAGTTCTTCGTAGCGCTCGCGCTCTTGCGCGAGCCGCCCATTGAGAAACGATTTATAGCCGTCGGCCAGTCGTTGTGGAAACATTATGTGGTACGCCCCTCTCTGTGAAATTCCCCCGATTTTACCCTCACGGCCTCCACATCAACCACCGGGCCCTGGAAAAACACAGCAACAAACACTCTTGATCGGCAGACCCTCAAGCGCCGCCAAGATAGGCATGCCGCACCCGGTCGTCGTTGATCAGCTGTTCGGCGGGACCGCCGAGCGTGATCCGTCCGCCCTCGAGCACATGGCCTTCGGAGGACACCTTGAGCGCCGCCCTGGCGTTCTGCTCGACCAGCAGGACCGACAGGCCGCTATGGCGCAGATGCCCGATTTCGGTCAGGATCTCCTGCACGATCAGCGGCGCCAACCCCAGGCTGGGCTCGTCGAGCATCAACAAGCGGGGCCGGCTCATCATCGCGCGGCCCAGGGCCAGCATCTGGCGTTCGCCGCCCGACAGCGTATCGGCGCGCTGGGCGCGCCGTTCGGCCAGGCGTGGAAAGCGCGCATAGGCTTCCTCCAGCGCGCGCTTGAGCTCGGCCGAAGAAAGCTTGCGAACATAGCCGCCCAGGACAAGGTTGTCCAGCACCGACATGTCGCCGAACAGCTCGCGCTGCTCGGGCACCAGGCAAAGCCCCATGTCCAGACGCGTTTCCGTGTCCATGCGGGTGACGTCCACGCCATCGAACAGAACCTGGCCCTTGACGGCGGGCAGCAGGCCCATCAGCGTGCCGAGCAGCGTCGTCTTGCCGGCGCCGTTGGGTCCGATGACCGAACTGATGTGGCCCTCTTCAAGCGAAAACGACACGCCGCGCACCGCTTCGACCTGGCCATAGGCCACGTGCAGATCATTGACTTCCAGCAAGGCGCTCATTCGTCGCTCCCAAGATAGGCGGCCTGCACCTGGGGATCGGCGCGCACCTCGGCGGGCTTGCCCTCGGCAATCTTGCCCCCGAAACTCATGACGACCAGACGATCGACCAGATTCATGACGAACTCCATATCGTGTTCCACGATCAATACCGTCACGCCCTCGGAGCGCAAAGTGTCCAGCAGCTTGGCCAAAGCCTGTTTCTCGAGCAGACGCAGGCCGGCGGCCGGCTCGTCCAGCATGATCAGCAAAGGATCCGACGCCAGAGACCGGGCGATCTCGACCAGGCGCTGGGTACCCAGGGCCAGGCTCCCGGCCAGCTCGTAGGCCTGGTCGGCCAGGCCTACGCGTTCCAGCTGGCGCATGGCTTCGGCCATGATGCGCGCCTCTTCTTCGCGGTTCAGGCGCAACCCGCCGCGCCACAGGCCGCAGCGGCCGCGCGCATGGGCGCCCAGCGCGACGTTGTCGAGCACGGTCATCGCCGGGCGCAGCTTGACGTGCTGGAAGGTGCGCGCCACGCCACGCAAGGCAATCTGGCGCTGGGTCAGGCCGGCGGTCGGCTCGCCCATGAACCGCACCGCCCCTTCGGTAAGCGGCAGCGTGCCGGTCAGCAGATTGAACATCGTGGACTTCCCGGCTCCGTTCGGGCCGATGAGTCCAAGGATTTCTCCCGCGCGCAATTCGAAACTGACACCGTTGACAGCAACCAGGCCGCCAAAGCGCTTGACCGCGTTCTGGACATTGAGCACGGGTACGCCGCGCTCGGGCATTTTCCGCATCGACAGCGGCGGCGCATCGGGCAGCGTTTCACGGCGCCGGCGCAGCAGGCGCGACACCAGACGGTTCAACGGCCGGCCGATGCCGCCGGGCAGGCGCTCGAGGATGATGAGGAACAGCACCGAAAAGACCAGCGCATTGACCTGCGCCCCACGGCTGCTGATGTAGGGCAGCACATCCTGCAGGATGTTGTTGAGGCCGATGTACAGCGTCGAGCCCAGCAGGGCGCTGGCCAGTTGCGTCATGCCGCCCACCACCATCATGAAGACATAGTCGACGCTGGCATGCAGGGAAAACGGCGTGGCGCTGACAAAGCGGTTGGCGTGGGCGAACAGCCAGCCCGCCACGGAGGCGTAGGCCGACGCCATCACGAACAAAGTCAGCCGCAGGCGGAATGCGTCGGCGCCAAAGCTGGCCATCAGCACCTTGCCGCCGCGCAAGGCGCGTATGCTGCGCCCGGTGCGCGAACGCAGCAGGTTCCAGGCGAACCAGCCGCCGCCGCCCACCATCAACCATATAAGTATGAAGATGCTGCCGCTCTGGTCCAGCTCCCAGCCGCCGATGCGGATGGCCGGGATGCCGTCGATGCCGGTGTGGCTGCCGAGCGCGGGCAGGTTGGCGAAAAGAATGGGCACCGACAAGCCCCAGGCAATCGTGCTGAGGGCCAGATAATCGCCGCCCAGCCGCATGGTGATGGCGCCGACGATCCAAGCGCTGCCGCAGGTAAGCACCAGGCCAAGCACCAGGCCCATCCAGGGCGAGCCGCCCTGCGTCGTGGTGTACCAGGCCGTGCTGTAGGCGGCGATGCCCACGAACGCCGCCTGGCCGAAGGACAGCGCGCCGCCGATACCGGAAACCAGCACCAGGCCCAGCACCACCAGGGCCGCAATGCCTATGTCGTTCAGCAGCGAGACTTCGAACTTGCCCAGCACCTGGGGCACAATGAAAATCAGCAGTAATGCAATCAGCGGAATGCCCGCTCTTTTGATGAACGGACTCATACGTCACCTTCTTCTTCATTGTCATCGCGTTGCGGGACCAGGCCCGAACGTATGACCAGGATCGGAATCAGCAGGCCGAACACGATGGCGTCCTTGAGCCCGCTGTTCCAGAACGAGGCAAAACTTTCCGACACGCCGACAAGCAGCGCCCCCAGCGCCGTCAGGGGGTAGCTGCTCATCCCGCCGATGATGACGGCCACGAAAGCCTTGAGCGTGAGCATCAGGCCACTGTCGTAATAAATCGTCGCGACCGGGGAAATCAGCACGCCGACGATACCCGCCAGCAGAGCGGCGATGATATGCGCAACCGTGGCGGTAAAGGCGGGGCGGATGCCGACCAGCCTGGCGCCGACCGGATTGGACGCGGTGGCGTGCAGGACCTTGCCGGTATGGGTGCGCTGCAAAATAATATAGAACACCAGCGCCAGGCCGAACGCCACGGCAATGGTCAGCAAGGTCTGGTTGTTCACGATCAGATTCGATGTAAGTGCCGTCGTTCCCGGTATCGACGCATGCGTGCGCAGTCCTTCGGGCCCAAACCACAACAGGCCCAGGCCGGACAACACAAAGTCCAGAACCAGGGCGACAATCAGCAGCGCCAGGACGGAGGCCTTGGCCACCGGACGCAGGGCAACGCGCTCGATCAGCGGCCCAAGCGGGATCACAACCAGGATGGCGGCTGCCACCTTGATGATTTCCGACTCCTGGCTTGTGGCCCAGGCGGCCAGGCCGCAGGGCACGAACGGCAGCACCACCCAATAGAACAGCACACGCGGCAGGCGATGCCAGGCCCTGCTGCGCCAAAGGCCCGCAAGCTCCATGAGCAGCGCCACCACCACGAAAAAGCCGACGAGCTCGATGGCGGCCGGCAGTTGCCCCTGCTCCATGGCGCCCAGGCTCAGCGCCGCGAACACGGCCACGCTGCCGAACGACACGAAGATGACCCGCGTGACCGAGAAGATAAGCGCCAGACCCAATCCTATGATCAGGTAGATGGCGGATCCCGCCAGGCCGTCGGCCAGCAGAATCATTGCAATATTGGAATCCATCGAGGATGAGCTCTGGTAGAGGGTTGACTATGCAAGGAAATCAATCCCGCCCGCGCGAACCCTTGCGGGCCGGCGGGCGGGACCAGAAACGGGATGCCGTTAGTGCACCAACTTCCACTTGCCCTTTTCAAGCTTGGCAATGACGATCGAGCTCTTGTCCTCGCCAAAGGAGCTGGCCGGCGTAAAGGTGTATTTCCCTTGCGTCGTGACCAGACCCTTGGTGTTGTTGATGGCGTCGCGCAAGGCATCGCGGAAGGCTTGCGTGCCGGGCTTCACGTCGGCGGGGATGCGCGCTATCGCCTTGGCGACGACCTCCCAGGCATCGAACGCATACGAAGAAAACACATCGTAAGGCTTGGCGCCGTTGTTGGCGGCTTCATAAGCCTTTGCGTATTCGTGGATGATTTTCTTGCTGGGGTTGCTGTCGGGCAGTTGGTCGCCCAGCAACACCACGCCGGTCGGCACGATCAGGCCTTCGCCCGCGGCACCCACCAGTTTCACGAACTCGGGGCTGAGCAAGGCGTGCGTGCCGTAGATGGCGCCCTTGTAGCCGCGCTCGGCCAGGCCGAGGTAGGGCAAGGCGCCGGGGGTTCCGGCTCCGCCGCCCAACACGGCATCGGGCTTGGCGGCCATGACCTTGAGCACCTGCGCGGCCACGGAGTTATCGGCGCGGGCATAGCGTTCGTTGGCCACGATCTTTATGCCGGCTGCTTCCCCGTATTTTTTCAGGGCGCCGTAGGCGGCGTCGCCCCAGGCGTCGGAGAACCCGATATAGCCCACGGTCTTCACGCCGTTGCGCTTCATTTCGTCGACGACGGCGCCCACCATGGTATAGCCCGACTGGGCAACCGTATGGACCCACTTGGCTTCCTCGGGCTTGAGATTGATGGGCGTGAAGGACACCATAGGCGTCTTGCCTTCGGCCGCCACCGTGGCCATCGCCATGGCGCCCGGCACGCCGCCGGTACCGATCAGCACGTCGACTTTGTCCTGGTCGATCAGCTTGCGGGCATTGCGCGTGGTCAGCGACGGATTCGACGCGTCATCCAGTTGAATGACTTCCAGCTTGCGGCCATTGACCACGTCTTCATACTTGACGGCGGCATTCAAGCCCTTGACGGTGCTCATGCCTTGCGCCGCGATGGGGCCGGAAAGCGGCAGGATGATGCCCACCTTGACGACGTCGGCCGCTTGCGCGCCGGCGCTGGCGCCCAGAACACCGGCGGCGAACAGGGCGCACGCCACTTGCCGGGTCAAACCATTTTTCTTAAAACGAAACATAAGTATCTCCTCCAGTCCAAAAAAAGCAGCTTTGGTTTTAACTTCTTACAGCCATTGCCTCGTTGTCATCGAAGCGTCGATACGCTTCAGCGTCCCAGCAACTCTTTGAGCCATGCCTGGCATTGATCCGCGGCATCCACAGGCCACTCCACCGCCACGGTGCGATCCAGCTGGCGGATTTCCACGCGGATATGGCCGGATGACGACACGCTCGGCGCGGAGACCCGGCTGCCGCCGAGCAGACGAGCGAGCCATCCTTTCGCCTCCCCCTGCTGCGCGGCCTGAGGCGCCGCGCCAGCCTGAACCGTTGCGGGCCCTGCAGGCTCCACGACGGCAGCGGCGGCCGGGGCAGTCGCGGCCTCGCCAGGCTGCGGGGCTGCGGGTGACGAAGGCTGTGCAGCCTCGGCGCCCGGCTGCGCGTCCGCGGCTTCGCCGCCATCGATGCGCCGCGCCAGGTTCGCGCCGAACTCGTCCCACATGCGGTCGGCCTTGGTCTTCATGACGGAAAGCCCGAAAGTGCCCAGCCGTCCGAGGACGTCGACATTCACCTTGATGCGCAATTCAGTGCCGCCATCGGCCGTGGAAGTCAGGAAGATCTCGCTGGACTGCTTCAGCGAACTCGCCACGGAGGCGTCCTCGCCGGTTCCTTCGGCGCGCAGGTATTCGGGTTCGCGCTGCTCGACGATATGGGTGTGCAGCTTGAACTTGGCGCTGATGAAGGAAATCTTCACCTTCATCAGCGCCACGTATTCCGTCGGGCTGATGACGTCGATGGACTGCATGCCGGGTACGGCGCCCGTCATCACATGCGGGTCCATCAGCAATTCCCATACGCGCTCACGAGGAGCGGCGACCGTCAACTTCTTTTCAATTTCCATGGTTCATTTCTGCAGCGGCGTGCTGGATTGATTCAACGATTTGCGTGTACCCCGTGCAACGGCACAGATTGCCCGCAAGGCCTCTTTGAATCTCGTGCACAGTGGGGTTGGGATTATGGGCAAGCAGGTCGGCCGAGGCCATCATCATGCCGGGGGTGCAATAGCCGCACTGCAGGCCGCCGCACTCCATGAAGCTTTTCTGAAGCGGATGCAAGGCATCGCCCTGCGCCAGCCCCTCGACGGTGGTAACGGCGCGGCCGTTGACCTGAACGGCGAGCATCAGGCAGGACTTGACCACCTCGCCGTCGAGCAGCACCGAGCAGGCCCCGCAAATAGCCGTTTCGCAACCACGCTTGGTGCCCGTCAGGTGGAGATCGTCGCGCAGGAAGTCGGCCAGCAGGCGGCCGGCCGGCACGTCCAGGCTGCAGGGTTCGCCGTTGACGGTACAGTTGACTCGATGCGTACTCACGCTGGCACTCCTTCATCGATGGAAAGTTCAAATAGCTCGCAGACGGCGCGGCGAACCACCGCCCGGACCATTGCCCGCCGGTATTCCTCGCTGCCCCGCGAGTCGGACATGACTTGTATGTCCTGGACCACGATATCCGCCACCTCGGCGGCGACCGCCGGCGTCACGTCGCGGCCGGCCAGACAGGCCTCGGCACGCGGAACGCGGGTCGGCACCGGGGTGGATGCCCCCACGGCCAGCCGTGCCATCGAGCAACTCGCGCCGCTGCGCGCGGCGACCAGCGCCACGCTTACCAGCGGCCGGTGTTCGGCGGCGGTACGCAGGAAACGGCTGTACACCCCGGCCGCGCCCGCCGGCAGCGGCGGTACGCGCACTTCCAGCAAGAGCTCGTCGGACTCGAGGGCGTTTTCAAAGAAGTCCACCAGGAATTCGCTCAAGGGCATCGTGCGCTCGCCGCGCGTGCTGCCCAGCACCACACTGGCGTCCAGGGCCAGCAGGCAGCTCGGGGGATCGGTGGACGGATCGCCATAGCACAGGTTGCCGCCCAAAGTGCCCTGGTTGCGAACCTGGGGGTTCGCCACTTGGCCGGCCATGGCGGCCAGCACCGGATAATGCTGCCGGACCAGGCTCGACGACGCAATATCCGCATGGCGCTCGAGCGCCCCGATACGCAGCCCCCTGGCCGGGTCGTAGTCGATGCCGCGCAGGCGGTCGATCCTGGCCAGGGACACCAGATGCTCCGGGCGCAGCATGCGCTGGCGCAGGGTCAGGATCAGCGCCGTGCCGCCGGCGATCAGCCGCACCTCTTCGTCCTCGAGTTCGGCCAGCAAGCGGCTGGCTTCTTCGACCGAGGTGGGTTCCAGATAATTGAAATCACGCATTTGCCGCTCCTTGCTGCTCTTTTTTGGCCTGCAACGCCGCCAGCACCCGCTCGGGCGTAATCGGCAAGTCGCGGATACGCACGCCGACCGCGTCGTATACCGCATTCGCAATGGCCGGCGCGGCCATCAGGATGGCCGTTTCACTCGATGCCTTGGCTCCGTACGGACCGATCGGATCATTGGTTTCCACGAAATCGGCATGCAGCAGGGGAACCGATTCGGCCGTCGCCATCGTGTAGTCGGCGAAATTGCCGTTGGCGATGCGCCCGTCTTCCAGCTTCAGTTGTTCGTACAGCGCCCAGCCCATTGCCTGCACGCAGCCGCCGTTCGCCTGCCCGTGCACGGCGGTGGGGTTGAGCGCCTTGCCCAGGTCGTCCGAAAGATAGCTGCCCAGCACCGTGACCTGCCCCGTCTCGGTATCGACCTCGACCTCCACGGTCTGCGCCGCGAACGAATGCGTCGGCGCGCAGTTTCCATACAGATCGGAATCCGGCTCTTCGGTGGGAGGATCCCAGGTTTCCGTCACCTGGAAGCCTTCGCCGCCATGGCGCCAGATATGGGCCCGCGCCAGCTCGTCCAGGCCCAGCCTGCGATCGGTGCCGCGCACCTGCACGCCGCCGCCGTCGGCCAGTTCCAGGCTGCCCGGGTCCGCCTGCAGCAGATCTTCGGCCAGCACCAGCAGCTTGGCGCGCGCCGAGCGACAGGCCTTGATGGCGGCGTTGCCCGCCGACATGGTCACGCGGGATGCAAACGAGCCCAGGGCGTAGGGCGCGCTATCCGTATCGGGAGGCATGAGGCGCACTTGCGACAGGGGTACTTTGAATTCATTGGCGATGATCTGGGTGAGCATGGTCATCGCGCCCTGGCCCATGTCGCATTCGCCGCACTGCGCCACGATGCCGCCGTCCTCGTTCAGCTTGATGGCGACCGTCGAGCCGTCCCAGTTGCCCATCGTGCGATTGCCGCAAACATGCATGGCGGCGGCCAGGCCCAGGCCGCGCCGGCGCACGCCGGTACCCCGAGGCGCCGCGCGCTTCGCGGCCCAGTCCACGGCTGCCGTGGCATTGGCCACGCACTGCTTGAACCCGGTGCTGCGTATCTTCCAGCCATGCACAGTGGTGTCGCCCGCGCCAATGGCGTTGCGCTCGTAAATTGCGGCGGGATCCAGGCCAAGCTCGCGCGCCATGGAGTCGATGTGGCTGTTCAATGCAAACAGCATCTGCGAACCACCGAACCCGCGGAATGCGCCGTGAGGAGGCGTATTGGTATAGACCAGTTCGGCGTCGCAGCGCACGTTGGCGTTGCGGAACATATTGTCGCTGCGCATGGACGACACATGCATGACCTCGCCGGCCAGGCCGGCATAGGCGCCGCAATCGGCGACGATGCGTACATCCTTGGCGACGATGATGCCTTCGCGCGTCATGCCCAGCTTGAGCGTGATGCGCTCGGGAACGCTGGTACAGCACGACAGGAAGTCTTCCAGCCGGTTGTTCAGGAGACGCACCGGGCGCCGGGTGCGCAGGGCCAGCAGGCCAGCCACCAGTTGGTTGTCGTCCTCGACGATCTTGCCGCCGAAGCCGCCGCCGGTGGTCTGCTGCGAAACGCGCACCGACGAAATAGGTAATTCAAGGGCCTTGGCGATTCGGGCACGCGCCAGCGACACGGTCTGGGTCGACGTCCAGACATGCAGCCGGTCATCGGCCTCGAGCGAGGCGACCGACACCATGGGCTCCAGATAGCCAGGATATTGCGAAGAAGTGGTGTAAGTGGCTTCGTACACCAGATCCGCCTTGGCGAAGGCGGCATCCACGTCGCCCCGATGAAAACGGATCTCGTGGGCGACATTGTCCTTGCGGCCCGGATGCACGGTGGGCGCCTCGGGGTCCATGGCTTCATCGGTGGTCAGCAGTGCGGGCAGCTCTTCGTATTCGACACGGATCAGATCCAGCGCATCGCGGGCTATGTCTTCGGAAATGGCTGCGACGGCAACCACTTCCTCGCCCGCGAAGCGAACCACCTTCTTCGCCAGAATGTAGCGATCCTTGACCGGCCCTCCACCCCAAAGCGTATTGGGCGCGTCATCGCCGGTAAGCACCGCCCTCACGCCCGGCAAGGCCAGCGCGGCCGACGTATCGATGCTGACGATGCGGGCGTGCGCGTAGGGGCTGCGCAAAATCGCGCCGTGCAACATGCCGGGCACCTTCAGGTCTCCGGCATACTTCGCCCGGCCCATCACCTTGGCCTGGTGATTGACCTGCGGAATTCCCTTGCCAATCGTGGAATGCCGCGACGTCAGGTCGTCGACCTGGGGCAGATCTTCGATGAGATCGACCGTTGCAGAGTCTTTCATGGCTACATCGCCTTCCAAATGATTCATATATGAAACAAAGTTTTAATATTCTGTTATTTTGGACTTATCAATTTGAGGAATCAACAAATAATTCCACCTATTGACACGCGCAAAACATTTTGATAAATCATAATAAGAATATGCCGGGACTACATTTTGCAGGCTTCGGATAGCCCGATAATTTTTGATTCCTCAAAATTTTGTTCTTGATTCAGGTGCGGACGCAGCGCAAAATCCTGTTTATTATGACTTATCAAATTGATAAGTCATAATAACACCTATCAATCGCTTCGCGTTCCATTTTCCACCCCCGCCCGGAGACAATCGGGCCATAAAAAATATCAAAGCTGGCCGTGAAAACACATCAATCAACCCGCCGCCGTTGGGAGCATATCGAGCCAGACGGCTCCAACCTCACCGTCGAGGATTTTCTTTCCGTCCCCATAGTCAGGATCGCGGCGCACCTCAAGCGTTTTCCCTCCACCTATGCCGGCCAGGCGGACCTGACCCTGCCCCAGTGGCGCCTGCTTTCCGTGGTGGCCCACCATCGCTCGATCGCCCTCAAGCAACTGGCTGAAGTCTCGGCCAGCGACAAGGCGATGGTCAGCCGCACGGTCAAGGAACTGATCCAGCGCGAACTCGTCTACACCACCTCCATGAATGCCGGCGACCGTTCGCTGGTCTGCAAGATCACGCCCAAGGGCGCCAGGATGGTGGGCGAAATCATCCCCAAGGCCTGCGCCAAGCACGCGGAACTGCTGCTCACGCTCACCCCCCGGGACCGGGTGCGCTTGTACGACATCCTGCAAAAGCTGCAGGGCGTCTGCGCGGAAATGGACTGATCCGGCATGCAAAGAGCCGAAGCCCGGCCAGACAAGGCCTGAACGCGCAAAAAGGGAATTCCAGCCGCTGCCGGCCGCCCACCTCCCAGCCGTTGCAGGCCGCCGTGGACGTGGTATCCGCCCGTAGCACTAAAAATGTAACAACCCTACTGGCAGTACTTGAAGAATTCCACATCGCCCCTATAATTAGCACTCGAAGGGGCAGAGTGCTAACAGCCAGTCCCCACGGTTAATGTTGACCAATTTTTTTGATACAGGTGTTCCTTCATGGCACTGCGTCCTTTGCACGATCGCGTGATCGTCAAACGTCTGGACAACGAGCGTACCACCGCTTCGGGTATTGTTATTCCTGAAAGCGCCGCTGAAAAGCCCGATCAAGGCGAAGTCATCGCTGTCGGTCCTGGCAAAAAGACCGAAGACGGCAAAATCCTGCCTGTTGACGTGAAAGCTGGCGACAAGGTTCTGTTCGGCAAATACGCCGGCCAGGCCGTGAAAGTCGATGGCGAAGAACTGCTCGTCATCCGCGAGGAAGAAATCCTCGCCGTCATTCAGTAATTTACAACCGAATTAAGCAAGGAATACAAGAATGGCTGCTAAGCAAGTACTATTCGGCGACGACGCGCGCACCCGCATCGTCCGCGGCGTGAACACCCTGGCCAACGCCGTCAAGACCACCCTGGGCCCCAAGGGCCGCAACGTTGTGCTCGAACGCTCGTTCGGCGCCCCCACCGTCACCAAGGACGGCGTCTCGGTTGCCAAGGAAATCGAACTGAAGGACAAGTTCGAAAACATCGGCGCCCAACTGGTCAAGGAAGTTGCCTCCAAGACCTCCGACAACGCTGGCGACGGCACCACCACCGCCACCGTTCTGGCTCAAGCCATCGTCGAAGAAGGCCTCAAGTACGTGGCCGCCGGCATCAACCCCATGGATCTGAAGCGCGGCATCGACAAGGCTGTCTCCGTCGGCATCGAAGAGCTCAAGAAAATCTCCAAGCCCTGCACCACCAGCAAGGAAATCGCCCAGGTCGGCTCCATTTCGGCCAACAGCGACTCCTCCATCGGCGAAATCATCGCCAACGCCATGGACAAGGTCGGCAAGGAAGGCGTCATTACCGTTGAAGACGGCAAGTCGCTGGAAAACGAACTGGACGTCGTCGAAGGCATGCAGTTCGACCGCGGCTACCTCTCGCCCTACTTCATCAACAACCAGGACAAGCAGGTTTCCGTGCTGGACGATCCCTACGTTCTGATTTTCGACAAGAAGATCAGCAACATCCGCGATCTGCTGCCCGTACTGGAACAAGTTGCCAAGTCCAGCCGTCCTCTGCTCATCGTGGCTGAAGACGTCGAAGGCGAAGCGCTGGCCACTTTGGTCGTGAACAACATCCGCGGCATCCTCAAGACCACCGCCGTCAAGGCTCCCGGCTTCGGCGACCGTCGCAAGGCCATGCTCGAAGATATCGCCATCCTCACCGGCGGCACGGTCATCTCCGAAGAAACCGGCGGTTCGCTTGAAAAAGCCACGCTCGAAGAGCTCGGCCAGGCCAAGCGCATCGAAGTCGGCAAGGAAAACACCATCATCATCGACGGCGCCGGCGACGGCAAGTCGATCGAAGCGCGCGTCAAGCAAATCCGCGTCCAGATCGAAGAAGCCACGTCCGACTACGACCGTGAAAAACTGCAAGAGCGCGTGGCCAAGCTGGCCGGCGGCGTTGCCGTGATTCGCGTCGGTGCTGCCACCGAAGTCGAAATGAAGGAAAAGAAGGCTCGCGTCGAAGACGCTCTGCACGCTACCCGCGCCGCGGTCGAAGAAGGTATCGTTCCTGGCGGCGGCGTTGCGCTCATCCGCGCCAAGGCTGCCATTGCCAAGGTCAAGGGCGACAACATCGACCAGGAAGCCGGCATCAAGCTGGTCCTGCGCGCTGTCGAAGCTCCGCTGCGCACCATCGTGGCCAACGCCGGCGCCGAGCCCAGCGTTGTCGTGAACGAAGTCGCCAACGGCAAGGGTAACTACGGTTACAACGCAGCCAGCGGCGAGTACGGCGACCTGGTCGAGCAAGGCGTCCTGGATCCCACCAAGGTTACCCGCACCGCGCTGCAAAACGCGGCTTCGGTTGCCAGCCTGCTGCTCACGACGGAAGCCGCTGTGGCCGAAATCGTCGAGGACAAGCCGGCCGCCGGCGGCATGCCCGACATGGGCGGTATGGGTGGCATGGGCGGTATGGGCGGCTTCTAAGCCACCTTGCTTCGCCGACTGGCGCAGGCTCCGGCCGGCGCCGGTCACCCAAGGTACGGCAAGCCCCCGCGGGCTTGAACAGCACCCCAAAAGCAGGATTGCGATCCAGCCTTTTGGGGTGTTTTTCATGGCGCGCCGATTTGCATATTTTTCGTGGTCCGTATTAATTTGTCATATTATTTCCGGAATGTTCCACGATAAATCGCCTTAGGGGGTTCCATGAGCAGCGACAACCATCCAGACATCGGCAGCGCCGAACAAGCGCGCCAGCTGCTCGAAACAGCCCCCATTTCCGTCGTCATCGTGACGGATGAAGGCGAATATCTATACCGTAATCCGGCGCACAACGCCATCTACCGCTACGACGCGGCCCAGATGCCGCAACGCAGCCGGGATCTATGGGTGGATCCCGAAGACCGCCGGCGCATGCTGGATATTTTCCGCGAGACCGGCGAGCTCAAGGATGCCGAAGTGCAGCACCGCCGCCTCGACGGCACGACGTTCTGGGGCCTGCTGACCTACCAGCGCCTCACCTACGCGGGGCAGCCTGCGCTGGCGGGCTGGATCTACGACATCACCACCATCAAGATGGCCGAACAGGCCATGGACGAAGCACGGCAGGCCGCCGAACTGGCCAACAAAACCAAATCCGAATTCCTGGCCAATATGAGCCATGAATTGCGCACGCCCTTGAACGCCATCATCGGCTACGCGCAAATCCTGCAGGAAGACGCCGAAGACGACGGACAGGACCAGTATGTGTCGGACCTGAACAAGATAGAAAGCGCGGGCAAGCACCTGCTAAGCCTGATCAACGGCATTCTCGACCTGTCCAAGATCGAAGCCGGGCGCATGGAGGTGTTTCTCGAGCCGGTGGAAATCGCCCGCCTGGCCGACGAGGTGCGTACCCTGACCGAGCCTCTGGCCGCCACCAACGACAACGTGGTCGAGATCATCGTCGACGGCGAGATCGGCACCGTCGAAACCGACTTCACCAAGCTCAAGCAATCACTGCTGAACCTGGTCAGCAATGCCTGCAAATTCACCAAGAACGGCCGTGTGACGCTGAGCATTGCGATGGCGTCCGACGAGGAAACCCCGTCCCTGGTCATTCGCGTCAAGGACACCGGCATCGGCATGACGCCCGAGCAGCAGGCCAAGCTGTTCCAGCCATTCACGCAGGCCGATTCTTCGACCACCCGGCAATACGGCGGTACCGGCCTGGGCCTGGCGATTACCCGCCGGCTATGCGAACTGCTGGGCGGCACGGTGGACGTATCGTCCACGCCGGGCGAAGGCAGCTGCTTCACCCTCGTCCTGCCCCTGCGCCAACCCATACCCGCCGCCAAAGCCGCGCATTCCACGCCGCACGGCCCTTCCGGCGCCACCACCCTGCTGCTCATCGACGACGATCCGCATGTGCACGAAGTCATGGGCGCCATGCTGGCGCGCGAAGGCTATCGGGTCGAGCATGTTTCCTCGGGCCTGAATGCGCTCGAGACCGTCCGGAACCTGAACCCCGCCGCCATTCTGCTGGACGTGATGATGCCGCAGGTGGACGGTTGGGCGGTGCTGGCCGCGCTGAAGAAAGACTCGGAGCTATCGGGCATTCCCGTCATCATTGTCTCGATGCTGGACGATCGTCCGCTGGGCCTTTCCCTGGGCGCCGCTGAGTTCCTGACCAAACCGATAGACAGAAAAGTCCTGACGGAAACGGTAAAGCGCCATGCCGGCCCGGCCCACAGCCACAAAACCGGGGCCGGGGGTTCATGACACCGGATCCGGCCAGCCGCGTCGCGCGAAGCGGCACGGCTGATTCTCATGCCTGGGACGCTTACGCCTGGGAGGCCCGTTCAGCGCCGTCCCGCAACGCGGCAAGCTTCATCCAGGTGACGGCCGGATCGATCTTGCCGTAGTTGGCAAAGGTGCCGAAACCGCAGTCGGTGCTGGCCAGCACCCGGTCCTTGCCCATGAACGCCACGTAGCGCTCGAGCCGCTGGCGAATCAGCTCGGGGTGTTCAACATAGTTCGAGCAGCTGTCGATGAGGCCGGGGGCCAGAATCTTGTTGTCCGCCAGCTTGGCGTCGCGCCAGATTTCCCACTCGTGCTCGTGGCGGGGGTTGGCCGCCTCGAACAGAATGGTCGACGGCCTGGCGGCCAGGATGGGGTCGATGACCTTCTCCAGTGCTATGTCGCAATGGTGCGGGCCTTCGTAGTTTCCCCAGCAGACGTGCATGCGCAGCTTTTCCGAAGGGATGTTGCGGGTGGCCGCATTGAGCGCCTCGACGTTCTGCCAGGCGCGCGCGGTGAACTCCGCTTCGCTGAGGCTCTGGAAACCCGTGTGGGCAGCCATCGCCAGGTCGGGGCAATCGAGCTGCAGGTCGAAGCCTGCCGCCACGATGGCCTCGTACTCGGGCCGCATTGCGTCGATGAGATCGGCCAGGTAGGCCTCGTGCGAAGCGTAATGCTTGTTCGGCTGGAACGCGGTGACCAGGCCGGGCGATGCGGCGTTCATGAAGGCGCGGCGGCCCTGGCCGTGCCGCTCGACGGCCGACTTGAAGCGGCGGATGTCGGCGCGGCAGGGTTCCAGAGTGCGCAGCTTGACCGGCCCGATGCAGGCGGCGCGCACGAATTCCTGGGATCCCATGATGGCGGCCAGTTTTTTTCGCAGGTCGGGGAAATCGGCCAGGTCCTTGGCCGGCGTGCGGTCGATGTGGCCGCCGAAACCCTCGAGCCGTTCGGTTATGTAGGTGGCGTAGCCGACCTTGCCGAGCTCGCCGTCGCTCATGATGCCGACGCCGGCCTCAACCTGTTTCTGCACGGCATGGTCGATGGCCGCCTGGACGACCTGCTCGAAATGTTCGGCGTCGACCTCCTGGCCGTGATCGCGCGCAAGCAGCAACTGCGCCAGTTCGTCGCCGCGTGGAAGACTGCCGACATGGGTGGTCAGAATAGACATCGCGTTCCTTTTCATGAGAAGGCACTTTGCGTGCCATTGGGGTGCGGCTGTCCAGGCAAAGGCCGGCAAGCCGCGCATACAGGGCACTAGTTTATCCAACTTCCAGTAGCCTGTTCGCTTTGCCGGAGGGGATTTTTTGCCGCCGGGCCGCCCCAAGGCAAAAAGCTCCCCCTTGGGGGGCAGCAAGCCGCATCGCGGCGCAGCGTGGGGGTATTTTTTGCCGCCGGGCCGCCCCAAGGCAAAAAGCGCCCCCTTAGGGGGCAGCAAGCAGGCGCAAGTCTGCGCAGCGTGGGGGCATCCTCTGTCGCCGGGCAGCCCCACCCGAGTCCATTACAATGCTGGCTATCCGCACAATCACGGCGGCCGCCCTTTTTCCAAGCCTATGAACGACACGCACTCTCCCTACAAAAGCAAAGGTGGGCCAAGGCGCCTGGCCGGCGCGCTGCGCTATTCGCTGCAAGGCCTGGGCGCCGCCTTCAAGCACGAAGCCGCCTTTCGCCAGGAACTGCTTGCCGCCGTCGTGCTGATCCCCCTGGCCTTCTGGCTGGGCAATACCCTGGTCGAGCAGGCGCTGCTGATCGCCGCGGTCTTTCTGGTGCTGATCGTCGAGGTATTGAACTCTGCACTGGAGGCGCTGGCCGACGCCATCACCCTGGAGCAGCACCCCTTGATCGGCCGCGCCAAGGACCTGGGCAGCGCCGCCGTCATGCTGTCCATTGCCCTGGCCTGCATTGTGTGGCTGGCCGTCATCGTCCACCATGCGGCAGCCTGAGCGTAGCCGCCACACGCCCGCCGTCCCTGCCATAAAATGCAGCATGGCGAAACCCGACATATCGACCACGACAGACTCCTCACCATGACCTTCACTGAAAAACTAGACCAGGCCTGGGCGCATTCCAACTCCATGCTGATGGTGGGCCTGGATCCCGACCCGCAACGCTTTCCGGCGGAAATCCAGGGACGGCCCGACGCCATCTATGAATTCTGCCGCGCCATCGTCGACGCCACCGCCCCGTTCGCATGCGGCATCAAGCCGCAAATCGCCTACTTCGCCTCCCAAAGCGCGGAAGCACAACTGGAAGCGCTCCTGGCCTATGTGCGCGAACAATACCCGCAACTGCCCATCGTGCTGGACGCCAAGCGCGGCGACATCGGCTCGACCGCCGAGCAATACGCCCAGGAAGCCTTCGAGCGCTATCAGGCCGATGCGGTAACGGTCAATCCCTATATGGGTTTCGATTCCGTCGAACCCTATTTGTCGTGGCGGGAAAAAGGCGTCATTGTCCTGTGCCGCACGTCGAACAAAGGCGGCTCGGACCTGCAGTTCGTGGAAACCAAAGATGGCGAACCGCTCTATCTGCGCGTCGCCGGCCTGGTGGCCGACCGGTGGAACGCCAACGGCCAGTGCTCGCTGGTGGTGGGCGCCACGTTTCCGGAAGAATTGGCCAAGGTGCGCGCGCGGGTCGGAGACATGCCGCTATTGGTGCCCGGCATCGGCGCCCAGGGCGGCGACATACCCGCCACCGTGAAAGCCGGCAGCAACAGCCGCGGCACCGGCATGATGATCAACTCGTCACGTGCGATTCTGTACGCCGGCAGCGGCGACGACTGGCGCGAAGCCGCCGCCAAGGCGGCGCTGGCCACCCGCGACGCGATCAACGCGGCTCGATGATGTTCAGGGCCGTTTTCAGGGCGAAGGCTACCGAAGCGGCTCGGACCTGCTGACGGTCCCCCTCGAAGATATGGGTGGCGGCCCGCGTCACCAGGCCGTCGTGGGCACGCTGCGCAAAACCGAAGCACACCATGCCCACCGGCTTGCCCGGAGTCGCCCCGCCCGGCCCGGCAATGCCGGTGGTGGAAATGGCGAAATGCATGGCCTGGCTGGCGCCAAGCACACCGGCCGCCATTTCCATGGCGGTTTCCTCGCTGACGGCGCCGAAGCGCTCGAGCGTATCGCGTCCCACCCGCAACTGCTCCATTTTGGCGGCATTACTGTAGGTGACGAAACCACGGTCGAACCATTCGCTGGAACCGGCAATATCGGTAACGGCGCCGGCCAGCAGACCTCCGGTGCACGACTCGGCGCAGCCCAGCATCCAGTTGCGCTTTTGCAAGGCCTCGCCCAAATCGCGTGCCAGTATCAGGGTTGCATCGCTCATTGCAGAACTCCTAGTCGAACCAAGATGGCCATTGCCAGCAGACTGTAGCAGGCTGCCAGGATATCGTCGAACATGACACCGAAGCCGTGCTTCAGGCGCGCATCGAAGTAGCGTATGGGAGGCGGCTTGAGAATGTCGAAAAACCGGAACAGCGCAAAAGCCGCAAGCTGGGCCCAGAAGGAATTCGGGGACAACCACAGGACCAGCCAGAAAGCGACGCACTCGTCCCAGACCATCCGGCTGGAATCGGGCTCGCCCATTTCGCGGCCCACCTGCTGGCAGCACCAGCAGCCGTATGCGTAGGACAGGACAAGCACGATGGCCACCGCCGCATCGGACAAGCGCGACAGCGCAAGCCCCCACAGCAGCCAGGCCAGCAGCGTGCCCCAGGTTCCGGAAGCCGGCCGCAACAGACCGCTGCCGAGGCCGAACGCCACGATGCGCGCGGGCGAGCGCAGCATCCAGGACCAGGTGGGAACGGCGCGCGGCGGCGATGATCGGGAATCGGACTCGGAAACTGGCATGCGTCAATAACCTTATTAAAGTAACCTGGCCAGGCGGAAATCCGGCAATCAGCCGAAGTGGTCGAAGCCACCGGAAGGCACGGCCACCACGCCGCCATCCGCCCGCCTGACTATCATATCGCCGCCTTGCGTAATGCGGCCGATGCGCGTGGCGCGAACCCCCGCGCGGCGCGCCAGGGCAAGCACGGTTTCGCGCCGATCGGCGGCGGCGGTAAAGCATAGCTCATACACGTCGCCTCCTCCCAGCACGGCCGCCTCTTGCACGGCCGCCGGCAAGCCGCGCAAGGCCTGATGCACAGGCAGGCTGTCGTAGTCCAGTTCGGCGCCGCAATGGCTGGCGGCCAGGATATGGCCCAGATCCTGCAGCAGGCCGTCGGAGATGTCCAGCGCCGCATGGGCCACCCCGGCCAGGTCCTGGGCGAAGAACAGGGGCGGCTCGGGGCGCTCCAGGGCGTCGCGCGTGGCGGCCAGAAGGGAGGCGTCGAACGGCAGCGCCTGCTGCAGCAGCTTCAAGGCGATGTCGGCCGAACCGAGGGATCCGGTTATCCAGATATCGTCGCCAGCCTGCGCCGCGCTGCGCCGCAGCGCCCGGACCGGATCCACCTGGCCGAAGACGGTAACGCTCAACGTAATGCCCGAGACGCTGCGCGTCGTGTCGCCCCCCACCAGCGGGCATGAGGCCCGATCGGCCATGGCATAGAAACCGTCGGCAAAAGCCCCGAGCCAATCGTGATCGACGGCGGGCAGCGCCAGCCCCAGCACGCAGGCCAGGGGCTGCGCCCCCATGGCCGCCAGATCGGAAAGGTTGACCGCCAGCGCCTTGTGTCCCAGCGCCCCGGGATCCACGCCGGCAAAAAAATGCCGGCCTTCGATGAGCAGGTCGGTGCTGACGGCCATTTGCCGGCCGGCATCCACGGGCAACAACGCGCAATCGTCGCCCACCCCCAGGAAGCGCGCCGGCACGGGGCGCGAGAAATGCCGGGCGATGAGATCGAATTCGTGTGCCAACGAGCCCTCTTAGCGGCGCGCCCCGGCTTGCACTTCGGCGGGGCGGACGTCGGCGGCCAGCTTGTCGAGCACGCCATTGACGAACTTGAAGCCGTCGGTGCCGCCGAACGACTTGGCTAGTTCGACCGCCTCGTTGATGGCCACTTTATAAGGCACTTCCAGATGGTGGATGAGCTCGTAGCTGCCGATGAGCAAAATGCCGTGCTCGATGGGAGACAGCTCGGCCAGCGGCCGGTCGATGTAGGGCACGAAGCGCTCGCGCAGGCCCGGCGCCTCTTTCAGGACACCGTGCAGCAAGGTCTTGAACCAGTTGGCGTCGGCCTCGGGGAATTCTTCGTCGTCACGGATATGGGCGTCGATGGCTCCGGCCTCCTGCAGGCCTTCGTCGCCCCGCAGCAGCCAGGCATACACACCCTGCAAGGCGAATTCGCGCGCGCGCCGGCGCGCGCTGCGAGGATTGGGGCGCGATACGGCCGCCCCCTGCGTCTTACTCTTCGTCAAGATCGTCGTCCTCGTAATCGTCGTCCTCGTAATCGTCGTCATCGTCTTCGTCGTCTTCGTCGGACTCGGGTTCGAGCGCGGCGACCAGGTTGGCCATCTCGACGGCGGCGCGGGCGCAGTCGCGGCCCTTGCCTTCGGCGCGTGCTTCGGCCTGTTCGTCGGTGTCGGTGGTAAGCACGCCATTGGCCACGGGAATGCCGGTTTCCAGCGACACGCGACTGATGGCCGCGGCGCTTTCGTTGCTGACCAGCTCGAAATGATAGGTTTCGCCGCGAATGACGGCGCCCAGCGCGATGAGCGCATCGAACTCGAAGGTTTCGGCCATTTGCGCCAGGGTGACGCCCATTTCCAGGGCGCCCGGAACGGTTACCACCATGACGTCGCGTTCGTCGACGCCCAGCTCGGCCAGCTCGGCCAGGCAGGCATCGAGCTCGGCCAGGCCGATTTCTTCGTTGAAGCGGGAACGCACGATCCCGATGTGCAGGCCTTCACCGTTCAGGTCGGGTACAAGGGTATAGGGGTTCATAGTCGTTTCCTATTTAGGCGTTGGACGAAGGTTCACTATCGTAACCCGTTATGGTCAAGGAAAAGCCCGTCATGCTGGGCATTTTTCGCGGCCGCGCCAGCAAACGCGCCCGGCCGACGTTCAGGTCGCGCATGATCTGCGCCCCGATGCCGTATGTGCGCAGGTCGAAACGGCTTTCGCCGCCCGAAGGCGGCTGTTCGCTGGGCTGCTTCCAGGCGGCGAACTGCTCGAACAGCAGGTCGGCGGTGCCCTGGCAGTTGAGCAGGACCAGCAGCCCCGTGGGCGCGGCTGAAATGGCCTTGAGCGCACTGGAAACCGTCCAGCTGTGAGCGGTGGCGTCAGCCGACAGGACATCGAGCATGGTGGCCGGCTCGTGCACGCGCACCAGGGTCTCGGTGTCGGGGGTGATGGCGCCGTGGGCCAGCGCCAGATGCGGCGCGCCCGAAGCCAGGTCGCGGTAGGCGACGGCCCGGAATTCGCCCCAGGGAGTCTGCATGGTGCGCTCGGCAACGCGCTCGACCATGGATTCGTGTTCGCTGCGGTACTGGATGAGGTCGGAAATCGTGCCGATTTTCAGGCCGTGTTCGCGAGCGAAGACTTTAAGGTCGGGCAGGCGCGCCATGGTGCCGTCCGGCTTGAGTATCTCGCAGATGACGGCGGCGGGGGTCAACCCGGCCAGCGCGGTGAAGTCGCAGCCCGCTTCGGTGTGGCCAGCGCGCACCAGGACGCCGCCCTTCACCGCCTGCACCGGAAAAATATGGCCCGGCTGGACGATATCGCTAGGCTTGGCCTCGCGCGCCACGGCAACCTGGATGGTGCGCGCGCGGTCGGCCGCCGAAATGCCGGTTTCCACGCCCTCGGCCGCTTCGATGGACATGGTGAAATTGGTGCCGAAGCGCGCCCCGTTGCGGCTGGCCATCAGCGGCAACTGCAATTGGCGGCAGCGCTCTTCGGTAAGCGTAAGGCACACCAGGCCGCGCGCGTGCGTCACCATGAAATTGATGGCGTCGGGGGTTACGAATTCGGCCGCCATGACCAGGTCGCCTTCGTTTTCGCGGTCTTCCTCGTCGACCAGGATGACCATGCGCCCCGCGCGCAATTCGGCGACGATTTCGGGAACAGGCGAAATATCGAAGGTTTCCGTGCTTGCAGCACTGGCTGCCAAAGAGTTGCTCATGACTAGGGTCTCTATAAAAGTTGGCTCATTTTACCGCGTGGCCACTGCGAATATCCCCACATTGTCACTCGAACCGCGCGGCCATGCCGCCAAAGCGCCCCGGGATTCCTTAAGTTTTTGTTTTATTGCGGATTTGTGAAAAATATTCCGCAATATTCCTGAGCGGAATTGCACGCAGCCGAGGTACGATTGCGCTAAGATGCGCCATGACTCATTACGGGCTGACATAACGATGCTTGAACGCGAGCTTAAACTTCATGTGCCGGCCAAGGCCCGTACGGCCATCGAAAAAGAATTGCGCGCCGCCAAAGCCAGGCGCATTGCGCTGCACGCCAGGTATTACGACACCGCCGAGCGCGAACTGGCCAAGGCAAATGTGGCCCTGCGCCTGCGCAAAGAGGGTCGGCGCTGGGTGCAGACCGTCAAGGCCCCAGGCGCCGACGCCCTGTCGCGCCTGGAAATCAACCACCTGCGGCCCCGGCCCGAGCTGGACGTCCAACTGTACGGCGACACCCCATTCCAGCAGGTTTTGGACCGGTTGGAAAACCCGCTGGCGCTACGCTACGAAACAAAGGTCGCCCGCCTCGCCCTGCAGCTGGAGCTCCCCAACGCCGTCGTCGAAATCGCCTACGACCAGGGCGCCATTATTGCAGGCGAGCTCGAATTGCCCATCAGCGAAATCGAATTCGAACTGCTGTCGGGCAATGTCGAGGCCTTGTTCGAAATCGGCGATCAATGGCTGCGGCGCCATGGGCTGATTCTCGACATGCGCAGCAAGGCCGAGCGCGGGGACGCGCTGGCGGGCATCGTTGCCCAGGCGCCGGAAGGCACGGCGCGCAAGGCACTGGCCGACCGGCTATGCACCGCGCGCAAAGCCCGCCACGTGGTTCTTGAAGGCAGGGCCGGCGTCGCACAGGCGTACCAGGTATGCGCCAACGAATGCCTGGCGCAAATCATCCAAAATACCGCCTATGCCGCCGGCGTCGATACGGAAGCCGCGGACAAACAGGCTCGCGCCGAATACGTGCATCAACTGCGCGTCGGCATGCGCCGGCTGCGATCCTGCTGGAAGCTGTTCCATCAATGGGTGCCCGAACCCGACTCCCCCAGCCGCGCCGAACTGCGCAAAAGCTTCGGCCTGTTCGGCGGTTCGCGCGACCACGACGTCATCAAGCTCGAAATCGAACCCCGGCTGAAGCAGGCCGGGATGCCCGCCTTCAAGCAGCCGCCCGCGCACGCCCAGCCCCGCGTCCGGCCCCAGTCCGCAGCAAGCGACGCGGCTTTTCAAAGCGCCCTGCTGAAACTGCTGGGCGGCCTGGTTCTGCTTGGCGAGGCTGCGACGGCTAGTCCGGCGCCCACTTGCGCCGCCGGCGCTGCCGCCAGGGCCGGCTCTCCCGGCGACGCCCTGCAGCCGGCCCTGATCAAAAGGCTGAACGGCTGGCTGAAGAAAATCGTCAAGGGAAGCGCGCATTTTGAAAGCCTGCCCATCGAGACTCAGCACGATTTGCGCAAACAGGTCAAGAACCTGCGCTACTGCCTGGATTTTTCCGAGCGCCTGCTGCCCCGGGCGGAGCTGGAGTCGTTGCGCGGCGTGCTGACCCATATCCAGAAGCTGCTGGGCGACCTGAACGACTACTACGTCGCTGAACAGTACTATCTGCCCCTGGTCGACGCCGAGCCCCGGATATGGTTCGCCATAGGCTGGCTGCGCTCCATGCAGGGCCGGCAAAAATCACAGGCCCAAAGGTTCTTCAAGCAATTGGGCGAACACGGCCCCTTCAAGACCTGAATCGCCATCCGGCGTCCCGCTCCTGGGACATGGCGCACGGAGGCGGGCCGAAAACCGCGCCGGGAACACGGGCGGCTGAAACCGCCCGCTCCGTTCAGTCGCCCACCAGGGCGCTGGCGAACTCGCGCGCCACAAAAGGCTGCAGGTCTTCCATGCCTTCGCCCACTCCTATCCAGTACACAGGAATGGGCCGCACGCCCTGGCTGCCGGCGGCCACCGCCGCCAGCGTGCCGCCCTTGGCCGTGCCGTCCAGCTTGGTCACCACCAGGCCCGTCAGCTGGATGGCGGCGTCGAAAGCCCGGATCTGGGCAATGGCGTTCTGCCCGGTGTTGCCGTCGACGACCAGCAGGACCTCATGCGGCGCCTGGCTGTCTGCCTTGCCGATGACGCGGCGGATTTTTTTGAGTTCTTCCATGAGATGCAACTGCGTGGGCAGACGCCCGGCGGTATCCACCATGACGATGGTGGCGCCCCGGGCGCGGCCCGCGTTGACGGCATCGAAAGCCACGGCGGCGGGGTCGCCGCCATCCTGCGCGATGACCGAGACATTGTTGCGTTCGCCCCAGACGATGAGCTGTTCGCGCGCGGCGGCCCGGAAGGTATCGCCCGCCGCCAGGAGGACTTTCTCTCCCTGGCCCTGGAAGGCGTAGGCCAGCTTGCCGATGGAGGTGGTCTTGCCGGCGCCGTTGACGCCGGCGATCATCACGACGATGGGCGAGGCATACCCGACGGGAAACTTCTTTTCCAGGGGAGCCAGATGTTCCGTGAGGATGTCGCGCAATGCCGCCTTGACCTGGGCGGCATCTTCCAGGCGCTCTTTGCGCACCTTGGCGCGCAAGGCGGCAAGAAGTTTTTCGGTGGCCTCGACGCCAGCGTCGGCCATGATCAGCGCGGTTTCCAGCTCGTCGAACAGGGCATCGTCGACCTTGACGCCCATGAACAGCCCGCCAATGCTCTGGCCGGTGCGCGACAAGCCCTGCTTCAGGCGGGACAGCCACGAACCGCGGACCGGCGGCGGAGCCGATGCTGGTGCAGAAGCCGGTGCTGGAGCTTGAGACGGGCTTGCCGGCGCGGCAGGCGCTGCCCCGGGCGCAGGCTGAGCCGCGGATTCCGGCACAGCGCCCGCCGTCCCGGGCGACGGGAGCGACTCGGCTGCCCCGGGCGATGCGGCCGTGGATACAGAGCCCACACTCGAAGCTTCAGATGCCGTGGAGGTAGCTGGCTCATCGGTTGCAGCAGGCGCCTCTTGCGCTGCGGATTCGCCGGCCCGCGTGGCAGCCTCGGCCGGTTGGCCAGCCGCGCCGGCATCCGCAGGCGCCGGCGATACGGCGGAGCCCCCCGCCGGCGCAGCGCTTTCAGCGCTTTGCCCGGACTGCGATTCGGCGTCACCCGCCCCGGCGGCGGCTTGCTCAGCCCCGGCGGATCCCGCGTCCTCGCCCGAGGCTTTCTTTTTCTTAAAGAAACTGAACATACGTTTTACACTACCTGAAAGTTGGGTTGATTCAGCCCAGGCCTTGCTTCCCGAACCATCATGAAAAAACACGTTATCCGTATTGTAGGCGGTGATTACCGGCGCACTCCAATTCCCGTGGTCGACGGGCTGGGCCTGCGCCCCACACCCGATCGCGTGCGCGAAACCCTGTACAACTGGCTGCAGCACCTATGGGGCGGCAATTTTGCCGACAAGCGCGTGCTGGACCTGTTTGCCGGAACCGGGGCCCTGGGTTTCGAGGCGGCCTCGCGCGGGGCAGCGCATGTCCAGATGGTGGAAAACAACCCCCAGGCCATCGCCGCCCTGCGCGCCCTGCGCACCAAGCTGGGCGCCAACTCCGTGCGCATCCACGCCGGCGAGGCGCAAATGGTCATCGACCGCCTCAACGCCACGCCCTTCGACCTTATTTTGCTCGACCCGCCCTTCGGCCAGGGCTGGCTGGACAAGCTCTGGAGCCAAATTGCCGACGCCCTGGCGCCGCAGGGACTGCTGTACGTGGAATCGGAAGCCCCGGTATTCCCGCCCCCCGAATTCGAAACCCTGCGCCAGGGCAAGGCCGGCAATGTGCATTTCCATCTATTGCAATTTGCTGCATTGCAAAAAATAGACAATAATCGTTGATTCGTAATAAGCTAATTTAAACATCGAGACATGGCGTCCGCAACGCGGAATCCGCCCCAATCATCAACGCTTCAGCCTCCGGAATCTCCATGATTACAGTCGTCTATCCTGGCACGTTCGACCCCTTTACCCGCGGCCACGAGGACTTGGTGCGCCGCGCAGCCAGCCTGTTTGACCACGTCGTGGTGGGGGTGGCGCACAGCCGGGCGAAAAAACCCTTCTTCACCGTGGAAGAGCGCGTCGAAATCGCCCAAGAGGTGCTTGGCCACTACCCCAATGTGGAAGTGCGCAGCTTTGCCGGCCTGCTCAAGGATTTCGTGCGCGAGCAAAACGCGCGGGTCATCGTGCGCGGCCTGCGCGCCGTCTCCGACTTCGAATATGAATTCCAGATGGCCGGCATGAACCGCCACCTCCTGCCCGAGGTGGAAACCCTGTTCATGACGCCCTCGGACCAATACCAGTTCATTTCCGGCACCATCGTCCGCGAAATCGCCATCCTGGGCGGCGACGTCAGCAAATTCGTGTTCCCCTCGGTGGAGCGCTGGCTGCACAGCAAGGCCTCCGGCATGCGCGAGCAAACAGAACAAAAACAGTCCTGATTAGGCAAGACGGCGAATCGGGATTAAACTAAAGCCTGGCCGCCAGCGGTTCAGCCGCGCAGCACGCGCGTCTTCCGGCACCGGCGGTTGTATTGGGTTCGCCTTTATTCAGGAAATCAGGTCATGGCATTGCGTATTACCGATGAATGCATCAATTGCGATGTCTGTGAACCGCAGTGCCCCAACGAAGCCATTTCCATGGGGCCCGACTACTACATCATCGACCCCTTCCGCTGCACGGAATGCGTGGGCCACTACGGCGAGCCGCAATGCCAGGTGGTGTGTCCGGTGGAATGCATCGAAATCGACCCCGACTGCCAGGAAGACCAGCCCACGCTCCTGGCCAAATACCAAAGCCTGACCAAGGCCGAAGCAAACCACTGAACGTAAACGGCAGAGGCGTCAACGCCAGCCGTCGGCATCGCGCACGCCGGCTTCGGGATCACGAGCCGCAAGCTTTTCGCGGCAACCGGAATCGCCCCGATCACTCGGGCCACATGACGACCGGGACGTCCGGATGCACCTTGACCAGGCGGCTGGGCACTCCAAGAAAATTGGATATCCACGCCGCCGCCAGATCGCCCTCGTCCACCACATCGACCTGCTGCGCGCCAATCGTGGCCTGCCGCAGGACGCTGTCGTCGTCCTCGATCACATCCAGCGGAATGTCCATGCGCAGCATGCCCGGAGCCCGAATGGCCAGGTAGCCGAAATTGATGGAAACGGCCACTTCGGCCAGCCGGGGCTGATGCCTTTGCGTAAGCAAGCGGCCTTCGGCGTCCACGACGAGCCAGCGCCGGTGATAGGGCGCCGCCGCGGGATCTTCCAGCGGACGGCAAGCCATGATGGGGCAGTATCGGCCGGCCGTCATTTGCCCAACAAGCCTTTCAACGCATTGCCCAGGCTCTTGACCGTGTCGGCCTTGCGCTCGGGAATGGCCGCGCCGGCAGCCCCCGCCTTTCCGGACAGCAGGTCGAGCAAGCCGTTCTGCAAGGCCTTCTTGGCAAGAGCCCCGCTGATGTCCTTCCATTGGACCTGGTAGCCCAGGGCGCCGAATGGCCCCGAAATGCGCACGGGCACGGTCACGCCGCGCAAATCCGCAAGCTGGGACTTCGCGCCGCCCACTGCCCGCACATTGGCGACCAGATCGAGCTTGTTGTTGATGAAGTCCACCTGCGCGGGAGAGCCCTGCACAATGCGCAGCGACGGAGAATTGACGTCCAGCTTCTTGATCTGGCCCAGCCCGTGGTCGATGGCCATATTGGCGTCCAGCGACGAGAACGCGGTCTGGCTTCCAAGGTCGAAGCCGTTCGAAAGGTTGGGCACGCTTTCGGCCAGCAAATTATGCAAAAGGCCGCCAACCTGCGCCAGCGTATGCTCGATATCGATGCCCTGGATAGCGCCATTGCGTATTTGCACCTGCGCGGTTCCGCCCAGGCCCGTCTTGAGTGCCTGGATCGTGTTTCCCTGGGTAGCCAGGTTCAGCTTCAATACGCCGGTTCCGCTTACGCGCTCGCTGCCGCTCAGGCCCTTGAGCAAGGGCCCGACGGAAACGCCGTCAAGCGCGAGCTGGCTGGTCAGGGCATTGTGCGAATCGGCGGTAATGCGGCCCGACAACTTGCCGTCGTACAGGTCTGCGGTAATTTTCGATAGATCGAGCTTGCCCTTCAGCGCCCTGACGGAGACATTGAGGTTTTTCGCCTCCAGGCCGCGGCCCTTGATGGTGCCGACCTTGATGCCGCCCGTAATATCCAGCGTATCCAGCACGGACAAGTCGATATCCGGGCCGGCCTCCGCCGCGGCGGCATTGGCCGGCTGCGCAGCCACGGGCGTGGCAGCCGTCTTGGGGGCTGCCTTGGCGGCATCGCCCGCGCCGGGTTTGGCCGCAGCGGCGGCCGTGGCATTGGCCGCTGCCTTTGGCGCGGCGCCGCCGGCCGCCTTGGCGGGCGGCTGGGCAGCCTTGGACTCGGAACCGGCAGGCTTGGCGGCGGGAGGAGCGGCCTTGGTTTCGGGCTTGGCACCCGCACCGGCCTCAGGCGCGGCCTCGGGTTTGGCTTCCGGCTTGGCCTGGGCTTTTACGGGCAGCACGGCGGGGAACAGCTTGTCGATGTCCAGGGCCTCGGCCTGCAAGTTGAACTGTATTGCCGGATTGGCAAGCCGGCTGCCCTTCACGTTGAAGTTCAGCGGACTGCCGTTGAGCACCGCGTTGATCTCGCCGCTGAACTCGTCCTTGACGAGATCGGCCCGCGCGCTGCCGATCAGCGGAAACTCGAACGAGGCGGCGGGCACCGCCTGCCCTTCGATTTTTACGTCGCCCTTGATGGCCGACAACGTCCCCTGCTTCTTGACCAGATCCCATTGCACGGGCGATGACAGATTGACGCGCACCATGCGGTTGTCCTGCTTGATGCCGCCTTCGACCTTGAGCTCTTTGAGCGCCAGATTGTCGGCATTGCCGCTAAGCCCGCTGGCGCTCAGCGAAAAGCCCATGACTCCCTTGCCGCTGAGCTTGACCGACCCGGCCACCGTATCGCCCTTGGCCCCTTCCGGCGACACAGAAAGCCGGGGCGCGTCGAGCGCAAGCTCGAAGCTTTCGGAGGGCAGGCCGCCCTTGGCGCGCAGGGCCAGCTTCTCGATATTGAGTTCCGCCCGGCTGGGATTCATGAGCACCTTCGGCACCACCAGGCTGAAGTCCAGGCCCTTGACGGGCTGCGCGCCCCCCACGTCGCCCTGCACGTGCAGTTCAAGATTGCTGGCGTTCAGCAAGCGCGTGGCGGCTGTATAGGCCAGGTTTCCCTTGAGCGTGGCCGCCTTGGCATTCAGCGCGCCCACCTGGCCAGTAACCTGCAGGTTCAGTTTTTGCGCCGAGTACGCGCGCTGCGCGGAATCCAGCTTGATCAGGGCCTGTCCCTCGACGACGGCATTGCCGGCCGATTCATCGGTGACAAGGTTGCCCCGCACGGAAACGTCGAAAGGCTGGTCGAAGGTCATGCGGCCGGTGTTGGCCTGCAGCTTGACCAGGCGGGTGGAATAGCCGCTGCGCTCATCCCGGTAGTGGATTTCGCCGCCTTTCAGGTCCAGGCCCGCGATGTCGATCTGCAAGTCGGCGCGCGCCACCGATTGCGGCGTGGGCGCGGACGGAACCGATATGACGGAGCCTGCTTCCGGCTCGGCGGACGGCAGCACGGGCGCGGCATCGGCCACGCCCTGGATCAGGTCGTTGAAATTGAATACGCCGTTCTTGTCGCGCACCACCCAGGCCTTGAGCCCCGACACCGAAACATGATCGACCACGAAGCGGTTGGACAGCAGCGGCCAGATGGCCACGGCAAAGCGCGCGCTGTCGACGGAGGCGAAGGTGGTCTTGCTGTCGCGGTCGGACAGGGCGACGTCTTTCAATGACAGGCCGATGCGGGGGAATAGCGAAAGCTGGATGTCGCCCTTGACGCTGAGCGTACGGTGGTATTTGGTGTAGACAAGATCGGCAAGCTTGCTTTTATACAGGTTGGGGTCAAAAGTCAGCAGAAAAATAGCCAGGCCGACGATCGCCACGATAAGCGCCGCCACCAGGCCGATCAATACTCTTTTGAACCAAATCTTCATGCCCGCCTCGAACAAGCTCCAAAAAAAACAACGGACAACGCCGCCGCACACCAAATGCTAACCCAACTGTAACCGCAACACCCCTGCGGTCCCCCGTTTTTTTTACGGGCGTGTAACAGAACTATATCTTATCGTTATATGGAAATCCGGCAATAATCCATCGTGAGGGTACGAATCCCCGGCGCGATTTGTTATGCTGCACCTCAGCCTTCTTCTTTCCCACTTTCAATAAAATAATCATGAAACTAGAGACATTGGCCATACACGCGGGGTATCAGGCCGACCCCACGACCAAATCGGTGGCGACCCCCATATACCAGACCACCTCCTACGCCTTCGACAGCACCCAGCATGGCGCCGACCTGTTCGACCTCAAGGTGCCGGGCAATATCTATACCCGCATCATGAACCCCACCAACGCCGTGCTCGAGGAACGCGTGGCGGCGCTGGAGGGCGGCGTCGCAGCGCTTGCCGTCGCCTCGGGCATGGCCGCCATCACCTACGCCATTCAAACCATCGCGCAGGCCGGCGACAACATCGTTTCGGTCGCAAAGCTGTACGGCGGCACCTACAACCTCTTTGCCCATACGTTCCCGCGCCAGGGCCTGACGGTCAAGTTCGCGCCCCACGACGACGTGGCCGCGCTCGAAGCCCTCATCGACGAAAACACCAAGGCGGTGTTTTGCGAATCCATCGGCAATCCGGCCGGCAACATCGTCGACATCCAGGCCATCGCCGACGCCGCCCATCGGCATGGCGTGCCGCTTATCGTCGACAACACCGTCGCATCGCCCGCTCTGTGCCGCCCCTTCGAACACGGCGCCGACATCATCGTACATGCGCTTACCAAATACATGGGCGGCCACGGCACTACCATCGCCGGCGCCATCGTCGACTCGGGCAAATTCCCGTGGGCCGAGCACAAAAAGCGCTTTCCCATGCTGAACGAGCCCGACCCCTCGTACCACGGCGTGGTCTACACCGAAGCCTTCGGCCCGGCGGCCTTCATCGGCCGATGCCGCGTCGTGCCGCTACGCAACACCGGCGCGGCCTTGTCTCCGTTCAATGCGTTTCTTATCCTCCAGGGCATTGAAACCCTGCCTTTGCGCATGGAGCGCCACACCGAAAACGCCCTGAAGGTGGCCCAGTTGCTGAAAGCCCATCCGCAGGTTGCGTGGGTGCAGTATGCCGGCCTGCCCGACCATCCCGAGCACGCCCTGGCAAAAAAATACATGGGCGGCAAGCCGGCCAGCATTTTGTCGTTCGGCATCAAAGGCGGCAGCGCCGCCGGTGCGCGCTTCATCGACGCGCTGAAGCTCGTCGTGCGGCTCGTGAACATCGGCGACGCCAAATCGCTGGCCTGCCATCCCGCTTCGACCACCCACCGCCAACTGAGCCCCGAGGAACTGGCCAAGGCAGGGGTTGGCGAAGACATGATCAGGCTGTCGATAGGCATCGAGCACATCGACGACATCGCCGCCGACATCGATCAGGCGCTGAATGCCAGCAAGGCGTAGCGATTGCGCCGCCTTGCGCAAACCAGCCAGGGCGGCGCCCAACCCTGGCTGGCGGCGGAACCCTACAGCTTGTTCAGCAGCCCCGACACCGATCCCAAAAGCGCCGTGGCATCCAGCTCTTGAGTGTTGTCGAGCCGGCCGTCCGGAGTCACGTGATCGACCAGCGTAGGCAGCAGGGAACTTAGATTGCCCAGGACGGAGTCGGGCTCCTGCCCGGACGACTGCGCCAGTTGAGCCACGGCGTCGTCGCCCAGGACCGACTGGAGCTGCGTCGGGGAAATAGGTTCGTTTTGGCCGGCGCCCACCCACGAGGCCACGACGCCGCCCAGGCCGCCTTGCTGGAATTTTTGCAGCAAAGCGGGCAAACCGCCCGGATAGCTATTAACAAACTCGATGACCGCGGGCAATAATGAAACCTGAGCGGGGCCCGAGCTGGATTGCCCACCACGAATCGTCGTAATAACAGAATCTAAGAGTCCCATGTCAGCCTCGCATGAAAATAATTTATCGAAACGGCCCCAAATTAGCCTCAGTGCGAATCCGGCGTCAAGCTTGGTTGCAAAAGTTTTCCAAATCGGGCGCCCCCCTGGACAGGCCGCCGCGCGCGGCGCCGGCCCTGCCGGAAATTTCCAGGAAAATGCCTCGGCAAAACCCTTTTTGTAGTAAATGCTATATTAAAATGTAGCAACTACTACATTAATGGGCAATAATACAAAACATCAAAACCCTGAAATAATGGCCTGGATCAGTAAAACCACATAACACTACATAACACCGCATCAGAAGACTATGGAGACAAGCACATGCAAATAGGTATTCCGCGGGAAAGCCTCCCGGGAGAGACTCGCGTCGCCGCCACTCCCGAGACCGTCAAGAAATACAGTAGCGCCAAGCATCAGGTTATTGTCGAACAAGGGGCCGGCGCCGCCGCGCATTATCCCGACGAAGCCTACGCCGCCGCCGGCGCAACCCTGGGCTCTGCCCAGCAGGCGCTGGGCGCCGAGCTGGTGCTCAAGGTGCGGGCGCCCAACGCCGCCGAGCTGGCCGGCATGAAATCCGGCTCGGTCCTGGTCGGCATGCTGGACCCTTTCAACCAGGAGGGGCTGCAGGCCCTGGCTTCGGCCGGCCTTACCGCCTTCGCCCTCGAGGCCGCGCCGCGCATCACGCGCGCGCAAAGCCTCGATGTCCTGTCTTCGCAAGCCAATCTAAGCGGCTACAAGGCCGTATTGCTGGCGGCCAACCAGTACGGCCGCCTGTTTCCCATGATGATGACGGCGGCCGGCACGCTCAAGGCGGCGCGGGTGGTGGTGCTGGGCGCGGGCGTGGCCGGCCTGCAGGCCATCGCCACGGCCAAGCGCCTGGGCGCCGTGGTCGAGGCCTCCGACGTGCGCCCGGCGGCCAAAGAGCAAATCGAATCCTTGGGCGCCAAGTTCATCGACGTGCCCTTCGAAACCGACGAGGAACGCGAAATCGCCCAGGGCGCGGGCGGCTACGCGCGCCCCATGCCCGCGGCCTGGATGGCGCGCCAGGCTGCCCTGGTTTCCGAACGCTGCAAGCAGGCCGACATCATCGTCAGCACCGCGCTGATTCCCGGGCGTCCGGCCCCCGTGCTGATATCCGAAGAAACCGTGCAAGGCATGAAACCGGGCTCGGTCATTGTGGACCTGGCGGTCGAGCGCGGCGGCAACTGCCCGCTTTCCGAAAAGGACCAGGTCGTGCAAAAGCATGGCGTAACCCTCATCGGCTACAGCAACCTGCCCGCCATGGTGGCCACCGACGCATCGGCCCTGTACGCCCGCAACATACTCGACTTTCTGAAACTCATTATCGGCGCCGAAGGCCAACTGGCCATCCAGCGCGAAGACGAAATCGTCGCGGCCTGCCTGATGTGCAGCGACGGCAACCTGCTAAGGAGCGCCTGATGGAAGCGGTCAACCCAACCTTGCTCAACCTCATCATCTTCATCCTGGCCATCTACGTGGGCTTTCATGTGGTGTGGAACGTAACCCCCGCCCTGCATACGCCGCTCATGGCCGTTACCAACGCCATCTCGGCCATCATCATCGTGGGCGCCATGCTGGCCGCCGGCCTGACCGAAGGCGGGCTGGCCCGCTTCATGGGAGTGTTCGCCGTGGCCCTGGCCGCCGTCAACGTCTTCGGGGGATTCCTGGTCACGCGCCGCATGCTGGAGATGTTCAAGAAAAAAGAGAAGAAGCCGGCTCAGGGAGGCAAAGCATGATCTCCATCAACCTCGTCACCTTTCTCTACCTCATTGCGTCCGTCTGCTTCATCCAGGCGCTGAAGGGCCTGTCGCACCCCACCACTTCGCGGCGCGGCAACACCTTCGGCATGGTCGGCATGGCCATCGCCGTGCTGACCACGGCGGCGCTGATCGTCGGCGTAGCCAAGGAAGGCATGGCCGTGGCCGGCCTGGGCTGGATCGTGCTGGGCCTGGTCATCGGCGGCGCCATCGGCACCACCATGGCCAAGCGCGTCGAAATGACCAAGATGCCCGAGCTCGTGGCCTTCATGCACAGCATGATCGGCCTGGCGGCCGTGGCCATCGCCGTGGCCATCGTGGCTGAACCGCACGCCTTCAACCTGGCAGCGGAAGGACAGCCCCTGCCCGTGGGCAACCGGCTCGAGCTCTTCATCGGCACCTTCGTCGGCGCCATCACCTTCTCGGGCTCGGTCATCGCCTTCGGCAAGCTCTCGGGCAAATACAAGTTCCGCCTGTTCCAGGGCGCGCCGGTGGTGTTCGGCGGGCAGCATATGCTTAACCTGGCCCTGGCCGTGGTCATGGTGGCCTGCGGCCTGTGGTTCATGGGCACGCAGCAGTGGCTGCCCTTCATCATCATGACGGTACTCGCCTTCATCCTCGGCGTGCTCATCATCATCCCCATCGGCGGCGCCGACATGCCGGTGGTGGTGTCCATGCTGAACAGCTATTCGGGATGGGCAGCGGCCGGCATCGGCTTTTCGCTGAACAACCCCATGCTCATCATCGCGGGCTCGCTGGTGGGCTCGTCAGGCGCCATCCTGTCGTACATCATGTGCAAGGCCATGAACCGCTCGTTCTTCAACGTGATTCTGGGCGGCTTCGGCAGCGAAGCCTCGGCCTCGCAAGGCGGCGCCCAGGCCCAGCGCAACGTCAAGTCGGGCAGTCCCGACGACGCGGCCTTCCTCATGGGCAACGCCGAATCGGTCACCATCGTGCCCGGCTACGGCCTGGCCGTGGCGCGCGCCCAGCATGCCCTCAAGGAACTGGCCGAGAAGCTCACCGAGAAAGGCGTGACCGTAAAGTACGCCATCCACCCGGTGGCCGGCCGCATGCCTGGCCACATGAACGTGCTGCTGGCCGAAGCCGAGGTGCCCTACGACCAGGTCTTCGAAATGGAGGACATCAACAGCGAGTTCGCGCAAACCGACGTGGTGCTGGTGCTGGGCGCCAACGACGTGGTCAACCCCGCCGCCAAGAACGACCCGCAATCGCCCATCGCCGGCATGCCCATCCTGGAAGCCTACAAGGCGCGCACGGTCATCGTGAACAAGCGCTCGATGGCGGCCGGCTACGCGGGCCTGGACAACGAACTGTTCTACATGGACAAGACCATGATGGTGTTCGGAGACGCCAAGAAGGTCATCGAAGACATGGTCAAGGCTGTGGAATAAGCCGCCGCGCTCGGGCCACGGCAAAAAAATACCCCGCCTGGAAATATCCGGCGGGGTATTTTTTTGCTGCGCCGAAGCCGTCAGCGGCGCGGTGGCATGTCGTGGGCTGCGGCCCGGGAAGGCATTCCCGCGCCGCGCAAGGGCCGTAACAGCCTATAGCGAGCCGCCCTCGAGCCACTTCTTGCCGCGCGCGTACAAGGCTTCCACCTCGGCGCCCGTGAGCTGGGGCATATCCATTTTCACCTTGTAGCCGATCTGGGTTTGAATATAGGCCAGATGCTGGTAGCCGTACGGGAATGTCGCCAGCGCCTTGGCATCGATTTCCAGCTTTGCCGAAGGGTCGAGAGGATCGACGCGGTCTTTTTCGTAGATGGGCTGGCGCAACACCATGCCCCAGCGGCCGTTGCGCTTTTCCAGGAAATCGTAGAAGCGGCCGGTGCAAACCACGTCGCACAAGACGCCCTGAACATCGCCGCGCTGGGAAATCGTCATCTTGGTTTGAATGATGGCGCGATCGCCGGCCAGGTCGATGGACGAGCCGCCCAGAAAATGCAGAATGCTGACGCCCTTCTTCCACCCTTCCTGCGTGACGCGGATGAAGTCGGTCGCCGACCCCTGGAACCAGGTCGCCATCATGACGCCGTCGTCGTGCCAGACCGAGGCAAACCGCTCCCAGTCGCCGGCATCGCGCCACACCGCCCAGTTCTCGACCAGGTCCCGAATCGCCAGGCGGTCTTTCAATTCTTGATCCACACTCAACTCCTTTCATTATCCAGTAAGGGCGCGGCAGGGCCGCGTTCCGCCAATAATACAACCGAATCCCGACCGGCGCCGACGCGGCTCGGAGCCGTTTCGCGCAGGAACAATGCCACCAAGGCGGCTATCAGCGCGGTTGCGCAACCGATCGTGAACGGCGTGCCCGCACCCAGCTTGTCGCCGCTAAAGCCCAGCAACACCGGCGACACGCACCCGCCAACCACCTCGCCTGCGCCGACCACGAGAGCAATGGCCCGGCTGGCATACGGCCCGGCGACCGACTCGCCCGGAATCGTCGCCAAAAACACCGGGAAGGCGCCAATGCCCAGGTAACTGATGAAAATAGCCGCGCACAATACCGGCAGACTGGCCTGGAACACCGCCACGACCAGCGGCGCGAGTGCCGTCAGCAACAGGGCGAACACCAGCACCGGGCGACGGCCGAGACGGTCGGACAAGGCAGGCACCAGGGCTCCGCCGATCACGGCGGAAACGCCGAGCACCCCCATGAACATTCCCATCTCGCCCGGCGTAAACTTGCGCTGCTCGACCAGGAACAAAGGCCCAAACACCATAATGCTGAAGAATGTCGTAATAAACAAACAAGCGATGACGACACACAGCAGGACATTACGATTGAACAATGGCCGCCCGCCCTCGGCCGCCGAAACGGCGGCAACCTTTGCCTCGGGCATGGCTCGAGCAATGCGCTCCAGCGAAGGCTCGCGCACCCAGCGCCACAACACAATCGCAAGCACCAGGCCCGGAATGCCGGCAAGATAAAAGGTGGAGCGCCAGCCATATTCCTGAGCCAGAAAAACCAGCAGCACCGGCGCCAGCATAGAACCGAACACACCGGTCGAAACCGCTTGAATGAATCCCATGTTGAAGCCGCGCCGCGCCGGAGTGGACTCGACCATCATCAAGGACTGCGTCACCGGCAGCACGGGGCCTTCGGCCAGCCCCATCACCACCCTCGCAAGCAGCAGCATGGCAAAAGTCGCCGCCATCCCCGAACTGATGGAGCAAAGCGAAAAAACCACGACGGCCGACACCAGAACCGGACGCTTGACGGCGCGCCGGTCGGTCAGCTGACTGAAGGCAAAACCCGAAATGGCCCAGGCTACACCCAATGCCGCGTTCAGCAAACCTATCTGCACCATGCTGAGCGAAAACTCGCCCCGCAAGAACGGCATAAGAAAATTGATCGCAAGACGATCGAAGAACATCAACCCGTTGGCCAGGAACAGCATGACGAGCAAGCCGTTTTCATAGCGCCATAATTTTTGCGTCCCCATCACTTCATCTCCATTTATTCGCTGCACATGCCGCCAGCCCCGGCTCTATCGGCCTGATGCCGGCTGTCGTGGACGAGGATGTTCCCGCCCTCTTTTTGGTTTCAATGCGCCAGGCCCAAAGGGCCTGGCATTCCTGCACGTCAGGCTTGCTCTTCAGCGATTGGATTGCGCAACGTTCCCACCTGGCCAACTTCGACCTCCAGTACGTCGCCCGGCTTCATCCACAGCGGGGGCTTGCGCTTGCCGCCCACGCCTCCTGGCGTGCCCGTGACGATCACGTCGCCGGGTTCCAGCTCGGTAAACCTGGAGCAATACGAAATAAGCGCGGGAATCGAGAAGATCATCAGATCGGCGCTGGAACGCTGAACCTCCACGCCGTTCAGGCGCGTGACCAGGCTCAGGTCCGCCCCATCGGCGATTGCGTCGCGCGTCACCATCCACGGGCCGAAGCCACCGGTGGCGGGAAAGTTCTTGCCGGGCGTCCATTGATGTGTGTGGCGCTGCCAGTCCCGAACGGTTCCATCGCAATACGGCGCATAGCCCGCGATATAAGACCAGGCATCGGCTTCGGAAACCCGGCGCCCGCGCCGCCCGATGATCACGGCAATTTCACCTTCAAAGTCGAACTGCCCGGACTCGGCGGGGCGTCGCAGCGGCTGCCCATGGCCAACCTGGGAGTTTGCGAAACGTGCAAACACCACGGGTTTTTCCGGGACTTCACGCTCTGTTTCAATACGGTGGTCGTGATAATTGGTGCCGATGCAGAAAATCTTGGGGGGGTTCGGCACGACAGGCAAAAGCTCGACATCGTCCAGGCCATGCTCGGGCGCGGCATTCGCCACCAATTCGGGCAATGCCGGCAAGGCATTGGCCTCCAGGGCGTCAAGCAACGCAGCATGGCCGCTGCGCTTTGCCAGATCGACGATACCGCCGTCAACCACGGCCCCCCAACTGGACGTGCCGCCGCCCACCCGGTAACTCAATAACTTCATCGTGTTTCTCCTGTTTTTGCCACAAAGGCCGCAATCGCCATTTCGGCGATCTTCGCGTCCAGATGGGGCGGCCCACCGGCAACGCCCACGGCGCCGACGCACTGCTCCAGTACGAATACCGGCACCCCGCCCTCCACGGGCGTATGCGGCATGGTCACCATCGAGAACCGGCCCTCGTTAAGCGGCTTCTCGAAAAAAGTCGTGGGATGGCCGCCCTCGGCTGCGCTGCGCGCCTTGTCGAAGGCGCCCTGGGCGCTCATCAGCGGCGCTCCGTCCATGCGCGCCATGGCCTGCATGTACGTGGTCGAATCGACCACCGCAATGGACACCGGAAGCCCGAGGTCGGCGGCCGCAGCCTGCGCCGCGGCGCACAACCACCGAGCGTCTTCCAGGCTAAGCGAAAGTTTGCTATGCATAGTGGTTGGCCCCCAGGAAGTCGTCGATGACGCGGTTGTAATGCGCGGGCTCTTCGAAGTACGTGGAATGCCCGGACTCTGTAAAGGTGTAGGTTTGCGCCCCCGGAATGCAGCTGGCGGCAATCAGGTGGGTTTCACTGCCCAGCAACTTGTTCTGCACACCGCTCATGACCAAGGTGGGGACCTTGTAGCCCTTGAAGTCATCGGGCATGAGGCGCAGTTCGGGATCGGTGATGGTGGAAAGATCAAGCTTTTGATTCATGCGCGCCAGCATCTGGTACAACGCGATCATCTCGGGGCGCTCGTTGACGAAGCTTTCACTGAACCCCAAGTCCTGGGGCGGCACGGTCTCGCCGGCCGCGACGCGGCGGAATCTCTCGGAAACCACCTCCAGCGTCTTGTGATGCGGTCCATACGCAGGGGTCGGAGACCCCGACAACACCAGGGCGGCAAAGCGCTCGGGCTCGCGCACGGCCAAAGGCAGCCCCGACCACGCCCCCATGGACTGGCACACCGCCGCCACCGGCCCGTCGGCTTCGATATCCAGCACTCGCGCCAGATCTTCGCTGAACTGACGAGGATGAAAGGTGGAGGGATCCGCCCTGGAACCCCCGAAACCGCGCATGTCCAGGCAAATGACGCGATACTTTTTACTGAAGTGTTCCACCTGTTGGAAAAACACCGTCGCGTTCGCCCCGGCGCCATGCACGAACACAAGCAGGGGCCCTTCCCCGCTGACGTCATAGCGCAAGCGCGCGCCGGGCACATCGATATAAGGCATCTCTATATTCCTTTAAGCCAAGGGCCCCATGAAGGGCGGTTCAAACCATGCCGGGCCACCATGCTCGATGGTTTCCGGCCAGCTATCGAAAGGCAGGGGCAGCGTGGCGGGACTTGGCGCATCGCCGTTGCGGTCAACGCAATCCATGCCGTAAAAAATCTGGATTGCTATTCGATCCGGCCCCTGCACCCAGAATCCATAACGCACTCCGGGCGACAATTCGGCGGGCAAATCCAGGATGGCGACACCCTGCTCCTCCAGGAAGCCCCGGGCGTCTTGCAATTGACGATAGGTCGCGACGGAAAACCCGATCGCCGCCGCGCAGTTCAGTTCATCCCGCAGGGCCGATGGATAAATCGCCAGGGTGTGGTGCTCGTTGTCCGCGCGCAGGAAAATCCCTTCATGCCCTTTGATCTTGACGCGCTGCGTGACAGTCAGGCCAAGCACGTCGCGGTAGAAAGCAAGAGAGCTTTCCGGATCGGCGACGAACAAGGCAATGCGGGCGAGACGGGTCAGCTTGAAGGGGCGCGCCATCAAGATGCCATCGACCTCGAAGGCCGCCTCGACGTCGTTGCCGGGGCGATAGCCACCGCCCGCGCCATCGCGCGCCAACGCATCGTCCACTTCCTGATGCTCGGAAATCTGCGGCAGCTCGGGGCAGGTATGGAAGGCGCGGCCGTACATCGTCGCGGGTTTGCTGCGGCCGTCCCAGCCTATCTGCTCCATGCCGTAGAACACCTCATGGATATAGCCGTCTGGGTCGTAAGCGTAGGCGTGCCAGTTGGAGCCTGGCGCATCGCGGCCCACACGCCGGATCCGGGTGCTCCGGTCAAGAAAATCCACACCATCCACGACTTCCTGCAAGCTGCCCACCTGCCACGAAACCTGTCCGACGACAGCGCCTTTGCGATCGGGCTCGCGGGTGTCGACCAGCATCTGGCTGCCCACCACGATGGTGTGGTGATCCGTACCGCAGCGCAGGAAATAGCCCAGGGCATGCTCCTTGGGCAGCTCCGGCATGCGGGAGGTGAAGTCGTCGACATCGCTGAGCACCAGGCCCAGCTTGCTGGTCAGGAAATCTATGGTTCCGGAAAGATCCGGGGTGTGGTAGCCAAAATGGCCTATGCGCCGTATACGGAAAGGCTGCTCGCGGCGCAAGCCGCCAACATTGAAACTCATGGCAATGCTCCTTGATTAACGCGCCGATGCGCCGATCAGGCTGGACTTGCTGCGCAGGCGCTCGGCCAGCTCGCGTACCAGCGCCTTCAAGCCGTTGGCACGCACGGCGCCGAACACGTAAAAGTCGGGCCGCACCAGCACGGCATCCACCGCATGACGGTCAAGGTACTCGCCATAAACCCCCTCGACATCCTCGACGGCATGCGCGGAATCCGCCTGTTCCAGCACGGCAAACGAACATCCCAGTTCATCCAGCCAATCCAGCTCGGCCTGGCCCAGGGCCTCGGCGGGATCCCGGCGGCACCAAAGCTGGAAGCCGCCGCCCAGAATGTCGTCGCCGCGCGCCTCGACGCCCCGGCGCCGCAAGCGACCCTGCGGGGAAAAGGTTCCTGCCAGCTCGGCAATGCCGCCATCGTCCTTGTGATGCAGCACGCCGGCGACGAGCGGGGGAAGGTCGGCGGACTGCTCGCCCACGCTGCGCATGGCGCGGTCTCTTTGCCTGGCCGCCTCGGCATCCGTAATATTCACGGAGCGCGACAACTTGTCGGAGCCCAGAACCATGCCGGTAACATGCGGTTCGCGCTCAACACGATACTCATCCAGCAAGGCCTCGGCGCTGCGTCCCGCAAGAACCTCGTTCAGCTTCCAGCCCAGGTTCCGCGCATCGCGCATGGCCGCGCAGGCGCCCTGCCCCATGTACGGCGGCATGGTGTGCGCCGCATCGCCGGCCAGAAAAATCCGGCCTGCCCGCCACTCGGTGGCGATACGGGAACGATAGTGATACACCACCTGGCGCATCAGCCTGACATCCTGGGGGCCCAGTCCGTACTTGCGCTCCATGAACTCCCAGGCTACGGCGGGATCGCTCATCTGTTCATCCGTTTCGCCCTCCATGACGCGAAACTCCATGCGCAGCCCTCGCTTGCCGATGGGCATGTACATGTGCGGGCGCTCGGGGTCCATGAATATCCGCAATGCCATCAAATGCTCGGGGATGGGGCGCAGATGCGTCGCGTCGAAATTGAGCCAGCGTTCGTGCAGGTTGTAGTCTTTGACGCCGATTCCCAATGCGCTGCGTACAAAGCTGCGGGCACCGTCCGTCGCGACCAGGTATCGGGCCTGGATGGTGCGCGGCCTGGCTTCGTCGCCGCTGCCGCTGCGGCCATGCGGCACGATGGACAAATGCACACGTTCATCGTCCTGCCATAGCTCGTTCGCTTCCCAGCCGCGCAACAGCTCGACATTGGGCATGGCATCGACCTTGTCGGCAATGGCCTTCTCGAAATCCGGCTGGAACATGGAAACCCGCGACGGCCACCCACCCAGCGTCCCCGGAAACGGCACGACCAACACCGGCTCGCCCTCGGCATCCACGAAGTTGCACGATGTCTGCACCAACGTGGCCTCGAATGCGGCATCGATGTTTTGGCTGGTTGCCTGAACGATGCGGCACACCTCTCCATCCAATGTGGTCAGCCGCGGCAAGGGGTAAGGCGCAGGCCAGCGCTCCACCACAACCACATTGACTCCCGCCGCGCCCAGGGTAGACGCCAGGACTTCGCCGGCAGGCCCATAACCCACGATGGCAACGTCGTAAACAGCACTCATGAAATAACTCCTCCTGAAACATGCGTGCTACTGTATGCCCCCGTACGTTATTGATAAATACTGAAAATCGTATAATCGTAATCACTGATAGTGATGATATGAACCCAGCATGAACACCTCCAAGGGCTCCAAGCCGCCTCCTCCCCCAGCCCGAACCAGGCTGGATCTGAACCTGCTGAATGTGTTCGACATGGTCATGACCGAGCGCCACGTCACCCGCGCCGCCGAGCGGCTGGACATGACCCAGTCCGCCGTCAGCAATGCGCTGAACCGGCTGCGCCGGCAATTTCAGGATCAGTTGTTCGTGAAGGCGGCGAAAGGCGTGCAGCCTACGCCCAAGGCCATATCGCTATGGCCCCGCATTCATCAGTCTTTGGAAGAACTGCAGGACGCCGTGCAGCCTCGGCACTTCGATGCCGCCAGCACGAGAATGCGGTTTCGCATCGCCATGACCGACATCACGGCAGCGCTCCTGACTCCGCATCTGCACCAGTGCGTTCACAGCCAGGCGCCGCTGGCCACCATGTTCTTCGTTCCCGATGACCCTACGGTTACAGGCGCCCGGCTCATGCGTGGAGAAATTGATTTCGTCATCAGCATCCATCCGCCGCGAGCTTCCATCGTGCAGTCCATGCCGCTGTGGTCGGATGCCCTTGTGGCCGCCGCGCGGTGCGATCACCCTTTGCTGAAGAGCAAGCTGTCGCTGGCCGCTTTTTGCGAAGCGCCTCAAATCGCCATCAATGCACCGGGAGACGACGAAATGCCCGGCATCATCGACACCGCCCTGGACAATCGCGGGCTAAAACGCAATGTCAGCCTGTCCATCAACCAGTTTTCCATCGTGACGACCATATTGCGCGATACCGATCTGATCACGGTATTGCCCGCCCGCTTTACCACCCCTCCTTATTCGCACGGATTGCTGGCAACCCAGCCCTTGCCTTTCTCGGTTCCCGACGTGGTCGTCTATCTGAGCTGGCACCAGCGCAGCGGCAACTTGCCGACGCACCAATGGTTCAGGCAGGCCATTCTGGAAGCCGCCACGCGATTCAATATGCAGACCGACAAGTATTTCCGGGGCAAGTGACAGCCGCCGCACCGAATACAGGCGCTGACAAGCGGTTATAGATGCACCAGCGCCTTGCCCTGGCGGGCCAGGTAGGCGGGGGCCACGGATTCCAGCGGCAAGGGGACGCTGCCCAGCTCGGGCGCCATGGGCACGTCGCAAACGTTGTCTATCGCAAGCGAATCCAGATTGTCGCGCGACAATAGCGGTTCGCCCGGCAGGCATTCGAACACGAAAGCCTGCAAACGCCCCAGGAACGTGGGGATGGGCAGCACGCGCCGCGGATGGCCCGACCAACGGGCGGCCAGCTCCACCAGCTCGCCCAGCGAGTAATCGGCAAAGCCCGCCAGCGAATACGTTCGCCCATACGTGCGCGAATTGCCAAGAGCCCCCACGATGGCGCTGGCCACATCGCCCACGTACACGGGCTGCAAGCGCGCCTGCGAGCGCGCCAGCGGAATGAGCGGCATCCAGCGCGCCAGGCGTGCAAACATATTCATGAAATTGTCTTCGGGGCCAAACACCACCGACGGCCGGAACACGGTGCAGGCTCCATCGGGATAGGCGGCGAACTCGGCCAGGACGGCCGCCTCGCCATCCGCCTTGGAGCGCAGATAGCCGCTGGGGCCCTCTGCGCTGGCCCCCAGTGCACTGACATGCAGCAGGCGCTTCACGCCCAGCCTGCGGCAGGCCGCCGCAATGCGCCGGGGCAGATCGACGTGGACGAGTTTGAAATCGGACCCGTAGGGCCGCCCGGGGCGGCTGTGCAGGATTCCCGCAAGATTGATGACCGCGTCGACTTCGCCAAGCAGCGCCTCGAGCGCCTGGTCGTTATGAATATCGGCGCCAATGAGATTCAGCCCCGGATAGACCAGCAAGTCGCGGCCGTGCTGATAGCGGCGCGTGGGCACAATGACCGCATGATCCGCCTTGCTGAGACGAGCCACCACATGCCGCCCGATAAAACCCGTACCGCCAATAACCAGGACTCGCATGCAGTCCTCCAACGCTCTTCAGACGTCTCAATTTTCGGACGAGTCGAAGTTTGATGCAAGCTGCGCTGCGGTAAACGGGCCGGCCGAACGGCGACCAGCCGTTCGCCGGATGAGCGCGTGGGCCGGGCGCCGCTAGTGCACCTTGCGTTGGACGCAGGCGCACCCTTTTGACTCAGGCGTGCTCTTCTTGCCTGCTGCCGTGCACCTTGAAGGTCGTGGATCGCTCTATTTTCTGTCCGATGGCCTGCTCAAAGGCCAGCCGCACGGACTCCGGCTGGCCAGCCTGGCCGAAAAACTCCCCCAGATATGAACCAAGCAGAGGATGCGTCGCCAACTGCTCGCGGGGCAGGCCGTGCTTGAGTTCTTCCCAGCAGGCCGATGGCAGCTTGACGTCGCGGTTCTGCTCGGGGTCGAGGATCAGCCCTTTGGGAACGAAGTCGGGAGTCGTGCGCATTTCCTCGAGCTCGCGGAAGAAGCGCTGGCGCATCATGACGATGCCTTTGTCGCTTTGCCCCAGGCGCTCTTGCGTGCGGTCGGTGATGACGCCCTGCCCCGCCCAGGCGACGAAATCCTGGTTGGCCACGTGGCTGGTGATCCATCGGCCGGTTTCGGGATCCTTGACCGGGCCATGCCAGGAGGGAATGCTTTTCTGCACATAAGGCTCCTGCTCCTTGGGAACCTTGCTGAACACCCAAAGCACACTCAAGGTGTTTTCGTCATCGATGGGCACTCGCCATTCGAAATGGTGGCCCAGGTAGAACCCGTTGGGCCATAGCGTGACGCGCCCGACCGTCCACATGACGTTGCTTTCGTCCTCGGTGCCGCGCAGGCGCCGATAGATGAAGCCGTAATCGAATTCCTGGAAATCCAGCCTGGTGTGGGTCGGCACGTAAGGCCCCAGGGAGCCCGACATCCGCGTCATCCAGTTATTGTGCGTCCATTCGAAATGCACCGGGTCGATGGAGTTTTCCTGACATTGGAACCAGTTGCAGGGCAGCTCGGCGAAAATCGCCTGGGCGAACCCGTTCTCGAAATTGAACAGGTCCCAGTCGGGCAGTTCCGGCGCCGGCGCCGGGCCCATGTAGGCCCACAGCATGCCGGCCTTGGCCTTTACGGGATAGGCCTTGATGCGGGTTTGCTTGCGCATGCGGGCCTGAGGATCCATCATTTCTTCGAACGGCTGGTGCGTGCACTGGCCGGCGACATCGTACTGCCAGCCATGGTAGCTGCAGCGTATGCCTTCTTTTTCCACATAGCCGTACGACATGTCGGCCCGGCGGTGCGGGCAATGGCGGTCGACCAGCCCGTAGTTGCCGCCAAGGTCGCGGTACAGCACCAGGTCTTCGCCCATGATGCGCACCGGCTTGGTGTCGCGGTCTTCGAACTCGCTGACCCCGGCAATGGGATGCCAATACCGGCGCAGGTAATCCCCCATGGGCGTGCCCGGCCCCACCTGCGTCAACAGCCTGTTTTTCTCTTCGCTCAACATGATTTATCTCCTGCATGCAATTCGGCCACGGAACTCCAGCCGCGGACGAGCTTTCTTCCATGATATGCCGCCATGATAAATCTATGAATTGATAAGTCAAATAAGTAGTTTCCCGATACGTCTTTTTAATGGTTAATTTTATAAAAAATTATTTTAAAAATAAATACTTATTCAAACAAACAGAAAGCAATCATAGATTATTTATTATTTTGAGTTATCAAAAATATGGATAAAAATGCTGTGAGACCCCACGCCCCAAGCGAATGCGGCGTGCCTCTGCCCATGCATCAGACACGCCCAGCCCCCTACAAACTGGCTCGCCTAATTTAGGCCCGGGTATTATTGACTATTAATTTTTATCCGGGTAATATTCAGCTAAGTACTCCACACATCCCATAAACATCCACCGATGAGCGCGTCTGTCCATGAATGAACCACTCCCCAAGTCCTACACAAGTTTCGATGGTCATCGACTCATCGCCACAGGATCCCTGCAAGCAAATGCCTTGGCAGTCAAGCGAGCGCGTGAGAGCGGCACGGCCGGCCCCGTTCTGATCTTCGAAGATGCGACTGGCCGTTCAGTCGATATTGATACCCGGGGCTCGGATGAGGCGATTGTTGCCCGACTGACTGCCGCAGCACTCGCCGAGGCGGAGCTCTCCGGCCAGCGCGACGCATCAGAGCCCACCGGCCCCAGAGGCCGTGGGCGCCCGAAGCTAGGCGTGGTTCCACGCGAAGTGACGCTGCTTCCCCGCCACTGGGAGTGGCTTGCCAGACAACCCGGCGGAGCCTCTGTAGCCTTGAGAAAGCTGGTCGAGGAAGCACGGCGAGCCAACAGCGAGAAAGACCGAATTCGCCTGGCGCAAGAGCGGGCCTTTCACTTCATGCAGGCCATCGCGGGCGATCTGCCCGGCTTCGAAGAGGCGACGCGAGCGCTTTTCGCCAATGAACTGCCCAGGGTTCGGAACCTCATCGCCGCATGGCCCCGCGATGTGCGCGATCACGCCATGCGGCTTGCTTCACCGCCGGAGCTTGCCGCCGGCAGATTTGACGAGCAGTAAGGGACTCGTCGTTTGGCGTCGTTTGGGTATGAAGCGCTGACGGGATGAGCGGCATCTGCGACAGGCGGGCCACCACGCCATGCCTTGTCAGAGAAACAGCGCGAGATCGACATCTACACGAGGTATAGTATCAGTCTGGAACTGGGGCACGGGCGGCCACAGATTATCGACGTGTATTGCGGAAGGTAGGGCGCGGCACTGAACGCTGCGTTTAGTACAGCCGGGCGGAATCACCTTCGATGCTGGCGTTGACCACCCGCCGGCAATAGGCGCTCCACTGATGGCAGACCGATGTGGCCATCACGCCGGTTTACATATCCAGCGGTCGGACTTCCATCCCAATGCGTTTCTTGAACAGGAAACCGTCCTCCGCCCGGCTATGCAGCCGCACTCTTACAAAGCCCTCGAAGGCCGGGGGCGCTTCTGTGGACGTGGTGACCACATACTGGCAGGCTGTACTGGCATTATCCTTGGCGATCTTCAGCAGCGACCAGAGTAGCACTTCACTCATTTCGGCTTCCCGTGGCGAATCGTGTAACAGAAATCCGGGATGGCTGCTTTCAGAATGGCTGCTGTCCAGTAGGCAAACCAGGTCTCCGGCGAGAGTTTCCAGAACGCCATAGGTGGTCGAATGCATCGGCCCCATATGGAACGGCGGCGTTTTGTCACAGTCGAAATTTCCCCAGGTAAATCCGGGGATGCTCCTTGCAATCGAATCTGCCGCGTCTCTCAAGGCTTGCTTGCGTTCGGCGTATTGAGATTGCTGACGATGAATGGCCAGCGTAGTCTGCGCGATCTCATTGCCCAGTGTCACCTCGTCGTTTTTCAGGGCAGCCAATTCCTGCCAATCAGACGGATTGGCAATGATGCCTTCATAGTCGTCGTATTCTGCAATCGCTGTTTCCAGATGCTTCTTTCTGCCGAGAATGGTTATTTCCTGGCTTTTATTCTCATCCAATGAGCTTGTCAGAGACACGATCCTGGCATTAAAAGGAGACAGCCTCTGTTCTAACTCGCCCAAAAATTGTTCCTGTTGTCTCAGTTCTGATTGGTATTCTTCGTTCTTCCACTGACGTTCCCTGGTGTCGCGGATAGAGCTGAGCTGTACGACGTCTATCCGATCGCGGACATAATCGCAGTCGCGCATCAGCCGGTTGCCTGGCACACAGAGCAGGAGCAGTTTTTCCTGTAGCGCTTCTGGCTCTTTCTTCAGGCGTTCAACTTCCGTATTGTTGCCGTTGATGGCCGCTTGTAGCTGGGCGATGCGGTTTTGCAGCGCTTTTTGCTGCAGCCTGAGTGGCGCCTGTTGCTCAAGAACGGCCAGCCTCTCCTGTTCCAGATAGTCACATCGTTGGCGATTTTGCTGGAGTTCCTCGGTACATTGTTCGATCCGTTGCTGGGCCAGCCCATGCAGTGAAGTTTCATCGAACAAGGAAGCCGCGCGAAACGGCGAAGATTCCTCTACACCCAATACCGTTGCCAACTGGTGTTTTACATGGGCTAGCAGGTCCGCTGGTCGGCGCTCCAAACTGGCTATCTTTGTGCGTAATTGGCCGAGACTGGTTTCCTTGCTTTTCAACTCGTTATGGAGAGAGGCGTCCGTCAATAGGCCGAGCACAATTTTCACCAGCAACGCCGGGGATTGTGCGGGCAGGGAGAAGCCGGTGCCCTCGATACGCCAGTGGTAGTAGCTCTGGTAGCGGCTGCCCTGGTCGCGGGAGCACCAAGCCAGCAGGTGTTGCCATTGGATGGCCTGATTCGAGCCGGGCAGATTCCGAACGGGCAGGATATTGGCTAGCTTTTCATCCAGTGCACGGACATAGGCATCGTGCTCGTTGTTGACTTCATTGGTAGCAAGTTGCTGCCAGGTCGCGCCTCTGGCCGCGCGGTACCGCTTCTGGTGTTGCCAGGGTTTCAATACCGTCCAGGCTTCGCCGTCCACATGCACAAGTGCGGCCACCGCGCCATTCGGCACGGCGTGGCACAGTTCGTCGCGCAATGGAGTTCCTGCCGCCCACTGAGGATCTTCGAGTACGAAGCGCAGCAACTGGCAACAGGCCGTCTTGCCGACGCCGTGGCCGGGGCTGCCTTCCATGGGTTCCGACAGGATCAAGTTTAGGCCGCGTTGCAAGGAGATTTCCCGCAACGGTGTTGCCGATTCCAGCGATTCGAGGAGCCACAGGGTTTCCACCCACACCCTGGGTTGAGTACGTCCGGCTTCTTTGGCTGCTATCGTCACCATGACTTCCACCTTATGCGCGTTTATGCGCTCCCAGGCCCGGGGCGTCGATGCTTATTTCCCTTTCTACGGCCAGTGCGTCAAGGGCCTGCTGCTGGTAGCTGCTGGCTTGCAGCAGACGGCCTGCCAGCAGCCGGGTACGTTCATCGCCAAGGATGTTGCTGAGATCAGCGCCGCTTGGTATTTCCAGTGCTTGGCCGGTAGGGATGGCTAACAGACGTCTAACCCAACTCATGACCAATGGCAGCCGTTCCAGCCGCTCTTGCGTGCGCCATTGTTCTAGTGCCTCGCTGTACTCATTGGCCTCCACTTGTGTCAGCAGGATCATGCGCAAATCCTGCTCGGACAGAGAACCGTTTTGAATCACCAGATCGCAGACCAGACCCGCCAGCCAATCCTCAGCTTCGCAGCAAGGGACGGCATCCAGCAGATAGTTAATGTAGGGTTTTGTCCTACGAGGAACTTCCACCAATCGGGTAGGCATCACATGCTGAGACGACTGTTCCTCGTCCATCACGATATCCATTAGCTTGCCAAAGCTATCCACCACGTCGTATTTGACGTTCTCTGGGGCGTAGCGGCGATTCATCTCGTCAAAAAACTTGCGGGCGCACTTGATCTTGGTTTTTTCGATTTCGCGCAGTTCCATCGTGGACATGGAACCCTTGGTTTCGGCAACGAAGTAGATGTGCTTGACCGTGCCTTCCTTGAAGCTGATCGCCCAGTCCGGGTTGTAGTCACCCACGGGCGTGGGAATCAGGAAGCCGCGCGGCAGCTTGGCATAGACCACCACTTCATTGGCCGTATCCAGTTCTTTCACGAACTCACGCTCGATGTTCGAGTCGGTCAGCACGTAGTCGTAGATGTGCCGTTGCAGCTTGTTCCCGGCCTTACTGAAGTCCTGCTTGGTCTGCCCGGCGGTGAAGATGTCCAGATCGAACTTGTCCTCGACCGGGTCGTAGGCCAGATGCTCGATGATGACCGTCGCCTTCTGTTCGTTGATGAGCCGTGTGGCTTCGGCGATGAAACTTTCTGGGTTGGTCTTGAACTGCGCAAAAACCGCGACGTTAATACCCTTGAGGATTTCCGCCGCCGTGCGGCGAGTCAATTGAGTACCTTCGGCCAGCTTGCCGATCAGGTCGTACTTGACCGCTGAATGAATCGACTGCTTGTTGTATTCGGTCTTTGTTTCGGAAACCTTGAAACCATCTCCACGCTTTAGCGCCTCGCCAGTCACCTCGTCGATCTGTTCGCCGGCCTGGATGGTGTATTGCAGCGGGGTTACGCGCAGAGCCGCGTCCAGCTCCTTGATCGCCTTTTGCACCAGTTCGTCCGAATCGAAGTCGACGCTGTAGGCCGCCTTGCGGTTGATGCGGTTCCACAGCGCCTTGAACTCCTGCTTGTCGAAGTTGGCGTTGAGCGGATTCTTCTTCGGGCGGCGGTCGTCGCCGATGTCGGGCAACTGGCTTTCGCTGAAGACGCTATCCACAAGCGTGAACACTTGGTCGCCCAAGGGAGCGAGTTCATCCGGCAGCGCAGCCAGGGTGCCATCCTTCCTGGCCTGATGGTATTTCTCGGTGATGTTGCGCTTTTTGTCGACGTAGCCGTTCTGAATCAGGTAGAACTCGATGTCGGTCGCCTGATCTTCTGTGACAGTCACTGAGCCGGTGGCCGTGGTCACCATCTTGCCAGTAAAGAATGCCTTGTCCGCCACGCGCGGACGTTCCGACAGCGACTCGCTGATGTCCTTCTGCAGCGCGGTCACGAAATCTTTGTAGCTCTCGCTGGCCACTACCGTCAGCACGTTCACATCGTGCACCGTGGCCGGGTGATCCATCCGGTCACCATTCTGATTGACCGACAGCCGCAAGCCACGCCCCACCTCCTGGCGGCGGGAGATGGTGTTGTCGCTGTGCTTGAGCGCGCAGATGACGAACACATTCGGGGTGTCCCAGCCTTCGCGCAACGCCGAGTGTGAGAAGATGAAACGCACCGGCTCAGCGAGCGACAGCAGGCGCTCTTTATCCTTCAGGATCAGGTCGTAGGCGTCCACGTCATCGGACAGCCCCGCGTTCTCGCCGCGCGCGGCAACCGCCGAATCCACCTGCCGCTTGCTCTTCTTGTCGATGGAGAAGTAGCCGCTGTGGGTCTTGTCCGCCGCGATGCCTTTCAGGTACTTGACGTAGGCCGTCTCGTCCAGGTCGAGCATCTCGTTCAGGTACTGCGTGTACTCCTCTTCAAAGATGCGGGCGTATTCGCCTTTTTCGTCCGCCTGCGCGTAGTCGCGGTACTTGGCCACCTCGTCGATGAAGAACAGGGTCAGCACCTTCACGTCCTGCTGGAACAGCACCTGCTCCTTGTCGAAATGCGCCTTGATGGCCTCCCGAATCTGGATACGGCGCAGCGCCGCCTCGGTCACGTCGCCGGTGGCGTCGCCGACCGTCAGCTCCACGCCATTGGTAAAGCTCAGAGTGTCGGTGTTGGCGTTGATGTCCGCCACCACGTAGTCGCGGTATTGATCCAGGCCATTTGAAAACTTCTCGGAAAACAGATTGTCGCCCTTGCTCAACTTGCGAACGACACGCTTGATATTACCGCCCGCCAACTTCTGCTCAAACTCGACGCGCGCCTCGGGTGGCTTCTTGCTCGAAATCTCGATGGATTGCAGGTATAGATAGCCCGCCGTGCCCGCCAGCCCCTTCACCGCGATGCCTCGCACGGCGATCTTCTTCACCAGCTTCTGGTTGTAGGCGTCCAGCGCATCCAGCCGGTGAATCTTGTTGTGGGTGGTCTTGTGGGTGGCCGAGTAGCGCAGCACCGCCAACGCCTTAAACTCTTCCAGCGATTTCAGCGTGGCTGCACCTTCCATCTTCTGCGGTTCATCCAGAATCAGGATGGGGCGGTTGGCGCTAATGATGTCGATTGGTTTACGTGATTGGAAATCATCCAAGCCGACCATTTCAGTCTCGCCTTTGGCATTCACCCTTGGCGTTCCGTATATGCGGCGAGCGTCTGCCCCTCGTGAGGCGAAAGCCTGCACGTTGATCACCATCACGTTGATGCCCGCGTCCGAGGAGAAGCTCTCCAGGTGGTGCAGTTGCTTGGAGTTGTAGATGAAGAAGCGCGCCTTCTTGTGGTACGTCTCCAGGAAGTGCTCGGCGGTGATATCCAGCGACTTGGCCACGCCCTCGCGGATGGCGATGCTGGGCACGACGATGATGAACTTGCTCCAGCCGTACAGCTTGTTCAGCTCGAAGATCGTCTTGATGTAGCAGTAGGTCTTGCCCGTGCCGGTTTCCATCTCGATGTCGAGATTGATCTTGGCAACCTTGGTCTTGACCAAGGCATCCGACAGCGGCAGGTTCTGCCCCCGCTGCACGGCGTGGATGTTATCCAGCAGGGTCGATTCCGACAGGGTGAGGTCGGCATTGCGGAAAGCCGCCTCCTGCTCTGCCGCTGCATCCGGCGCGGCCTCCAGCGCCAATGCCCCTTGTGGGTGGGCCGGCGCCGCCTTACGGGTACCGGGATCAAGGCGATAGCGAATGCCGCCGTGATGCGGCACCTGCCCCTTGAAGCAATCCACCACCGCCTGCACGGCGGCGGTCTGGTAGGCCTGGGTCTTGAATTTCAACTTCATGCCTGCGCCTCCCCAGGCGCATCATCCGCCTCCCGCAATTCACTCTCGATGTCCTCGATACGAGGCAAGTCTGTTTGCAGTTCCTTGGGCAAGGCCTGCACCAGTTGATACTCTGCAACGCCGATGGGCTTGTTCATGTCGCGCAAGGCGTACTCAGCCACCACCTTGTCACGGTTTTTGCACAGCAACAGGCCTAGGCTGGGGTTGTCGCTGGGGTGCCTGAGCTGGCTGTCCACCGCGCTGAGGTAGAAATTGAGCTTGCCCGCGTACTCGGGCTGGAACTCCCCGGCCTTCAACTCCACCACCACATAGCAGCGCAACTTCAGGTGATAGAACAACAGGTCGATGTAGAAATCCTTGTCGCCCACTTCCACATGCACCTGCCGTCCGACGAAGGCAAAGCCCGCACCCAGTTCCATCAGAAACTGGGTGACGTGCTTGACCAGCGCATCCTCGATGGCACGTTCCTGCGCCTCCTTGCCCAGACCGAGAAAGTCCAGGCGGTACGGGTCTTTCAGTGACTCGCGGGCCAGATCCGACTGCGGCCGGGGCAGGTGCTGGCTGAAGTTGGTGATGGCCGCGCCTGTACGCTGGCGCAAGCCGGATTCGATCTGGATCACCAGCACGTTGCGCGACCAGCCGTTCTCCAGCGCCTGCGTGGCGTACCATTGCCGCTCCTCGGTAGTCTGAAGCTTGTCCAGCAGGGCCAACTGGTGATACCAAGGCAATTGTGCAAGCACCGCTTGCACAAATTCGCCATCGGGCCAGGCCTCGGCAAAGGCCCGCATGTACTTGAGGTTGCGCGGGGAGAAGCCTTTCATGTCCGGGAAGGCATTGCGCAGATCGCGGGCCAGCCTGTCCACCACCTTGCTGCCCCACCCCTGGCGAGCCTGACGCGCCAGAATGTCCTGACCGATCTGCCAGTACAGCAACACCAGCTCGCGATTGACCGCAAGGGTGGCGCGTTGCTGCGCGGCATGGATGCGCTGCTTGAGTTCAGCCAGCCAGTCGGCATATCCGATGGGGCTGGCAGTCAATTCTTCTTTGCTCATGTGCGCCCCCTCAAATGCTCTTCACTTCGGTGGATGGCGACAAGAGCTTGAAGATCTGCTCCACGTTGATCTTGACGGCGCTGTCCTTGAACCCCGCATCGCGGAACACCACGCGCAGCGGCTTGTGCGTGGCCAGTTCTTTGACGAAGGCTTCATCCACGCCGCCGTGCGCGTCAAAGCAGGCGGCGAGCGCATTGCCGTCCACGAAGAACACATCCTTGCCCTGGATGGACTTCTTCTCGATGGGCAGGGCGAGGTCAACGCCCCAGTCCAGCATCACCTGGAACAGCAGGTCTTCCGCCGTGCGGTCGGGCTTGATGTTGTCCACGAACAGGTCGAGGTTGGCTTTGTCCAGCGCGTCTGGGGAGTAATACACATCGGCCATGTTGGATGTGTCGATCTTGAGGACGCGAAAGCCAAGGTCAAGTTGCCGGGACGTATCGCTTTCACCCAGTTCTTTGGCCACATTGCGTATCCGTCGCTGCCCCATTTCAAAGATCGAGGCCATGCCGGGCTCAGGCTTTGGAAGCGGTTCGGCAATCTGCACACCAATGAAGCGTCGGTTGCCGCCATCCTCGGCGTTCTGCTTCAATACGGCATGGGCCGTAGTGGCGCTGCCGCTGAAGAAATCCAGCACGATGTCGCCGTCGTTCGGCTTGCCAGCTAGTTGCAGTATGCGTTGTAACAGCTCTACCGGTTTAACGGAGTTCAGCACGTTTTCCGTGTACTCGAATTGCACGTACTTGAGAAGAGTTTTCTTGGCGTCCTGGGTATGCCCTACTTCTTCGTAGGGCCAGAGTGTTTGTGGCACCCGCCCCTGCTGCACTTCGGAAAGGAAACGCTTGAGTCTTGGCATGTTGTCACCGTCAGCCCCCCACCAAATACGATTGTCGCGGTTGAGATTGTCAAATGTTGATTGGCTAATTGACCAATACCTACCCCGAGGTGGGCCTTGAATAACGCGCCCTGATGGACAAGTCACCGGGTAGAGCCCTGCGTCATAGCGATTCCTCGCTGCTAGATCACTGGACGTCCAAGGGCCACGCGGATCGTTGTCTGGGTTCTTGTAGCGAGCAATCATTTCCTCAGTTTGCGGCAGCAGTTGAGGCAACCACGATTCGCCTTGCTTCGCATATACTAAAATATAGTCATGATCCTCGGAGAACCAGCGGGCACTATTCTTCGGAGAAAATACTTTTTGCCAAATAATCTGTGCAACAAAGTTCTTCTCGCCGAATACCTCGCTGCATGCCTTGCGCAGGTTATCGACTTCATTGTCGTCAATTGAGATGAAGACGACCCCATCGTCTTTGAGCAAGTTCCTTGCAAGCCGTAGGCGCACATAGATCATGCTCAACCAGTCCGAATGGAAGCGACCATTGGCCTCCGTATTGGCGACCAAGCGACCACCTTGCTCATCGACCTGGTTGGATTCGATCAAATAGCTTTCGGAATCCTCGCTGAAGTCATCGTCGTAGATGAAGTCTCGGCCCGTGTTGTACGGCGGGTCGATATAAATCAGCTTCACCTTGCCCAGGTACGTCTCCTGCAACAGCTTCAATGCATCCAGGTTGTCGCCTTCGATGAACAGGTTCTTCGTGGTATCGAAGTCCACGCTCTCTTCACGGCAAGGCCGCAACGTCTTGGCAATCGGCGCATTGGCCGTTAGCAGCGCCTCACGCTTGCCCGGCCAGTTGAGGTGATATCGCTCCTGCGGCCCTTCCACCAACGAAGCCGAAAGCTCCTGCCGCAACTGGTCGAAATCCACCGCCAGCTTCACACTGCCGTCCTCGCATCGCGCCTCGGTCACGCAGCCGGGGAACAGATCGCGGATGCGCGCGATGTTGTCTTCGGTCAGGTTGGGCGAGTGCATTTTCAATTTTTCCATCGTATTCTCTATGTACAATTCTTAATACTGTTTCACGCGACCACCATACGGGCCTCGTAATGCTGCTGGAAACCCGCCTCGTCGAACACGGCTTTAAATTTTTCCAAGTAATACGCGAGATCATAGTCTGCGTAGTCCATGACGCTGAAGTTGATACCGTCCTTATGCGACCCTCTATCTAGGAATCGAGCCAACGCCACGAATCGGTTGTCTTGCTGCTCCAGCTTTCCTAAAGCCGCTTTGAATTCTTCGTCCTTGTTGTTGAACGAGAAGAAGTGCTCAAGGATGCAGCGCATGGTGTTCGGCACAACATGGGCTGGCAATTGCTGATCTCTCGCCTCACGGAGGATGAACCAAAGGGCGTCATAATCGTTCATCAGCTCACTCGCCTTCATCGAACTGACTTGGGTGTGCGAATTCTTGGTCACTCTGAATAGCTGGCACTTTCCGTTCTTATCGGTCGCACTAAGCTGCTTCATCAGCTCGTGCAAGAAGAATAGGTTATGGGTCAGCACAATGACTTGGCGAACCTTTTGGCCGCCAGCTGGTGCGATCAATTCCTTGCAAATTACAGCTGCGATGTCAAAGACGTAGTTGACCGAAAGACTGGAAATTGGATCATCTATAACAACAATGGTCTTGTCCAGTTGGAACGTCTCGCCTTCTTTCACTGATCCCTTCAGCAGTTCCATGTAGTAGAGAAAGGAAATCAGGGTCTTCTCCCCCTCGCTCAATGACTTCAATTCGCCACTATTTTTCCCCTGCCGATTTAGACAATACAGGCTTTCTTGCTCTGACTTTCTGGCGATTGAAAAAGCGGAAATCCCCATGTTGGAAAGCCGCTGATTGATAGCAACCATCGCCGCATCCACGCCAGTCTGCTTTCGGCGAAGCTCGGCCAGCGTTACGTTGAGCGATCCTAACTTTGTCGCCAGCCCACTGTCCTCTTTGTCATATCCAGCCTTCTGGTCGAGAAGCGGCGCGGTCATGGCGTCGTATGTAGAAAAGGCTGCGGCTCTGTCTCGGCGAAGGACCTTCCAGAATTCGGCCTTGATACGGCGTTTTTCCGCATCACGATCAGAGATGCGCTGATTGAATCCCGAGATTCGCTGGTTGATTACGGCGAGCTTATCCAGCAAGTCACTCAGGCAGGATTCGGCAATGTTGGCAGGCTCGCTCGGTTTTTCAATTTTCGCTTTCATTGCGATCAGATTGGTCTGCAAGACCAACTTGAGCGCAGACCATGCGCCTGCTAGCCCAGCATCTTCCTTGGCAAACGGGTCTTGCAGTGCTTGATCGACCGAAGCCTCTAATGCAGAAATCGCCGCCTCATATCGCTGGGCGAGGCTTTGGATATGATCAATTTTTGCTTGCCTGTCGCCATCCAAAAGTTTGGAAAGTTCGGCGAGCAAATCATGCGGCATTGCCTGCTGGCAAAAAGGGCACTCCGGGTCATGCGCAAACTCCCGTCCTTTGTTAACCCAGTCGCTGTTCCCCCACTTCTCGATGAGTGGAGCCAACCTGCTTTGTCCAGATACAACGATGCGCTCCTGCCAGATCGCGTCAAGCTCTATCTCCTGGAATCCCGGTTCGCGCAAACTTAGCTTGGACTTCTGGGGTTCGGCCCCTGATACTTCTGCCAATCGTTTCTTTAAATTTTCAATCGTATCCAGCTCTTCGTCTTCGGCAACCTGAATAGCCTTCAGCGCGTCAAAGAAATTCTGTCGATTATTTCCATAGCCCTGTATCAACGGCTGAAGTTCTCCGCCGCTATGAGCGGCATGAGCTTTCCAAACCTCGGCTAGGGCCGTATTTTTCGCAGCAGTCAATGAGTTCGTCGCCGATGCAGTTAGCCCCTTTAACTCTTCACGTCGTGCTTCAGCAGCGGCAATCTCTGGCGTTATTTCTTCAATTTTCTTTTGCGACTGTGTATCGAGTTCACCCAAGGTGAAGATGCCTGGCATTCCAGCTACGCCACCAATCACGCGATCAACGAAGTCACTGTTATAAACCACCGGGCGATACGATCCCTGACCCGAAATCTCAACAGAGCAATGAGCGAAAGCTGGATTTTTCTCGCCCCAGCCATGAATTACTTCGCCAATGGACGACTTGCCGGCGCCATTCAGACCGTAGAAGAGCACGGGCTTCTGGGTGCTCGTATCGAGCTCGATTTCGACCGCTTTGGTCGGATGAAAGCTCTTGTAGTTGGAAATCGAAATCTTCTTTAGCATCGTCGTCCCAAGATATTTCAAATCACATAGCTCAAATTTTTTCAGCGGTTAAATACTTCAGTCTCGTTCTTCAAAGCACGCAAGGCCGCATTGATCTCCACCTTGCGGTTGAACTGCTTTTCCTTCGCCAGTCGCGCTGCTGTTTTATCCAGTTCACGCTGCTTGGCCTGCACCTGCTCCACGCGCGCCACCAGTTCGGTCAGCGTTTCCTGCGGGCGCACGGATAGAGGGATCAGGCGGTGCAGCAACTGCTCGTACAAGCCGCCCAGGTGCAGCGCTACGGGCATGGTTGTCCGCGGGCTGCCGACCGGCAGCCAGTCGGTCGCAAAGTAGTCCGATATCACCCAGCGGTTCGCATCGGACTCGTTCAGGCGTTTGTAGGCGGCGATGACCTGAGTCCTGCCCTCGAAGGCCAGCTCGAACACGATGGGGAACGGAATGGCCCCGTCAATACAACGCAACACGTCACGATGCAGTTCCGGCGTCTTGAGCTGAAGACTGAAAACCTGAATTTCTGGTACGCGGGGTCGAGCAGGCAGGTGAATCGTTTCCGGCGCGAGCTTGAACGCCCAGACGATCTGCTCGACTTGCTTGACGAACAGGTCCTTGAGGCGGGTGGTCGCGCTACTGTGCTCGTATACCTTGCTCTTGGGCAGCGTGCGGCCAAAAGCGGCCTGCGCCGGGTAGGCGATAAAGGCCGGATGTTGGTGCGCGAAGTCTGGCTGGCTCATTCGGCCTCCTGTATCACCAGAAAGGCGATCAACTCGAAATCGTCCAACCCGTTGATGATGTGCGTGAGCGCCGTGGTCTTTCCACCAGTGAACAGGCTGTCGAGGTCCTCTTCTTCCTTCACCTCGATCATCGAACGGATGGCCTTGTTCAACAGATCGGAATACGGCTGCATCTTGCGGCCGTCAGCGGTGGCTTTGTTGAAGCGTTGGCAGACTTCGGCAATCGGTGCCGCTTGCCCTTTGCAGCACGAGCGCACCAGGTCGAGCAGACGCTTGACCTCCGTGTGGTCGTGAACGACTTCGCCATCGCGGTCAATGTACACGAGGTAATAAGGATGCAGTCGGTTGTGCTGTGGCAGGTGGGCGGGCGGGTTCACGCCTGCGTTGCGGTTGCGCAGCGTGAAGATGACGCCGGGGGCGAGGCCGAGATCGTGGTTGGCGGGAACGACGGCGTGCAGTCCATTGGGCGACTTGTCCAGATCGCCGTGGGCCTTTACGTAGTTCAGCAAGTCCATGCGGAAATCGTTGAGGCCAAGATCGGTGATGGAGACGCCGGTTTTCAGGTCTTCCAGCTCAATGACTTCTTCTTGCAGGCGGCGCAGTTGCTCCTTGCGGTAGGACACGTCGTTGGCCTGCGCGGAGATGACGTTGTCGTCGCCGGTGGCGGTGACATCCACGATCATCATCCGGTTTTCGACACGTTCCTTGAGGTTGATGTATTCGTCCAGCGAGATGTCCGGCCAGTAGTTCACCAACTGGATGCTGGTGTTGGGTGAGCCAATGCGATCCACGCGCCCGAAGCGCTGGATGATGCGTACCGGGTTCCAGTGGATGTCGTAGTTGATGAGGTAGTCGCAGTCCTGAAGGTTCTGACCTTCGGAGATGCAGTCCGTGCCGATGAGCACGTCGATTTCGGCTGGCTCATTCGGCAGAACGACGGCCTTCTCTTTCGAACGAGGAGAGAAAAGCGTCAGCAGTTCCTGGAAGTCATACGCTTTGGGCAAGGTGGACTTGGGGCGATCGCTTCCTGTCACCTTGCCGGTATGCAGTTGCAGGGCCTGCAATGCGGGTGCCAGATTGGCGTGCAGATAGTCGGCGGTATCGGCGAAGGCGGTGAAGATCAGGATCTTCTTGTTGCCGGGGTTAATGGGGTTGGTGATCTTGCCCAGCACATGCCCCTTGAGATGCTGGAGCTTGGCATCGTCCTCGGGCGTGATCCTCGCCATCGAGGTCAGCAGCACTTCGATGTGGGCGAGATCGGCTTTCAGGTCGTGTTCCCACGAGGGCAAGTCCATATCGGACAGGCTGATCTTGAGCTTGCCACCGGTGTCGCTGCCTTGTTCGAGTTCATCGAGCAGGTCGTCTTCTTCGGCATCAAGGTCTTCCAGCACGCCGGTCATGTCATCCACGCTGGCCGCGCTGCCGGTCTGTTTGAAGGCCGCGATCTGCGCCAGCGTGTTCTGGTGGTTGGCTTGCAGCGATTGCAGCGTCAGCCTGAAGGACTGGACGGAGCTTTCCAGCCGCTTGAGCAGGTTGACCGTCATCAAGCGTTGCAGGCCGCTTTCCCGGCCTTCCAGGCTCAGGTTGCCCTTCTCGTCACCAGACTGTTCATTGAAACGCTCAATGTATTGCTGGCGCTTGCTGGCGAGGATGTATTTGGCGGGTGCGTACACCGCCAGCAGGAGCTGGGTCAGTTGCTCGAAAATCTCGTTGAAACCCATCACGTCATCGCGCGTCGTCAGCGCGCAATGGAACGACAAGGGCTTGCGGCGCTCAGGAAAATGGCCAATGTCCTTGGTGTCGTAGAAGGTCTGGATATGCCTGCGCGAGCGCGCGATGGTGACGCTGTCGAGCAGCTCGAAGAAGTCGAAGTCCAGCGCATCCAGAATGGCGCGTGGCGTGCGTTGCTCCGGCGGCAGCTTCGACCAGGCATTGAATGCTTTCTGCGCGTTGCGGAAGACCTCTTCCACCGATTTGCTGGTGCGCAGCTTCTTGTTGAGATTTTCCGAGTCGCCTTCATAGGCGAGCGCGAGCTGGTTCCTCAGATCCGTGAAGCGGTTGTTGACCGGCGTGGCAGAGAGCATCAATACCTTGGTCTTCACGCCTTCACGAATGACCTTGTTCATCAGCTTCTGGTAGCGGGTTTCCTTGTCCTTGTAGGCGTCGTTGTTGCGGAAATTGTGCGATTCGTCGATGACGACGAGGTCATAGTTGCCCCAGTTGATGCGGTTGAGCGGCGTGCCGAACGATTCGCCGCTGGTACGGCTCAGGTCAGTGTGGGCCAGAACGTCGTAGCCGAAGCGATCCTTGGCGAAAGGGTTGGTCTTGAGGTTGCGGTTGTAGTTGAGCCAGTTGTCGGCCAGCTTCTTGGGGCACAACACCAGGACGGACTTGTTGCGCAGCTCGTAATACTTGACCACGGCCAGCGCGGTGAAGGTCTTGCCAAGGCCGACGCTGTCGGCAAGGATGCAGCCGCTGTAGGTCTCCAGCTTGTTGATGATGCCGGTGGCCGCGTCCTTCTGGTAGTTGAAGAGCTTGTTCCAGATCAGCGTGTCCTGATAGCCGGTGCGGTCGTTGGGCAGGACGTCTTCGTCGATGTCGCCCAAGAACTCATTGAAGATGTTGTAGAGCACCAGGAAATAGATGCTCTCGGGCGCGTTTTCCTGATAAACCGAGGCGATGTGGTCGCAGATTTGGGCCGTGACGTCTTCCAGTTTTTCCGGGTCGTTCCAGATTTGATCGAACAGGCTCAGGTAGGTGGCCGTAAAACTGGGTTCGTCCATCTTGTTGACCAAGTTGGACACGGCATTGCCCTGTTGGTAGCCCAGATCGACGGCGGTAAAGCCGTGTAGCGGCATATAGGCAGTGTCGGTACTGCCCGACTGCACGCAGGCGAACTGCTGCATGGGAGCTTTGCTGCGATTGCTTCTGAATTTGGCCTTACGTCGTAGCCAGTCGGCGCATTCCCGGGCAACCGCCCTTTGGGTGAGTTGGTTGCGCAATTGGATTTCGAACTCGCTACCGTACAGGTTACGCTCCCGCTCCAGCTTGGGGATGTGGAACTCGCGGCGTTCCTTGCGGATCTTGTCTGTGACTTCGTCGGCCACAAAGGTGGGAGAGGTGAAGATGAAGTCCAGTTCATCGATCTTTTCCAGTTCGGACTTCAAGGCCTCGTAGGCATACATTGAAAAGCACGAGGCTGCAATCTTCAGGCGCGCGCCGGTCCTGAGAGTCTGCTTAAGATCGTCGCCTAGCAAGCGGCTGATGTTGTCGATCAGTTCCATCGTGCTCCCCTTACGCTCGCTTGATCCATTTCGCCCCACGCCCTTTGCCAGTAGACTCAATCAACCCTTCTGACTTAAGTGCCCGCAACACCTGCCGTACCATGTCCCGACTCACTCCCGGGCAAGCCGCCTCAACCTCCGAAATCGAAAATGGTAAAGTGCGCCCCAGGACGTCCGCCCGCACGCGGTCGCCCTTGCTGCCACGCCCCCGCTCGATGGTGCCAACACGCTTCTCGAACTCCCGGTAAGCCCGGAGCAAGGCACCCCAGAAGTAGTCCAGCCAGGGTTTGACGTCATGTTGCCCCTGATGCCATCCCTGCGAACTGGCTTCCAACGTCTCGTAATAGCCTTCCTTAGTGCTCTCAAAGATGCGCTCCAGGCTGATGTAACGGCCTACGGCATAGTCGAAGCGATAAAGCATCAATAAGGTCAACAAGCGGGACATACGCCCGTTGCCATCCGGAAAAGGATGAATACACAGAAAGTCGAGCATCGCCAGCGGCACCAGCACCAGCGGATCGGCCAAATGCTGATCCAGTGAGGTGGCGTAATAGCGGCTCAGATCGGCCATGGCCATCGGCGTCAGATGCGCAGCAACCGGCTGGAAACGCAGCCGTGAAGCGCCGTCTGAATAGCGTTCGATGATGTCATTATTGGCGGCCTTCCAGCGCCCGCCACCCTGCGGCATGTAGTGGTAAAGCAAGGCATGCAATTGCTGCACCACACCTTCGTTGAAAGCCATGTTCTCAGCCGATTCGTGAATCAGCGCCAGGGCATCGCGATAACCGGCAATTTCCTGTTCAGAGCGGCTCTTGGGCGCCACGTTGCGGATCACCAGTGACTTCAACCGCGAGGGAGCGACGACAACGCCTTCTAGCCGGTTAGAAGACTCAGTGGACTCAACCACGGCAATCTGACGCAGTCCTTTGAGAGCTTCCGGCGACTGCGTAGTATAAAGCTGTTGCTTGCCCTGGTACTCGCCCAATAACCGCAACGAGGCTGCTTGGGTGCCATCGAAGCGAAGCGCTGCGAGGTACTCGGGTGTGAGCGAATGCATTGAAATGTAAGCTCGGCCTGTGTAAATGGGGTAATCATAGCCTTTAAATGGGGTATTGTCTCGAAAAGTACCTCATTACTACTATTTCATCACCCCATTTTCTGAGCGTAGGTCGGCCTGCGCAAGGCCTGCTCAATCCAACGCGCCCCGCTCCGATATCCACCCATCCATCACACGTTGAATAAAAAATTCAACACGTCCCCGTCCTTCACCACATACTCCTTGCCCTCAGCCCGCATCTTGCCGGCTTCCTTGGCGCCCTGCTCGCCCTTGCAGGCGATGAAGTCGTCGAAGCCTATGGTCTGCGCGCGGATGAAGCCGCGCTCGAAGTCGGTGTGGATGACGCCGGCGGCCTTGGGGGCCGTGTCGCCGATGTGGATGGTCCAGGCGCGGACTTCTTTGACGCCGGCCGTGAAGTAGGTTTGCAGGCCCAGCAGCGTGTAGGCGGCGCGGATCACGCGGTTCAGGCCGGGCTCGTCCATGCCCATGTCGGCCAGGAACACGCTTTTGTCTTCGTCGTCCAGCTCGGCGATTTCAGCCTCGACCGCGGCGCATACCGCCACGACGGGCGAGTTCTCGGCCTGCGCATAGTTCTGCACGGCTTCCAGATGCGGGTTGTTGCTGAAGCCGTCTTCCTTCACGTTGGCCACGTACATGCAGCGCTTGGCGGTGATGAAGCAGAACTGCTTGATGAGGGCGAGCTCGTCGTCGTCCAGGCCCAGCGAACGGATGGGGCGGGCCTCGTTCAGGACGGGAATGATTTTTTCCAGCACGGCCACGAGCTTGATGGCCTCCTTGTCGCCCGCGCGCGCCGTCTTCTGGTTGCGCTGCAGGGCCTTATCGGCCGAGGCCAGGTCGGCCAGCGCCAGCTCGGTGTTGATGACTTCGATATCCGAGATGGGGTCGATGCGGCCCGCAACGTGAATGACGTTGTCGTCCTCGAAGCAGCGCACCACATGCACGATGGCATCGGTTTCGCGGATATTGGCCAGGAACTGGTTGCCCAGCCCCTCGCCCTTGGAGGCGCCCGCCACCAGGCCGGCGATGTCGACGAACTCGACCACGGCCGGCAGGATGCGCTCGGGCTTGGCGATTTCGGCCAGGGCGGCCAGGCGCTGGTCGGGCACTTCGACCACGCCCACATTGGGCTCGATCGTGCAGAAGGGGTAGTTTTCCGCCGCAATGCCCGCCTTGGTCAACGCATTGAATAGAGTAGATTTTCCTACGTTGGGCAGGCCAACGATGCCGCATTGCAGAGCCATGAATATCCTGTTTTCTTAATTGAAGCTGTAATTTGCAGCCATTTTACCGTGCCGGGGCAGGCATCATTCAAGCCGCCAGCTGCGGCACCGTGTGCAGCACGATCCACACGATCAGCAACGGGCCGCTGTTGAACAAGCCATGCAGCAGCATGGAAGCGCCGATTCCCCGGCGCACGCGCATCCAGCCCAGCGCCAGCCCGGTCAGCCACTGCGGCAGCACCAGCAAAGGCATCAACCAGTAGGGGGTGTCGTGCAGCGAAAAATTATGCAGATGTATTGCCGCGAAAAGCAGGCACGACACATGGAACACCCACGGAAACCAGGCCTGGTAGGCGCGGCGTTGGCGCCAGGACAATTGGCGAACAGCCCTGTCCAGCGAGAATGGGCGGCTCTCTATGCGCCAGCACAGCAGCACAATGGCCGCGACCAGCACCATCGTGCTCCATCTTGACCCCGCGAGCATGGCCACCACGGCCACGGGAAGCAGCCACAACGCCCGGCCGGGCCGGCGCAAGCCGTAGCGAAAGACCAGCTCTTCCACGACGGGCGCCCACAGTACCGCCTGCAGCCACGGAATATTGCCGAGGTCCAGCCGGTGCTGGGCTCCTCCCGCGCCTGCCGCCATGAAGGCGATGGGTCCCAGGAACACCATGTTCACGAACCAAAGAAACGCGGCCCATTGCAGCATCTGGCGCCAGGACACGACAGGCAGCCAGTCGGCCTGCCAGCTATTGCACGCCGCGCAGCGGCCCGGCGCTCTGGGCGCCAGGCGCGGCCGCGCCAGAAAGCGCGCGAACAGCCGGAACTCGTCGCGAAACCGGCCGCCGGCGGGATCGGCCTTAAGCACTGTTTCCTTCGTGCAACTGATGCATCGCTTTGGTGAAATCGCCTTTCAGCATCAGCGGAACCACGGCCCGACAGCGGTCGATCACCCCTTCAATGGCCTGGAGCTCTTCGCGCTTGGGCGGGTTGAGCACGAACCCCACCACCTGCTGCGCCAGCCCCAGCGACCGGGGATGGCCGATGCCGATGCGCAGGCGCCAGAAGTTCGGGCTGGAAAAAGCCGACTGGATATCGCGCAGGCCATTGTGCCCGGCGTGCCCGCCGCCCTGCTTCATCTTGACCTGCCCCGGCAGCAGATCCAGCTCGTCGTGCAGCACCAGTACCTCTTCGGGCGCCAGCTTGTAGAAGCGCATGAGCGCGCCGGCCGCCTGGCCCGAACGGTTCATGAACGTGGTGGGCTTGGCCAGCACCACGGGTTCGCCTTCGAAGCGCCCCTTGGCCACCCAGGCGGAAAAACCTTTTTCCAGACTGAAGCCGGCCTTGAAATCGTCGGCCAGATGGTCTGCCAGCCAGAAGCCCGCATTATGGCGCGTGGTTTCGTACTCGGGGCCGGGGTTGCCCAGCCCGATGATCAGGCGGATAGGAGGCTTCATAGGTCGCTATAAAATATGACGGTGTCCGGATCGATGCCGGCGGCATGCCGGACCGGATGGTGGACATGGTAAAACAAAACCCCTGATGGCAGCCGCCAGCAGGGGTTCTTGCCCTGCCCCGCCGTCGGTCAGGACAGCGCGGGCACAGCCACGAAACACGATGATTATTCGGCTTCGGGAGCGGCAGGCGCTTCAGGGGCCGCTTCGTCGTCGCCAGCACCGCCGGCCTTGACGGGAGCAGTAGCCAATGCGGGGTTGCCGTCGCCGCCGTGGGCTGCGAAGGTCACGCCCTTGGGCAGGGAAACCTGATCCAGGTGGAACGTGGCGCCCGCTTCAAGCGTGCCCAGGTCGACCGTGATGGAGGCAGGCAGATCCGCCGGCAGGCAGGAGATTTCGAGCTCGGTCAGCAGGTGGCTGATGATGGACTTGCCAACCTTCACCGCGGGCGAGTTTTCGCCGTTGATGAAATGCAGCGGCACCTTGGTGGTGATGGCATGCGTTGCATCGACACGCTGGAAATCGACGTGCAGGACTTGCTGCTTGTAGGGGTGCCATTGAACCGAACGCAACAGGACCTGTTCGGTCTTGCCTTCGAGCTCCATGCCCAGGATGGACGCGTGGAATTCTTCCTTGCGCAGGGCGTGGTAGATTTCGTTGTGATCGAGTTCGATGTTCAGCGGCTGTGCCTTGCCGCCGTAGACGATGGCGGGGACACGACCAGCGCGGCGCAGGCGGCGGCTCGCACTCGTACCCTGAACGCTACGCAAAGTGGCATTGAATTTCATGGAAAAGCTCCAAAAACAATGGGCATGAAAGCCCTGTGGTAAACCGCGGCGCTCATGCGCCGCGCTGTATCGCTGCCTGCCGCGACCAGCAGGCAACGGAAAACGGATTTTAATCGACGAACAACGAACTGACCGATTCGGCGTTGGAAATGCGCAGCATGGTTTCGCCCAGCAGCGACGCGCACGACAACTGGCGGATCTTGCCGCAGCCGCGCGACTCGTCGGACAAGGGAATGGTGTCGGTGACAACCAGCTCGTCGAGGTCGGATTCGGAGATGCGCTGCACCGCGCCGCCCGACAGGACGGCATGGGTACAGTAGGCGTAAACGCCCAGGGCGCCGCGTTCTTTCAGGGCCTGGGCCGCCTTGCACAACGTGCCGGCCGTATCGACCATATCGTCCATGATGATGCAGGTGCGGCCGTCGATTTCGCCGATGATGTTCATGACTTCGGACACGTTGGCCCGCGGACGGCGCTTGTCGATGATGGCCAGGTCGGCCTCGAGCTGCTTGGCCAGCGCCCGGGCGCGCACCACGCCGCCGATGTCGGGCGACACCACCACGACGTTCTGGTAGTTGCGGCGCCAGATATCGCCCAGCAGCACCGGACTTGCGTAGACGTTGTCGACGGGAATGTCGAAAAAGCCCTGGATTTGGTCGGCATGCAGGTCCATGGTCATGACGCGGTCGACGCCGGCGACCTGCAGCATGTTGGCCACGACCTTAGCCGAAATGGCCACGCGCGCCGAGCGCGGGCGGCGGTCCTGGCGGGCATAGCCGAAATAAGGCATGGCGGCGGTGATGCGGCCCGCCGAAGCGCGGCGCAAGGCATCGACCATGACCATGACTTCCATGAGGTTGTCGTTGGTCGGCGCGCAAGTGGGCTGCAGCACGAAAACGTCTTTGCCGCGAACGTTCTCGTTGATTTCGACCATGACCTCGCCATCGGAGAAACGGCCCACGGTCATTTTGCCCAACGACATATCCAGGTGATTGACAACATCGACCGCCAGGCGAGGATTGGCGGTGCCGGTAAAAATCATGAATCTGTCGTTGGTCATGATGGAAGGTATATGTTCCGAGTCGTTAAACGACAAAGCTGTTGACCAGCACACCCGTTCGGGGCCGACTCAACAGCTCGTTTAACTGCAAAGCCTGGGATAGGCTTAGAAAGTTGGCTGGGGAAGAAGGATTCGAACCTTCGCATGCTGGAATCAAAATCCAGTGCCTTAACCAGCTTGGCGATTCCCCAATTAATCTTGCAACCAGTGCCTTAGCGGATGATCGACAAGACCCGGGCAAGCCCACGCGTTATCGATGACTGCATCGCCACCGGTACTACTGCTTTTATTACTAATGCAGCGTATTTTACCGATAATTTCCTGCTGACATCCAGCCGCTTGCTCCATGCTTACAAATTCGGCAAAAAGACAAGCGCCCGATCCTGTCATTCTTGGCTGTATTCCCTGCTCGAGCAGCCATTCGGCTGCGCGGCGAACCGCGGGATACTTGCCAAAAACAACCGGCTCCAAATCGTTGCGTCCAAAAAAAGGAACCTGGCCTTCAAACCAGCCACCGGGTTGACTAAGCCGACTCAAGCTGCCGCGGCTAAGGCTACCGTTTTTTTTCGCTTCAATTTTTTGCCAATCAGCAAAGACCGATATTTTGATGCATGGAGAATTTCTTGTCAAATCGGGGGCCGAAAACACTCCTGCGGTCGGCACCTTCTGATGCGGCCGCACCACGACGTAAGCGCGCTCGGGCACGCCGACCGGGCTCAGTATTTCGCCTATGCCTTCAGCGAAGGCCGGCTGGCCGAACACAAACACCGGCACGTCCGCCCCCAGCGGCAGGGCCAGCCGCATCAGCGCCTGCCGGTCCAGGCCCGTCTTCCACAAACGGTTGAGGGCGATGAGCGTGCTGGCGGCGTCGCTGGACCCGCCCCCCAGACCGGCGCCCGTTGGAATCTGCTTTACGTAATGAATTTGGGCGCCCTGCCTGGTGCCGGTGGCCTGCTGCAAGGCCCGGGCCGCCCGCGCAACCAGGTCCTGGGCGGGATCCAGGCCTTCGACGGCGCTGTCGCACATGATGCGGCCATCGGCGCGCAAATCGAAATGCAGCGTGTCGTACAGGCCGATGAAGCGGAACACCGACTGCAGAAGATGGTAGCCATCGGGCCGGCGGCCCACGACGTGCAGGAACAGATTGATCTTGGCCGGCGCCGGGACGTCGTACAGTACCATGCCCGCCCTAGTCGCCGTCGACGACCAGGCGCACGCTGATGTCGCGATCCGCTTCACCGCGGCTCAAGCGGAGCAGGCGGGGGCCCAGGCTGTCGTAGCGCGAAAGGGCCACCTGCCAGCCTGCCTGCGTGAACTCGATGGGCTGTCCCGCGTCGTTCTTGCGCAACTCGCCGACCGGCGCCGCGCCGGTTCGCCCGCGCAGCCAGTCGCGCAAACCCGCGACCGGGATCGGGCTGCCCAGCACCTTGGCAACCAGGCCGTCGGCGTCGACAGCGCTTTCGGTGTCGCCATTGCTGCGTGTCATGACTGCCATGCGCGGCGAAACCTTGACCCGCGCCAGCGTGCTGCCCAGGGGGTTGGCCAGGTCGAGCACCAATTGGTCGCCCGCATCGTGCCAGGCAAAGCCGCCCTGCACCGCATCTTGATGGCCATCGCGATAGGCCACGGTTACGGCAAAACGGCCCGTACGGTCGAAAGCCCGGCTGCCGCCCTCGCCGACGATTTTGTTCGGAGTGGCGCAGGCCGCCAGCAGCAGCCCGCAAAAACCGGCCAGCATTCCCGCCCGCCAGCGCCTCGCCCAGGCTGCCATCATGGCAGCTTCACCTTGAAGCGCTCGAGCGTCTTCAGCAGGGTTTCGTTGTCGGGGTCCTTGGCCATGCCGGCCGCCCAGACCTTGCGGGCCTCGTCATGCCGCTTCAGCTTCCAGAGCACTTCGCCCAAATGGGCGGCCACTTCGGCAATGGGCATGATGTTGTACGAACGCTGCAAATATCCCAGCGCCGCCTGCAGGTCGTTGACCCGGTAAAAATACCAGCCCACGCTGTCCAGAATAAAGGGACTGTCGGGCTGCAAGTCCAGAGCCCGCTCCAGCAGTTCCTGGGCCTCGTCCAGGCGCGTGTTCTGGTCGGCCAGGGTATAGCCCAAGGCGTTGTAGGCGTCGGCGTCGTTCGGCTCCAGCTCGATCACGCGCCGCATCAGCTTCTCGAACTCGTCCAGCTTGCCCTGCCTTTCGTACAACATGCCCAGGTCGAACTTGATTTCGGCGCTGTCGGGCAGGCTTTTGTCGGCCTTGACCAGCACCTCGACAGCCTGGTCGGAGCGCCCTGCATCACGATAGATGGAGCTCATGGTCAGGGCCTTTACCGCCCGCTCATGGCGGCTTTGCGCCTTGGCCGCATCTATGGTCTTGCGCGCCTGCGGAATATTGCCCAGGCGGCCCTGCAGCACGGCCTGGTGCATGCGGGCCTGAAACACCAGCGCGGGGTCGTCGATGAGCTCCAGTTGCTTGATCGCCTCGTCCAGCCTGTTTTGCTTTTCGGCGATCTTGACCAGCAGAAGGCGGGCGTCCGAGGCGTCCGACATGGCGTTGCTGGCCCGATCGTCGATGGACTGGCGGCGCTGCGTCTGGACATTGATGTACTCGTTCAGCAAAGACTTGGCCTGCTCGTAGCGGCCGGCCTGGAAATTGACCTCGGCCTCGGTGTAGAGCAGGTCGAAATCCTCGGGCGCGGCCTGGCGCATGCGATGCACCAGCGCCAGCGCGCCCTCGAAATCCTTGCGGTCGACCAGCCGGCTGGCCAGCAGCAGTTGCAGCCGGCGCGCCTGGGGGTGTTTGTCGATGAAGTCGTAAGCGGACTGTATGGCCTGGCCCGGGTCGTCCTTCAGGCCGTATTCGAGCAGGCGCTGCGCCGCCGGCTCGGAGTTGGGATCCATGGTCAGCGCCTGGCGCGCCTCGCCCAGGGCCCGAGCTACGTCGCCCGCCGCCCAGGCCGCATCGGACAGCGCCAAATGAGCGACGGGCGTGGCGCGCGCCGGACCATCCAGCGCCTGATCCAGGATTTCCAGCGCCACCTTTTTGTCGTTCAGTTTGCTGACGATGACCAGGGCCTGGCCGATGGCCGTGCTTTTATCGCTGGCCTTGGCGATGCGTTCGCGCAATGCCAAGGCCATGCCGGCGGTCTGGCCGTTCGAGGCCGCCAGCGCCAGGGAACTGGCTACCGCCTCCTGGTCGCCGGGTGCAAGAAACGCCCATTCTTGCGCAGCCTCCTGGGCGCGGCGCATATTGCGGTCGACAATGGATAGCTGAAACGCTTTTTTCGCCAGGCGGGGGTCCGATGTGTCCTTGGCCAGATCCAGGTACCCCTGGCTGGCCGTGTCGTAGTCACCGCGCTGGGCGGCGATTTCGGAAGCCAATATGCGGTAGAGGAGATCACCTGTCAGCTTGACGACGGGCGGCTCGCCGGCCCGCAACCGGATCTGCTCGACGTGCTGGCCCGACCCTGGCTCCGGGGCGGCAAGGGCCGCGGCGGGAATCTGCAGGAACAAGCTGGAAAAGACAGCCAAAAAAACAGAGTTTGAAGGTTTCATTCATCAGAACCATTGCCGCCGAGGCCGAATGGCCCGACATGGCAAAATAACATAACGTTTTAGTTTTATTAGGATGTTAGCACCCCGACATGCCAGAACTGCCAGAAGTTGAAACCACTCGTCGCGGAATAGCGACGATTATGCCCGGACATGTGCTCCAACGCCTCATTGTGCACGAGCCGCGCATGCGCTGGCCCGTCCCTCCCGGCCTTTCCGACCTGGTTCAGGGCCGGGAAGTGCAAAGCTGCGAGCGCCGGGGCAAATACCTGCTGATCAATTTTGCATCCGGCACGATGATTGTCCATCTTGGCATGTCGGGTTCGCTGCGCCGCGTGGCGCTGGATGAAGAACGGCGCAAGCACGACCACGTCGAATGGGTGTTCGAGCATGCGCGATTCCTGCTGCACGACCCGCGCCGCTTCGGCGCCGTGCTGTGGCACCCGGCGGCCAACGGCCCCATCCTGCAGCATCCGCTGCTTGCGAAGCTGGGACTGGAACCCTTCGATCCCCTATTCACCCCCGAATGGCTGCACCGGCATCTGCAAGGCAAGAGCCTGGCCATCAAGCAGGCCTTGCTGGCCGGCCAGATCGTCGTGGGCGTGGGCAATATCTATGCATCCGAGGCCTTGTTCCGCGCCCGCATCCACCCCGAAACCGCCTCCGGCAAGCTATCGCTGAAACGTTGCGCCCTGCTGTGCGACGCGGTCCGGGCGACCCTGGCCGACGCCCTGGAATCGGGCGGCAGCACCCTGCGGGACTACGTGAACGCCGGCGGGCAGGCCGGCGCCTATTTCGAGATTCACGCGGCCGTCTACGACCGCGAAAAACAAGCCTGCCGCCAATGCGGGACACCCATACGCAAAATCGTGCAAGGCCAGCGCGCCACGTACTTCTGCCCCAAATGCCAGCGTAAATAAGCCGATGGCCTGATGCACGAAAAGGAGCCGCCGGCTACGGCCCTGCCGGAGACGCGGCGGCTCGCGCCGCGAATATGAGGGTATCAGGGCAAGTGCAGCAGCACGGGCAGCCACCCGCAGCCCTGGGCATACTCGATGAACTCGAAAACGGGCACAGCCAGGAAATAAGGCAGCGCATCGCGCACCGTATTCCATAACCCGCCAACGTCGATCAGCAGGTCTTTATCGGACTGCCACCGCGCAAGCCTGGGCCAGAAGCGCGGCACCCGCGCGCAATACAGGTCGAACTCCGAGCCGAAAACCCTGCGGAGCAGAATTTCTTCCTGGCCGATGACGTAATTGAAAACACCATACACGCACACGGCCAAAAGCAAGCCGAAGACCACGCTGCCGGTCTGCATGCCGATACCGGCGACGGCTGTCACGGAAAACAGATAAAGCGGATTGCGGCTGACCGAGTACGGCCCCTGATGAACCAGCGTTGCCCCCTTATGGCCGCCCAAGTACAGAATGCACCAGCTGCGGCCCAGGAAAGCCGCAAAAATCAGGGTCAGGCCCAGCCATTCAATGCCGCGATGCACGGGCGACCCGCTTGCCCAGGTCGAAGCCAGAAAAGGCGAAATGAGTACGGCAAGAACTCCCAGCGCAACCAGCGTGTAGCGCCGCCGCACCTGGACAATGGACAGCCGCCTCCAGATTTCATCGATGCTTCGTTCGGAAAGCGCGGACGGGCGGTGATGGGCGGTAAAAAACATGCAATCGTTCCTTCGCAAAACAGGCCGGCGCACGCACATGCGCAACTCAGCCGCCTGCCAGAATACGAAGCACGGCATGAAAAAAGCGTTGATTATTTCTGAATGAAAACTGAATGAACCGCCGGATCGCCATTCAGGTGCCCGCCCGGCAAGGCCTTCGCGCTCACCAAAGACGGGTTTGCCGGAAAAAACCGGCTTTTAATCCGGGGCGAAACACAGGGTGAATGTCGTGCCCGCGGACGGCCCCTGATGGACGGATTCGACGCTCAAGCGCCAGTGATGCAAGTCGCACACCCGCTTGGCGATCGCCAGCCCCAGGCCGCGCCGCGCATCCTGCGGGCCGCCCCCCGTGATGCCCGGACCGCTGGCATCACCGCGCCGGTGGCTGTAGTAACGCTCGAAAACCAAAGGCAGGATCCGCGCCGGAATGCCCCGCCCATCGTCGGCGAACCGCAGGCAGCCTTCCTGTCCGACACCAACGGTAAGCGTCGCGGGCGCGGCATGCTCGATGGCGTTGCGCACAAGATTGCGCATGACGATCAACACGGCATACGGATCCAGCATCAGGCGCATCGCCTCTGGAATTTCATTACGCAGCACCAGGCCGGTTTTCTCGGCTTCGGGCTGCAAAGCCATCCAGGCCTCGTCCAGGCTTTGCCGCAAGGACAAGCTGACGGGATGGCTGAGTTCCGGGCGGGTCAATGCCAACGCGCTGGCCAGGCTGCTGGTTGCCGCATCGGTGCTGGCGATAATCCGTTTCAGGCGCATGGCGGTATCCGGCGACAGCGCCGGATCGAACAAAGCCATTTCGCCATCGCTGCGGATCGCGGACAGCGGCGTGCGGATTTCATGGCTGAGGTTCGAGGCGAACTCACGCTCGAAGGCAATGGATTCTTCCACCCGGTTCTGCACGCGATTGAACACCTCCACCAACCGCCCCATTTCGTCGTCCCTGGCCACCCTCAGATTCGGCGCTCCGGGCGCCCAGGTGGACAAGCGGTCGGTCAGATCCAGCATGGGCTCCACCACGAGCCGCGCCAGCCAGCGGGCCAGGAACAGCGCCCCCAATACGCAGAAAAACCCAAGGGCGGCCATGATCAAACCGAATTCGGTGACGCGGTCTTCATGCGCCGTTGCATCGTAACGCAAATAAAGCATTCCCTCGGGGGTATCCTGAACCAGAACATGCCAGGTCTGCTTTTCGGGGGACAGCAAGTGCAAACCCGCGCCCAAGGGCCTCAAGAGTTCGGGCAGCATCCTGGCGTCGTCGCGATCGGCGACTATCCAGCCCTGAATCGAAGCGCCCAGCTCCGCCGGATTCAACTGTTTGGGAATGATCTCGCCCTTGCCCATCTGCTCTTGAATCTGCTGCGCCTGCGTTGTCAGCACCGCGTCCACCAGATCGTCCTCCATCTGGTCGAAAATAATATAGGCTGCCAGGCAAAACGCCGCCACGAACGAAGCCACCAGGCCGGTCAACGCCCATATCACGCGAGAGGTCAGCGACGATCCAGGTTTCATGGCTCCCCCCGCATTCCGCTCATGACCTTGAAGGCCGAACCAGCTTCCAGCCCAGGCCATGCACGGTTACCACGCCGTCGAAACCCGCTTCGAGCAGTTTTTTTCTTAGCAAATGCACCTGGCTGCGCAAGGCATCGGCTGACGGAGGGCCATCGGGCCAGAGCGCCTGTTCGAGCGCCCGATGCCCAACCACCCTTTCCGGACTGCACAGCAGCAGACCCAGGATGAGCAAGGCCTTGCGCGCCAGCGCGACCGGCCTGCCATCCACGGTTACGGACTGACTGGCCGGGTCGTACACCAGGCCATCGAACTCGAGCACCTGCTCACCATCCTTGCCGGACTGCCGGCGCAGCATGACCAGCAGCCTGGCCTCGACCTCGGCCAAGGCAAACGGCTTGGTCAGGTAGTCGTCGGCGCCAAGGCCGAATGCGGCAAGCTTGTCGTCCAGTTGATCCCGCGCGGTCAGCATCAGCACCGGAATAGACGCTTTGCGCTCTTGCCGTAAAGTCCGCAAGACACCATAGCCGTCCAGCCCTGGCAGGCCGATATCCAGGATCGCCGCATCGAAGTGGTGGGCATCGAGCAAGGCCAGCGCCTCATGGCCTTCGTAGGCGACGTCCGGCAGAAACCCCCGCATCTCGAGAAAATCGTAGAGATTCGCTGCAATCGTGAAATCATTTTCCACGATAAGGATGCGGGCCTTCGCAGCGGACATATTACGTTGGGCCGGCCAGCACTTTGCCGGGATTCATGATGCCCTGCGGGTCGAGCGCCTTTTTTATGCGCCGCATCAGGTCCATTTCCACCGGATCCTTGTAGCGCGGCAGGACGTCGCGCTTGAGCTGGCCCACGCCATGCTCGGCGCTGATGGAACCGCTGAATTTGTGCACGCTTTCGTGCACGACTTCGTAGACGGCGTCCTGCTTGGCCAGCAGTTGATCTTCGGAATACTGGCCGCGCGCCACGTTGTAGTGCAGGTTGCCGTCGCCCAGGTGGCCGAAGATGATGTGCTGGATTCCTGGGAATTTCGCCTGCAACGCCGCGTTGGTGGTCTCGACGAACTCGGCCATGTGCGAAACGGGAATCGAGACATCGTGCTTGATGCTCTTGCCCAGGTCCTTTTCGGCCAACGGTATGCTTTCGCGCAAATGCCACAGCGCCTTGCTTTGCGCAATGTTCTCGGCGATGACCGCATCGGCCACCAGCCCCGCCTCGATGGCGTCGCCCACAATGGTTTCGAACCGCTCGCGCGCATGCTCGGCGCTTTCACTGTCGGAAAGCTCCAGCAAGGCGTACCACGGCAGCTGGGCCGACTCGCCCTCGAACGGAATGCGCTGCTGCGGATAGCATTGCACGACGTTATGAAGGCAGTCGCCGGCGATGAGTTCGAAGCCGGTCAACGCGGGACCGAAACCCTTGCGCGCCGCCGACAACAGCGCAACCGCGTCGTCGACCGAATTCAGGCCAAGCAGGGCCGTGCACTGCGCCACGGGCTGGGGGTAGAGCTTGATGGTGGCGGCGGTGATGATGCCCAGCGTGCCTTCGCTGCCAATGAAGATGTCGCGCAGGTCGTAGCCGGTGTTGTCCTTGCGCAGCCCGCGCAAGCCGTGCATGATTTCTCCTTCGGCGGTTACCACCTCCAGGCCCAGCACCAGTTCGCGCGCATTGCCGTACCGCAGCACCTGGGTACCGCCCGCATTGGTCGCCAGGTTGCCGCCTATGGTGCAACTGCCTTCGGCGGCCAGGCTCAAGGGAAACAGGCGATCGGCATCGCGGGCGGCCTGCTGCACGTTTTGCAGAATGCACCCCGCCTCGACCACCATGGTGTCGTTGTCGGTATCGATGCCGCGTACGCGATTCAAACGCCCCAGGGATACGACCAGCGCCGTGCCGCTGGAATCGGGGGTGGCCGCGCCGCACAGCCCGGTGTTGCCGCCCTGCGGCACAATGGGCACTTTGTTGGCCGCGCACCATTTCACAACGCCGGCTACTTCCTGAACAGAACCGGGCCGAACCACGGCAACGGCCTTGCCGCTGTAGCGCCCGCGCCAATCGGCCAGATAGGACTCGGCATCCTCGCCGGTCAGGACATACTGCTGGCCCAGTATTTGCACCAGTTCGTTCAGAAACTCCATTGCCAACCCTTATCAATGCCGCCAAAGCGCAGCGTCCCCTATTTTAGTCGCGCTTTGCGCGGCGGCGAAACCAACCGCCGGCGCTTCACCACTGGCGTTGCCGCCCTCCCCCAGGGCGGCTCGATTCGAAGCCGGGGCGGTCACCGCCGTCCATGCCTGCGCGTGCGCCGCAATCCACGGCCCCTATACAATAGCCAAAACCGAACAATCCAGAAAGGAAGCACCGTGACATCGCCCAGCCCGCTACCCGACGCCGTTTTCAAAGCCTACGACATTCGCGGCACCGTTCCCGAACAGCTCAACCCCGAATTCGCCCGCAAGCTGGGGCTGGCCCTGGCCCAACTGGCGCGCCAGGAAAATGTTGCGGCGCTGGCCGTCGGCTACGACGGGCGCCTCAGCAGCCCGGAGCTGGCGCAAGCCCTGCAGGAAGGCATATTGGCCGGGGGAATCGACACCATCGACCTGGGCATGGTGCCCACCCCGCTGGTGTATTTTGCCGCCTACACGCAAAAAACCGGCTCCGGCGTGGCCATTACCGGCAGCCATAATCCTCCCCAATACAATGGCTTCAAGATGATGATGGCCGGCAAGACCCTGCATGGCCAGGGTGTGCAGGCCCTGAAGGAAATCATGCGCACGGCCAGCCCTCCCGCCGGCATCGCGCGCGGCAAGCGCACCCGGCTCGACCTGATCGACAGCTACATCCAGCGCATCGTCTCCGACGTCAAGCTCGCCCGGCCTCTTAAAATCGCCATCGACTGCGGCAACGGCGTGGGCGGAGCCGTGGCGCCGAAGCTCTTCAAGGCCCTGGGCTGCCAGGTCGACGAGCTGTACTGCGAAGTGGACGGCAAATTTCCCAACCACCATCCCGACCCCGCCGACCCCCACAATTTGCAGGACCTCATCCGTCACGTCGCGGCCAGCGACTGCGAGCTGGGCCTGGCTTTCGACGGCGACGCCGATCGCCTGGGCGTCGTGACCAAATCGGGCGAAATCATCTGGCCCGACCGCCAGTTGATCCTGTATGCGCAAGATGTCCTGCAGCGCGTGCCGGGCGGCACCATTATCTTCGACGTGAAATGCAGCCGCTACGTGGCGCAGTCCGTTGCCGCGGCCGGAGGCAAGCCGCTGATGTGGCAAACCGGACACTCCATGATCAAGGCCAAGCTGGCCGAAACCGGCGCGCCCCTGGCCGGCGAAATGAGCGGCCACACCTTCTTCAACGAACGCTGGTATGGCTTCGACGACGGCCTGTACACCGGAACCCGCCTGCTGGAGATCGTGTCGCGCAGCATGGATCCCTCGGCACTGCTGGAAGCCCTGCCGCAAGGCGTCTCCACCCCCGAGATGAAGCTGCAGATGCGCGAGGGAGAACCCCACGCGCTCATCCGGCGGCTGCAAAACGAAGGCAAGTTTCCCCAGGCGGAAAGCCTGATCACCATCGACGGCGTGCGGGCGGAATACAGCGACGGCTTCGGCCTGGCAAGGGCCTCGAACACGACACCGGTGGTGGTGCTGCGTTTCGAGGCCGACACGCCCCAGGCGCTGGAGCGCATACAGGCCGAGTTCCGTTCGGCTCTGCAGGCGCTGGCTCCCGAGGCGTCATTACCGTTTTGACGTAGCGTCCGCCAGCAATTCCCCGTAGATTTCCAGATGCCTGGCCACCACCAGGCGCACATCGAATGCACGTTCGGCCAGCTCGCGACCGGCGGCTCCCAGTTTGTGACGCAGCGTGGCGTCGTCGGCCAGTTCCTGAACCGCCCGCGCCAGCGCGCGGGCATTCTTGGCCGGCACAAGAACGCCCGTGCGGCCGGGCTCGATGGCGTCCCGGCAGCCCGGCACATCGGTGGTGACGACGGCGCGGCCGCAAGCAGCCGCCTCGATCAAGGACTTGGGCAGACCTTCGCGGTAGGAAGGCAGGACGACAATGTGCGCGCGCTGGTACAGGCCCGCGACGTCAGCTTGTTCTCCCAGGCATTCCACCACCCCTTCGGACTTCCACAAGGCCACTTCGTCTTCCGTAACGCTGGCCGGATTGCCCGCATCGGTGCTGCCCGCCAGCACCCAGCGCAAACCGCCGCCATGCCCCGCCGCCAGCCGGGCAGCCTCCACGAATTCACATACGCCCTTGTCCCGCAACAACCTTGCGGCCATGACGGCAACCGGCGTCCCCGCCGGTTCGGGCGCCACGCTGAATTTTTCCAGATCCACGCCCGAACCACGGATCATCACGATCTGCGCCGCGCGCACCACGCCCGCCTGCATCAGCACGTCGCGGTCATTGGCATTCTGGAAAATGACGCGGCTGTTCGAATGGCCCAGGGCCAAGCGGTAAAGCGCCATGCTTGCCCAGCGCAAAAAATCGGGGCCCCGCTTGCGCCGCGTAAAAATGAATCCCAGGCCCGACACCGCCGCCACATACGCAGGCACCCGCGCCAGCCTGGCGGCAATGCCGCCGTACAGCACGGGCTTGATGGTGACGGCATGCACCACATCCGGATCGACGCGGCGATACAAGCGCCACAGGGCGAGCAGGCTTTGCAGTTCCTGCAAGGGATTCTTGCCGCTGCGCGTCATGGGAATGGCATGATGCGTGAAACCGTGCTCTTGTATCGCGCGCGCGGCCGGGCCCTCCATGGTCGCCACATGCACCTCGTAGCCCGCGGCCGCGGCGCCCAGGGCCACGGGCAGGCGGTGCGACAGAAAGAACGCCGGGTTGTTCACGACGAACAGGAGGGTCTTTTTCCGTTCCAACATGCCGCCCGACGCAGGCGCCGCGCCGGGCGATGGCGGTTGCTCAAGAACCGCCGGTTCGGACATGCCCGAGCCGCGCCGCGGGAATCGACCCGCCAGCTTGCGCCACACGGCATCGTAGGCGTCCACCATGGTTTGAAGGCCGTACAGGCGGCCCACCCGTTCGCGGCCGAGCCGCAGGCGTGTCTGCATGGCCGGCGTTCCCAGTTCGGCCACCGCCGCATCCAGGGCCTGGGCCAGAAGCCGGGCGTTTTGCGGCGGCGCGATCCAGCCGTCTTCGCCGACGATGAGCGCCGCATCGCCGACATCCGTCACCACGCAGGCAACGCCCGAGGCCATGGCCTCGGCCACCACGTTGGGAAAACCTTCGGCGCAACTGGACAGCACGTGGATGTCCAGCGCGCTCATGATGTCGGGCACGTCTTCGCGCATGCCCATCAGCACGACCTTGTCGCGCACGCCGCAGCGCTCCAGCAAGACCATCAGTTCGCGATTGTCGGCCGTCATGCCCGGGCCCACCAGCACGCAGCGCATGTCCGGACGCAAAGCGACGCTTTGCGCGAACGCGCCCAGCAAATTGGCATGATCCTTCAAGGGGTTCCAGCGGGCGACGCTGCCGACGACGGGCGCGGACGGCGGCACGCCCCACTGCCGGCGCCATTTTTCCCGGGCCTCCTGGCTGCGCTGCCAGCGCGCAAGATCGTAGCCGTTGGGAATCACCACCATGCGGTCCGCCTTGTAGCCCCAGGCCTGGTGGTTGCGGGCCGCATCCGCGGCGCATGCCACTACGGTGGCCGGCACGAAGCCCGACAGCCGGGCGCAGGCCCAGGCCACGACCCGGGCAACGCGGCTGCTCTTGCCCAGGTTGGCGCCCGAATTGCGTATTCCCCAGGACACGGCCCGCACGCCCGCCAGACGCGCCACCAGGCCGCCGACCAGATCGGCATGGTACATCCAGGTTTGAACCACGTCGGGGGCCGAGGTACGCATCAAGCGATACAGGCGCCACAAACCCGAAATCGACAGGCGGCCCGCCGACATGTTCAGCGTCAGCACGGTGACGCCCGCCGCGCGCAGGCGGGGGCCGAACACGCCTTCATCCGTCATGGAAACGACGGTATGGCGGTTGTTCTGCCCCGGCGACGTGACGAGGCGATACAGCACGGTTTCGGCGCCGCCCTGGCCCAGCCCGGAAATGACATGCACGATATGCAGGGAAGAAGTGTTGGTCATGGCTGAGGTAGGCATTGATCCAGAATAAAGGTATCGTTTGCGGCTGGCAAAAAGTTGATTCGCATCGGTTCAAAAAAGACGGGCACGGTCAAGCAGGCCCGTGTCCGCCGGAAATGGCCGGGCCCGCCCCGGCCTTGGCCATCAGGCTGTCCCATTGGGCCAGGACTTCCGGCAAGGCGTACCGCCGGCGCACCGACTCGGCGGCCCGCCGGGCCAGATCGGCCCGCAAGCCCTCGTCGCCCAGCAGCTTGGCCAGCCCTTCGCGCAAGGCAGCCTCATCGCCGGCCGGTATCAGCAAAGCATCTTCGCCATCGCGCGTCATCTCGCGCGGGCCACTGGGGCAATCAAACGCGATGCAAGGCAGGCCCAGCGCCATGGCCTCGAGCAACACATTGGGAAAGCCCTCCACGGCGGAAGTCAGGGCAAACGCATGCGCCCGCGACAATTCGTCCCAAGGCGCTTCGGTGCGTCCCGGCAAGGCAATGCGGGAAGCCAGGCCGGCATCGGCCACCTGCTTTTCCAGCACGGGGCGCAGCGGCCCTTCGCCCCAGATGACCAGATCCCAATCGGCATGCTGAAGAGCGAGCCGGGCAAAGGCGCGGATCAGTATATCGAACTGTTTGTCGGGTACCAGACGCCCCATGGCCACCAGCTTGCGCCTCCCATGCTCATCGGGCCGGCCCAAAGCCACGGGCGCTTCCAGCAGCGCCGGCGGCAACGGATTGGGAATGACCTCCAGGCGGCGAATGCGCGGCACCATCTTGCGGAACGCGGCGACGCTGGCCTGTGCCTGCACCGTCACGACATCCGCCCAGGGATACGTCCAGCGCCGCAATGCTTTCAACACCGTGCCGCAGCTTGCGCTGGCCGCGGGATTGGTACGTTCGCACGCAATGAAAGGCACGTTCATGCCCTTCAGGCCAAGCAAGGCCATGACGTTGACGTTGGTCAGGAAGGCAACGACCAGGTCGGGCCGCGCCTCGCGCACCAGGCGGCGCAGGGCCAGCAGCTTGTTCAGGCCAAGCAGCAAACGATTGCGCGACGTCCCCATCCGGTCGGCCAGCCACACGAATTCCACGCCATCGGCCAAGGGGTAGAAGCTGGCGCCCTTCTGCGGAAAAGTGGCCACCAGCGTGACGGAATCGCCGCGCTGCGCCCAGGCATTGGCCAGCGTGGCCGCCACGCGCTCGGCCCCTCCGGCGTTCATCGAGCTGACCAGGAAAACGATTTTCACGGCGCCTCCGGGGTTCCGCCTGACGCCAGCGCCCGGGTGTAGTCCAGCCAGGCCTGCGTCATCAAGATGCCCCACAAATGGGTGCTCCAGTCACGCCGGCCCGAACTGTGCTCGCGCCATTTGCGCAATACCGGATCGGCGTGGAACACGCCCTCGCCGCGCAGGCGGCGCTCGTCCAGCAAGGCGGCGGCCCAGTCCTTGAGCGGGCCGCGCAGCCAGGCGGCCAACGGCACGCCGAATCCTTTTTTGGGACGGTCGACGAGCGCCCTTGGCACATGCTTGTACAACAGCTGGCGCAGCAACCACTTGCCCTGCCCATCGCGCACCTTGCAATCGAACGGCAGATGCTGCGCGAACTCGAAGACCCGGTGATCGAGCAGCGGCACGCGGGTTTCCAGGCTCACGGCCATGGCCGCCCTGTCCACCTTGACCAGGATGTCGTCCGGCAGATAGCTTTGCGCATCCAGCAGCATCATGTTCTCGAAAAACGGCAGCCCCGATTCCTGATCGAACACCGTTGCCGGCAATTGCGCGTCGATCACCACCTGCGCCGGATCCTTCCAGTACGACACGAACTGCCGGTAGAATTGGCTCGCCGTGCTTGCCGACGCAACCTCGGCGAGCTTGGTGAACTGGTCTTTTTTATAGCCGGCCGGCAACAGGCCGGCGGCGGTGCGGCCGAACAGCGCCATCGGGCCGCGCAGGCCCGGCGGCAGCGATTGCCGCCTGCGCCACCAGCCCGCTGCCCGGAAATAGCGCGAATAGCCGCCCAGCAGCTCGTCGCCGCCATCCCCCGAAAGCGCCACCGTCACATGGCGGCGCGCCATGCGCATGACCAGGGCCGTGGGAATCTGCGACGCATCGGCAAACGGCTCGTCGTACATGGCGGCCAGCTGCGGCACCACGTCCAGCGCGTCGTCGGGCGTGACGTAAAGCTCGGTGTGCCGGGTGCCCAGGTGCGCGGCCACGGCCTTGGCGTGCTCGGCCTCGTTGAAGGCCTCTTCATGAAAGCCGATGGAAAACGTATTCACCGCCGGAGAGCTTTGCGCCTGCATCAACGCCACGATGACGGACGAATCCACGCCTCCCGACAGGAATGCTCCCAGCGGCACGTCGGCCATCATCTGGCCTTTGATCGACGAAGACAGAACTTTTTCCAGCGCCTCCACCGCCTGCTTGTCCGAGCTGAACGACAGGCGATTCCTGTCGGCCTGCATGGCGGTTTCGCGCGCCGACCAATACACATGGGCCTGGGGGATGCTGCGCCGCTGCCGGTCGGCTTCGCTCAGAACCACCCAGGTTCCCGGCAGCAGCTTGCGCACCGCCTTGTAGATGCTGAACGGAGCGGGAATGTAGTTGTGCCGCATCAGCAGCGCCAGCGCGCCGCGATCCAGGTCGGTATCCAGCCCGGGCACCTGCACCAGGGCCTTGAGCTCCGAACCGAACATGAAGACATTGCCGGCATACCCGGCATACAGCGGCTTTTCTCCAAGGCGGTCGCGCGCCAGCGCCAGACTGCGCTCCTGGCGGTCCCACAAGGCAAAGGCGAACATGCCCACCGCGGATTGCAGGCTGCGTTCCAGGCCCCATGCAGCCAGCGCGGCCAGCAGGGTTTCGGTATCGGAATGCCCGCGCCAGGACGGCGCCCTGCCCTGCGCCTGCAGCTGTTCGCGCAGTTCCAGGTGATTGTAGATTTCTCCGTTCAGCACCAGGACATAGCGCCCGCACTCGGACACCATGGGCTGGTGGCCGGCCGGACTGAGGTCGACGATGGCCAGGCGCACATGCCCCAGCGCCAGCCCCGCATCCGCGTCTTCCCAATACCCGTCGCTGTCCGGGCCGCGATGCCGCATAGTGCGGCAGCCCCGCTCGATGACCGCCCGCCGATCCGCCAGGGGGCCCCACGTCCCCATGATTCCACACATAGCTTACGCCTCATTGTTTATTACATTGCCGCTGCGCGGCCGCACACCCTCAGCGATGTTCAGCGCCCTTCGAACACCTGCCGCCACAACGCCATGACCCGCGCCGTGGAAAACCTGTCCAGCACGTCGACGGCGCGCTTGGCAAGCGCCTGGCGCCTGGCCTCGTGCGCCATGAGATCGGACAGATGCGCCGCCAGGGCTTCCGCATCTTCCGCCGGACGCACCAGCACCCCGTCTATGCCGTCGCGGATGATTTCCCTGGGCCCGGTCTCGCAGTCGAAGGCCACCGGCGCCAGGCCGCTGGCCATGGCTTCCAGCAATGAATTCGACAAGCCCTCGACCCGCGAGCTCAGGACGTACAGATCGGACTCTTCGTACCACTGCCCGACATTGCCAGCCCGACCGGCCAGGGTGATTCTGTCGCCCAGCCCCGCATCGTCGATCCTGGCCTGCAACACCTCGCGATCGTCGCCTTCTCCCAATATAACCAGATCCCAGTCGGGAAAGTAGCCGGCCATGCTGCCAAAGGCCTCGATGAGCAGGTCGAAGCCTTTGTGAGGGTGCAGGCGCCCCACGGCCAGCAGGCGCATCCTTCCGTTTCTTGGCGGCGGCTCCAGCACGGGCTCGCCGGCCTGCAAAGGCCAGCAGACGGCATTGGGAATGACGGCAAGCTTCGAACCCGGCACATGCTGCTCCAGCCAGGCCGCCGTGCCCGACGTCAGGGCCACCACCTTGTCGGCCTGGGGATACGCCCAGCGCCGCAAGCGCAGCCACAAGCCGGACAATTCCTGGGAAGGCGGATGCGTGTGCTCGGTGGCGATGACCCGGCAGCCGCGGCCGCGGGCCGCCACGATCGCCAGGATGGAAGCCGTCGTCATCATGCCCAGCACCACGCTGGGCCGCTGCTTGCGGATGACGCGGCGCAATTTCCAGACCCGGCGCAAATTGGCCAGCAGCCCCGACAAGCGCCCGGAGCTGGCGGCGGCCGTGCCCAGCACGATGCGCTGCACCGAGGGATCCAGGGTATAGACGTCGGTGTCGGCCTGCGTCTGCGTTGCCACCGAAACGCGATAGCCCCGCCGAACCCAATAGGCGCTCAAGTCGGCCGCCACGCGCTCGGCGCCGCCTCCGCTAAGCGAATGGATGACGATCAGCAAATGAGGCGCGGGCGGCATGGATGACGAAACTTTACTCATAGTCGTGAAGCAGTGACTGGTTGATGCTTGTTGACCTAGCTGGCAGTATGCCCGCCGGGCGCCGATTTAAGGGCAACCACAGCGTAACAGGTGTAAGACAAGGCATACATCAAGCTGGTGGCCAGCATGATGCCGGCCGTGCCCATGACGGGCGCCAACAGGTAATTCATGACCGCCTTCAGCCCGAAATTGGCAATGGCGATCACGGCCATGAGGCGGTAGCGGTTCTGACTGGCCAGCAATTGCACCAGCACCAGGACGCCAAAATAGAACGGCAACTGCAGCAGCCCCCAGCGCAGCACCTGCGCCACCAACTGTGTATCCTGGGCGGTGAAGGCGCCGCGTTCGAACAGCAGAGCCACGCCCCATGGCGTCAGAATCCAGCCGACCAGGGTCGCCGCCGCCCCCGCGGCCAGCATCAGCGCGGACCACTTCAGGGCCATCGAGCGCGCCCGCAGCGCGTCGCCGCGGCTTTGTATGTCGGCCAGCACCGGCAAGGCGGCGCGGCCGACCGAAGCCGCCCCGATTCCCAGCACCAGCGACAGCAGGCGACTGGCATAGCCAAGGGTCGCGTTGGCGTTGGAACCCAGGTTGGCTGCTGTGTATTGATCGATGGGCCCCACGAAACTCATGGCAACCTGGCCCAGCAGCATGACGCCGGCGGCCTTGACCAGATCCGGCCACTGATGGGCGCTCAGGGCGAACCTTGGCCTGCCCCACATGCCGTCGGCCTTGGCGGCCAGCCACAGCAGCCAGACCGACTGGATGAAATAGCCGACCAAGGTGCCCCACATCAAGGGTCCCACGTCGGTCACGGCCCCGGCCAGCATGACCCACACCAGGATGACCACCGCCGGCACGCTGTCGAGCAAGGTATTGATGTGCCGCTCGTGAGCCCGCAAGCGGGCCGCGCTGATGCCGGTCACCAGCGTCAGCAAGGCGGCCGGCGCGAAAGCCAGGTTCAGCTCCAGGCTCATCTTGCGGGCCTCGGGCGTCAGGCCCATGCCCGCCCAATCCAGCACGAACGGCCACAGCAAATAGGTAAGCACCGCGAGGACAACGCCGCCGCCTATCGTCCAGCCCTGCAGCTCGCCCAGGAAACGGGCTCGGGCCGCGCGGTCTTCGTAGCGGGTATGCACCAGCACCGGGATCAGGACGACCGACAGCGCCCCGACTATGGTCAGGGGCAGCCAGCTTGCCATCGTCAGCGTGAATTGGTAGGCATCGACGGCGTTGCTGACGCCGTAGCGATACGCCACCGCCATCTCCTTGACGGCGCCGGCGGCCTTGCCCAGCAGAAGAAAAAAGGCGACTCGCGCCGCCCCCATGGCTATGCGCCGATGGTCGGAGTGCAGGCGCGACAGCCTTTGCGAGAATGTCTTCAAGTTAACGCAGGAACTGCGTGTACCACGGCATGGCGACTTCCAGGCCCTGGACGATGTTGTACAAGGGCTTGTATCCCAGCAGGTGCTGGGCCTTGCTGATGTCGGCCTGGGAGTGGCGCACGTCGCCCGCGCGAAAATCGCCGTACAGGGGCTGTTTGTCGTAGACGACGCCGTTATTGCCCAGGGCCTTGGCCAGGTACTGGAAGAGTTCGTTCAGCGAGGTGCGCGCATTGACCGCCACGTTGTATACCTGGTTGACGCCCTCAGGCTGGGCCAGGGCCGCAAGAATATTGGCCTGCACCGCGTTTTCCACGTAGCAGAAGTCGCGGCTGGTTTCGCCGTCGCCGTTCACCACGACATCTTCGTTGCGGATCATCGCCGACACCCACTTCGGGATGACCGCCGCATAGGCGCCGTTGGGGTCCTGGCGCTTGCCGAACACATTGAAGTAGCGCAGGCCTATGCTGCCAAAGCCATAGGAGCGCGCGAATACGTCAGCGTAAAGCTCGTTGACGAACTTGGTCACCGCGTACGGCGACAGCGGCCGGCCGATGCGGTCTTCGACCTTGGGCAGCGCCTCGTGGTCGCCGTAGGTGGAGCTTGACGCCGCGTACACGAAGGACTTGACCTTGGCATCGCGCGCCGCCACCAGCACGTTGAGAAAGCCCGAGACATTGACGTCGTTGGTGGTGATGGGGTCTTTCAGCGAACGGGGCACCGAGCCCAGCGCAGCCTGGTGCAAAACGTAATCCACGTTCTGCACGGCTTGCTCGCAGGCAGCCGGATCGCGGATATCGCCCTTGATGAAAGTGAAGTTCGCCCATTTTTCGGGCCCCACCGTTTTCTGGACTTCGTCCAGGTTGTATTGATGGCCGGTTGCGAAGTTGTCCAGGCCGACGACCGTCTGGTCCAGCTGCAGCAGGGTTTCCAGCAAATTGGAGCCGATGAAGCCGGCGCAGCCGGTGACCAGCCAGCGCTTGGGCTCGGTGCGCAGTTCGGCCAGAACTTCCTGATAGCGATTGCTCATGTCTACTGATCCTTATCGATTGCCGGCTTACAGACGCAGATCCGACTCGTCGGCGGTGAGGACGTACTTGAGGTCGTAAAGCACATGCTCGGGCTTGCCCAGGGCGCGGATGCCCTTGGCGCCGAGCTCGACGAACTGATGGTGCGCGACCGCAATGATGACGCCGTCGTAGGCGCCCTGGGCCAGCGCCTTGACCGGCGTGATGCCGTATTCGTGCTCGGCTTCGGCCGTATCGACCCAAGGGTCGTACACATCGACATGGATGTTGTATTCGCCCAGCTCGCGCACGATGTCGACGACCCGCGTATTGCGCAGATCGGGGCAGTTTTCCTTGAAGGTCAGGCCCATGACCAGCACCTTGGAACCCTGCACCTGGATGCGCCGCTTGGTCATGGCCTTGACCAGTTGCGACACCACGTAGCCGCCCATGGAATCGTTGAGCCGGCGGCCGGCCAGGATGATTTCGGGGTGATAGCCGATGGACTGCGCCTTGTGGGTGAGGTAGTAGGGGTCGACGCCGATGCAGTGGCCGCCCACCAGGCCCGGGCGAAACGGCAGGAAGTTCCATTTCGTGCCGGCGGCTTCCAGCACGGCCTGGGTGTCGATGCCCATTTTGTTGAAGATGAGCGCCAGTTCGTTGATGAGCGCGATGTTGACGTCGCGCTGCGTGTTCTCGATGACCTTGGCCGCCTCGGCAACGCGGATGGACTGCGCCTTGTGCGTGCCGGCCACGATGATCTGGCCGTACAGCGCGTCGACGAGTTCGGCCACTTCGGGCGTGGAGCCGGAAGTCACCTTTTTGATGGTGGAGACGCGGTGCGACTTGTCGCCCGGATTGATGCGTTCGGGGCTGTAGCCTGCATAGAAGTCTTCGTTGTAGCGCAGGCCCGATATGCGTTCCAGCACCGGCACGCAGACTTCCTCGGTGGCGCCCGGGTACACCGTGGACTCGTAAATGACGATGTCGCCGCGCTTGAGCACCTTGCCCAGGGTTTCGCTGGCACGCACCAGCGGGGTCAGGTCGGGCTGCTTGTACTCGTCGATGGGGGTGGGCACGGTAACGATGAAGACATTGGCCTCGGCCAATTGCGCCGCTTCATGGGTGAAGCGCAGATTGGCGGCCTGCGCCAGCTCTTGCGAATCGACTTCCAGCGTGTGGTCCTTGCCCTCCTTGAGCTCGGCGATGCGGCGCGCATTGATGTCGAATCCCAGCACCGGCCGCTTCTTGCCGAACTCCACAGCCAACGGCAGGCCCACGTAGCCCAAACCGACTATCGCTAATTTCACGTCTTGAATTTGCAACTTGAATCTCCCACGCTGCTTGCTGATATATGAAGAATTCGAAAACCCTGCCCGGCCTGGGCGGGTCGGACAAAGGGCTTATTTCTTGTTCCGGTGCTGGCGCCCCTGCGAAGGCAAAAGCAGCCAGGACGGGCCGCGCCAGGACACCAGCCTAGAATAAATCCAGATATAGACCGACGCAAACACGACCAGGCTGATGCACAAGGCCCAGGCGTTGTCCCACCAGATGGTGGCGGGAACCAAGCCGATGAGCGTCAACAGCCATAAATACGGCGATGCCATGGCATTGCACAGGGCCGGCACGCTATGGCGCCGGTCGCGGCTGAACGTGACGCGAACCAGGCGCCTGAACACCAGTTGGTGCAGATGCAGGGCGTCGGGCTGGTCCACCGGCGTGCCGCGCTTGAAGCGCCGGCGCCAGATGGAGAACATGGTTTCGAATACCGGGTAGAACAGCACGGCCAGCGCGTAGAACGGCGAGACGCTTGGATTGCGTATGACCAGCAGCACCGCCAGTTCGGCCAGCATGAAGCCAAGGAAATACGCCCCGCCGTCGCCCAGGAAGACGCGGCCGAACGGAAAGTTCCAGACCAGGAAGCCCAGGGTCGCGGCGGCCAGGGCCGTGGCGATGATGAAAATGGGAAAGTCCTGCACTTGCAGGGCCACCAGCGCAATGGAGGCGCCCATGAGGGTGGCCACCATGCCCGCCAGGCCGTTCATGCCGTCGATGATGTTGAGGGCATGCGTACAGCCGCCCACCGCCACCACCGTGAACACCAGCGACACGGGCCAGAACGACAAGGCCCAGTCAATGCCGGCAAAGCCCACCCGCGACACCCCGCCCAGCAGCCACCAGGCGATGGCGGCGGATATGAACGCAGCCACCAGCCGCTTGCCGGATCCGACGTCCTTGGTGATGTCTTCAAGCAGCCCCGCCACGAACACCGGCATGACCGCGATGAACAGCACGGGCCAAAGCCAGGTCAACGTCATGTTGCTGGGCCCCAGAACCAGCAGGCCCGCCAGACTGCCGGCGACGACCGCCAGCCCGCCTACCCGGGGTGTGGCGCGCGAATGCGAGGCCTGCGGCTTATCGAGGTCGGAGTCGCCCGTAAACGCGCCATGCCAGCGCTCCGAGGCGACAATCAGGCCGCCGACGGTGAACGCCACAATACAGATATAAATCCAGGTTAACGAGTCCCAGGTCTGAGGCGAAGCCACACAACCCCCTGCGCAATTGGTCAAGCATTTATTATCGGCCGAATTTGTAACAACGCGGCTCGACAGCGGGAAAAAGATGCAACCAAAGATGTTACGTGAAATCCGGCAAAAAAAAACCCGAGATCAAAAGATCTCGGGTTAAATCCACCAAAGGAGGAGGGTGGAGGAGACAACCGTGGCATGTCGGGCTACCAAAGCATATTTGCTTGAGACCGCGTGATTGGGGTTTTCCCTCTGCAATCACGTTTCGACATCCGATAACTAAATTGTATAGAACTTGATGGTGCAACGCAAGAAATTTTTGAAAATCAACCGGGAAAACCCGATTTGTTGCTTTTTTACAGCTCCTCCCTATGAAAATAGTACTTCGCAACTAGTAAAAACCCGCGTTTTGAATTGATTTGTCTCAATTGTTTCGTTTGTTTTCAATTAGATTCTATAGGCTGTCGTCGTCATCACCTTGGACATCAGGCGCATGGCCAGCCTTGCCGGGCCCGGCAGGGTTTTCCCGCCCTGATCCTGGGCCGTCTTGCGGTGCCGTGCCTCATCGTCGCGCATCTGCTCCACAATGCGGCGCGACCGCGCGTCGGCGGCAGGCAGCGCTTTCAGGTGGGACTCCAGGTGACGCTCGACCTGGGCCTCGGTTTCGGCCATGAAGCCCAGGTTGCGGGCCGAGCCGGCCAGGCCGGCCAGCATGCCCAGCGCGAACGAGCCCGAGTACCAAAGCGGATTCAGGTAGCTGGGACGGCTTTGCAATTCGGCCAGGCGCTGGCCGCACCACACCAGATGGTCGACTTCTTCGGCCGCCGCCTTGCGGAACACACCACGCGCCCCGTCGTCGCGGCTGAGCACGGCCTGGCCCCGGTACAGGGCCTGCGCGCACACCTCGCCTACGTGATTGACCCGCATCAGCCCGGCGGCGTGCTTCTGCTCGGCCGCCGACAGCGGCTCGGCATCCGGGCCGGGCCGGCCGGCCGGATTCGGACGGCTGGCATGCGCAAAGCCGCCCAACACTTCCAAAGCCCTGCCCACCTCGGACAACAGCGCGTCGACGCCGCTCATGCGTCGGACCAAGCCGCTGTTATTCGAGTCAGTATCGTGTTCTTGTGCGCGCATGATGTCCCAGGTAAAGCCGCAAGATAAAATCCGAAAGGGGCTGGAAACGGAATCAAGTCCGTGTCAACCCCGATTCAATAATACAAAAAAACCGGAAAAGGCGGGCCGGTATCCGCCTGCTCTATACTCCTTCTTCAAACCCATACTCTTTCAGATTCACGCACGAGGCTCACCAAATGGAATGCATTATCGATTGGGGCGGACCCGACGGCATGTTGTTCACAGCCCGCACGGGCAGCGGACACGTCACCGCCATGGACGGCGCCCCCGACGGCGGCGGCAACAATCTTGCCCCCCGTCCGATGGAAATGATGCTTGCCGGGGCCGGCGGCTGCGCCGCCTACGACGTGGTGCTTATCCTCAAGCGCGGCCGACACAAGATAAGCGGCTGCCAGGTCAAGCTGACCAGCGAGCGCGCCGCCGAAGACCCCAAGGTGTTCACGAAAATCCACTTCGCGTTTACCGTGACGGGCTCGGCCCTGCCGCAAGCCGCGGTGGAGCGCGCCGTGCAGCTTTCGCACGACAAGTATTGCTCGGCCACCGCCATGCTGAGCAAGACCGCCGAGATCACGCACTCCATCGTTATCGTGGACACATCGGCCCCCGCAAATTAATCACCAACGCCCACGACTACCCTTATCGACTACCGTTACCTCATGCACCAATACGAAGACTTCATGCGCCATGTCTTTGAGCACGGCCAAGCCAAGACAGACCGCACCGGCACCGGCACCCGCTCGGTGTTCGGCTATCAAATGCGCTTCGACCTGGCCGAAGGCTTTCCATTGGTAACCACCAAGAAGCTGCACACCAAAAGCATTTTCATCGAGCTGCTCTGGTTCCTGCGCGGCGACTCCAACGTAAGGTGGCTGCAGGAACGCGGTGTAAGCATCTGGAACGAATGGGCCGACGAACAGGGCAACCTGGGGCCGGTGTACGGCGTGCAGTGGCGTTCGTGGCCCACGCCGTCTGGCGGCCACATCGACCAGATAACGCAGGTGGTCGAGCAAATCCGCAACAACCCCGATTCGCGCCGCCTGATCGTCTCGGCCTGGAACGTCGGCGACATTCCCAATATGGCGCTGCCGCCCTGCCACGCCTTCTTCCAGTTCTATGTGGCCGACGGCAAGCTGTCGTGCCAGTTGTACCAGCGCAGCGCCGACATCTTCCTGGGCGTGCCCTTCAATATCGCCAGCTACGCCCTGCTTACGCACATGGTGGCGCAGCAGTGCGATCTCGAAGTGGGCGACTTCATCTGGACGGGCGGCGACTGCCATCTGTACAGCAATCACTTCGACCAAGTGCAGCTGCAGCTTTCGCGCGAACCCCGGCCCTATCCCCGATTGAACATCCGGCGCAAACCGGCCAGCCTGTTCGACTACGACTACGAGGATTTCGAGATCCTCGACTACAACCCGCATCCGCACATCAAGGCTCCCGTGGCGGTTTAGGGCGCTGCGCCCGCAGCCCTCACGCAACATCCTTGAAAAGCGCCAACAGCTTCCACGCAGGACCAGCCATGAGCAAACCCCGCATCAAGTTCGTCGTCGCCTATTCCGACAACCGCGTCATAGGCCGCGACAACGAGCTGCCTTGGCGCCTTCCGGGCGACCTGGCCCACTTCAAGCGCAGCACCATGGGCCAGCCCATCATCATGGGGCGCAAGACCTGGGAATCGCTGGGCCGCCCGCTGCCCGGCCGCCCCAACCTCGTCGTCAGCCGCGATGCGGGCTATGCGGCGCCAGGCGCCCAGGTGTTCACCTCGGTCGAGCAGGCCCTGCAAAGCTGCGCCGGGCAAGCCTCGGCGTGCATCATCGGCGGCGCGCAAATCTTCGAGCGGGCCCTGCCCCTGGCCGATGAAATCATCGCCACCGAGGTTCACGCGCAGGTCGACGGCGACGTGTTCTTTCCGCCGCTGCCCGAATCCGAATGGGAAGAAACCGAACGTCTCGCCCAGCCCGAGGAAAACGGCTACCGCTACGACTTCGTTGTCTACACGCGCCGCAAAGAGCCATAATGATCATGAGTTCTGTAGCGCGGAGATCATCATGAAAGACAAAGCCAGCAACATTCCCGATCTTTCCAGTTTGTGGATGCCGTTTACGGCCAACCGCAAGTTCAAGCAGCATCCGCGCCTGCTGGCCAGCGCCAAGGGCATGTATTACACCGACGTCGACGGCAAGCAGATACTCGACAGCACCTCGGGGCTGTGGTGCGTCAACGCGGGGCATGGCCGCCAGGAAATCATCGACGCCATCAGCCGCCAGACCAGCACACTGGACTATGCGCCGGGCTTTCAAATGGGGCATCCCGGCGCGTTCCAGGCCGCGGCCGCCGTCGCCGCCATCATGCCCAAGGGCCTGGACCGCATCTTCTTCACGAACTCGGGTTCGGAGTCGGTCGACACCGCGCTGAAGATCGCGCTGGCCTACCACCGATCGCGCGGCGAAGGCCAGCGCACGCGCTTCATCGGCCGCGAGCGCGGCTACCACGGCGTGGGGTTCGGCGGCATATCGGTGGGCGGCATCACCCCCAACCGCAAGGCCTATTCAGGCGCCCTGCTGCCGTCGGTCGATCACCTGTCGCATACCCACGACCTGGAACACAATGCATTCAGCCGAGGCCAGCCGGCCTGGGGCGGGCACCTTGCGGATCAACTCGAAGAACTGGTCAACCTGCACGACGCCTCGACCATCGCCGCCGTCATCGTCGAGCCCATGGCCGGATCGGCCGGCGTGCTGCTGCCGCCCAAGGGCTATCTGGAAAGGCTGCGGGCCATTACGGAAAAGCACGGCATTCTGCTGATCTTCGACGAAGTCATCACTGCTTTCGGGCGCCTGGGCGCGGCAACCGCCAGCGAATTCTTTGGCGTCACGCCCGACCTCATCACCCTGGCCAAGGGCATCAGCAATGCCAGCGTGCCTTGCGGCGCCGTCGCCATACGGCGCGAAATCCACGACAGCGTCATCGACTCGGCCGCCGACGGCATCGAGCTGTTCCACGGCTATACCTACTCGGGCCACCCGTTGGCCATGGCTGCCGTACTGGCCACGCTGGGCATCTACGAGCGCGACAAGCTGTTCGCCCGCGCCCATAAACTGGCGCCCAGATTCGAGGCCGCCGCGCATGCACTGCGGGGCACTCGCCACGTCGTCGACATCCGCAACCTGGGCCTGGTCGCCGGCATCGAGCTGGCCTCGCGGCCCGGCGCCCCCGGAGCCCGCACCGCCGAGGCCTTCCAGACCTGCTTCGACCGAGGCGTGCTGCTGCGCTACACCGGCGACACCATTGCCGTCTCGCCGCCGCTAATCATCGAGGAAGACCAGATCGACCAGCTCTTCGGCACCATAAAGAGCGTGCTGGAAAAGCTGGACTGACCTGGCTTTGCGGCCGCGCGAATCGCATGCGCCGCGTCAGGCCGCCGGCCCCTTAAGTTCAAACAACGACGGCCGAAGCTCCCGCGTCGGCCGTCGTTAAATTCCGGCAGCCGGGTCTACACGCTCAGCGCGTCGGCCGCATAGGCCTCCATGGGCGGGCAGGAGCACACGAGGTTCCGGTCGCCGTAAGCGTTATCCACGCGGGCCACAGGCGGCCAGTATTTGCCGGCCCTCAGGCTGGCCAGCGGATACGCTGCCTCTTCGCGCTCGTAGTCGTGATGCCATTGCGAAGCCAGGAGCATCTGCGCGGTATGCGGCGCGTTCTTCAGCAGATTGTCCTGAGCATCGCGCGCACCGCTTTCTATTTGGGCGATCTCGGCGCGGATGGCGATCATGGCATCGATGAAACGATTGAGTTCGGCCAGGCCTTCGGATTCGGTCGGCTCGACCATCAGCGTCCCCGCCACCGGAAAGCTCATGGTCGGGGCATGAAAGCCGTAATCCATCAGGCGCTTGGCAATGTCCTCGGCGCTGACGCCGCTACTGTCCTTGATGGGGCGGGTATCCAGAATGCATTCGTGCGCCACCCGGCCGTTGGCCGTTGCGTACAGGATGGGATAGTGCTTGCCAAGGCGGGATGCAATGTAGTTGGCATTGAGGATGGCCGCCTCGGAAGCCTGGCGCAGGCCTTGCGCGCCCATCAGCGCAATATACACATACGAAATGGGCAGAATGCCGGCTGACCCGTAAGGCGCGGCCGACACCGGCCCGCAAGCGCCGGACGGCAGCTCGCCCCTGTCGCTCAGCACGCCAGGCAGGAAGGGGGCGAGGTGTTCTCGCACCGCCACCGGCCCCACGCCGGGACCGCCACCGCCATGCGGAATGCAGAAGGTTTTATGCAGGTTCAGGTGCGAGACGTCCGACCCGAACAGCCCCGGCTGCGCCAGCCCCACCATGGCGTTCATATTGGCGCCGTCCAGGTAGACTTGCCCGCCCGCCGCATGCACCAGGGCGCAGATTTCGGTAATGGCCGCCTCGAACACGCCATGTGTGGAGGGATAGGTGATCATCAGGGCCGCCAGACGGTCGCCCGCCTGGGCGATCTTGACCCCGAGGTCGGCCACGTCGACGTTGCCGTGATCATCCGACGCCACCACCACGACCTCCATGCCCGCCATCTGGGCCGAAGCCGGGTTCGTGCCGTGCGCCGAGGCCGGTATCAGGCAGACGTTGCGCTGGGCCTGTCCGGATGCCTGATGATAGGCGCGGATGGCCAGCAGGCCGGCAAATTCACCCTGGGCGCCCGAATTGGGCTGCAGGCTTACGGCCGAATAGCCCGTGATTTCGCACAAGGCACTGGACAAGCGCTGGATCAACTCTTGATAGCCCAGGCTTTGATCGGCTGGCGCATAGGGATGCAGATCGGCGAACTCGGGCCAGGTGATGGGTATCATCTCGGCCGTGGCGTTGAGCTTCATGGTGCACGAGCCCAGTGGAATCATGGTTCGATCGAGCGCCAGGTCTTTGTCGGCCAGACTGCGCAGATAGCGCAGCATATCGGTTTCGGACTGGACTCGTGAAAACACGGGATGGGCCAGAATGGCCGACTGCCGCCGCAGGCCCGCGGGAATGCCCATTGGCGCAAGGCCTGGATGATCGGCGCTGCGCGCCGTCCAGGGCTTGCCCAGCGCCTGGGCAAACACCCGCAGCAGCCCATCCAGATCGTCGGTATCGACGGTTTCGTCCAGGGAAACCGCCAGTTGGCCGCCGCCCGCCTGGCGCAGGTTGATGGACGCCCCCTGGGCCGCCTTCACGACGGCGGCGGTATGGGCTCCGCTGTCGATCAGGAGCGTATCGAAGAAGCTGTCGTTGGCAACGCCCAGGCCCAGGGCCAGCAGGGATTCGCGCAGATAACCTGTGTAATGCGCCACCCGGCGGGCAATGCGCAGAATGCCGGCCGGCCCGTGCCAAACCGCATACATGCCCGCCATGACCGCCAGCAGCACCTGCGCCGTGCAGATATTGGACGTGGCCTTTTCGCGGCGGATGTGCTGCTCACGCGTCTGCAGCGCAAGCCGCAAGGCGGGCGCCCCTTGAGCATCCTTGGAAACGCCGGCAAGACGGCCGGGCATATTGCGCTTGAAGGCATCCTTGCAGGCCATGAAGCCCGCATGCGGCCCGCCAAAGCCCATGGGCACGCCGAAGCGCTGCGCCGAGCCGACGGCGATGTCGGCGCCCCACTCGCCCGGCGCGGCCAGCAAGGCCAGGGCTAGCAGGTCGGTCGCCACCGCCACCACGGCGTCCTGCGCATGGGCGCGCTCAGCCAGTTCGCGGTAGTCGGCAATGCCGCCCAAGCTGTGCGGATACTGCAGCAGCACGCCGAAGCAATCCGGCAGGCCCTGCGCTTCGTCGCCCACCTCGACGTGGATATCCAGGCCTGCCGCGCGCGTCTGCAACAAGGCCAGTGTTTGCGGATGACAATGCACCGAGGCAAAGAAGACCTTGCTTTTGGAGCGGGATGCGCGCCGCGCAAGCCCCATGGCCTCGGCCGCGGCCGTTGCTTCGTCCAGCAGCGAGGCATTGGCGATATCCAGCCCCGTCAGGTCGGCGACCATGGTCTGGAAATTGAGCAGCGCTTCGAGCCGGCCCTGCGATATCTCGGGCTGGTAGGGCGTGTAGGCCGTATACCAGGCGGGGTTTTCAAGGATGTTGCGCAGGATGACGTTCGGCACATGCGTGCCGTAGTAGCCCTGGCCGATATAGTTGCGGAACACGCGGTTGCGCTGCGCCATCTGCTTCAGTTCGGCCAGCACGTCGGCTTCGCTGCGCGGCCCAGGCAGATTCAGCGCCTCGGTCTTGAGAATGCTGGCCGGGACGACCTCGCGGATGAGGGCGTCCAGGCTTTCGGCGCCGATGGCCGCCAGCATTTTTTCCTGGTCGGCGGCATTGGGCCCGATGTGGCGGGGCACGAAATCGAAGCTGGGGTCTAGTTCACGCATAGTTGAAAAAGCTCATACAAAGAGTGGAAGCGCGCAGGGGCGCACTGTTTGCCGCGGGCCAGGCCGGACAGCCGACGCTCAGCCGGCGTCGACCAGCGACTGGTAGCCTTCGCCGTCCAGCAGGGCATCGGCATCGGCCGCATTGGCGGGCTTGATCTTGAAGATCCAGGTGTCGAAGGCTGCCTGGTTGATGAGGTCGGGCTGGCCGTCCAGGGCCTCGTTGAATTCCACGACTTCGCCGGCCACGGGCGCATAGATGTCGCTGGCGGCCTTTACCGACTCGACCACGCCGGCGACATCGCCGGCGGCAAGCTGGGCCCCCACCTTGAAATCGCCGACAAAGACCAGGTCGCCCAGCTGATCCTGGGCATTGTCGGTAATGCCGACCAGGAACGCATCGCCTTCCGGCTTGACCCATTCGTGAGAGGACGTGTACTTGCGATCGTTGGGAAGACTCATGATTAACCTCGTGAAATGGATTTGGTTTCGGTAACTGAAGAATTCGCGGCGCTTCAGGCAAGCACCTTGCCATGGCGCACAAATGGCATTGTCGCAATTTCGGCGGGCATCCACTTGTCGCGGATCTTCACCTGGACTTTATCGCCGGGCGCCGCGCCCTGCGGAACCCGCGCCATGGCGATCGACACGCCCATGGTCGGCGACATGGTGCCGCTGGTGGTTTCCCCTTCGCCCTGCCCGGTGCGGACAGCCATATGGGCCCGCATGACGCCGCGTTCGAGCAGCTTCAGGCCGACCATGACGCGCTCGCTGGGCGCCCCCTCCAGCGCATCGCGGCCGATGAACCGCCGTTCGGCGTCCTTGAGCGATACCGTCCAGCCCAGGCCGGATTCGGCGGGCAGCACGGACTCGTCCATGTCCTGGCCATACAGGTTCATGCCGGCTTCCAGGCGCAGGGTATCGCGCGCGCCCAGGCCGCAGGGGCGCACGCCCAGGCCGAGCAGATCGTCCCAAAGGCGCTGGACCTGCGCCGCCGGCAGCAGGATCTCGAAGCCGTCCTCGCCGGTATAGCCGGTGCGGGCCACCATGGTCGGCTCATCGATCAAGGCGCCCGAAAAAGGGCTCAAGGCTTCAGTGGCCGCCTGCCAGGACGGCCGCGCATCCCACACTTTCTGGCGCGCGTTGGGTCCCTGAACGGCCAGCATGGCCAGGTCGCGGCGAGGCTCGAGGTGCACGGCGAAGTTTTCGCTGTCGGCCACCCGCTGCATCCAGGCCAGGTCGGCCTGGGCCGTGGCCGCGTTGACGACCGCCCGCCAGGATTCGTTGCTGAAGAAATAAACGATGAGATCGTCGACGACGCCGCCTTCGGGATTGAGCATGCACGAGTACAGTGCCTTGCCCGGCGCCGCCAGGCGGGCCACGTCATTGGCCAGAAGACGCCGCAGATAATCCTTGGAGCCGGGCCCGGAGATATCGATGGCCAGCATGTGCGAGACATCGAACATGCCGGCGTCGCGCCGCACGGCGTGGTGCTCTTCGATTTGCGAGCCGTACGAAACCGGCATTTCCCAACCGCCGAAATCGACCATTCTGGCGCCGGCGCGGATGTGGGCATCGAACAAGGGGGTGCGTGCAAGCGCAGCGGACATGGAGGCTCCTGGGTGGCGGACGAAGACGGAATGCAACGATATAGCAGCTGAAACCGCCCTTCTGTCCTTTGTGCCTGAGAGTTGCCCCTTTGTAGGGGGATTCACCTTCGGCGCCCGCCGCCTTGCAATATGCATGTAGGCGCGGATCTCTCCAGAACGCTGTCTTGCCATGAAAATGGACAACGCAAGATGGTACGGTTTGCCTGAGCGATTCTGGGCGAATTGCGCCTTCGGCGGCCATGACTGGCTCTCTCCCACCTTGCGGGAACAGCAGCGTGAAAGCATACATCGAAAACCGGCAAATACAAAATGCGGTTTATCGCCAGTTACGCCGCTTTTTGCAGGCTCCGGCCGCAGGCCGCGCCCGAGGCCCAGGCCCACTGGAAGTTGTAGCCGCCCAGCCAGCCGGTGACGTCCAGCGCCTCGCCGATGAAATACAGGCCCGGCACGCTTTTGGCCTGCATGGTCTTTTGATCGATGCCCCGCGTGTCCACGCCGCCGCGCATGACCTCGGCCTTTTTATAGCCCACGGTGCCCGTGGGATGCAGGATCCAGGCATGGATCCGCTCGGCCAGCCGGCGTAGCGTCTTGTCGGGCATGTCGGCCATGCGCATGGCGCCAAGCCCCGCTTGCTGGCCGTCTTCGCCGGCCAGCCACTGTTCGGCCAGCCGCCGGGGCCACAAGGCGGCCAGCACCGAGGCCAGGGTCTGGCGGTTGCCGGATTTGCCGGCTATCCATTCTTCGGCAAGCCTGCGGCCCGGCGCCAGATCCAGAGCAATGGGCTCGCCCGGATTCCAGTAGCTCGATATCTGCAATATGCCGGGGCCCGACAGGCCCCGGTGCGTGAACAGCAGATCTTCCAGAAAGCTCGTCCGGCCCTTGCCCGTTCCGCAGCCGACGTCTGCCTCCAGCGCCACGCCGCTCAGCGCGCCAAACGGCTGCCACTGCTGCGCGTCGAAGGTCAACGGCACGAGCGCGGGGCGCGGCTCCACGACCTTCAGCCCGAACTGACGGGCCACGCCCAGGGCGAAATCGGTGGCGCCCAATTGCGGCACGGCCATGCCACCCGTGGCCAGCACCAGTTGCCGCGCCCGCACCGGCCCCCGCGACGTGCGCAACGCAAAGCCGCCGGCCGGGCTTTGCTCTATGCCCTGCACCGGACAGGACATGCGCCACGCCACATTGCCGGCATCGCATTCGCGCCTGAGCATGGCGATGATGGATTCGCTGGAGTCGTCGCAAAAGAGCTGGCCGCGATGCTTCTCGTGCCAGCTTATGCCGTGCCGCTCGACCATGCCGAGGAAATCGCGCGGCGTGTACGCCGCCAGCGCCGAACGGCAGAAATTGGGGTTCTGCGAGAGGAAATTGGCGGGCGACGTACCGATATTGGTGAAGTTGCAGCGCCCTCCGCCCGATATTCGGATCTTCTCGGCCAGCTTTTCGGCATGATCCAGCAGCAGCACGCGCAGGCCGCGCTGGCCCGCCACCGAAGCCGCCATCATGCCGGCGGCCCCGGCGCCTATGACTACCGCGTCGAAGCTATCGGCCACGCCATGGCCCGGTTTGCCCGGCCCCGACGCCGAGGAACCCGGGCTCGCTGCGGCAGGCATGAGCCGGTTCGCCGCGCCCCGCCTCAGTCCTCGTGGATGCAGTCGACATAGTAGCGCGGGCTGCCGTCGGGCCCGATGTCTTCGGCCAGGCCGTGCACGTCGGTTTCGAAGCCCGGGAAGCGCTCGTTGAAGCCGCGCGCGAAACGCAGGTAATTGATGATGCGCTGGTTGAAGCGCTCGCCCGGAATCAGCAGCGGAATGCCCGGCGGATACGGCGTGAGCAGCACGCCCGTAACCCGCCCTTCCAGGTCGTCGATCGCCACGCGTTCGACCTCGCGGTGCGCCATCTTGGCATAAGCGTCGGACGGTTTCATGGCCGGCACCATTTCGCTCAGGTACATCTCGGTGGTCAGGCGAGCTACGTCGTGCGCGCGATAGGCCTCGTGGATTTCCTGGCACAGATCGCGCAGGCCCATTTTTTCGTAGCGGCGATGCTCTTTGCAGAAGTCCGGCAGAATGCGCCACATGGGATGGTTGCGGTCGTAGTCGTCCTTGAACTGCTGCAGCGCGGTCAGCAGCGTGTTCCAGCGGCCCTTGGTAATGCCGATGGTGAACATGATGAAGAACGAATACAGCCCCGTTTTTTCAATGACCACGCCGTGCTCGGCCAGGTATTTGGACACCAGGGCCGCGGGGATGCCGGTTTCGGCGAACGTGCCGGAGATGTCCAGGCCCGGCGTGACGATAGTGGCCTTGATGGGATCCAGCATGTTGAAGCCAGGAGCCAGGTCGCCGAAGCCGTGCCATTCGTCGTTGGCCTCGAGCAGCCAGTCGTCACGGTTGCCGATGCCCTCGGAAGCCAGGCGGTTGGGGCCCCACACCTTGAACCACCAGTCGTTCTTGCCGTATTCGGATTCCACCTTGCGCATGGCGCGGCGAAAATCCATGGCCTCGCTGATGCTTTCCTCGACCAGGGCCGTGCCTCCCGGCGGCTCCATCATGGCCGCGGCCACGTCACAGGACGCAATAATGGCGTACTGCGGCGACGTGGATGTGTGCATGAGGTAGGCCTCGTTGAACACATTGCGGTCGAGCTTGCGGCTTTGCGAATCCTGCACCGTAATCTGCGAGGCTTGCGACAAACCGGCCAGCAGCTTGTGGATGGAGTGCGTGACGAACACCAGGGCGTCTTCGCTGCGCGGGCGGTTCTTGCCGATGGCGTGCATCTGCTCGTAGAACTGGTGGAACGGCGCGTGCGGAATCCAGGCTTCGTCGAAGTGCAGCGTGTCGATTTCCGAACCCAGCCTTTCCTTGATCATCTCGACGTTGTAGCTGACGCCGTCGTAGGTGCTTTGGGTAAGCGTGAGAATGCGCGGCTTCTTGTTCTTGAGCTTGCTGGCGAAGGGATTGGCTTCGATTTTCCGGCGGATGTTCTCGGGTTCGAATTCCTCGTAGGGAATGGGCCCGATGATGCCCAGGTGATTGCGCGTGGGGCGCAGGAACACCGGTATCGCGCCCGTCATGGTAATGGCGTGCAGGATGGACTTGTGGCAGTTGCGGTCGACCACCACCACGTCGTCCATGGCGACGTTGGCGTGCCAGACGATTTTATTGGAGGTGGACGTGCCGTTGGTCACGAAGAAGCAGTGGTCGGCATTGAAGATGCGCGCGGCGTTGAGCTCGGATTCGGCCACCGGGCCGGTGTGGTCCAGCAGTTGCCCAAGTTCGTCGACGGCGTTGCAGACGTCGGCGCGCAGCATGTTTTCGCCGAAGAACTGGTGGAACATCTGGCCCACCGGGCTCTTCAGGAACGCCACGCCGCCCGAGTGCCCCGGACAGTGCCAGGAATACGAGCCGTCCGAGGCGTACTTGACCAGCTCGCGGAAAAACGGCGGCGCCAGGCCGTCCAGGTAGGCTCGTGCCTCCCGGATGATGTGGCGCGCCACGAACTCGGGCGTGTCCTCGAACATGTGGATGAAGCCGTGCAGCTCGCGCAGGATGTCGTTGGGAATATGCTGCGATGTGCGGGTCTCGCCATGCAGGTAGATGGGGATGTCTTCGTTGCGGAACCGCAGCTCGCCGATGAAGGAGCGCAGGTTCTTGATGGCATTGGCCACGTCTTCGGGCGAGGCGACGTCGAATTCCTCATCGTCGATCGACAGGATAAAGGCGCTGGCGCGGCTTTGCTGCTGCGCAAACGAACTCAGGTCGCCATAGCTGGTGACGCCCAGCACCTCGACGCCCTCGGCCTCGATCGCCTCGGCCAGGGCGCGAATGCCAAGGCCCGACGCGTTTTCAGAGCGGTAGTCTTCGTCGATGATGACGATGGGAAAGCGGAATTTCATGCGGATGGCTCCTGCTGCCGAACTGGCTCGGCTAAGTGCGGGGCAGGGTCACGCCCTGCTGGCCTTGATACTTGCCGCCCCGATCGCGATACGACGTTTCGCAAACTTCGTCGCTTTCAAAAAACAGCATCTGGGCGCAGCCTTCGCCGGCGTAGATCTTGGCGGGCAGCGGCGTGGTATTGGAGAACTCCAGCGTGACGTGGCCTTCCCACTCGGGCTCCAGCGGCGTCACGTTGACGATGATTCCACAGCGCGCATACGTGCTCTTGCCCAGGCAAATGGTAAGCACGCTGCGAGGAATGCGAAAGTATTCGACCGTGCGCGCCAGCGCGAACGAGTTGGGCGGAATGATGCAAACATCGCCCTTGAAATCGACGAACGATTTTTCGTCGAAGTCCTTGGGATCCACAATGGTGGAGTTGATGTTGGTGAATATCTTGAACTCGTCGGCGCAGCGCACGTCGTAGCCGTAGCTGCTGGTGCCGTAGCTGACGATGCGTCCTTTTTCGGTGCTGCGCACCTGGCCGGACTCGAAGGGCTCGATCATGCCTTCGGTCGTCGCCACGCGGCGGATCCAGCGATCGCTTTTAATGCTCATAACTCAACCTTATTTCGTGGGCGCCTATTTTATCGCTTACACGGCATGAATGGGCGCGGAACCCAGGGCCTGGGCGGATTATATTCAGTCGCGGAAAAAAGTCCGGTAAATCAAGGCTATGCCATTGACCGTCCCGATGCTTAAATCGGCCGACAGCCCCCTGGCCAACTGGTAGCTGATCCGCCCGACCGTCCCGACTTCGGACAGCGCCTGTTCCAGGCTTATGGTAAAGCCTTTGGACAGATTCTTGCTGGCCACGACGAATTTGTTCTCGATGTCGCTGTCGCTGTCGTCCAGGCCCCGCACCACGGTTTCCACCGGCAAAATGCTGCCGGTGCTGCCCAGTGTGCCGGAACGCATGCTGACTTCATCCAGCCCGAACTTGCGATAAAAGGGCTCATCGCCGCTGATGAGCGACGTGCCCACCGAGAACAGCAGGGCCGCATCGCCGCCCGAGTCGTCGGGCCCCCGGCCCAATAAAAGCCACGAAAGCTTCTGCACGTCGCTGACGTCCGGATACGAGACCAGGTCGATGCGCGGCCGCCTCGCGGTGCCGGCCACACGAACCCCCGCCTCCACCGACAGCCCCGTGCGCAAGGCCTCGATGTTCAGCACGGGGTTCGCCACATCCCCCTGGAACGTGATGGTGCCTCGCCGCAACTGCAAATGCTGGCCGTAGACATTGATGGCGCCCCCGCGGGTGCGCAGCGCGCCAAGCGCCGTCAGCTTGCCGTCCTGCATGGTGATGCGCATGCTGCCGACCAAGCCCGAATCCACGCCGTAGCCCGTGATGTAGAAGCGCGGGCCCAGATCGACTTCCATGTCCATGCTGACGGCCATGGGCGCGCTGGCCTTCTGGGTTTCTCCTTTATGCAGCACGACCACGTCGCTGTCCAGGGTCGGCACGCTGCTGAGCATGTCCAGGTCCACCCAGCCGGCGTCGGCGGTGATCTTGCCCGACAGCGACAGGGCCGAGGGCGGCAGATCCACGTGCAGCTTGCCCGTTACCATGGCGTAGCGGTCCGAGCGCTGCAAAATGGGGTAGCGGTACAACTCGACGTCGGCCACGCCGGTCATGTCGGCAAGGCTCCAGGAGCCCTTCAGCGTCATGCTGCCGTCGCGGGCATCCGGATTGCTGGACACCCACTCGGCCGTGCGCCACTCCTTGGGTGTGACGCGCAGGCGCGCCGGAAAGCGCAGGCTGTCCAGAATGAAACGGTCGCCGTCGAAATGCGCCGCCAGCGTGCCGTCGAGCAGGCGCACCCCGTCGTCCACGCGCACGATCCGGATGTTCTGCCCTTTCACGGTACCGCCGGCCGCCCAACTGCCGTCGGGACGGCTTTGCGCCGTCAGCCTGGCCTGAACCGACCCGCCGATGTCCATTGCATCGCCGGTCAAAATGCTCAGCCAGCCCAGATCCTTGATTTCCGCATCCACGGCAACCTTCTTCACATCCTTGGGATCCATGAAGAAGCCGCCGCCCGGCGGACTGTGCAGCAAGGAGCTGGCCGTGGCCTTGCCCTGGCCCATCTTGGCCGTCGCCACATTCACGTCCGCGGTCAGCAGGCTCAGCCCTTCGCCGGCGGGCTTGGCATTCAAGGCAACGCTCAGGGTTTGCAGGCCCAGAGGGAAATCCGGGCTGCCCGGCACGATCAGGTCGCCCGACAGCCGCTTGATATGGGCCTGGCCCTCCAGGGCGCCGGCGAACTTCATATTCCAGTCGGCCGCATAAACGATCTGCTGGTCGTCGTTGGCCTTGTCCTTGTGCACGATGACGCCTCCACGTCCGTCCTGCTTGCCGGACAACGCCATGGTTTTCTGCAGCTCGGCCAGCAGGCGCCGCGACATCGCAAGATGGTCGATGGCGCCGCGCGTTTCCCACGCGCCTGCCCGCCCCTGGGAGCCCAGATGGCGGATTGTCGCCGTCTGGTTCAAAGGCAGCTTCACGCCCAGCGCGGCCGGGCCAACCTGCCATTGCCAGGCCGGGGCAACCGCCTGCGGCACATACGACACGGCTACCGGCGACTGCAGCCGCGCGCCCACCCCTGCGTGCTCGACGCTGAATGCCGACACACGTCCTCGCCAGCCCTCCAGCGGCTGGGGCGACGGCGCCGCCGGATCCGCCAGCGCCCGCCCCGATTGAGGCGCCGCCTTCGACCGTTGCCCCGATTGGGCCAGCGGCTGGCCGCTCCAGCCGCCATCGGCCTCGACGCCGAGCTTGACGGGCGCCTTTCCAATGCCTTGCGCCTTGCCGGACTGCGGTGAATACACCGCATCGAGCCCCACCCGATGCCTGGCCAGCGTGCCGGCCAGACGCGCCCGGGCCTGCAAGCCGCCGGGCAAACCCGGCCAGAAATCGGCCAGGCGGGCCGCGGCGACCGTCAGCGCCAACTGGCTGCCCGGCGCGCCAAACGCCCCCTTTCCTTCGATGCGGCCGGCGCCCAGCCGCACATTCATATCCAGGCTGGCCAATTGCAGCCCGCGCCATATATCGCCCAAAGCGGAATCGGCCGAAGCGGCGGCGCCATCGGAAACCGGAAGGCCTGTTGATGCGGCGCCGGGCTCGATCCGCGCGCCATTGACGGCAGGCGAGCCCGCCGGCCCGGAGTCCGCCCGGCCTTCCGCATTGACGATGTCGGCCTTGATGCGGCCCGAAGCCGGCAGTCCGTTCCAGCGCGATCCCTCGGCAATATTCAAGCCTACCGTCGCGGACAGCAGATCTTTGTAATCCCGCAGTTGCGCGTCCAGGTCGAGCGTGCTGGTCAGCAGGGCTCGGGGGATCGCCGGGCCCACCAGTTTGCCGAGGTTCAATTTATCGGCCGTGACCGAGCCGACGACGTGCTGGCGGCTGGCTTCGCCGCTGCCGGTGGAGTCCACGTTCAGCACGGTCTTGAGCGACGAACCGTCCCCCAGATGCAGATCCAGCTTCGCCTTGCTTACCGGCAAGGCCTTGCGCGGCTGCAGGTCGGCGTTCAGGTTGAAGCGCACATCCTGGCCGTCGCCATCGACGTTCAGGCTCATGGCGTCCAGCGAGCCCGCCAGGTCGGCGGCCACATCCATGGCGCAGAGATCCGGGCCCGCTTCGTCGGATAGCTCCTGACCGGACATCGGCAGCGCCTTGTCCGAAAGCGCTGAAGCCGCGTTTGCCCCCGACTTGCCGCCGTTTGCGGCAGGCGATTTCGGCGCTGCCGCGCCTTTCGCCGAAACCGGCTGGGCAGCCGCCCCCCGCTTGCCGCCCGCCGGCAACGCCGGCAGGAAGTTGCGCAGGCACAGCGGCGACTCGGCCCGGGAGGTTTGCGCGCGGGTTTTCAAGTGCACCGACAAAGGCCAGGGATCGGCCAGCTTGAAGACGTTCAACTCGCCTTCGATCTTGGCCTGGATGGCGTCCCGGCCCAGTTCCAGGCTCTTGAATACCAGCGCGGCGTTTTCATCGGACAGCTTGAGGCTGGCCTGCAGGTTCTGGACATTCAGCAAAACCGGCTCGCCGCCGACACTCAGGCTCAATGCGCCCAGCGCCACGCGATCCAGTTGCACCCGCACGGGCAGGGCCGGCATGGAAAACGGCTCTTCGGACGACGCCTTATTGGATTCCAGAAGGTTGATGTCCAGCTTGCCGGCCGAAATATCCTGGGCATGCAGGCGGCGATGCGCCAGCTCGCGCCAGTCGACCTCGAGGTGCAGGGACTCGAGGTGGATTTCCACCACCGGCACCTTGACCGACAGGCTTTGCACCGTCAGGCCATGCCATATGGTGCCTTGTATGCCCCGCGCCTCGCCCTGCACCTGCCGCATGGCCGTATCCAGAGCCCAGCGCGTCCCGGGCTCGGTGCCGACGCACCAGGCCACAAAACCGCAGACCACGGCAAGCAGCAGGATCAAGGCGGGCCCCAGCCACAGCAGCAGGCTGCGCAGGCAACGCAGGGCCCGGCTCAAAACGCGATCCCCATGGAAAAGTGGATGCGCAACTTGCGATCGCGCTGCGCATACGCCACGTCCACCTCGAACGGACCGGCCGGCGTGCGCATGATTGCGCCCACGCCATAGCCCACCGCGATTTTCATGGCGCCGAAGGACTCGGCGGCATCGCCGGCATCCACGAATACGCTCATGCCGAACTGCTTGGTGAAATAGTGCATGTATTCGATGCTGCCCACCGCCAGGGCCGGCGCCCCCACCACCGCGCTGCCGCGGCTGAGGCCCAGGCTGTCGTAGCGGTAGCCCCGTATGCTGCGCGCCCCGCCTGTGCGATAGCCGAAATCGTCCGGCAACCGGGAGGTCTTGGACCACACTTTGCCAACCTCGCCGCGCAGCGTCAGCACGTCCCACTTGCCGACGGGCCACCATTGCTGCGCGCGCAGGCCGGCCTTGTAAAAGCCTTCGCCGCGATCCAGAGTGACCCCCGAACCCAGGCCAAGAACCACCAGATTGCCTTCGCGCGGATCGTATTTGTCGTTGACGTCGCGCCGCAGCCCCTGCCAGGTTCCCACCAACGAAGGCACTTCGTAGGTTTCGGCGCCGTCGATGGCGGTCTTGTCGTAGGCGGCGACCAGGCCCCAGCGTGTTTCGTATTCCACCCGGCTGCGGCCCCCGGCCTTGCTCTCGCGCGTGCGCGTCCAGCCCAGCCCAGCCCGCCGGTTGTCCACGCCTTCGATATCGGAATGATCCAGAAGCACGCCCACGCTGTCTTTGTAGCCGCTGAGCGTGGGCGCAAGGTTCACGTCGTAGAAAGCGCGCTGGCGGTTCTTGTCGACGCCGACGCCGGTTTCTATCCAGATGGGCTGGCCGAACACCACGTTCTGCCGGTACAGCGCCTCGGCCCGGACGCCGTTGTCGCTGTCCACGCCCAGCGACGTGGAAAACCGCCGCGCGGGCGCTTCCGACACCCGTACCTGCAAGGGCATCTGGACTTCGCCGTCGGGCAGCGTCACGCGATGCTCGGGCGCGCTGTCCAGGGAAACGAAGGCGCCCCGGAAAAACGACGTGGACTGCAGGGCCTGCTGCCACTCGTCGAGCTTTTCCTGGTCGTAGGGCTCGCCGGGCTTGTATTGCACATAGCGGTCGATGAGCTCACGCGGCACGCGCTTCAGGCCGATGACCTCGACCTCGCCCATGCGCACCCTGGGACCGCTATCGACCGCCACATGCAGGTCGGCCTTGGCCTCGTCGGCCATGACGGTGGCCTGGGACTGCGTGACGCGGGCGAGGTAGAAATCCTTGCGGCTTACGCTGTCGATGAGGTCGGTCTTGGCATCGTGCCACTGTTCGTTGATGAAGGGCATGCCCTGGGTCAGCGGCCAGGACTTCTTGAGCATGTCGACGCGGGCGCGAAACCTCGGGTCCGCAATCTGCCCGGAAAAATCCAGGTCCACCGCATCGACTTTGGTGCGCTCGCCGGGCTTTATCGTAATGTCCCAGGTCTCGCCCATGGCGTCCTCGCCCACTTCGAGCACGACCGTGGGCGAAAAATAGCCCTGGGTTTCAAGAGCCGACAGCGTGGCCTCGCGGGCGCGGCGCCGCAGCCGCGAGAGCTCGCCGCCGTCCTGGTCTTCGGCAAGCCGGGTAATGACGTCCACGGCCCCCACGATGGCCTGCAAGGCCTGGGGCGAGACCCCGCCCGGATCGATGGTGACCTCGGGCGCGGCCGCCTGAGCCCCTTGCACCCACCCGAACGCAAGCAGAACAAGGCAAGGAACGGCGCCCCTCATGAAGAGCTTACTTGCGCGCGACGACTTTGGGCCCCTCGCCCGATGTATCGGGGGGCAGCATGGCGACCTGGACGGCAAGATTCCAGGCGATGTCGCGGTACAGGCCGGCAATTTGCCCGCCACGGTCGGCCACCACGGTGGGCGAGCCCGAATCGGTCTGGGTGCGGATGTCCATGGCCAGCGGCAGCGAACCCAGCCAGGGCGTATTGAACTGGGCGGCCATGTCGCGCCCGCCATTCTGGCCGAAGATGGGCTCGGCATGCCCGCAATTGGAACAAATGTGCATGGACATATTTTCGACAATTCCCAATACCGGAACTTCGACTTTTTGAAACATGCGTAACCCTTTGCGAGCGTCGGCCAGGGCCAGGTCTTGCGGCGTGGTGACGATGACGGCGCCGGTAAGCGGCACCTTCTGGGACAGGGTGAGGGCGATGTCGCCGGTGCCGGGGGGCATGTCGACAATCAGGTAATCGAGGCTTTTCCAGTTGGTCTGGCGCAGCAATTGCTCGAGCGCCTGGCTGACCATGGGGCCGCGCCAGATGGCCGGCGCGTCGTCGTCGAGCAAAAAGCCTATGGAATTGGACTGCAGGCCATGGCCCACCAAAGGCTCCATGGTCTTGCCGTCCAGGCTGGGCGGCTTGCCCGACACGCCCAGCATGATGGGCACGCTGGGTCCGTAGATGTCGGCATCCAGCAGGCCCACCGAAGCCCCCTGCTCCTGCAGCGCCAGGGCGATATTGACGGCGGTGGTGCTTTTGCCCACGCCGCCCTTTCCCGACGCCACGGCGATGATGTTGCGTATATTGGGCAGCGGCCTGAGCCCGCGCTGCACGGCATGGGTTGCCACCTTTAACGTAAAATCGAGCCGGGCAAGGGTGGCCCCCAGCCCGGCCACGGCCGTTTCAATCCGTTTCCGCAATTCGTCCTGCCCATTGTGCAAAGGGTAGCCCAGCGCTAAAGTAAGGGTAAGCGCATTGCCATCCAGGCGCAGCTCGCTGTCTTTCAGCACGGTCCCCAGTTTGCCGTTGGTGTTCGGATCGACAACTTCAGCAAGCGTCGCGCGCAATTGTTCCGGGGTGATGCTCATTTTCGTGCCTCGCGTAAAGAATTTCATGATGCAGCCTAAAGAATAGCGGATTCGCGGAACTATTTTCGGCCACAGACGGCCTTAACATCAAGATGAATACATTTAACCAGATACTTCGCGGCGTACTCTTTATCGTGCTGGCTGTCTTCGGCATGATCATGGCGCTTGTTTTCATGGCCTCGACGGCAATCGCCGTAGCTATTCTGTACGTGGTCGCCCGCATCAAGGGCCGGCCGTTCGGCGTGCGCGCCTACTGGGAAGAACGCCGCAAGCAGGCCTCGCCGGTCCGCAGCTTCAATAAAAAAGACGTCGTCGACGTCGAAATGCGCGAAATTCCCTAGCAAGCCGCGTCAGCGGCGCGGCGTGGGGGCTCCTTCTTCTTGCCGCGCCAAACCCGCGCGCTATTCATTACAATAGACCGTTTCCGTTTTCGCGCCCGGGCGGCAAGCCCGCCCGGCTCTGCGCAAGCCTTCCGTCTACCCCAAAATTTCTCGCATAGCCCATGTCGCGCACGATTTTCGTCACCACCGCCCTGCCCTACGCCAACGGCTCCTTCCACATCGGCCACATCATGGAATACATCCAGGCCGATATCTGGGTGCGCGCCATGCGCATGGCGGGCCATACCGTGCACTTCGTGGGCGCGGACGACGCCCATGGCGCGCCCATCATGCTCAAGGCGCAAAGCGAGGGCATCACGCCGCAAGAGCTCGTGGCACGCTACGCCAACGAGCGCCCGCGCTACCTCAATGGCTTCCAGATCCAGTTCGACCACTGGCACTCCACCGACACGCCCGAGAACACCGAGCTGTCGCAAGACATCTACAAGCGCCTGAAAGCCGCCGGCTTCATCGCCACCCGCAACATCGAGCAGTTCTACGACCCCGTCAAGGGCATGTTCCTGGCAGACCGCTACATCAAGGGCGAGTGCCCCACCTGTCACGCCAAGGACCAGTACGGCGACTCCTGCGAAGTCTGCGGCTCGGTCTATGCGCCCACCGACCTCATCAACCCGTATTCGGCGCTCACCAAGGCCACGCCGGTGCTCAAGTCGTCGGAACACTTCTTCTTCAAGCTGTCGGATCCGCGCTGCGTGGAATTCCTGCAGTCCTGGACCACGGGCAGCAACAAGCTGGGCCACAAGCGCCTGCAAAGCGAGGTGCTGGGCAAGACCCGCGAGTGGCTGGGCGCCGAAGAAGGCGGCGAGGCCAACCTGGCCGACTGGGACATCTCGCGCGATGCGCCCTATTTCGGCATCGAGATCCCCGACGCGCCGGGCAAGTACTTCTATGTGTGGCTGGACGCGCCGGTCGGCTACCTGGCCTCGCTCAAGGCCTATTGCGCCAAGATCGGCCTGGATTTCGACGCCCTCATGGCGCCCGGCAGCGACACCGAGCAATTCCACTTCATCGGCAAGGACATCGTGTATTTCCACGCCCTGTTCTGGCCGGCCATGCTGAAGTTCTCCGGCCGCAAAACGCCCGATGGCCTGCACGTGCATGGCTTCATCACGGTAAGCGGCGAAAAAATGTCCAAAAGCCGCGGCACCGGCATTTCGCCGCTGCGCTATCTGGAAATCGGCATGGATCCCGAATGGCTGCGCTACTACATCGCCGCCAAGCTCAATTCCCACGTCGAAGACCTGGACTTCAACCCCGACGACTTCGTGGCCCGCGTCAACAGCGACCTGGTGGGCAAATACATCAACATCGCCAGCCGGGCCGCCAATTTCATCGGCAAGCATTTCGAAGGCAAACTGGGCTACCTGGGCGACACCCAGGCGCTGCTGGACGAGACCCTGCGCGTCACCGAGGCCGTGCGCGCCGATTTCGAAGCGCGCGAATACGGCCGCGCCATACGGCAGATCATGGCCTGCGCCGACGGCATCAACCAGGCTTTCGACGCCGCTCAGCCCTGGGTCATGGCCAAGGGCATCGCCCAGGCCGATGCCGCCCAGAAGGCCGCGCTGCAAGACGTATGCTCCCGCGCCCTGGCGGGCTTCCGGGCCCTGACCGTCATGCTCAGCCCCGTGCTGCCGAAGCTGGCCGCCACTGTGGCGCAAAACCTGTTTGGCGAGGCCGCTCCCTACCGCTGGGCCGACGCGGGCACGCTGCCCACGCAAATCGCCGCTTTCAAGCACCTGATGCAGCGCGTCGACCCCAAGATGCTCGACGCCCTGTTCGAAGCCCCCGCCCAGCCTGCCCCCGAACCAGGCGGCGAAGCCATTGCCGAAACCATCGACATCAAGGATTTCGCCAAGATCGACCTGCGCATCGCGCGCATCGTCGACTGCGCCGAGGTCGACGGCTCCGACAAACTGCTGCGCCTTTCCCTGGATGTCGGCGAAGGCCGCCTGCGCCAGGTTTTCTCGGGTATCAAGTCGGCCTACAAGCCCGGCGACCTGGTCGGCAAACTCACCGTGGTGGTGGCCAACCTGGCGCCGCGCAAGATGCGTTTCGGCATTTCCGAAGGCATGGTCCTGGCCGCCAGCCACAACGATGCCGGCGTGGATTCGGGCATTTATATTCTCGAACCCGTGGCGGGCGCGCAGCCGGGCATGCGCATCAGCTGACTACACGCGGCGAGGCCGTATCGGCGAACAGCATCCGGGCGATCAAGTCGCTGTCCAGGGGTTCGCCGCTAAGCGTGCGAGCCAAAACCTCGCCGCCCAGCAATTGCAGGGACAACACCATATCGGGGCCAACCCGCTTGATCTTGTCCAGGTGGGTGCTGGTATTGGCCAGCGCCACCGTCCTGGTCTCGGCCCCTCCCACTTCCTTGGCCGCCAGCACTATGAATGCGTTTTCGGCGTCATCGTTGCGCAAGGCCAGAATGTACCGGGCCTTGCTCGCCCCGGCGTCGGCCAGCACCGACTCTTCGGAGGGATCGGCCATGATCAGATCCGCCCCTTCGGGGTACATGTGGGCGACGTCCTGCGGCACGATGACCGTGACGTCGAAGCCTCGCTCGCGCATGGCGTTATAGACACTCTGGGCCAGAGGCGTAGCCCCGGCAATGATGATGTGGTTCTTTCTCATGACGTGTGTCAGCCGCCCCTTGACGAGGCGCTTCAGGTTGCCGCCGATGATCGGCCCGATTATCGCGCTTACCGACGTGGCAAACACGGTGATGCCCATGATGATGATGGAAACCGTGAACAGCTTGCTGGACGCCGTCTGCGGTGTGATGTCGCCATATCCCACCGTGGACATCGACACCACCGCGAAGTACAGCGCCGAAACGATGTCGTGGATGGCGGGATGGAACTCGTCGCCCATGTACAAAGCGCCGAAGACCGAATAGACCAACAGCGACAGGATGCTCAGGACGGCAAACAAACTGCCGGCGGCCAGGCTGGAACGGTCGAACCGCCGCCAGTAGGCGACCAGCATCAGCGCCAGCACCAGCGTGTAGACAGCCAGACCGGCACGGCCATGCTCGCTCCAGAGCGCGATGGTGCCGGTGGCGATCAGAAGCAGCAGGGAAAATGCCCAGGCAATGCGCGCGCGCAGAAGCAGGCCAATAGCCATGACCTGCAAGCTGACGCCCAGAACCAGGCGCGGCAGGCTGACCAACCCCGCGGAGTCCAGCATGGTGCGCAGACTCTCGACCGAAAACCACGACAGCCAATCATGCGGCTGAGCCGCGCGCACTGCCGAAACCCCCGGCTGCAGAAAGAGGAAGCCGTCCACCGCCACCAGCACGGCCACGAACCAGTGCGGCTGAAAGACCGCACACAGCCGCCGAATCCGATTGCGCAGCGAAACTGCCGTCAAGAAAACCTCGCACAAAGAGGACCGCGCCTGCGAATCCGATAAAGAAAAACGGCATAAGCCAAGGGCTACAAGTTTAGCCCACGAAGCGCCGGCTACGTCAAATAAAGTAAAATCCCGGCATCATGCCTCCCCCCGCCGCCATGACGCCAGGCCCCCGGCCCAACCGTCCCGAAAACCAACCCTCCAACGATACGGCCCGGCGCGCCGCTGGCCGGCGCAGCACCCTTGCCAGCGTGGCCGTGAACGTCTGCCTTTGCATCCTGCAGGCCGCAATCGGCCTGATGGCGCACTCCCAGGCGCTGGTCGCCGACGCCATGCACTCGTTGTCCGACCTGCTGTCGGATTTCACCGTGCTCATCGCCAACAAGCACAGCCACAAAGCGCCCGATGCCGACCACCACTACGGCCACCTGCGCTTTGAAAACGCCGCCTCGCTGATTCTGGGAGTGCTGCTGGTATCGGTGGGCGTGGGCATGTTCTGGGCCGCGCTGAGCCGGCTGCAAAACCCGCAATCCATCCCCACCGTGCATTCGGCCGCCCTGGTCGTTGCCGCGGCGGCGCTGGTCATCAAGGAATCGCTGTTTCACTACCTGCGGCGCGTGGGCGAGCGCGTACGCTCCTCCATGCTCATCGCCAACGCCTGGCACGCACGCTCGGACGCCGCGTCCTCGCTGGTGGTGGCGATAGGCATTATTGCCAACATGGCCGGTTTCCCGATGGCCGACCCCCTGGCGGCCATCATCGTGGGCGCCATGGTGGCGCGCATGGGCGCGAAGTTCTTCCTGGCTTCGTTCAATATTCTCATGGACAGCGCCGTCGACAAGGCAACCGAGAACCGCATCCGCGGCCACCTGCTTTCCACACCGGGCGTGCAGGGCATCCACGACCTGAAAACCCGCAAAATGGGCGACATGATCTGGGTGGAGGTGGACCTGGAAATGGATGCCTCGCTGACCATCGCCCAGGGACACGCCATTGCCGTCGAAGCCCGCCGCCGCGTCATGGACAACGAGCCGGTGCTGGACGTGATGACCCACTTCGATCCGGTCGAAGTGGCCGCATAAAGCCCGTCCAGAGCGCGCAACCCGCTGCCAAAATGCCCCCACGCTGCGCCGCTAACACGGCTTGCTGCCTCCCAAGGAGGCGCTTTTTGCCTTGGGAGCGGCCCGGCGGCAAAAAAACAAGCCGCCCGAGAGCGGCTTGATTCTTGCACGGCCAGTCAACAATCAAGGCCTGTCAACCGTGATGCTCCACCGCCTTGTGCCCGGGCACGCGGTGGAACTGGCGGCTGAAATACACCAGGCCGTCGCCGCCGTTGGCCAGCAGGCTGATGGCGTCGAGCTCGACGATCATGACCGTGTGGCTGCCCAGTTCGTCGGCGCGCACGATGCGCCCTTGCAGGTTGGCCAGGGCCTCTTGCAGGACCGGCAGGCTGTATTCGGATTCGACCCAGCCCGGCCGCGCAAACCGTTCTTCCATGGAAATGCCCGTCATGCCGGCGAAATCGCGGGCCAGGTCTTCCTGTTCGGCCGACAGCACGTTGACGCACACCATGCCGTTGGCCTTGAAGACGGCGTTCATGGCGCTGGAGCGGTTGATGCAGACCAGCAGCGTGGGCGGGGAATCGGTGACCGAACACACGGCCGTGGCCGTGACGCCGCAACGGCCGCCCTTGCCGTTGCTGCTGATGATACTGACGGCGGCACCCAGACGCGCCATGGCATGGCGAAAGTCGGTGCGCTTGCTATCGGCGATATCGGTATTGGTCATGGGGGCCTCCGGACGAAACCAGGCACGAAACAGGCGCTATTTCTGGCGCAGCTGATCCAGGACGTTGATGTCGTCGTTATTATGCAGATGCGGGACAAGCCAGCCGTTCTGATCGTAATCCGACAGGCACTGATCCACCAGCTCGGTCATTTTATCCAGTGTACCGGAACCCTGGGCGTGCCGCAGGCACTGCATGCGCACCTCGTCCTGGTTGCCCGCGTAGTTGATTTCGTACAGCTCGTGGCGGCCGCCGAACTCGGTGCCGATGGCATCCCACAGCAGCTTCAGGATCTTGATGCGCTCCACGTGGTCGATGCCGTCCGAGCCGCGCACATAGCGCGACAGATACTCGTTGAGCGCGGGATTGTTGAGGTCGCGCACTCCGGAAGGCAGGTAAATGAGCCCGCTGGCGACGATTTCCTCGATGGTCTTCTTGATGGCCGGATACACCTGCGAGGCCAGCACCCGATAGGCCTGCTGGGCCTCCTGGCCGGGAGCCCAACTGTCGTGATGCCAGGAATAGCCGTTGCCGACCATGGCTTCGGTCAGCGACCAGAACATATTGCGCCAGGCCAGCACCTCGCCCACCGCCGCCTGCACGCCGCGGAAATCCAGGGTACCGGTACATTTCAGGGCCTTGACGAGCAGGCCGGAGATGAAATCCAGCTTGACGGCGAAGCGGGTGCAGGCCTGCAGGGGGAACAGCCGCCCGAAGCCGCCTTGCGGGAACCAACTGCGGCAGCGTTCGAGATCGCGATAGATCAGCACGTCTTCCCAGGGGATGAACGCATTGTCGAAGATCAGGATAGCGTCGTTTTCGTCGAAGCGGCTGGACAAGGGATAGTCGAAGGGCGCGCCCATGGCGCCGGCGGCCAGTTCGTACGAAGGCCGGCACACCAGCTTGACCCCCGGGGTATTCATGCCGGCGATGAACATCAGCGCCATGTCGGTGTTGTCGCCCAGCAGGCCGGCCGAGCCCTGGCCGATGAAGTTGTAATGGGTAAGCGCCGAGCCCGTGGCCACCACCTTGGCTCCGCTTACGTAGATGCCCGCTTCGGTTTCGCGGTCGACCGAAATGAACACGTCGCTGACCTCTTCGACGGGCCGGTTGCGATCGATGGGGGGATTCACGATGGCGTGGTTCAGGTACAGGCAGGCCTCCTGGATGCGGCGATACCAGGTGCGCGCATTGCCTTCGAACTTGCCGTAGTACTCGGGCACGATGCCCAGCGCGCTGCCGAACGCCGCCTTGTAGTCGGGCGTGCGCCCCATCCAGCCGTAGGTCAGCCTGGACCAGGCGGCAATGGCGTCGCGCTGCTCGCGCAGTTCCTGCGGGCTGCGCGCATAGCGGAAGAACTTGTGGGTGTAGCCGCCGTTGCCCGTATCGGTTTCCCAGCACAGTTCGTCTTTGTGCGCGGGATCGTGCAGGGCGTCGTACAGGCGCGCCATGGAAGCCGCCGCGTTCCGGAACGCCGGATGCGTGGTGATGTCGTGGACGCGGTCGCCATAGATATAGATTTCACGGCCGTCGCGCAGCGACTCGAGGTATTCGGCGCCGGTGAACGGACGGTTTTTTTCGGCGCGCAGGTCTTCCGGGTAAGTGCGAGGCAAATCGGCTGGGTTCATGCCTGTCTCCTGATCATGTCATGTTTTGAGGTTATGGCAGCATGATGCTCCGTTATCGCGGCCCGGCCAATGCACGTATGCAGGAATCACTGGTACTTTTCATGGGCTGTGGGCCTGCATCTGCTCGCGCCATTCGCTGGGAGCCGCGTGCGCATGCCGGCGAAAGAAGCGGCTGAAATACGAAACATCCACGAAGCCCAGGCTGTAGGCGATTTCGCTGACCGGCGCCGACGAAAAAAGCAGCAGGCGCCTGGCCTCCTGCAGGAGGCGGTCGTGCACCAGCCGCAAGGAGGGAATGTCGGCCACCCGCCGGCAGATGTCGTTGAGGCGGGTCTCGGTGACCCGCAGCCGTTCCGCGTATTGCGTCAACGTCCAGTGCTCGCGGTAATGGTCTTCGATAAGCTGGTTGAACTCCTGGAACACGCGCACGTCCACCTGCCGCAGCGTCCTGTTCGGCGATTGCGAAAACGAATCGGCAAGTCGGGCCATGGTGATGAAGGCCAGCCGCGTAAGGGCCATGAGGCCCAGGTCGCGCCCGACCCCCTCGCCGGCGCACTCCGCGCGCAAAAGCCGGCAATAGTCGAACAGCCGCTGCGCCTCGTTTTCGTCGCCGCTGCCGTTGCCGGCAGCCTTCATTTCTATACACGAAGGCTGGTTCAGGCGCCGGCTCAGCACACCGGCCGGCTCTTCGTTGAACAGGCTCCACAGCACGTTCTGCCGCACCGAAAGCACCAGCCCCTGCGCATCGTCGCTGAGCACGAAGGCGTGGGTGACCGAAGGCGGGGTCAGGAAGAACAGGGGCGCCTTGGCATGGTAATAGGACTCGTCCAGCTTCAGGCGCACCTCGCCCTGCCACAGCAAATGCACCTGATACACCCTGGCATGGCGGTGCGCCACCATATTGCGCCCGAAAAAATCCGCCAGACGGCCCAGGCCTTCGCAATGCACGTCGGCGTCTTCGTAGCGAAGGTCGTAGCTGCGGCCCAGGTCGAGATTCGGTATGGCGGCGGTCATCAGGTCTTGGTCGAAGCGTTTCCTCTGCCGCGTCGGGTGGCAACAAGAGCGGCGGAGCGTTTACGGGCGGTGGACTTGGCGGCCGCCCGCCTGCCGGATTCGGGCAAATCCACCAACTCGACCGGCTCTTGCCGATGAGCCAGGAACAAGTCGAGCGCCTCGTAAAGGTTGCGTACGACGTCGTTGCCCATGCCCTGTTCCAGATTAGCGTACTGCTGCTCGATAAGCGGCGCAATACTCCGGATCAGGCTGCGGCTGCGCGCGGTCAGCGCGACCAGGATACGGCGCTGGTCGGTATCGACCCGATTGCGGTCGACCAGCTCCATTTCCTCCATGCGGGCCATCACGCCCGCCAGGCTGGGACTGAGAATATGGCAGGTTGCGCAGATCTGCCACTGCTCCATGGGCGCGCCGTTGTCGCTGATCGCACGGATGACGCGCCACTGCTGCTCGGTAAGCCCATAATGGTTCAGGATGCGGCGAAAATTGCCCATGACGCATTCGCGCGCCTGCAGCAGCAACAAGGCCAGGTTACGGTGTTTGAGCGAATCGTCCATTGTTTTCATCCCGCGCCGGGTTCGGCGTCTTGCCCCGGGCCGGCAAGTATGCAATCTCATGCCCGCGCCCATTGACATCTAATATGTTAGCAATTAAATTATAGAATATATTAGTTAATTTTTCGAAGCTGTTTCAATTTTCCTCGCGACGGGCACTTGAAACGCTTCAGCCACAAGGACGGAGGCCACCGGCTGAACATGCGCGCACACAATTTTCCAACGTCTGTACGGGGCACCATATACGGCGTCGTCCTGAACGATCGCGGCTCCATCGAGGCCATGGGCTCCGCCCTGCAGGAAGCTCCCTACAAAGCTCCGCCCAAGGCCCCGGTCATGTACATCAAGCCCGGCAACACGCTCAGCGCCAGCGGTTCGGCGGTTGCCCTGCCCAAAGGCGCCGGCCAGGTCGAAATCGGCGCCGCGGTCGGGCTGGTCATCGGCGCCCCGGCCTCCCGCCTGAACACCCAAAATGCCCTGGCCGCCGTGCAGGGCTGCGTCGTCGTGGCCGATCTCAGCCTGCCGCACACCAGCTACTACCGCCCCGCCATCCGCGAAAAATGCTTCGACGGCTCCTGCGTTTTCGCCGACACCGTAGCGCCGCTGGCCAGCGTCCCGAACCTGGCCGGCCTGCAGGTGGAAACCTTCATCAACGGCAAGCAAGCCGGGCAATGGTCGCTGACCGAGCTGGTGCGCGGCGCGCCCGAACTGCTGCAAGACGTCACCGAGTTCATGACGCTCGCCCCCGGCGACGTGCTTCTGCTCGGCGTCAAGTGGCAGGCGCCCGCCGCCGCGCCTGGCGACCAGGTGGCCGTTGCCGTCCCCGGCGTGGGCAGGCTTGAATTTTCCATCGAATCCACCACAGGGAGCGCCGCATGAAACGAGGCCGCATATTCCTCAATGGCGCCGTGCACGAAGTCCGGCCGGCGCAAGACGGCCATATCCGCCTGGCCGACGGCCAGCTCCTGGCCGAAGACCAGGCGCATTGGCTGCCACCGATAGAGCCCGGCACGATCTTCGCGCTGGGCCTGAACTATGCCGATCACGCGCGCGAACTCGCCTTCAAGGCGCCCGAAACGCCGCTGGTCTTCCTGAAGGGCCCCAACGCGCTGGTCGGCCACAACGCCCGCACGCCCCGCCCCGCCGGCGCCGACTACATGCACTATGAATGCGAACTGGCCGTGGTCATCGGCAAGCACGCCAAGAACGTCAGGCAGGCCGACGCCTACGAGTACGTGGCGGGCTATACCGTGGCCAACGACTACGCCATCCGCGACTACCTGGAAAACTACTACCGCCCCAACCTGCGCGTGAAAAACCGCGATGCCTGCACGCCCATCGGCCCCTGGCTGGTCGACGCCGCCGACATTCCCGACCCCATGAACCTGCGCCTTTGCACGTCCGTGAACGGTAAAATAACGCAAGAGGGCACAACGCGCGACATGGTGTTCAGCATTCCCTGGCTTATCGAATACCTGTCCGCCATCATGACCCTGTCGCCTGGAGACCTCATTCTTACCGGCACGCCCGAAGGACTCACCAATGTCGTGGCAGGCGATGTAGTCGTTACCGAAATCGAAAACGTGGGCCGCCTGGTCAACCACCTGGCCGACGACCGGAATTATCTGAACCCCGCACTCTGACTGGCAGGCAAATCATGATCAAGCACCTCATCAACGGCAAACAGGTCGAAAGCAAGCAGGTTTTCGAAACCCTCAACCCCGCCACCAACGAAGTCCTGGCCGAAGTCGCCCGCGGCGGCGAGGCCGAAATCAACGCCGCCGTGCAAGCCGCCAAGGAAGCCTTTCCGGGCTGGGCCGGCAAGCCGGCCGCCGAACGCGCCAAGCTCATGCGCAAGCTGGGCGAGCTCATCACCCAGAACGTGCCCGAACTGGCCGAGATGGAAACGCGCGACACCGGCCAGGTCATCGGCCAGACCAAGAAGGCGCTCGTCCCGCGCGCCGCCGACAACTTCCATTTCTTCGCCGAAATCGCCGCCCACATGGACGGCGAAAGCTACCAGTCCGACACCGGCCACCTTAACTACACTCTGTGGCAGCCGGTCGGCGTGTGCGCGCTTATTTCGCCCTGGAACGTGCCGTTCATGACGGCCACCTGGAAAACCGCGCCCTGCCTGGCCCTGGGCAACACCGCCGTCATGAAGATGTCCGAGCTTTCGCCGCTTACCGTTACCCGCCTGGGTGAACTGGTGCTCGAAGCCGGCATTCCCGCGGGCGTCTTCAACATCGTGCACGGCTTCGGCCCCGAAACCGGCGAACCCCTCATCCGCCACCCCGACGTGCGCGCCGTGTCGTTCACCGGCAGCACCGCCACCGGCAACCGCATCGTCCAGCAGGCCGGACTCAAGAAATTCTCGATGGAGCTGGGCGGCAAGTCGCCGTTCGTCGTGTTCGACGACGCCGACTACGAGCGCGCCCTGGACGCCGCCCTGTTCATGATCTTCTCCAACAACGGCGAACGCTGCACGGCGGGCTCGCGCATCCTGGTGCAAAAAGGCATTTACGACAAGTTCGTGGCCGACTACGCCGCCCGGGCCGCCAAGCTTGCCGTGGGCGATCCGCTCGATCCCAACACCATCATCGGCCCCATGATCAGCCGCGCCCACCAGCAAAAGGTGGCGCACTACATCGAACTGGGCAAGAAGGAAGGCGCGCGCGTGGTGTTCGGCGGCGGCGCGGCGCAAGTGCCCGACCACCTCAAGAACGGCAACTGGATCCAGCCCACGGTGTTCGCCGACGTCGACAACCGCATGCAGATCGCCCAGGACGAGATCTTCGGGCCGGTGCCCTGCATCATCCCCTTCGACACCGAGGCGGACGCGCTGCGCATCGCCAACGACATCCAGTACGGACTGTCGTCGTACGTCTGGACCGAGAACACCGGGCGCGCCCTGCGCATGGCGCGCGGCATCGAAGCCGGCATGGTGTTCATCAACAGCCAGAACGTGCGTGACCTGCGCCAGCCCTTCGGCGGCGTCAAGGCTTCGGGCACGGGCCGCGAGGGCAATCACTACAGCTTCGAAGTCTTCGCCGAAGCCAAGAACGTGTGCCTTTCGTACGGCAGCCACCCCATTCCGCGCTGGGGCGTCTAGGCGCGCGGCAACCGGCACACACAACGATCACAGAGAGACATATCATGGGTACGCTTGCACTGGCAGCAAAAATCACACACGTTCCGTCAATGTATTTGTCCGAACTGGACGGCCCGCACAAAGGCTGCCGCAAGGCGGCCATCGACGGCCACTACGAAATCGGCCGGCGCTGCCGCGAGCTGGGGGTCGACACCATTGTCGTCTTCGACGTGCACTGGCTGGTCAATTCCGAATACCACATCAATTGCGCGCCCAATTTCAAGGGTGTCTACACCAGCAACGAACTGCCGCATTTCATCAAGAACCTGCCCTACGAGTACCCGGGAAACCCCGAGCTCGGCAAGATCATCGCCGACACCGCCAACAAAATGGGCGTGGTCAGCCGGGCCCACACCGACACCACGCTGGAGCTGGAATACGGCACCCTGGTTCCCATGCGCTACATGAACGCCGACCAGCATTTCAAGGTCATCGGCGTCTCGGGCTGGTGCATGTGGCACGACCTGCACGAAAGCGCCCGCTTCGGCCTGGCCGTGCGCAAGGCCATCGAAGAGCACTACGACGGCACCGTGGCCGTGTTCGCCAGCGGCTCGCTTTCGCACCACTTCGCCACCAACGGCACGGCTCCCGAGTACATGCACAAGGTCTTCAACCCCTTCCTCGAAAAAGTCGACCACGAAGTCGTCGAAATGTGGAAGCAGGGCGACTGGAACACCTTCCTGGACATGCTGCCCATGTACAACGAAAAGTGCTGGGGCGAAGGCGGCATGCACGACACCGCCATGCTGCTGGGCCTTTTGGGCGGCCGGGACTACGACCAAGGGGTGGAAATCATCACCCCCTACTTCGGCAGCTCGGGAACGGGGCAGATCAACGCCATCTTCCCGGTCACGCCGCTGAAGTCCGCCGTCAACGCCTAGGAGCACGCCATGCCCCACCTTACTCTTGAATACTCCGCCGACATCCGCCGGAAAAGCGACATGAAGGCGCTTTGCGGCAAGCTGGCGCGCTGCCTCGTCGCCCAGCGCACCGACGACGGCAAGATCGTCTACCCCATCGGCGGCATCCGCGTGCGCGCCCTGCCGGCCGAGGACTACTGCATCGGCGACGGCAGCCAGGAAGGCGCCTTCGTGCACGGCGCCCTGAAAATCGCCGCCGGGCGCAGCGAGCAAACCAAGAAATCCACCGGCGACGCTCTGTTCGAAATCATGAAAGAGCACTTCGCCCCGCTCTACGAACAGCAGGGCCTGGCGCTGTCGCTGGAAATCTCCGAGTTCAGCGAAACAGGCACCTGGAAGCACAACAATCTGCACGCCCGGTTCCGGGCCGCCGAGCAAAAATAACACCGGAAGAAAACATGCTCCCTGAAAGCACCGTCAAGGCCCTCGCCCAGCAACTGAACCAGGCCGAAAAAACCCGCACCCAGGTGCGCCATTTTTCCCAGGCCCACCCCGAGATGACCATCGAGGACGGCTACGCCATACAACGCGAATGGGTCAAGCTGCGGCTGGCCGAAGGCCGCGTGGTCAAGGGCCGCAAAATAGGCCTGACCTCCCGCGCCATGCAGCAGTCGTCGCAAATCGACGAACCCGACTACGCCCCGCTGCTGGACGACATGTTCTTCGAACAGGGCAGCGATATTCCGTTCTCGCGCTTCATCGCCCCGCGCGTCGAGGTGGAGCTGGCCTTCGTTCTCGGCAAGCCGCTCAAAGGGCCCGGCATTACGATATTCGACGTGCTGGCCGCCACCGAATACGTCACTCCCGCGCTGGAAATCATCGATGCCCGCATCGAGCAGTTCGACCGCGACACCAAGGCCCCGCGCAAGGTCTTCGACACCATTTCCGACTTCGCCGCCAACGCCGGCATCGTCACCGGCGGCCTGCCCGTGCGGCCCGACAGCGTCGACCTGCGCTGGGTGGGCGCCATGCTTTACCGCAACGGCGTCATCGAGGAAACCGGCCTGGCCGCCGGCGTGCTCAACCACCCGGCTAACGGCGTCGCCTGGCTGGCCAATAAAATCGCGCCCTACGGCGAACAGCTCAATGCGGGCGACGTCGTCCTGGGCGGCTCGTTCACGCGCCCCGTCGGCGCCAAGCAGGGCGACACCTTCCAGGCCGACTACGGTAAATTGGGCCAGATCGCCTTCCGATTCGTCTAAACGCAAAGCAGGAACCTCATTCATGGATATGCCCCGCAACACCTTCAAGCAGGCGCTGGCCGAGCGCCGGCCGCAACTCGGCCTCTTCCTGGGCCTGGCCAACCCCATCAGCGCCGAAATCATGGCTACCTGCGGCTACGACTTCCTGCTCATCGATGCCGAACACGGCCCCAACAACGTGCCACTGGTGCAAAGCCAGCTGCAGGCCATGGCCCCCCATCCCGTACAGTGCCTGGTGCGCCCGGCCAACCACGACGCCGCCCTCATCAAGCAGTTGCTGGGCGTGGGCGCGCAAACCCTGCTGGTGCCCATGGTGTACAACGCCGAACAGGCGCGCGCCATCGTCAGCGCCATGCACTACCCGCCCAAGGGCATACGCGGCGTCGGCACCGGCCTGGAGCGCGGTTCGCGCTGGAACGCCGTGCCCGACTACTTCGCCCAGGTCGAAGCCAACACCTGCCTCATCGTACAAATTGAATCGCGTACGGCTCTGCAAAACCTGGATGCCATCGCTGCCGTCGAGGGCGTGGATGCCGTGTTCATCGGCCCGTCCGACCTGGCCGCCTCCATGGGCCATCTGGGCCAGCCCGGCCACCCCGAGGTCAAAGCCGCCGTGGAACAGGCGCTGAAGCGCATCACGGCCGCCGGCAAGGCGGCCGGCGTGTTCTGCGCCGACCCCGCCATGGTCGAATCCTTCCAGGCCAGCGGCGCCAGCTTCCTGGCCCTGGGCGCCGATACCGGCCTGCTGCGCAGCGCGGCCACCAAATTGATCAACAGCGTGCGCCCCCAATCGGTGCGCGCCGCCGGCGCGGGCTACTGACCATGACCGAACTCCACGCTCCGCAGCTTGCCGACCCCGCCCTGCTCCGCCGGCACTGCTATATAAACGGCCAATGGCAGGAAGCCGACAATGGCGCCCGCCTCGATGTTCTCAACCCGGCCACCGGCCAGGCCATCGCCAGCGTGCCGCTTGCCGGCGCCGACGAAACCCGCCGCGCCATCCTGGCCGCCGAACAGGCGTTGCCGGCCTGGAAAGCCAAAACGGCCGCCGAGCGCGCCCGCATCCTGCAGCGCTGGTTCCAGTTGCTGATGCAGCACCAGGAAGACCTGGCGCGTCTCATGACGCTGGAGCAAGGCAAGCCCCTGGCTGAGTCCCGGGGCGAAATCGCCTACGCCGCGTCGTTCATCGAATGGTTCGCCGAGGAAGGCAAGCGCGCCTACGGCGAAGTCATCCCCTCGCCCTTCCCCGACAAGCGCCTGCTGGCCGTCAGGCAACCCGTCGGCGTATGCGCGGCCATCACGCCCTGGAACTTTCCCGCGGCCATGATCACCCGCAAGGCCGGGCCGGCGCTGGCCGCCGGCTGCACCATGGTGGTCAAGCCCGCCGAACTCACGCCTCTTTCGGCGCTGGCCCTGGCCGAACTGGCCGAACGCGCCGGGCTGCCGGCCGGCGTCCTCAATATCGTCACGGGCGATCCGCGCGCCATCGGCGGCGAGCTGACTTCCAGCCCCGTCGTGCGCAAGCTTTCGTTCACAGGCTCCACCGAAGTCGGACGCCTGCTCATGGCCCAATGCGCGCCCACGGTCAAGAAGCTCTCGCTGGAACTGGGCGGCAACGCGCCGTTCATCGTCTTCGACGACGCCGACCTGGACGCCGCCGTGCAGGGCGCCATCGCCTCCAAGTACCGCAACTCCGGCCAGACCTGCGTCTGCACCAACCGCTTCCTGGTTCAGGCCGGCGTCTACGACGCCTTCAGCCGCAAGCTGGCCGAGGCTGCCCGCCAATTGAAGGTTGGCGACGGCCTGGAAAACGGCGTCGTCCAAGGCCCGCTCATCAATGAAGCCGCCGTGCAGAAGGCCGAACGCCTGATCGCCGACGTCGTCGCCAAGGGCGGCAGCGTCGCCACCGGCGGAAAACGCCACGAGCTGGGTGGATTGTGGTTCGAACCTACGGTGCTTACCGGCGTCACGCCCGCCATGGACGTCGCCAGGCAGGAGATCTTCGGGCCCGTCGCCCCGCTGTTCCGCTTCGACGATGAGCAGCAGGCCGTGGCCATGGCCAACGACACCGAGTTCGGCCTGGCCGCCTATATGTACACCCGCGATTCGGCGCGCCAGTGGCGCGTTTCCGAAGCACTGGAATACGGCATGGTCGGCATCAACACGGGGCTGATCTCCACCGAGGTCGCTCCCTTCGGCGGCATCAAGAGCTCGGGCCTGGGCCGCGAAGGCTCGCGTCACGGCCTGGACGACTACCTGGAAATCAAATACCTGGCCATGGGCGGCATGTAGGCCGCCTGGCGGCCGAGGGCGGCCTGCCGGCGCAGGCAGGCCCGCCCCCGGCCATCGGCGCAACTACGGCCCAACGGTCGCCATCATTGCCCGCTGACCACCGCCGACATGGCGTTCATGTATTTGGCGTACAAATCGCTTAGCGAGTTGACCTGCAGTTTCTTGTAGACACGTTTTCTAAGCGTCCTGACCGTGTGCGTGCTGATCGACAGATCCAGGGCCACGCCTTCGTTGCTGGCGCCGGCCAGCAAGCGCTGGCACACCTGCATCTCGCGCCGTGACAATGTTCGCAGCGCATGCCGCTCGGCCGCGTAAGGCTCGGACAAGGTCTTCATGGTGGGCAGGCTGGCCTGGCCGATACGGTCCACGTGCTGCCAGATGGCGGCCATGAGAACCGGCGCCAGAGCCTGGGCGTCCAGCAGGTTCTTCTTGCTGAATTTGCCGCTGGCATCCAGCCTGTACAAGTTGCAGAAAGCCATGCCCTCGCTGCGGTTGCTGACCACCGAGAGCTTGTCGCACAAGCCGGTTCTTTCAAAAAAAAACGCGCTGTAGGTCGGCGAGGCATTGAGGCGCTGGTCGAAGCGGGTGACCACCGGCTCGTCGTCGCCCAGTTCGCGGAACGACGACACGCTTTTATCCAGCATGTGATAGCGCTCGAGATAGCGCTGGTTGATGGTGTTGGCGATGCGCGCGGAAAGCAGGCCGTGGGTGAAAAGCCCCAGGATGTGGTGGCGCCCCACCAGGTGCGCCACCACGTGGTCCGCCCCCACCGCCGCGTACATCAGTTCGAACACAGCCGCGGCAAAGCCGTCGTTGCCGATATTGTCGACAAGACGGCCCAGCTCGCGATAAGGCGGGCGTGCGCTCATGCGCTCAAACGGCGGCTTCCTTGCGAGCCGGCGCGCTGACCACCTTTGGCCCGGCGGCCTTCGCCAGGCCCTCCGCATCGGCGCGCTGCTTGATGTAGCGGCGCATGGCCACCGAAGGGCCGTCCGCCCCGACGGAGATCTCGTACATATCGTCGGGGCTCGTGGTTTGCCAGACCTGCTCCAGGGCCGCCATGCCCTCGACGTCCTCGTTGAACGCCTCGAACAGGTTTTCGTGCATGAACTGCGTGATGCTGTCGTCTTCCAGGCCGAAGTCGCGGCCGTGCACAATGAAATAATGGCAGCTCGAATGCGTTTGCGGCGTAAGGATATGCGCGGTCTTGATGCGCGAAACCTTGCGCTGCGCCTCGGGCAGCTTGTTATCGTAGAAGCTGACGTTGACCTGGTGGAAGGCCGGCGACTTGAACTCGGACTTCACGATGCGCGCCGCGGTGGTGCAGCCCTCCAGCCCGGTGGGCTTGGCCCACAGCGGAGGCAGCGTGGTGGGCACCACGTCGCGATACAGCGCGAAATAGCCGTCGCCGATCTCGGACTTGAACGCTGCCTTGGCGTAGTCGGGCGTGCCGAAGGTATTGGCATGCAGGAACGACAAATGCGTAAGATCGAGCAGGTTCTCGTGCATGCTGATGTAGTTGGACTGCAGCTCGAAATAGCCGCTGGACTTCGCCCAGTTGGCCTCGCTCAGCCATTCCTGCTCGACCAGGCGCGACTCGTCGGCTTCGTCGGGGTCGCCCATCCAGATCCACACCAGCGGGCCGCGCTCGACCACGCGGTAGCGGGCCACGCCCAGGTCGCGCGGGCATTTGGCGGACGACGGCACATCGATGCAATCACCCTCGGCATTGAAGCGAAAACCATGGTAGCCACAGACGATGGTGTCGCCTTCCAGCTTGCCCAGCGACAGCGGATACGCCCGGTGCGCGCAGCGGTCGGACAGGGCCACGACTTCGCCGGCCTCGGTGCGGAACAGGACGACGCGCTTTTCGAGCAGGATGCGCGGCAGGAATTCGCGGGTGACTTCGCTGGAGAACGCGGCGACATACCATTCGTTGTAGACGAAGGGCGTGCTGCGGTTGGCCATGCTGGCGGAACTTTTCTTGAGCGCCTGCAAAACGGGGGCGGGAGGTAAGGACATGGTAGTCTCCTAAGCGGCGCGAGCCACGGTCTGTTCTGTTGAAATAAGCCTGCCCATCAGCCAGCGGAAATGCCCCAGCGCGTTGTCGACGTTCAGCGGCATCATTTTGAAGCTGGGGTCGAGCGACAGCGTATGGGCCTGGGCATGGATCATGTCCCAGTCCTCCTTGAAGCCGGCCACCACCGTGGCGTGCAGCTTTTCGGTGACGGAGGGATCGTCCAGGGCGAAGTTGTGCGCCTGCGAAAAGAAATAGTGGGTGCTGGTTTCCGTCTCGGGGGTCAGCGCCTGCGCGCTGCGGAACTGCACGCCGCCCTCGCGGTTGCCTTCGCGGGCGCCGCCGCCGGCCGGCGCACTGCCCGAGTCCATGAGCAGCACGCCCGGCACGACGAAGTCGTAGATGTTCCAGCGGTCGACATTCTGCGTCCAGCCGGTGAGGTCTTTGACGAAGGGCGCGGGCGGCGCGTCCATGAACCAGCGTTCGACCCGCAGGCCGTTGTCCAGCCGCTTTACATCGGCCCGCGTATTGGCATAGTCCGCGCTGCCGCCCAGGGTTTTCTCGTGCACGAAAGGCAGGTGCGAGAAGTCCAGCAGGTTGTCGGCGATGAGCAGGTAGTTGACGTCGTAGTGCATGTTGCCGCCGGGCTTGTAGCGCCACTGCGGGCTGTCCAGCCAGTAGGTGTCGGGGATGAGGCTGGCGTCTGCCTTGTCGGCCTCGCCCATCCAGATCCACACCCATTTATTGCGCTCGACAACGGGAAAGCCGCTCAGGTTGGCGCCGGGCGGAATACGTTCTTGTCCCGGAATATGGGTACAGGCGCCCTGCGCGTCGAACTTCATGCCGTGGTACATGCAGCGCAGCTCGTCCCCTTCGATGCGCCCCTTGGACAAGGGCGCGCCCCGATGCGGACAGCGGTCGGGCAGCGCCGAAACCTTGCCTTGGGCATCGCGCCACAGTACGACGGGAATACCCAGAATCGTGCGGGGAAGCGGGGACTGAGCGGTGATTTCCTGCGACCAGCCGGCCACATACCAGGTATTTTTCAGGAACATGGTTGTCTCCTAGTTCTTTGGTTCGCCGCATTGCGGCTTTCTTGAAAGTATAGTTCCTGGCTCGAATAATTCCATACCTCGAATGAGGTACTTTTTTCCGTTTCATGGAATTTCCCGGAATTTTCATCCTGACGCAATATTTTGTTTTATATGAATATTTTTCAAATATGCCAAGCGCCGTCCGGGTTCGGCCACACGCCCAACAATTTAATACATTAACTATTCCGGAAATCCGCGGCGCATGCGCTAAAGTAGAGCCTTTACGATCTCCGGGCTCCCGCCGTCCTTCGCGCCACGCCATGAACAATAATAAATTCCAGCACCGCAACCTGCCCATGCTCTTGCTGCGGGCGCGCGAGTCGGTCATGCGCTATTTCCGCCAGGATCTGAAAAAGCATGGCCTGACGGAGCAGCAATGGCGCGTAATCCGGGTGCTCAATGAATTCGGGGAAATGGAGACCGGCCGTGTCGCGGAAGAATCCTGCATTCTCGCGCCCAGCCTGAGCGGAATTCTGGACCGCATGGAGCAGAACGGCCTGATCGTGCGGCACCGCCTTTCCAGCGACCAGCGCAAGGTGTTTGTCGACCTGACCACCCGCAGCAAGAACCTGGTGGGCGCCATCAGCCGGTCCATCGAAACCCAGTACGGCACCCTCAAGGAACTGCTGGGGCAGGAAAGCCTGCTTTCCGCCTACGCACTGCTGGACACCCTCATCGCCCTGCCCGACCCGGCCCAGGCCGCGGCGAAGGTGGTGCGGACGCCCCTGAGCGCCAGGGCCAAAACACCGGCCAGCGCCCAAAAAGCCAGGGCAAAGCCCGCTTCCGCCTCGAAAGACAAATAGGCCTCCGAAAAGGAGGCCTCGGAAACCAGCGCGCTGCTTGCCTGGTTCATGCATTCAAACTGATGCGAGTCCGCCAGACAGCCCCTGTGGACTGCCGGCGGCTGCAAACCCGCCAATCTTTATTGGTCGGCCTTGTCCAGCACCCACTTGCCGTCCTGGATCCTGACGATGACGCGGCCACGCTTGTCCAAACCCGAGTGGTCGGTGGGGGTCATGTTGAAAACGCCCGCGTTGGCCGGCAGCTCTTTCACGTTTTCCAGCGCATCACGCAAGGCAACACGAAACTCGGGCGTGCCCGGCTTGGCCTTTTTGCCGGCTTCGGGCAAGGCACGTTCCAGCAACAGCAGCACGTCGTAGGCCTGAGCCGCAAAATTCGAACGCGAATTCTTGCCGAACTTGCTTTCATACAGCGGCACGAACTTGGCGCTGGCCGCCTTGGTGGGGAAGCTGTCGGGCAGTTGCTCCCAGACCAGGTTCGGGCCAACCGGCAGGAAGCCGCCGTTCAGCGCCTTGCCGCCCACGCGCAGGAAGTCCTCGGTCGCCGCGCCATGTGTCTGGTAAATAAGGCCCTTGTAGCCGCGATCGACCAGCGTGGCATGCGGCAATGCCGCCGGCGTGCCTGAGCCCGCAACCAGCACCGCGTCGGGGTGGCCGCCCATGACGCGCAGCACCTGGCCCGTTACGCTCTGGTCCTTGGGGTGAAAGCGCTCCACGGCAACCAGCTTGATGCCGTGCTTTTCCGCCAAGGGCTTGATCTCGTTCAGCCAGCTGTCGCCATAGGCATCGCCGAAGCCGATGAAGCCCAGGGTCTTGACCTTCTTGCCAACCATGTGCTCGATGATGGCCTGGGCCATGAGCGAATCGTTGGCCGCCGTCTTGAACACCCATTTACGCTTGTCGTCCATGGGGGTGACGATGCGCGCCGAAGCGCCCAGGGCGATCAGCGGCGTTTGCGAGCCGGCAATGGCCTCGATGATGGCCAGCGACTGCGGCGATGTGGACGAACCCACGATCAGGTCGACTTTGTCGCCCAGGAACTGCTTGGCGTTCTTCACCGAATTGGTGATGTCGCTGGCATCGTCCAGCACCCTGAAGTTGACGTCGTAGCCCGCGATCTTGCTGGGAAACAGGCTGATCGCATTGCGCGCGCCCACCCCCAGAATGGCCGCTGGCCCGGTGGTCGGCACCGTAACCCCCACATTGACCGTCTCCGCCTGCGCGCCCACGGTAAAGGCGGCGGCAAGCGCAACGGTTGAAATACAAATGGCACGCCAGGTTCGTCTCATGGTTCCCTCTTCGGTTATGGTGAAAATAATTAATATGTTAAGAAAATTGGATAATATATTAATTATTATGCCGATAGGGGTAAATACAGAACAAACCCTTAAAAAAGAAAAGCCGGCTCCGGCGTCAGGAAAGCGCCGCGCGCACGTCCGCCCGCAATACCGGCAGCATCTCGGCTTCGAACCAGGGGTTGCGCTTGAGCCAGTTGTTGTTGTGCCAGGACGGATGCGGCAGCGGATAGATATGGCGTGCGGGATCCGCCCGGTAGACCTCGCGCCAGGACTGCACGGTTTCGTTGACGCCCTGGCGGGTGGCTTCCTTCCCCAAATGCCAGCGCTGCGCATAGCCGCCTATCGCCAGCAGCAGCCTCAGGTTCGGCAGGCGCCTGAACAACTCTTCGTGCCAGAGTTCGCTGCACTCGCGGCGCGGGGGCAGATCGCCGCTGCCGGGCTTGGTGCCCGGAAAGCAGAATCCCATGGGAATGATCGCGACCCTGGACGGATCGTAGAATTCGTCCTCCGCGATTTCCATCCATTCCCGCAAGCGAACCCCCGAAGCATCGCTGAATGGACGCCCGCTGGCATGGACCCGCGCTCCGGGCGCCTGGCTGGCAATGCAGATGCGGGCCGTTTCCGAAACCTGGATGACCGGCCTGGGCTCGTGATCCAGCGGTTTGCCGTAGCGGGGCTGGTCACGGCAAACCCTGCAGGCGCGGATGGCGCTTACATAGGCTTCAAACGACTTGTTTTCGAGGGTCACGGCAGTATCCTGAGGGAATAAGGGGAAAAACCTGCTCCCTATGATCGCGCAGCGCCCCCCACCTGGCAAATCGCCTTCCGGCCATCCGGGTCCATGGCTCCCAGCATGCTGCACATGCCATACATGCCGGATACAGAATTGCTACACCCCGTCCGGACGGTGCAGAAGATCGGACTCGGGCTCGCCCGAGCCCATCCGCACCAGCATGGCCTCAGGATCGAACTCGATGCCGATGGGATTGCGACTGAACGCTGCGCTGCGCATCCAGGCGTTGGCGGATTCCGCGTCGGGAAAGCTGTCCACCTGGAGCTCGATCTGGTTGCCGTCGGGATCGGCGTAGTACAGCGACACCGTGGGGCCGTGATGGATGGAGCGGCGCGGCAGAATGTTCTCGGCCTTGAGCCGCACATAGGTGCCCATGAGCTCGTCGAGCGAGTCGTAGGCAAATGCGGTATGAACATGACCGACCGCGCCCTGCTCGGGCCGGGCCGGGTAGTCGTCCATGGCCAGCAGGGCGATGCGGTGATGCTCTTCGTCGTAGGTCAGGAACGCCACCTTATCGGAAGCATAGGCGATGCGCGTGCCGAGCACGCAGCCATACCAGGCCACCATCCGCTCGAGCTGATTGGTTCTAAGGGCGATGTGCGCCAGGCGCCGCGGCGGCCGGGTGTACGGGGGAATCGTGGTCATGGGTGCTGCTCCTTGCGGAAAACGGTTTTATGCGGTTTCGAGAACGGCCTCTTTCGAGCCGGTGACAATGGCCTGGACAACCTGCCTCAGCACCTCGTCGGGGTCGTCGGCCCCGCCCCGGGAACGCCACGCCACATGGCCGTCCGGCCGGACCAGAACGGCCCCTTCGGGACTGATTTCGTACAGCTCGTGAAACGAACCCTGGTTATCGACCAGATCGCCGTCCGGGCCGACCCGGAAAGCGCCGCCCTCCAGCCCGGCGCCAACAGCCGCCTTGCGGAAGGCCGCCAGCCAGGCATGCCCAAGACGCCCCGCCAACAGCGTGAACGTCAAGTCCTTGAAGAGATCGATGGTGGACAGCGGAGCACCCTCACGCCACCGCAGCCAGCAGTGCGGCGCCCGGGCGCCGGGAGCGGCAGTGGGGGTATAGGTATTCACTTCGCCGGGCGGAATATCCGCCCCTTCGTCGAAAATCAGCGCGGAGCGGTACACATAGCCGAAGGTCTGGCCGTGATATTCGAAGTGCTCGCGCTGCAGCGGAATGGCCTGGCGCATGCGGGAGATGTCTTCTTCGCGGAAGTCCTCGGGCGTGCGCATGATGCCTCCCAAGCCCGCCGCCTCCATCTTGCGGGCGTTGCGCACGCTTTGCTCGACATTGAAGCGGATGACCGGCAGGCGTTCCGTTTCGTAGCTGTCGAGCAAGCCGTCGCCGGCTTTCCCCTGGACCACGAGGGCCAGCTTCCAGCATAGATTGTGAACATCGCCCACGGCGGTGTTCATGCCCTGGCCGCCGGTGGGCGGCAAGGGGTGCGCCGCATCGCCGGCCAGGAACACCCGGCCGGCGCGCAGGCTTTCGGAAACCCGCGCCTGCATGCGCCAGACGCGCACATCTCGCACGCGCGGCTCGAGCTGTTCGACGCCCACGACCGCCTTGACGATTTGCGTGCAGCGTTCGTGGGTGAAGTCCTCGGGGCTGTGCTTTGCCGGATCGTAGCAAAAGTTGTAGGTCCAGCGATATCGCCCGTCCAGGGCAATGAGCACGCCAACCGTTGTGTTGTTATAGATCCACCACAGCAGGTTGGGTTTGTCCTTCACCCAGGGCCAAAGATCGGCCTCGAAGTACACGCCGATTTGACTGCCCATCGGCCCGTCGCCGGCAAGCTCGATGCCCAGCGCTTGCCGCAGCGCCCCCCTTGCGCCGTCGGCGGCAATCGCATACTGCGCGCGCACTTCGCGGCTCCGGCCATCGCATCCGGTGATGCAGGCCCGGACCTCGTCATCGTCCTGGTCGAGCGCATCGAGCCGGGTGCCGAATTGCACGCTGACGGACGGCAGGGATTCCGCCGCGCGGCGCAATATGGGTTCCAGCACGTCCTGGGGACACGAAGTCTTGGCGCTGGGGCCGTAGCTTTCGAACAGGCGGTTGCGCAGTTTGTCCGAACCGGTGCGGATGTCGCCGATCATCTCGCCGGCCACGGACCGCACGAACGCGACTCCCTGATTGCGGTCATGTGGAACGGCCCGGGCGCGCACGGCCTCTTCCTGCCCCCAGTTCCTAAGGATTTCCATTGTGCGTGCGCTGACGACGTGGCCGCGCGGATGGAAGGAAGTCGAGGGATGCTTCTCGACGAGAAGCGTCTTGACGCCGCAGCGTCCAAGGGCGATGGCGGCAGCCAGGCCGCAAGGCCCGCCGCCGACGATGATTACCTCAAACGAGTCGTCCTGTGCGAAACACGAAGATGGAGCCATGGCGCCCTCTGAAAAATATTGACTAATAGTCAGTTAATTTCAAAAAATACAGCCAGGGGTGAATTTTTTACGTCTTTATGCGCCAAAAACGCAGCGTCCCTACTTGGACCGGCATTTTTACCGCAGGCTGGAGCCGTAAAAAATACTGACTTTCAGTCAATATTAAATCAAAAAATAAGGCTCGGTGATAGTGGTTTTCCCTTGCCCGCGGTTGCAGGCGGCGCCTGTTTTTCGGCTATTATTTGCGCATGAACCAGACCGCAGCCCCCTCCTCCCGCAAAGCCACGGCAAAGGCGCCGAAAGCGCCGTCGGGCAAGCAGCGCATTCTCGATGCCGCCGAGAGCCTGTTCGCCAGACACGGGTTTCCTGAGGTGTCCGCCGCCGAAATCGCCAAGCAGGCCGGCGTCGCGCACGGCCTGCTGTTCCATCATTTCGGCTCCATGGACGAGCTCTACGCCGAGGTCTCGCGCACGGCCGCCCAAAGCATGGATGCCGCGCAACTGCATGCCTTTCGCGGCAAGACCGCGAGGCTTCAAATCGCCTCTTTCCTGCGCGCCCACATGCGGGCCATCAAGCAGCGCGAGGGCGATGCGCTGTTCCGCTCCCGCTCGCTCAATACCAGCGTCAGCGGCACGATCACGCAAATCTGGGAAGCCTCCCGGCAGCGGGCCATAGACAAGCTGTTCGAAGTACTGGGCATTGCCAGCCCGACCGAGAAAATGCGGGTGTGCCTGCGCGCCTGGATCGCCTTTCACGACCAGTTGGTCGCGGGCTGGCTCACGGAAAAAACCCTCACCCAGGCGGAAGTGCTCGACTGGACGCTGCGCCAGCTCGACCAACTGGCCCAGAACATACTGGGCGCCGACCTGGACAAGGCCATCCCCCAGGAGCGTGGGCGGTAGAAACGTTCGAGGCGAAAAGCCGGCTGCGACAGGGCAGATTTTTGACGATTCGCCGGCCCATAGTGGTTCTATGGGCCAAGAAGCGGCGGAAATATGAACCGAGCAGACGGCTTTGCAGCCCGGACTGTTTCTACCGCCCACGCTCCCAGGGCGGACAAGCATAACGTGCGGACGGAAACGACTGCGGGGCGGTTGCCCGCCCCGCATGACAAACTACCGGCAAACCGTTTTCAGTCTACTGGAACAGCCTCATGGCATTGGCCAGTGTTTTCAATACGCCAAACACCAGGGGTATGCCCACGAACCCCCATGCCAGCACAAGCTGCAAGGTCGTCGTGCGTTTGTAATTGGTATTTTCCATGGTTCGCCTCCGTTAAGCGCCAGCCGCATTGCCGACGGTCTTCCCCGCCATGGCCGACATCTCGTTTTCGCTCTTCATGTGGTAGCGGCTGTGAACCGCCTTCACGAGAAGGTTGCAGATGAATCCGAGCACGAACAGCCCGGCCATGATGTACATGGTGGTGTTGTAGGCTTGCGCCTTGGGTACGTCGTGCGCAATGTTATAGGCCCGGATGTAGTTGACCATGACCGGGCCGAAAATGCCCGCGGCCGACCAGGCGGTCAACAGCATGCCATGGATCGCGCCCACGTACTGCGTGCCGAACATGTCCCGCAGATAGGCCGGCACGGTCGAGAAGCCGCCGCCGTACATGCTGATGATGATGCAGAAGCACGCGACGAAAAGCGTGATGCTGCCGACCGAGCCGGTGTGCGGAATGGCGCAGTACAGAAGCAGGCCAAGAACCATGAACACGAAATAGGTGTTCTTGCGGCCGATGAAGTCCGACACCGAGGCCCAGGCGAACCGGCCGCCCATGTTGAACAGGCTCATGAGCCCCACGAGGCCCGCCGCCGCGATGGGCGTGATGCGCCCCGGGAACATCTCCTGGCTCATGGCCGAGGCCTGCCCCAGGACGCCGATGCCGGCCGTGGTGTTGACGCACAACACGACCCAGATCAGCCAGAACTGGGGCGTTTTCAGGGCGTCGTACACATAGACATTGTTGCGGGTGATCATCTTGGTGGCCTGCACCGGCGCCACATAGCCCTCGGGCTTCCAGTCGGGCGGCGGCACCCGCACGATGATGGATCCGACAATCATGAAAATGAAATAGACCACGCCCAGAACGACGAAGGTTTCCATCACGCCGATATGCGTGCTGGTGGTGAACTTGCCCATCAGCCACACCGAAAGCGGCGAGGCAATGAAAGCGCCGCCGCCGAAACCCATGATGGCCATGCCCGTGGCCATGCCAGGCCTGTCAGGAAACCACTTGATAAGCGTGGAGACCGGCGAGATATACCCTATGCCCAGCGCTATTCCCCCCAATACCCCGTACCCTAGATACAGCAGCCATAGCTGGTGTATGGAAACGCCGATGGCCGAAATGAAGAACCCGCCAGCCCAGCAGCACGCGGCCGTGAACATGGCCTTGCGCGGGCCGCCCTCTTCGACCCAGCGCCCGAATACCGCCGAGGAAACACCCAGGAAAAAGATGGCCAGCGAGAAAATCCAGCCCAGTTGAGTCAGCTTCCAGTCGTCAGGAGCCGACTCGTTGATACCGATCAATCGGGTCATCGGCAGGTTGAAAACACTGTATGCGTAGGCCTGGCCGATGCAAAGATGCACGCAAAGCGCCGCGGGGGGCACCATCCATCGGCTAAAACCCGGTCCAGCTACCGTACGGCTTCGTTCCAGAAAGGACGTTAATTTCATTTTTTCTCCTCCAAAAACTGCAGCCCCAGGGGGCGTAGGTAACGCTTTATTGACGTTATCGGCGGGCCGTAAATTATGAGTTTTAAGGAAAATAGCCCGAACATATCCCCGCGTAACCGAGAAAAGCGTAACGTATTTCATAAGCCCGATCTATAAATTTCGACCCCTTTTTTGGCGTTTTCGACATATTGTTCAGCTCACTCAACAAACTGGGGAAGAACTCTATTGACAGTATTCTTTGGACTTCTTATTGTTTTTGACTGCGCTCAAAATCAGTCTTTGATCGGGCTCAGCACCGGCCGCGGCCCCCGGGGTAAACTACCAGCATTCCGTCATGCCTCGACTCGGCCTGAATAAGCGCAAAGAAAATGATCGTTCGCTCGCAGCCCAGCATCAAGGACATTCTCTTGACGATCAATGGCTCGATTCTGCCAAGGATCACGGGCCGCCTCATCCTGATTGCCATCGTCAGCGTCATCGCGATCTTCGCCGCACAGGAGCACCCGGGTATTTTTGCGCGGATCAGCGCCATTCCCTTCACGCTCATCGGCATCGCGCTGTCGGTCTTCATGAGCTTTCGCAACAACGCCTGCTACGCGCGCTGGTGGGAAGGCAGGAAGCTCTGGGGAGACATCATCATTGCCAGCCGGTCGTTCGCGCGCCAGGCCGCCACGCTGCCCCATGAAGACAAGGACTATCTTCTGCGCGGCCTATGCGCCTTCTCGGCGGGGCTGGCGGCCCGGTTGCGCGGCGCAAGCGAGCCCGAAGCCATCAAGCCGTGGTGCGACATCGGCCTGGCCCCGAACGAGCCCAATCCCACCAACACGGTACTCGACCAGATCGGAAGATACTGCCTGAAGCTGATGCACGACAAGAAGATCGAGGCCATCCACTATTCGGTGCTCGATCACCAGCTTGCCATTCTTGCCAACTCCCAGGGCGGCTGCGAGCGCATCGCGTCCACGCCCGTGCCGTTCTCGTACTCACTCCTGCTGCACCGGACCGCCCTTATCTTCTGCCTGACCCTGCCGTTCGCGCTGGCGGGATCGCTGGACTGGTGGACGCTGCTGCCCGTGCTGCTCGTGGCCTATACCTTCTTCGGCCTCGACGCGCTGGGCCATCAGCTTGAAGACCCCTTCGGCCTCGAGCCCAACGCCCTGCCCTTGTACGCCATGACCCGCACGATCGAGCGGGAAATGCTTGCCCTGCTGGGCCACCAGCAGCTACCCGCGCCGCTCGATCCGCACAACCACATATTGCATTAGCCCGCTGCCTGGCTGGCCTGCGCATTTGCCCTGCATGAACATGATGAACGCTTACTCGGGCCGGGGCTTGACCGCGTAAACGCGACCCCGACCCCGCCGATGCCGGGCTTGGCTAGCGCTTGCGCTCGGGGCTCAGCGCCGGCCGCGGGCGCATGGACAGCTCGCGCGCGGCTTCGGCGCCGATGCCGGTCATACACAGCAGCCGTTCGATGATCTGGTCCATGGAGTCGGACGGCGCCTCGCCAGATGTGATGGCCAGGCTGATGCCGAAGATCGCATGCGACGTCAGCTTCCAGACCAGCTCGGCATCCGGAATCTGGAAGCGGCCGGCGTCCGCCGCGCGCCGCATGTCGCGTATGGCAAACGGCCCCATGCAGCGGAACAGCGCATCGGAAATGACTTCGGAGCGATACAGCATCTGCTTCCAGCGCATGTCGGAAGTGGCTGTTTCCAGCACCGTGCGTATACCAAAAGCATAGACTTCGGCCGGATCCTCGAAGGCGTCGGTAGTGGCTTCGATGCGCAGCGCAAGGTCGTGCATCATTTTCTCGAGCACAGCCACAGCCAGGGCGTCCTTGGATTTGAAGTAGTTGTAGACCGTCCCGGCCCCCACGTCGGCGCGTTCCGCGATTTCAAGCATGGTCGCGGCGTCGATGCCCTTTTCGCTCATCACGCCACTGGCGGCGCGGATCAACGCTTCGCGATTGCGGCGCTGCCTGCGTGCCACACGACCTTCCGGCTCCATTTTTTCTTTCGTCATTTGATCTGATCCGGGTCACTACATTCATCAATTCGCAGTCTACTACGAAACTTTCGCCGTCCCGAGCATCGCCGGCGGCGCGGTCCATGCGAAATACACCACATATGCCACGGCATTGAATATGAGGGTAATCCATATGTGACGAACATTCATTTTAGAATTATATTCTGTTCGTGCCGCAGCAGCCCGTCAAAAATGCCCGAACCGCAAAGCCGGAGACAGGCGCAGGCCTTCGGCAGGCCCCGGACCGCCGGAGTACACAGAATGATTTTCGAGAAGGAGACCGACATGGCTCTATCCAATTCAACCTCCCCCCGGAACGCCGAAACCGACGTCGCAATCGTCGGCGCGGGCCCCGTGGGCACGCTGCTTGCCATCCTGCTGGGCAGGCAAGGCAAGCGGGTCACCCTGGTCGAGCGCTGGACGCAGGCCTACGACCGTCCCCGCGCGGTGACCTACGATCACGAGATCGCCCGCATCCTGGCGACACTGGGCATCGACTCCGAAAACGACCCCGCCATCAGCTATCACGACGAGCTGTACTACTGGAAGGACGCCAAGTTCGAGAACCTGCAGATCGTCGACTGGCAAAGCACGTCGGCCTCGGGCTGGCGCGTGCGCTACTGGTTCAACCAGCCCCAGCTTGAAAAACGCCTGACCCGCATCGCCGACGGCCTTCCCACCGTCACGCAGTTGCGAGGCTGGCAGGGCGTGGCGCTCGAGCAGGACGCCGATGGCGTCACGCTCTCCCTGCAACGAAACACCGAAGAAGCCGGAGCGGCCGCCGAGAATCGAACCCTGCGCGCCAGGTTCGTGGTCGGCGCCGACGGCGCCAACAGCTTCGTGCGCAAGAGCCTGGGCATCGAGAACGAGGACAAAGGCTATTTCTTCGACTGGCTGATTCTGGACATGATTCCGCACGGCCCCTACGACATGAAGCCGGCGCAATGGCAGTTGTGCGACCCCAAGCGACCGACCACCATCGTGCCCGGCGGCCCCGGCCGCAGGCGCTGGGAATTCATGGTTCTGCCGGGCGAATCCATCGAAGAGCTCCAGACCCCCGAACGCGCCTGGGAATTGCTCAAGCCCTGGGGCCTGACGCCGGACAACGCCACGCTGGAGCGCAGCGCGGTCTATCGCTTCCAGGCCAGTTGGGCCAAGTCCTGGAACAAGGGCCGCTGCGCCCTGGCCGGCGATGCGGCGCATCTGATGCCCCCGTTCGCGGGCGAAGGCATGTGCGCCGGCGTGCGCGACGCCTTTGCGCTGGGCTGGCGCCTCAACGCCATCCTGGAAGGCCGGCTGGGAATGGAAGTGCTCGACAGCTATACCTCCGAGCGCCTGGACCATGCCAGGCACTACATCGACTTCAGCCAGGAACTGGGCAAGATCATCTGCATTTCAGACGAAAAGCAGGCGGCCGAGCGCGACGCCAGGATGAAGGTCGAGCTGGCCGCCAGAAACAACCAGCCCGTGCCGACCGACATCTGCCAGCTCGGATCCGGCATCTGGTGCGGCGAATCGGCCCACGCGGGCGAACTATCGGTGCAGGGCCTGGTGCAGGCCCGCGGAAAACAGGACCGCTTCGACCAGGCCGTGGGCCAGGGCTGGATCCTGATCGGCCTGGATGCGGACCCCGCCGCCGCGCTGACCGGCGCCCAGCAAAGGCAATTCGCGTCGCTGGACGGCATGGCCGTAAGAGTCGGCGCGCCGGGCACGGCCTGCGATGCCGTCGATATAGAAGGCACTTACGCCAGGTGGTTCGCGCAGCTCGACGCCAAGTACGCACTGCTGCGCCCGGACTTCTACGTCGCGATCACCGCCAAGACCCCCGAGGCGCTGCAGCGGCGCTTCGACAAAGTCATGGCGCAACTTCATCTGCAAACGGCTCCGGCCGAGGCAATGGCATAAATCCACACAACAATCGGGAGACAAAACCATGGTCACAAGACGACAAGTACTCGGAACCGGCCTGGCTGCGGCGGTCAGCGCATTGGCTCTGCCGGCCTACGCCCGCAAGCGCCCCATCAAGATCGGCTACATCAGTCCGCAATCGGGCGCCTTGAGCGCTTTCTCCGAGGCCGACAAATACATGATCGAGCAGTTCCTCAAGACCGCTCCCTCCAAAGGCCTGAACGTCGAAGTGCTGGTCAAGGACAGCCAGTCGAACCCGAACCGCGCCGCCGACGTGGCCCGTGAGCTGATCGTGCGGGACAAGGTGGATTTGATACTCGTCGCCTCGACGCCGGATACGACCAACCCCGTCTGCACCATCGCCGAAGCCGAGGAAGTGCCGGTCATTTCCTCGGTCGCCCCCTGGCAGCCGTGGTTCATCGGCCAGCAGGGCAACCCCAACGACCCGAAATCGTGGACGAGCTTCGACTACGTCTACCATTTCTTCTGGGGCCTCGAGGACAATGTGTCGGTATTCCTCAATATGTGGAAGGGTGTGGAAAGCAACAAGAGCCTTGGCGCGCTGTGGCCGAACGACGGCGACGGCAACGCCTGGGCCAGCAACGTCGGCATGCCGCCCGCGGCCGCCAAGGCCGGCTACAAGCTTACCGATCCGGGGCGCTACAAGAACCTGACCGACGATTTTTCGGCGCAGATCGCCGCCTTCAAGAAAAACGAGGTGGAGATTTTCACGGGCATTCCTATTCCACCGGACTTCACCACCTTCTGGACCCAGGCCAGCCAGCAAGGCTTCAAGCCCAAGCTGGCCTCCATTGCCAAGGCCCTGCTGTTCCCCGAAAGCGTGGCGGCGCTCGGCCCCCTGGGCCACAACCTGACCTGCGAGGTGTACTGGTCGCCGAAGTTCCCGTTCCATTCCTCGCTGACAGGCGAAAGCTGCGAGGCTCTGGCCGAACGCTTCTCCAAGGCCGCCGGACGCCAATGGACCCAGCCGGTCGGCTTTACCCACGCGCTGTTCGAGGTCGCCGCCGACGTGCTCAAGCGGGCGGACGACCCCACCGACCACGAGGCAGTGGCCAAGGCCATCGCCACCACCTCGCTCGACACCGTGGTGGGCAACATCGGATGGGGCAAGGACAACGTGCCGCCTTTCGCGCGCAAGAACGTCGCCAAGACGCCCCTGGTCGGCGGACAGTGGCGGCGCAAGGCCGACGGCAGCTTCGATTTGCTGATCGTCGAGAACGGCAATGCGCCCAACATCCCCTTGGGCGGCACGCTCGAAACCCTGCGCTAGCGGAGCCGGCGCGGGCGCCAGACCAGGCGCCGCGCCAGTCCGGAGATCCCCATGCCTATTCTAAGTCTGCAGTCCGTGTCCAAATCGTTCGGCGCGCTCAAGGTCACGGACAACGTGAGCTTCGAGGTCGAGCCGGGCGAAGCGCTGGGCATCATCGGTCCCAACGGCGCCGGCAAGTCCACCCTCTTCAACCTGATCGCCGGCAATCTTCGCCCCGACAGCGGCGCCATCGCGTTCAACGGCGCCGACGTGACGCGGCACACACCCATGCAGCGCAGCATCGCGGGCATCGGCCGGTCGTTTCAGATCCCGCAGCCCTTCGGGCGCCTCAGCGTCTACGAGAACCTGCTGGTCGCTGCCCAGTTCGGCGGCGGACGGCGCGGCCGCGACGCGGGCCGGCAGTGCGTCGACATCCTCAGGCGCACCGGCCTGGAAGACGTGCTCGACGAACCGGCCGGGGGACTCCCTCTGCTCAAGCGGAAAAGACTGGAGCTGGCCCGCGCCATGGCCACCTCGCCCAGCCTGATATTGCTGGACGAAATCGCCGGCGGCCTGACCGAAGCGGAATGCGGCGAGCTCATCCGCACCATCCAGGACATCCATGCGGACGGCACGGCCATCATCTGGATCGAACATGTGCTGCACGCGCTGAACTCGGTCGTGCAGCGGCTGATGGTGCTCAACTTCGGCCGGGTGCTCATGCTGGGCAAGCCCGACGCTGTCATGGCCTCGCCCGAAGTGCGCGAAATCTATCTGGGAATCGAAGCATGACAGACCCGACCCCCTTGCTGCGGACGCAACGGCTCACGGCCTTCTATGGCGACTTCCAGGCGCTGTTCGGCGTGGACCTGACGCTGAACCAGGGCGAAACCGTCGCCATCATCGGCGCCAACGGCGCCGGCAAGACTACCTTGATGCGCGCCATCTCCGGCATTGTCCCGGCCCCGGCGGACGCCATCCGGCTGCGCGGCGAGCCCATCGGCGCGCTCTCGCCCCCCGACGTGCTGATGCGCGGCATCGCCATGGTGCCCGAAGGCCGCAAGCTGTTTCCCTCGCTCAGCGTGGAAGAGAACCTGCTCGTCGGAGCCCATGCGCGCCGCGGCAAAGGCACATGGACGCTCGAGGCGATCTACGAGCTCTTTCCCATTCTGAAAGAGCGCCGGCGCAGCCCCGGAACCGCGCTGTCGGGCGGCCAGCAACAAATGGTGGCCATCGGCCGGGCGCTGATGTCCAACCCCGACGTCCTGCTTTGCGACGAGATCAGCCTGGGGCTGGCGCCGCTGGTGATCCGCGACATCTACGCCGCCGTGCCCAAGATCAAGGCGGCCGGGGCCTCCATCGTCCTCGTCGAGCAGGACATCGCGCAGGCGCTGCGCGTGGCCGACCAGGTCTATTGCATGATGGAAGGCCGGGTGACCCTGCAGGGCGCCCCCGCAGAGCTTTCGCGCGAGGCCATCCACGATGCGTACTTCGGAGTGACGTCATGATATTGCTGAACACCATTGTGCAAGGCATATTGCTGGGCGGGCTGTATGCCCTCTTTGCCGCGGGCCTGAGCCTCGTCTTCGGCGTCATGCGGCTGGTCAACCTGGCGCACGGCGACCTCATCGTCCTGGCCGCCTTCCTCATTCTTTCCATCACCACCTCCCTGGGGCTGAACCCCTTCGCGGCGGTGCTGATCGCCGCGCCGATCATGTTCGCCGCCGGCTGGCTGCTGCAGGCCCATGTGCTCAATCGCGTTCTGGACGACGACCTCCTGCCTCCGCTGCTGGTCACCTTCGGACTGTCTGTCGTCATCCAGAACGCGCTGCTCGAAGGCTTTTCGGCCGACAGCCAGAAACTGGCCGCCGGCCCCATCGAAGCGGCATCGCTGTCGTTCGGACCGCTCACGGTGGGCGTCGTGCCGCTGATGACCCTCGCCACGGCCATCGCCGTCATTTTCGCGCTCAACCAGATCTTCTACCGCACCGCGCTGGGCCGGGCTTTCCGGGCCACTTCCGACGACGCCGTCACCGCGGGCCTGATGGGCATCCACGCCAAGCGTGTGTTCTGCATCGCCACCGGGATCGCCATGGTGGTGGCGACCATCGCCGCCCTTTACCTTGGCACCCGCGCCAACTTCGACCCGTCGATCGGCCCGGCGCGCCTGCTCTACGCCTTCCAGGCGGTCATCATCGGCGGGCTGGGGAGCTTGTGGGGCACGCTGATAGGCGGAATCGTCATCGGCCTGGCCCAGACCCTGGGCGCGGCGGTCAACCCCGAATGGCAGATCCTGAGCGGACACCTGGCCTTCGCGGCGATTCTTCTGATCCGCCCCCGCGGGCTGTTCCCGCGCGCCAACGATTAGGGCCTGTTAACCCTTACTAAGGAGTCGCGAAGCCATGAAAAAACTGACGGATCCAGGCGCCGGGCGCGGCGCGTATGTCGATACGGGCAAGCCCGGCAACGCCGAGCCGGCGGTTTTTTCATGGCTTCCCGCGGGGTTGGGTCTTGAACCGGCCGTTCGCAGCGTTGTCCCTGCTCGCAAGGCATTGAGCCTTGCTGCGCGGGACGCCTTGCGCCCGACCGGTTCAAGACCCAACGCGATCTCCTTAGTAAGGGTTAACAGGCCCTAAGCCCGTCAAGGATCCACAAGCCATGTCCACGAAAACACAGCCAGCCAAGCCCTCCAAGAAAGTCCTCCGCCTGCCGCGCGGCTCCGCCGCATCGATCGCGCTGCTCCTGGCCGCCCTGCTCTTCGCCGTCCCCATCATCGGCTCCCGCTCGATGGTGCAGGATCTGTTCATGATGCTGACCCTGCTGGTGCTGGCCATGAACTGGAACCTGCTGGCGGGCTTTGCCGGCCTCGTGTCGGTGGGCCAGCAGGCATTCGTCGGGCTGGGCGCCTACGCCATGTTCGCCGTCGTCATCCTTCTGGGCTGGGACCCCCTGATCGGTGTCGTCGTCGCCGGCGTGGTCGCCATGCTGTTCGCCATCCCCATGGCGTTCTTCACGTTCCGGCTAAGCGGCGCCTATTTCGCCATCGGCACCTGGTCCATGGCCGAGATCGCGCGCCTGTCGCTGGCCCAGTGGCACGCGCTGGGCGGCGGCTCCGGCACCTCGCTGCCGCGGGGAACCGTCAACCACATGTTCGGCGTGGCCGAACTGAAGCATCTGCTGGGCGTCAGCAGTTCGGCCGCCGCCGACACCATCACCTATTGGCTGGCCCTGATCCTGGCCATCGCCACCCTGGGCCTGTGCTATGCCTTCCTGCGCTCGCGCCTGGGGCTGGGCCTGCAGGCCATCCGCGACAACACCGAGGCGGCGCGCTCGCTGGGCATCGACCCCACCCGCCTCAAGGCGCTGGTCTTCCTGGCGACGGCGTTCGGCACCGGCCTGTGCGGTGCGCTACTATTCATACAGATCACACGGGTCACGCCCGAAGCCGCCTTCTCCGTGATCAACTGGACCGCCTTCGTGATCTTCGTTGTCGTGATAGGCGGAATCGGGACGTTGCCGGGGCCGGTGGCGGGCGTCGTCGTTTTCTACATCCTGCAGCGCGCGCTGGCGGACTACGGAACGATCTACCTGATCTTGCTGGGCCTGATCGGCATCGCTATCATGTTATTCGCGCGCCGCGGCCTTTGGGGAATGTTCAGCGATCGCACCGGCATCGATTTCCTGCCGCTGCGGCAGCGCCCGCCCACAGCCCCGGAGACCCGGCAGGCAGCTCCCAACGAAAACCAAATACACGAAACACCACTCTGGAAAGGGATACACTCATGACTCAGTTTTTCACCGAAGCAGACTCCGAAAGCGCCGTCAACGTCCGCATGGCCGAAGGCATCAACCCCCGCCTGAAGGAGGTCATGACCTCGCTTGTGAAGCACCTTCACGCGTTTGCCAAGGACATCCAGCTCAAGCAGGAAGAGTGGGACTACGCCATCGACTTCCTGACCCGCACGGGCCAGATATGCAGCAAAGAGCGCCAGGAATTCATCTTGCTTAGCGACACCCTGGGCTTCTCGATGCTGGTCGACGCCATCAACAACCGACGGCCCGCCGGCGCCACCGAGAACACGGTTTTCGGCCCGTTCCATGTCGACGGCGCGCCCGAGTTCCCCATGGGCGCCAACATCACCCTGGACGGCAAGGGAGAAAGCTGTCTGTTCGAGGGCCGCATCCTCGACCTGCAGGGCAACCCCATTAAAGGCGCGCGGCTCGACGTGTGGTCGGACAATGCCGAAGGCTATTACGACGTGCAGCAGCCCGGCGTCCAGCCCAAATGGAACAACCGCGGCATCTTCACCACCGAAGCGGACGGCAAGTACAGCTTCATCGGCATCAAGCCCGTGTCCTACCCTATTCCCGACGACGGCCCCGTAGGCCAGATGCTGGCCGCCCTGGGGCGCCACCCCTATCGTCCGGCCCATATGCACTTCCTCATCACCGCTCCCGGCTACCAGAAACTGGTCACCCATACCTTCGACGGCGACGACTTCTACATCACCTCGGACACCGTGTTCGGCGTCAAGCAGACCCTCGTCGCGCCCTTCGAAAAAGTCGAAAATGGCGAAACCCTTTGGCGCTCGCACTTCGACTTCGTGCTCACGCCGGTGGGCGACAAGCAATAAGCAGCCAGGCAACAGCCCCGCCGGACATATTCGCGTACACTTCCCGCATGTTACGCATCGACAATCTTGGCAAGCGCTACGGCGATCATCCGGTCTTCCAGGGGCTGACCCAAACCTTCCAGCCCGGGTGCTACGCGCTGTGCGAAGAAGACAGCACCGGCAAATCCAGCCTGCTGGCCATCATCGCCGGCGCGCTTGCGCCCGATGAAGGGGACGTCTGGATAGACGGGCATTCATTGGCCCGCGAACCGCAACAAGCCAAGGCCCGCCTGGCCTACGTGCCCGACAACTGCATGGCGTTCCCCATGCTGACGGGACGCCAACTGCTTGAACGAGTGACTGAGGAAAAGAACACGGCGGTGGACGACGCCGTGCTCGATCTGGCGTACCGACTGGATCTGGAGCCGCACCTGGACAAACGCTTCGAGCAAATGTCGACCGGCATGCGCCGCAAGGTCTTCCTGACGGCCGCCGCCCTGGGCGACCCAGCCGTCGTCATCGCGGACGGCCCCAGCAACGGGCTCGATTCACCAGCCTGCGCCGTATTGGCCGAACTGTTCAAAACCTGGTCCCGGGACCGGGTCGTGCTGTTCGCCAGCTACGACCCGGAACTGGTGCAAGCCTGCTCGGCGCGCGCGATCAAGGTTGCGGAGTTGCGCTAGGCGAAACCGCGGCACCGCAGTCGGGGAGACTGGTTCCGTGACGCTGAGCGCTTGGAAATAAAAAACCCGCAATGTAATTAAACATGCGGGTTTCTATGTTGTTCCTGGCGGACAAGGGGGGATTCGAACCCCCGATACGCTATTCACGTATACACGCTTTCCAGGCGTGCGCCTTCAACCACTCGGCCACCTGTCCTGACCGCTTTTGTGCAAAGACACAAAGCGAAGTCCGCCATTCTAACAGAAATGGCGGGTTTTGTATTTCTGCAAGCCTCCCGGCAGAGAAACCTTCAATCGATGTGCCGCAGCCCCACCAGGCGTTCGACGTAGCGCGCGATCATGTCGATTTCCAGGTTGACCGGCGAGCCGGCCTGCAAATTCTTCAGGGTCGTGACCTGCACGGTATGAGGGATGAGGTTGATGCGGATTTCGCAGCCGTTGTCATCGTCGTCCACTTGGTTGACGGTAAGGCTTACGCCGTTGACTGTGATGGAGCCTTTGTAGGTCAGGTATTTGGCAAGGTTGCGCGGGATGTGGATGCGCAGGTCCCAGGACTCGCCCACAGGCTCAAAGCGCGTAACAGAGCCCATGCCGTCCACGTGGCCGGAAACCAGGTGGCCGTCCAGGGAATCGCCCAGCCGCAAGGCGTGTTCCAGGTTGACCGCGCCCTTGGCATCCAGGCCGGTCGTGCAATTGAGGCTTTCGCGCGAGACATCCACCTTGAAGGTGTCGCCGGAAAATTCCACGACCGTCATGCAGGCGCCCTGTATGGCGATGGAGTCGCCCAGCCTGGTGGACTCCAGGGGAAAATCGGGCGCCTGTATGGCAAGGCGCACGCCGGCATCCTCGCTGCCATTGCGCAGCGGCGATACATCCACGATTTCGCCAACGGCGGCGACAATTCCTGTAAACATAATCGATCTCTTCCAACAGTAATACTGAAAACTGAAAACCGTAATCCGGCACGGTTCGGGACTAGCCGGCCTCGACCGAGCGCAGCAACTCTTGCCAGCGCGCCGCCACACGCGCCCGCAAGCGTATGTCCTCGCCGATTGCGCGGGTTTCGAAGAATTCGAAACGCAACGCCTGATCCAGCGCGTGCAGCGCGGGCAAGCCATACATGCCCATGCCGGGGCCAAGCACCATGGGCGCCAGGTAAACCAGCAATTCATCGACGCAGCCCGACGCCAGAAGGGCGCCGCCCATTCGCTTGCCCGCCTCGGCATGCACTTCGTTGATGTCGTGCCGGCCCATCCAGCGCATGACCGCCTGCAGATCGACGCGCCCCCTCCCGGTGGCGGGCATGACGATGACCTCGGCGTTGCGGTCGGCCAACCTGGCCGCTTTGTCCGCATCGTCGTTGCAGGTGAACACCCAGGTTTTCGTGCCGTCCAGCAAACGCGCGTCCGCATCGATTTCGAGGCGGGTGTCGATGACGGCCTTGATGGGCGGGCGCGGCGTTTCCACCTCGCGCACATTCAATTGGGGATTGTCGATGCGCACCGTGCCCGAGCCGGTAAGCACCACGCAGCTGCGTGCCCGCCAATGATGGCCGTCGGCCCTGGCCGGCGCACCGGTAATCCATTGCGACACGCCATTCTGCAAGGCGGTCTGCCCGTCCAGCGAGGCGGCGGACTTGAGCCACAGCCAGGGGGTGCCGCGCGTCATGCGCGCCACGAACCCCGGATTCACGGCCAGGGCCTGCTCGGCGCATACCGATGTGGTCACCGCGATGCCGGCCGCCCGCAGGCGCGCGATGCCCTGCCCCGCGACCAGCGGGTTTGGGTCTTGCATGGCCACCACCACGCGGGCCGGCCTGGCCTTGACCAGGGCATCGGCGCAAGGCGGCGTACGGCCGTAATGGCTGCAAGGCTCCAGCGTGACGTAGAACGTGGCCCCCGCCACATCAAGCCCCCGCTCTTGCGCCTGGCGCAAGGCCATGACTTCGGCATGGGGGCCGCCTGCCTGTTGCGTGGCGCCCGAGGCCAGCAGCTTCCCGTCCTTGACGATCAGGCAGGCCACGCGCGGATTGGGGGCGGTAATGTAAAGCGATTCGTAGCTCAGCGCTATGGCCTGGCGCATCCAGCGCTGGTCCTCATCGACCGCCGAACCCGGGTAGGGAGAAGAAAGTACGCCCACCGATCAGCCCCGCCTGCCCTTGGGTTTTTCCGGTACGGTGATTTCGTCGATGGCCTTCACGAATTCGCCGATGTCCTCGAAGCTTTTGTAGACCGAGGCAAAACGCACATACGCCACCTGGTCGAGCTTGCGCAGCTCTTCCATGACCAGCTCGCCAAGGTAGTCGGAATTGACTTCGCGCCGCCCGCTGACCAGCAGCTTTTCCTCGATGCGGGCCACCGCCGCATCGACTTCTTCGGTGCTGACCGGGCGCTTGCGCAGCGCCAGCTTCAGGCTTCCGTGCAGCTTGCCCTGGTCGAACTCGACGCGCGTGCCGTTGCGCTTTACCACCGCCGGCATGACCAGCTCGGCGCGCTCGTAGGTGGTAAAACGCCGGTCGCAGGCGGTACAGCGCCTGCGCCGGCGGATGGCGTCGCCCTCTTCGGAGACCCGGGAGTCAATGACCTGAGTATCGGGATTGCTGCAGAATGGGCATTTCATATGGGCTGCCAACCCCCCTTGCAGAGGGTTGCCTGTGTCAGCGGTAGACTGGCAGACGCGCCGTAAGCTCGTGAACGCGAGCCCGTACGTCGGCAATGGCGGTCTCGCTGCCGGGATTGTCGAGCACGTCGGCAATGAGGTGGCCGGTGAGCCTGGCGTCGTCTTCGGTGAAGCCGCGCGTCGTCATGGCCGGCGTGCCCAGGCGGATGCCGCTGGTCACGAAGGGCTTTTCCGGGTCGTTGGGAATGGCGTTTTTATTGACGGTGATGTGCGCCTGGCCCAGAGCGGCCTCGGCCGCCTTGCCGGTAAGGCCTTTGGGCCGCAGGTCGACCAGCATGACGTGGCTTTCGGTGCGCCCCGACACGATGCGCAAACCGCGCTCGACCAGCGTGCGCGCCAGCATGTCGGCGTTCTTGACGACCTGGGCGGCGTAGGCCTTGAATTCGGGAGCCAGCGCTTCCTTGAAGGCCACGGCCTTGCCGGCAATGACGTGCATGAGCGGGCCGCCCTGGATGCCGGGGAAAATGGCGGAGTTGACCGCCTTTTCGAATTCGGCCTTCATCATGATGACGCCACCGCGCGGACCGCGCAGCGACTTGTGCGTGGTGGAAGTGACGAAGTCGGCATGCGGCACGGGGTTGGGATACACGCCGCCGGCGACCAGGCCGGCATAGTGGGCGATGTCCACCATGAACAGCGCGCCGTTGTCGTGCGCGATGCTGGCCATGCGTTCGAAATCGATGCGCAGCGAGTAGGCCGACGCGCCGCCCACGATGAGCTTGGGCTTGTGTTCTTTGGTAAGGCGTTCGAGCTGCTCGTAATCGATGGCTTCGTCGGCATTCAGGCCGTAGGACAGGAAGTTGTACAGCTTGCCCGAGGCATTGACCGGCGAGCCGTGGGTAAGATGGCCGCCTTCGGCCAGGCTCATGCCCAGGACGGTATCGCCCGGCTTGAGCACCGCCATGTACACGCCCTGATTGGCCTGCGAGCCCGAATTGGGCTGCACATTGGCCGCCTCGGCGCCGAATAGCTGCTTCAGGCGGTCGATGGCCAACTGCTCGACCACGTCCACGTACTCGCAGCCGCCGTAGTAGCGCTTGCCCGGATAGCCCTCGGCATACTTGTTGGTAAGCTGGGTGCCCTGCGCCTGCATGACGGCGGGGCTGGTGTAGTTTTCCGAGGCGATCAGTTCAATATGCTGTTCCTGGCGGACGTTTTCCTTTTGGATCGCGGCCCATACTTCGGGATCGGCTTGGTCGAGTGTGCGTGAACGGTCAAACATGAAGCTTCCTAGAGATTGGTACAGCGGATAAGATAGCCGGCATTTTACCGCGAATGTCGCGCAGGCCCGTGGATATGGCCGGCAATAGCATGCAAAAGGCCGAATTTCGCAAGAAATCCGGCCTATCGCGCAGCGCGTTTCAAGTTAGCATGCGCAAAACTCATATTGACCGCGGGCTCGCCACGCCCGCGCGCAACGGCGGCATCAGGCTTTCAGCAGCCGGGGGTTCAGCGTATACCAGCCCATGATGGAGGACTGCTCGAGGACATGGCCTTGAATGGCCTTGAGCACGTCTTCGGCATTGAAGGCGCCATCGACCGGAACCCGGGCGATGTCCAGCGCATACAGCGTGAAGATATAGCGGTGCTGGATGGCGTCGTTCCAGGGCGGGCAGGGGCCGTCGTAGCCGAAATAATCGCCCTTCATGTCGTGGTCGCCGGCGAACCAGGCGGTATAGCCATTGATGCCCTGGCGCGTGCCGTTGGCCGCGCTTGGCCCCGGCTTGCCGCGCGGGGTCACGTCGTTGGAATAGGCGCCTTCGGCGATCTGGGAAACCGTGGGAGCGATATCGACGAGCACCCAGTGGTAGAAGTCCACACGGGGCAGGTCGGCGGGCACTTCGCGCCCTTCCTGGTTGACGTCGTCGGGACGGCTGGGCACATCGGGATCGTGGCAGATAAGCGCGAACGACTGCGTGCCCGCGGGCGCGTCGGCCCAGGCCAATTGAGGGTTGGCATTGCCCGCCAGGGCCACGTGCGATGCCGCGTCGACCTTCCCGAAGGCGTTGCGCTCGGGAATGCGCGCCTGATCCTGGAATGAAGTGCTGGAAAGCTTCATAAGACCTCCTAAGCTAGTCCGTTAACAAAGCAATGAATGCAAGTGGCAGCTACGCATTGAGCGTAACGCGGGCGAACTTGCGCTTGCCCACCTGAACCACATACGTGCCGGCCTGCAGCTGCAGGCCTTTGTCTTCGATGCGGTCGCCGTCGATGCGCACGCCGCGCTGCTCGATGTTGCGTTGCGCCTCGGAGGCCGACGCCACCAGGCCGGCCTCGCGCAGCACCTTGAGTATGCCCATGGGCGCGGCGCCTATCTGCACCTCGGGCATGTCCTCGGGAATGATGCCGTCGCGGAACCGCGCCTCGAAGCGGGCCAGCGCATCGTGCGCGTCCTGCTGCGAATGGAAGCGGGCGACGATTTCCTGGGCCAGCAGCACCTTGGTGTCACGCGGGTTGGCCCCGTCGCGAACCTGCTTCTGCAGCAAGGCGATCTCGTCCATAGAGCGGAAAGACAGCAGTTCGTAATAGCGCCACATCAGCGTGTCGGAAATCGACATGATCTTGCCGAACATGGAGTCGGGCGTTTCGGAAATGCCGATGTAATTGCCCTTGGACTTGGACATCTTATCGACGCCGTCGATGCCCTCGAGCAAAGGCATGGTCAGGATGCACTGCGGCTCCTGACCGTATTCTTTTTGCAGTTCGCGCCCCACCAGCAGATTGAATTTTTGATCGGTGCCGCCCAGTTCGAGGTCGGCCTTCAAGGCCACGGAATCGTAGCCCTGCATAAGCGGATACAGGAACTCGTGCACCGAAATGGGCACGCCGCCCTTGAACCGGCGCGTAAAGTCGTCGCGCTCCATCATGCGCGCCACGGTGTAGCGCGACGCCAGTTGGATGAGACCCCGCGCGCCCAGGGGATCGCACCATTCGGAGTTGTAGCGGATTTCGGTTTTGGACGGATCCAGCACCAGGCTGGCCTGGGCGTAATAGGTCTTGGCGTTTTCCTGGATTTGTTCGGCCGTAAGCGGCGGCCGCGTAACGTTGCGCCCGCTGGGGTCGCCGATCATGGAGGTAAAGTCGCCGATCAGGAAAATGACGGTATGCCCGAGGTCTTGCAACTGCCGCATTTTGTTGAGCACCACGGTATGGCCCAGGTGGATGTCGGGCGCGGTGGGATCCAGCCCCAGCTTGATGCGCAGCGGCTGCCCCGTTGCGCGGCTGCGCGCCAGCTTGCGGGCGAACTCGGACTCAACCAGCAATTCGTCGCATCCTCGCTTAACAACACGCAAATCGGCTTCAACTTCAGGCGTAATGACAACTTCGGAGGGCGACATATGAAAACCGTTATGCTAAAGAGATGAATTTAATGGGTAGAAAAGCCAAAAAAGACTCGAAAAACCCGCACTATTGCGTTAGGATTACGAGTTAAGGCCACACTGATTGTTACAGAATTGTAAACAGCCAGCTGTGTTGTAGACAAACGGCTGTGTGCAAACAAACGGCTGTGCCTTGGCTTGACGCAACACAATCTTATCAGAGTGTCTGGGTCGGGCAATCTTCTGTCGCCATGAATGATCATGATCGCAATCATTCAAGGCGAGTCCTTCAACAGAAAACGACCCACAGGCTTTAGTTCAATGCTTAAAAAAGGGACACCTACCGCAACCTCCCTCGTCAATCCGCAAGCCCGTCCCCGCAAACACCACTATTTTACAAATGGCCTGGTGTTCATGGCATTCGGGCTTTTCGCCACCGCCGCCGCGCTGGCTGTCGTCAAACCCAGCGCCCCGCCCCCGCCGGTGTATCAGGCGCACCAAAGCCTGGCCTTGCCCGCGCTGCTCCCCGCAAGAGTCGCTCAGACGCAGTTCTCGGCGCCGTTCGTCGACGAAACCCGGATCCGGCCCGGCGACACGCTGGCAGCGGTATTGCAGCGCCTGAACATCCACGAAGACAAGCTGCTGCCTTTTCTCGTGCACGACAAAGACGCGCGCTCCATCTACAAACTATACCCGGGCCGCAGCGTGCAGGCCGCCCTGGACGAAAACGGCGACCTCGCCTGGCTGCGCTACTACCATACGCCCGGCACGACGGACAACGGCGGCTTCGTCTCCAAATGGCTTGAAATCACGCCAACGGGCGATGGGGGCTACACCGCCGCCGAACATAGCCAGGCCACCGATACGCAAATCCGCATGGGCGAAGGCGAAATCGCATCGTCGCTGTTCGGGGCCACAGACGCCGCCGGCATTCCCGACGCCATCACCCAGCAAATGGCCAACATCATGGCCAGCAAGATCGACTTCATGCAGGATCTGCGCAAAGGCGACCAGTTCCGCGTCATCTACGAAACCCACGCGCACGCGGGCAAGGACGTCGGCTCGGGGCGGGTCCTGGCCATGGAATTCGTCAACCAGGGCAAGACCTATACCGCCGTCTGGTTCAAACCCAAGAACGGCGCGGGCGGCTATTACGATTTCTCCGGCAGCAGCCTGAAAGGCGCATTTCTGCGCACGGCGCTGCAATTCACCCGCATCAGCTCCACCTTCGGCATGCGCAAGCACCCCATACACGGCGTCTGGAAGGGCCACCAGGGCGTCGACTATGCAGCGCCCCGGGGCACCCCCATACACGCCACCGCCGACGGCACGGTCGAGTTCATCGGCCAGCAAAACGGCTATGGCAACGTCATCATCCTCAAGCACTACAACAAGATCACCACGCTGTATGCGCACCAAAGCCGCTTTGCGCCCGGCCTGAAAAAGGGCGATACCGTCGAGCAAGGCCAGCTCATCGGCTATGTCGGCGCCACCGGCTGGGCCACGGGCCCGCATCTGCATTACGAATTCCGCATCGCCGACAGGCCGGTCGACCCTCTTTCGGTCGATCTGCCGGTGGCGCGTGCGCTGGAAGGCGCCGATCGCCAGGCCTTCAACGACCAGGTCGGCAGCTACGAGCAAGACATCCGCATGCTGGCCAGCCTGCAAGCCGACCACGTCCAACTGGCCAGCCGCTAAGGCTGTCCGGCGGCACCGTCCATGGCCCGCTCTGCACTGTATATCGGTCTCATGTCGGGCACCAGCATCGACGGCGTCGATGCGGTTCTGGCCGATTTTTCCCCAGCCGTGCCGCGCATCGTCGCGCAGGCCTCGCTCTGCATGCCGCCGGCGCTGCGCCAGGAATTCCTGGCCCTGAACCAGCCTGGAGACAACGAACTGGCGCGCGCCGCATTGGCCGGCAATGAACTGAGCCGGCTCTACGCCAAGGCCTGCCATCAATTGCTGGACGAGGCGGGCGCCGCCCCCGAAGACATCGCCGCCATCGGCGCGCACGGCCAGACGGTTCGCCACGACCCGGCCCAAGGCTACACCCTGCAGCTCAACGCTCCCGCCCTGCTGGCCGAGCTTACCGGAATCGCCGTGATCGCCGATTTTCGTACGCGCGACGTGGCCGCGGGCGGCCAGGGGGCGCCGCTGGTGCCGGGGTTTCACCAGGCCGTGTTCAGCGGCCGGCAGCCCCGCGCCGTGCTGAATCTTGGCGGCATGGGCAATGTCACGCTGCTGAACCCGGGCCGTGACGTGCGCGGTTTCGACACCGGGCCCGCCAATGTCCTGCTGGATCTTTGGTGTAAAAAACATACCGGCCGCGACTACGACGACATGGGCAGCTGGGCTGCCGGCGGCCAACGCATTCCCGCCCTGCTCGACGCCCTGCTGGACGAACCCTGGCTTGCCTTGCCGCCCCCCAAGTCCACGGGACGCGACCTGTTCAACGAATCATGGCTGAATCAAAAACTGGCGCCGTTCGCCGCCATGGCGCCGTCGGCCCGCGACGTGCAGGCAACCTTGCAAAGCTTTACCGTAAACACCGTGGCGCGCGCCATCGAGACCTGGGCGCCCGAAACCCGGGACATGCTGGTTTGCGGGGGGGGAGCAAAGAATTCAGGCCTGATGAGCGAACTGGAGCATGCCTTGCAGCGCCCCGTGCGCTCGACCGCGGATGCCGGCATTGCGCCGCAGCTTGTCGAGGCTCTGGCATTTGCCTGGCTGGCCTGGGCTTACGAGCACGGCCTCCCGGCGGGCCTGCCCTCGGTTACCGGCGCACGCCACCCAAGCGTGCTTGGCTGCAAATATCCGGCTTGAAAAATAAAATTCCCGCACGCGGCGGCTGCGTGCGACGACGCCCCTTGCCTGGCCGGTCGAAGCGGGCTTGAATCAGGCGGTAAACGACGACCCGCAGCCGCAGGTGGATGTGGCGTTGGGATTACGGATGACGAACTGGGAACCTTCGATGTCGTCCTTGTAGTCGATTTCGGCGCCGAACAGGTACTGGAAGCTCATGGGGTCGACCAGCAGTTGCACACCTTCTTTGTCGATGGTGGTGTCGTCGTCGTTGATGACTTCGTCGAACGTGAACCCGTACTGAAACCCGGAACATCCCCCACCCTGCACGAAAACGCGCAGCTTGAGGTCGGGGTTGCCCTCTTCGGCCAGCAAATCCTTGACCTTGGCCGCCGCCGCATCGGTGAACACCAGCGCGGGAGGCGGAACTTGCAGATCGACGGATTCTGTCAGTGTAGTCATTTGGTACTCCAGGCAATATTGAATTGCGCAATAAAAAACAAAGGCTGACCCAGACTGCGGCGCCGGGTCAGTGGGCGGCGGCCAGATTGACCGTGCGCGATGCGCGCACCGTTTCGCCCTCGAGGATATTGAGCGTAACGGCCTTGGGGATAAACCCCGGCGGGATGCTCAATACCCCTTCGCCGCGCTGGAACTGGTCGAAACTTAGCACCAGCTTTGCCGTATTGGCCGCGCCGCCGTCCAGGGAAGCGTTCTCGGCCAAAGCGGGATGCAAGCTTATTTTAACCGTTTTACCCTTTTCCGAACCATTTGCCACAAATTCCATAAGGCCATTGAAGGTTTCATCGCCGGGCGCATTACGCATCAGCAGCACTTTGTAATACAAAGTGGGGCCGCGCTGCTCGATATCAAGGGCGCGGATGCTGATGGACCCATTGGGCCCGGCCGGCAGCAACTGGTTGTAGAACGCCAGTTGGTCACGCGCCCGGCCAAGGTCCTGCTGGGTCGCCTGCAGCGTGGCCTCCAGGCTTTTGCGCGTGCTTTCCTCCACCGCCAGTTGGCCCTGCAAGGCATCGGCCCGCATCATGGCGGAGTTCAGGTCGTACAAATGCTGCGCCAGCACGGTTTCGTACTGCTTCTTGAGATCGGCCAGGCGCTGGACGTTGTCGTCAAGCCCATAATGCGTTCCGGCATAGCCAAGCGCCAGGCCGATGCACAAGGCAGTCGCCAGGCCTGCCCACGGCCGGCCGCGCCGCGCCGAGCCGGCCTTGGCGGGTTCAGCCTGGGGCAATGCCCCGGCGCCGTCGGGGGTGTCTTTTTCATTCATCCCTGACTGACCCCGTCAACGGCCCGGAAGTTCAGGCCCAGTGTGTAAGTCAATGTGTGCTGCAGTGATGTCAGGGCAGCACGGCAACATGCCGCAAGCCGGTTTCCTCGGGCAGGCCGAACATGAGGTTCATGTTCTGCACAGCCTGGCCCGCCGCCCCTTTCACGAGGTTGTCCTGCACGACCAGGATGACGAGCTGGTCGCCGCCGCCCGGGCGGTGAACGGCGATGCGCAAATGGTTGGAACCGCGCACCGAACGAGTTTCGGGCTGGCTGCCCGGCGGCATGACGTCGACGAAGGTTTCGTTGGCATAACGCTTTTCGTACAGGGCCTGGAAGTCGGTGTCCATGGCTTCAGGCAAGATACGCGCGTACAGCGTCGAGAACATGCCGCGGATCATGGGCACCAGGTGCGGCACGAAAGTCAGGCCCACGGGCCCGCCGGCCAGCGTAGCCAGTTGTTCGCAGACCTCGGGCTGGTGGCGGTGCCCGGCCACTCCGTAGGCCTTGAAGTTGTCGCTGGCCTCGGAGAACAGCGTGCCGACCTCGGCCTTGCGGCCCGCGCCCGAAACCCCCGATTTGGAGTCGGCGATAATGTGCCCCACATCGACCAGCCTGAGGCCGTTTTCGATGAGCGGCAGCAAGCCCAGGATGACGGTTGTCGGGTAGCAACCAGGATTGCCCACCACCTGCGCCTTGGCGATTTTGGCGCGATTGACTTCGACCAGGCCGTATACGGACTCGGCCAGCACCTCGGGGCAGGAATGCGGCATTTTGTACCATTTTTCGAACACGGCGGTGTCCTGCAGACGGAAGTCCGCGGCCAGGTCGATGAGGCGCACGCCTTTTGCCAGCAACTCCTTGGCCTGGCTCATGGCCACCCCATGCGGCGTGGCGAAGAACACGACGTCGCATTGATCCAGCCCCGCTTTTTCGGGCGTTTCGAAGCGCAAATCGACGTAGCCGCGCAGGTTCGGGAACATGTCGGCCACCGGCATGCCGTCTTCCTTGCGGGAAGTAATGGCCTGGAGGTCGACATTGGGGTGCTGGGCCAGCAGGCGCAAGAGTTCGACGCCGGTATAACCGGTGCCGCCGACGATGCCCACTTTGATCCGGGATGCTGCCGCGGTCATGATGATGTCCTGAAAAAACGTGAAATGAATCGACTGGCTGCCGCCGCCTGAAACGCCGCCAGGCTTGGGACGCGCCACGAGTTCAAGTTTACCAGCAAGGCAAACCTGCGGCTGCGGGCTGCAATGCAAAAACCCCGGCGCACCGGGGTTTTTGACGTCGCACAGGGCCGGCGGCCCTGCCGTGCAGCGGAATTAACGCTTGCTGAACTGCTTGCGGCGACGCGCCTTGTGGAAACCGACTTTCTTACGTTCGACTTCGCGGGCGTCGCGGGTTACCAGACCCGCTTGCTTGAGCGGAGACTTGAGCGTTTCATCGTAGTCGATGAGCGCGCGGGTAATACCGTGGCGCACTGCGCCGGCCTGGCCGCTTTCGCCGCCGCCGTGCACATTGATGTGAAAGTCGAAGGACTCGAGGTGGCCGGTCAGCTCAAGGGGCTGACGGACGACCATGCGTCCGGTTTCGCGAGCAAAGTATTCATCGACAGGCTTGCCGTTGACCACGATTTTGCCCGAACCTTTTTTCAAGAACACGCGAGCCACCGAGGTTTTGCGGCGGCCGGTTCCATAGTTCCAATTACCGATCATGACCTGTCCTTAGATTTCCAGCGGTTTAGGCTGTTGAGCCGAATGAGGATGCTCGGCGCCAGCGTAAACCTTGAGTTTCTTGGCCATGGCATAGCCCAGCGGGCCCTTGGGCAGCATGCCCTTGACGGCTTTCTGCAGGGCACGGCCGGGAAAACGCTGTTGCATTTTCTCGAATGTGGTTTCGGTGATACCGCCGGGGTAGCCCGAGTGACGGTAGTAACGCTTGTCTTGCGCCTTGTTGCCGGTAACGACGATTTCGGCGGCGTTGATAATGACGATGTAATCGCCGGTGTCAACGTGAGGCGTGAATTCTGGCTTGTGCTTGCCACGCAGGCGGCGTGCGACTTCGCTGGCCACACGACCGAGGACTTTGCCCTTGGCGTCAATCACGTACCAGTCACGTTTGACTTCATGCGGCTTGGCCACAAAGGTCTTCATGATGGTGTTCCTAATTAATGAATTACAGGGCCAAACGGATTTTGGCCCGCCTTCTCCAAGCGGCTTCGCCTAAGCGTTGTAACTCGCCCGTGCAAAGCCAGGAATTGGAAAAGCCCTCTATATTAGCATAAGTTGTTGTTTTTTCAAGCGCCGGGGGCAAAACGCCTTACTGCCCGGCAATCGCCATCTGCTCGATCAGGATGGAACCCGACGACTTGGAGCCGCGGTTGATGACGTCGGCGCCCACGGCGACGATTTGCCTGAACATGTCGGCCAGGTTGCCGGCGATGGTGACTTCCTGCACGGCGTGCTGGATTTCACCGTTCTTGACCCAATAGCCGAACGCCCCGCGCGAGTAATCGCCGGTAACGTAGTTGACGCCCTGCCCGATGAGCTCGGTAACCAGGAAGCCCGTGCCCATTTTGCGCAGCATGGCTCGAAAGTCGTCGCCGGGCTGCGTAAGCCGCGAGACCAGACTGAGGTTGTGCGAGCCGCCCGCGTTGCCGGTGGTGCGCATATTGAGCTTGCGCGCGGTGTACGTGGACAGGAAATAGCCCTGCAAGACACCGTCCTGCACGACATCGCGCGCCTGTGTGCGCACGCCTTCGTCGTCGAAGGCCGAGCTGCCCATGGCGCCCGCGACCAATGGGTCTTCGGCGACCTGGATATGGCCGGCCAAAACCGGCTTGCCCAGCGAATCGATGAGAAAGCTGGCCTTGCGGTACAACGCGCCGCCGCTGGTCGCCTGCACCAGGGCGCCCAGCAGGCCCAGGGCTAGCGGGGCCTCGAACAATACGGGGAAGCGCCCGGTTTTTATGCGGCGCGCCGAAAGGCGGGCCAGGGTGCGCTCGGCGGCGTAGCGCCCCACCTTGCCCGCATCGGCCAGGCGGCTGGCCTGGCGATCGGCCGTATACCAGTAGTCGCGCTGCATGGACGCGCCGCGCCCGGCAATGGGCGCGACCGACAGCGAATGCCGCGAATAGGGATAGCCCGCCAGGAAGCCCCGGCTATTGCCCAGGACGAAATGGCCCTCGAAGGTGCTGACCGAAGCGCCGTCGGTATTGGTGATGAGAGGGCTGACGGCGCTGGCGGCCCGCTCGGCCTTGAGCGCCAGCCTGGCGGCCTGATCGGCATCGATTTCCCAGGGGTGATACAGTTGCAGGTCGGGGAACTCGGTGGCCAGGTCGGCGGCGTCGGGCAGCCCGGCGGCGGGATCTTCGGCCGTATAGCGGGCAATATGCCACGCCGCTTCGACGGTTTCACGCAGCGCCTGCGGCGAGAAATCGGAAGTCGAGGCCGAGCCGCGCTTCTGGCCGGCGAAAACCGTGACATCCAGCGAACGGTCGCGCGTCTGCTCGACCGTTTCGATGTCTTTGTTCCGCACCGAAACCGACAGTCCGGCGCTCTCGGAGACCTCGGCGGCGGCATCGCTGGCGCCCAGCGACCTGGCGTGCTTCAGGGCGTCCTGGACGAGTTCGCGGAATTGGGCCTGGTTTTCGGAAATGGGTAGGCGTAGGGAGGATTGTCGACTCATTGCTGCTCTTGTGAAGTTAGACGGTTATCATATCGCTAATCGAGAAAATTTTTTGCCCCCAATGCGCGACGACACCGACGACTTTGCCGACGACTACGACGGCCCCAGCAAATCGCAGATCAAGCGCGAAATGCTGGCCCTGCAAGACCTGGGCAAACAGCTCGTGGAACTGCCCCCCGAAAAACTCAAGCAGCTGCCCCTGGACGAGAAGCTGTACGAGGCCATCCGCCTGGCCCAGCGCACCACCAGCCGCGAAGGGCGGCGCCGCCAGGTGCACTACGTGGGCAAGCTCATGCGCCAGGCCGACGCCGAAACCATCACCAGCCAGCTCGACATCTGGCTCAATGGCTCGCGCGAGCAAACCCAGGAACTGCATCGCCTGGAAACGCTGCGCGACCGCCTGCTGGCCGACGACGACGCCCTGACCAAGCTGCTGAACGAATACCCCGGCGCCGACGGCCAGCAACTGCGCACGCTTATCCGCGCCGGCCGCAAGGAAGCCCAGAACAATGCAGCGCTGCAGCCCGGCCAGGACCCGCAGCGCAAACATTTCCGCGCCCTGTTTCAGGCGCTCAAGACGCTGGACGAAACATCGGAACAATCATGACTCAACCTCTGCTGGACGCCATCGAACTCGAAACCGCCCCCAACCCCGACTGCGCAGTCATCTGGCTGCATGGGCTTGGCGCCGACGGCAACGACTTCGTGCCGATCGTGCCCGAACTGGGCATGAAACACGAGCCCGCCATCCGCTTCGTTTTTCCCAATGCGCCGGTGCAGCCGGTTACCATCAACGGCGGCGCGTCCATGCGCGCCTGGTACGACATCCGCAACGCCGACCTGGGACGCCGCGAAGACGAGCAAGGCATCCGCGACTCCGAGCGTCTTATCCAGGCGCTGATCGCGCGCGAAAACGAACGCGGCATCCCCACCGAGAAAATCGTGCTTGCCGGGTTCTCGCAAGGTTGCGCCATGACTCTGCACACCGGCCCGCGCCTGGCGCAAAAGCTGGCTGGCATGATCGGGCTGTCGGGCTACCTGCCCCTGCCCGACCTGCTGCAGGCCGAGCAGCAAGGCGCCAACCGCGACACGCCCATCTTCATGGCGCACGGCACACAAGACCCCGTCGTCACCATCGACCGCGCGCAGGCTTCGTGCCAGCGGCTGCGGGAACAGGGCTACGACGTCACCTTCAAGACCTACAACATGCCGCACTCGGTGTGCCTGCCCGAAATCGGCGACATCGCCGACTTCCTGCGCAAGGTTCTGTCGGACCGCTAACGCCGCTGGCCGGGGCATTCAAGAACGCGCGGGCCCGGCCACCGCGCTCCTAGCCGTTGTCGGAACGCGTCTCGCCCAGGTCCAGCCACACCCGGCGCATCGAAGGGTCGTCCTCGGTTGCGTCGTTCTGGAAGCCAAGCTGCGTCATCAGGCCCAGCATGGCCCGATTGGTCGACAGCACCAATCCATCTATATAAGTAAGGTTCTGGGTCTTGGCCGCCTCGATCAAGCCGCCGATCAGTTGCTTGCCCAGGCCGCGCCGCTGCCAGTTGTCGCCGATGACCAGCGCGTACTCGGCGCCGCGCCCATCCGCGTTGCGCAGATAGTGGGCGAAGCCGATGATCTGTTCGCGCATATAGCCCCGATGCGCAGGATTGGGCACCTGCACAGTCGCCACCAGGGCCAATTCGCGGTCGTAGTCGATGCGCGTGTAGCGGGCCAGCATGCGCGGGGTCAGCTCGCGCAGCATGGAAACAAAGCGCATATAGCGCGACTCGTCCGACAGCTCGCGCACGAACTCCTGCAAAGCCTCGGCATCTTCGGGGCGAATAGGCCGCATCATCCACGGCGAGTGGTCGTCGAACTCTTTGTTCTGAACCAGATTGAGGGGATACGGGTGGATGGCCAGATGGCTGTAGCCCGATTTTTCGGGCGGCTCGAACGATTCGATTTCCGACAGGACGGCCTGGACGGAATGCGCCAGCAGATGCTCGTCGCTGGCATACAGCGGGTCGACGGCCAGGCTGTCGATTTCGGGCAATTCGCACACCAGGTCGGAGATCCGTTCCAAGGCCTCCTGCAGGCAGTCGCTGGCGGCGGGACTCATCTGACGGATCAGCACATTGCGCCACAACGCGCTGCGCTCGACCAACTGGCGCGCCAGATAGCCGTTGAGCGGCGGCAACTCGATGGCCCTGTCGGTGGCCGAGATACCCTGCCGGCTGCCCGAGCCGAAATTGATGTAGGGCCCCAGATCCGGGTCGCGGCGCACGCGGATGGCCATGGGAGCGGTTGCCGCCGCCTGCATGCCTGCGGCGGCGAAAACCTGGATGGGTATGTCGAAGCAGGCGAACAGGCGGGCGATTTCCTCGGCCAGCAACGACTGCCGTCCCGTCATGCGGGCCGCCTGAATGATGAGCCGCGCCTCTTTCAACCGGGGCGGCTTGCTGAGCGGCTCGGGCGGGAGCATCTGCAGCGAAAGGGTCTGGTTGTAGTGATAGGACGCCAGTACGCCAAAGGCATTGGCCGCCGATTCGGGCGTGCGAAACGCCGGTGTGCCCACGTCGTCGAGCAGGTGGCGCAGGGGACGCATGGTGGCGTCTCCCATGAAGCAGGTGATCACGGGCTTGCGCGTGCTGGAGGCCACCTGCGCCAGTTGGCGCGCAACCGCCGGCATGTCGGCCAGCGGGTCGGGCGCCAGCAATACCAGCACACCGTCCACCCCCCTGTCCACGGCCAGGATGTTGACCAGCTTGCGGATTTTCTCGGCGTCCAGCGGAGCGCGCGTGACGACCGGGTTGTTGACCTGGGCATCCGGTTCGAGCAGGTTGCGCAGCTCCTGGACGGACATCATGGAAAGCTCGGCGCGGAACACCGCGGCATTGACGCCCATGACGTCCAGAGCCAGTTGCGAAGTGCCCGAGCCGTTGGAGACCAATGCAATGCGCCGCCCGCGCGGCCGATGCGGATAGCGCAGCACCTTGATGGCCGAAAACAGCTGCACGAAATACGGCACGCGCACCGCCCCGACCCGGCGCATCAAGGCATTGAACACCGCGTCGTGCGGCGAGCCGCCTTCCTGCCGTCGGCCCGACTTGAGCACGACCACGGGCTTGACGCCGGCGGCGGCGCGCAGGGCGCTGGTCAGCGCGCGCGACGATGCCGTGTTTTCCAGATACAGGGCAATGCTGTCCGTGCCTGGATCGGTGGCCAGGTAGTCCAGCAGATCGGCGACGTCGACACCGGCGCCGTCGCCGGGCGACACCACCGTCGAGAAACCCAGCCCGATATCCGCCGCCCAGTCCAGCACGGCGGAGGCAATGGAGCCGGATTGCGACACCAGGGCGACGCGGCCCGTCTGCGCGAGCTCCGGCGCATGGCTCAGGTTCAGGCCCGTTGCCGGATTCTGCAATCCGAAGGCGCGCGGCCCCAGCACCAGGCAGCCGTTCTGGCTGCCCCAGGCCTGGCACAGCGCCATGTCGTCGGCCGGCCGATCAGGCTGCGTTCCCGCCGCCAGCACCAGCAGCGCCCGTGGGCGATGGCGGTGCAATGCCTCGAGAGCCTGGGGCAACAACGACGGCGGCAGGCACAGCACGGCAAGATCCACCCGGCCGCCCGCCTCGACGCCATTGAGCCGCTCGGGTATGGCCACCGAAGTCCCGGCATCGACCAGGGTCAGGGCGTTTTCCAGCGCCGACGGCGCATTGCGCGCCACCGGCAAGGGGCGGTCGGCCACCACCAGCAAGGATCGAGGTTCGAACAACGCAGCAAGACGATGACGCAACATAATGAGCCTGTTTTAACAAGTTTGAATCTGTACTCTAAAATACATTGGTTAACGGCATCAATGCCAACCACTTGAATCTATATTCGCGGCGCGGGAAACCCGCGCCGCGTCCTGCCTGAAAATTCCATGACCCTGCCTGCATCTTCCACCGTCCGCACCCGCTTCGCCCCATCGCCCACCGGCTACCTGCACTTGGGGGGCGCCCGCACAGCCCTGTTTTCGTGGGCCTTCGCGCGGCATCACAAGGGTGTGTTCGTCCTGCGCATCGAAGACACCGACCTCGAGCGCTCGACGCCGCAGGCCGTCCAGGCCATTCTGGACGGCATGGACTGGCTGGGCATGCAGCCCGACGAAGGCCCCTTCTACCAAATGCAGCATATGGATCGCTACCGCGAAATCATCGCCAGAATGCTGGAGGAAGGCACCGCCTATTACTGCTACAGCACACCCGACGAAGTCGACGCCATGCGCGAGAAGGCCCGGGCCCAGGGGCTGAAGCCGCGCTACGACGGCACCTGGCGCCCCGAGCCGGGCAAGACACTGCCTCCCGTTCCCGAAGGCCGCAAGCCCGTCGTGCGCTTCAAGAACCCGCAAGACGGCGCCACCAGTTGGGACGACCTTATAAAAGGCCCTATAAGCATCGACAACGCCGAACTTGACGACCTGATCATCGCGCGCCCCGACGGCACGCCCACCTACAACTTCTGTGTAGTGGTCGACGACTGGGACATGCGGATCACCCATGTGCTGCGCGGCGACGACCACGTCAATAATACGCCACGGCAAATCAATATACTGCGCGCGCTGGGCGCAACGCTGCCGCAATACGGCCACCTGCCCATGATCCTCGGCCCCGACGGCGAAAAGCTTTCCAAGCGCCACGGCGCGGTCAGCGTCATGGAATACGACAAGGAAGGCTATCTGCCCGAAGCCATGGTCAATTACCTGGCCCGCCTGGGCTGGAGCCACGGCAACGAGGAAATCTTCTCGCGCGAGCAGTTCGTGGAATGGTTCGATACCCGCAACCTTAGCAAGTCGGCCTCGCAGTGGGATCCCAAGAAGCTGAACTGGGTCAACGCCCACTACATTAAGCAAACCGATAACGCCGCGCTGGCCGTCCTGGTCGCCCCCCGCATCGGCGGGCTGGGCGGCAACCCGGATGCCGTCAAGCTCGATGCCGTCATGGGCCTGCTGAAGGACCGGGCCGAAACCCTGAACCAGCTGGCCGAAGGCGCCATGCTGTTCTGCGGCGCCTACGAGCCCGCCGGCGCCGAACTGGCCGCCGAGCACCTGACCCCCGAGGCCAAAGCCGTGCTGGCCGATTTTGCGGCCCAGGCCCGCTCGCTGCCCGAGTGGACCACCGAAGCGCTGGCCGCGCTGATCAAGGAAACGCTCGCCAGACACAATATAAAGATGCCCAAGCTGGGCATCCCCTTGCGCCTGGCCGTGACCGGCAAAAAGCAAACCCCCGCCATCGACGCCGTCCTGGCCATCCTGGGTCGCGACACCGTGCTGGAACGCCTGGACGCAACGGTCCGCAACGGCCAGCAATAGTTTCCAAGCCCCCGGCCGGCCGTTCCAGACAACGGACGAGCGGTCCCGGGCCAGCGCCTCAGAACGGCAGGCGGTAGTTCTCGGGCATGCGGCGGGCCTTGAGCCGGCCGTCGCGGCCGTCGAACACCATGGTCTGCGGCGGCTGGAAGCGTACGGTATAACGGTTTTTGTAAATCGGGTCGGACAACTCGACCGGCTCGCCGTTGGACTTGACGGTCTGCAATACCAGCCCTTGCTGGTCGCGATGCCAGCACCCGGTTTCGCCAAGGGCCTGGCCGGGCTTTTTGCCGCGCTTGAGCTGCTCGTCGTAGCTCATGGTGCCGTCGGCCCTCAAATGTATAAGCACATGCAACGTGCCGGCAACGCCTCGCTGCGAACGCGTGCCGTACCAATTTCCTATGGCCTCGTCGCCGGCCCGCGCCGCCTGGCACTGCACGCTGGCCGGCGCCCGGGCAACAGGCGGACCTGGCGCCTTTTCGGGTTTGACGGCGCATCCGGCCGCCATCGACGCCGCCACCGCAACAACGCCGCGGCCTGTACGAAACAAATTCCTCTTGCTCATCATGACTCGAAACCCCGTCCGGGCCGCCCGGCCCGAAGCCAAAAACCATATTTCAAATGCGGCTACGCCAGGCGCGCAGGCCATGCAGACCTACAATGAATACGCATCATTTGCGCCAACGCAAGCCTTTCCGGCCCCGGCGCGCCTATCCTGACAATTTTACTTGAACGGATCGCCCCCGGCCGGTAAAACTCGGAGGGCAGCAAGCCGCGTAGCGCAGCGTGGGGGTATTTTTTGCCGCCGGGCCGCCCCAAGGCAAAAAGCGCCCCCGTGGGGGGCAGCAAGCCGCGTAGCGGCGCAGCGTGGGGGCCTATTTTGCCGCCGGGCCGCCCCAAGGCAAAAAGCGCCCCCGTGGGGGGCAGCAAGCTGCGTAGCAGCGCGGCGTGGGGGTAATATTCTTTTGGAGTCCGCATCACATGAGCCACCTGATCCTGCTTCTGCTGCACCTGTTCGCCGCCTTCATATTCGTCGGGACGGTTTTTTTCGAGGTGCTGATGCTGGAAGGCATACGCTCGCACGTCCCCCGCGACGCCATGCGCGCGGTGGAAATCGCCATCGGCCAGAGGGCGCGCAAATTCATGCCCTTCGTCATCATCGTCCTGTACGGCGCCGGCATTTCCATGGCCTGGCAATACCGCGGCATTCTGGCCCAGCCCTTCGACAGCGTCATGGGCACTCTGCTAAGCCTGAAAATACTCCTGGCGCTCAGCGTGCTGGTGCACTTCATCACCGCCATCCGGCGCAGCGCGGCCGGCACCCTCAACGCCAGGCAATTCAAATTCATTCATCTCAGTGTTTTCCTGCACATGCTGGCCATCGTGTTCCTGGCTAAGGCCATGTTCTACTTGAACTAAAGCAGAAAGCGGGGCAAAACCCCGCCCCGGGCGCCTTGCCCGGAAGGCCCGAAAGCGTTAAAAAAAGATACAGAATACGCTTGCCTACGCCCAGGCAAATTACTACAATTAGTGCTCAAACAAGAACCAACCACAATATCTTGTGGTTTATAGAAAAAGAGCGACTCCCTATAAAAACCGCCGCAAGGCCGCCTTTTCAGTACCCGCCACCTTCCAAACGCCAGACCACATGCTGCACAAGGCAGCATGTCTTTCTCATTCAGGAGCATTCATGCAGACCACACAAACCGCTGAGTCACGGCCCGAAGTCTCCCAGCCCGTTGCACCACAGGCCAGCCAGCCCAATGCTTCATCGGGCGGGTCGCAATGGCAAAACTTCAGCACCATCCGGCGCAACGGCGCCGTGGTGGGTTTCGAACCGGGCAAGATCGCCATCGCCATGACCAAGGCCTTCCTGGCGGTCAATGGCGGCCAGGGCGCCGCCTCGGCTCGCGTGCGCCAGTTGGTCGAGGACCTCACCGCGCAGGTGGTCAATGCCCTGGTTCGCAACCGCCCGGGCGGCGGCACCTTCCACATCGAAGACATCCAGGACCAGGTCGAGCTCGCGCTCATGCGTTCCGGCGAGCACGACGTGGCCCGCGCCTACGTGCTCTACCGTGAAAAGCGCTCGCAGGAACGCGCCCGCTCGGCTCCCGAGCAACCCGTGGCTGAAAAAAGCAGCCTCAACGTCAACGATGGCGGCGTCCTGCGCCCGCTGGATCTGGCCCAGTTGCGCAACACCATCGTCGAAGCCGGCCAGAACCTGCCCATCGACATCGACACCGACGCCATCCTGCGTGAAACCGTCAAGAACCTGTACGACGGCATCCCCGTCGACGAAGTCTACAAGTCGGCCATTCTTTCGGCGCGCGCCCTGGTCGAAACCGACCCGGCCTACAGCCAGGTAACCGCCGGGCTGCTGCTGCACACCATCCGCAAGGAAGTGCTGGGCGAAGAAGTCGCCCAGTCCGCCATGGCCGCCGGCTACGCCGAATACTTCCCCCGCTTCATCAAGCTGGGCATCGAGAGCAGCCTGCTCGACAGCAAGCTGGCCCAGTTCGACCTGCCCAAGCTCGCCAACGCCCTCAAGGCGGAACGCGACCAGCAATTCAATTACCTGGGCCTGCAAACGCTTTACGACCGCTACTTCCTGCACGTGCGCGGACGCCGCATCGAACTGCCGCAAGTATTCTTCATGCGGGTCGCCATGGGCCTGGCGCTCAACGAAATCAACCGCGAAGAGCGCGCCATCGAGTTCTACGAAATCCTCTCGTCCTTCGATTTCATGAGCTCCACCCCCACCCTGTTCAACTCGGGCACCCTGCACTCCCAGCTTTCGTCGTGCTACCTCACCACCGTCTCGGACGACCTGGTCGGCATCTACGACGCCATCAAGGAAAATGCGCTGCTGGCCAAGTACGCCGGCGGCCTGGGCAACGACTGGACCCCCGTGCGCGCCTTGCGCAGCCACATCAAGGGCACCAACGGCGAAAGCCAGGGCGTCGTGCCCTTCCTCAAGGTGGTCAACGACACCGCCGTGGCGGTCAACCAGGGCGGCAAGCGCAAGGGCGCGGTGTGCGCCTACCTGGAAACCTGGCACCTGGACATCGAAGAATTCCTCGAGCTGCGCAAGAACACCGGCGACGAACGCCGCCGCACGCACGACATGAACACCTCCAACTGGATCCCCGATCTGTTCATGAAACGCGTCATGGAAAACGGCGACTGGACTCTCTTCTCGCCTTCCGACGTGCCCGACCTGCACGACAAGTACGGCAAGGCGTTCGAAAAGGCCTACCTTGCCTACGAAGCCAAGACGGTCAGCGGCGAACTGCCCTTGTTCAAGACCATCCCTGCCACCTCGCTGTGGCGCAAGATGCTGTCCATGCTGTTCGAAACCGGCCACCCCTGGCTCACCTTCAAAGATCCTTGCAACATTCGCTCGCCCCAGCAGCACGTCGGCGTCGTCCACAGCTCCAACCTGTGCACTGAAATCACGCTGAACACCAGCGACACCGAAATCGCCGTCTGCAACCTGGGCTCGGTCAACATGGCGGCCCACCTCAAGCAGGACGCCAGCGGCCAGTACGTGCTCGACCACGAAAAGCTGCAGCGCACGGTCGCCGTCGCCATGCGCATGCTGGACAACGTCATCGACATCAACTACTACGCCGTACCCAAGGCCCGCAACTCCAACGTGCGCCACCGCCCCGTGGGCATGGGCGTCATGGGCTTCCAGGACTGCCTGCACGTCATGCGCGTGCCGTTCGCCTCGCAAGCGGCCGTCGAATTCGCCGACACGTCCATGGAGGCGGTGTGCTACTACGCCTACCTGGCATCCAGCAAGCTGGCCGCCGAACGCGGCTCGTACTCCAGCTTCAAGGGTTCGCTGTGGGACCGCGGCATCATGCCGCAAGACACTCTCGCCATGCTGCGCGAAGAGCGCGGCGGCTATGTCGACATCGACGAAAGCAGCACCCTCGACTGGGATGCCCTGCGCACCCACATCCATGAACACGGCATGCGCAACTCCAACTGCATCGCCATCGCGCCCACGGCCACCATCTCCAACATCATCGGCGTCTCGCCGTGCATCGAGCCCACGTACCGCAACCTGTACGTCAAGTCCAACCTCTCGGGCGAGTTCACGGTGGTCAACGACTACCTGGTGCGCGACCTGAAGCAGCGCGGCCTGTGGGACGAAGTCATGGTCGCCGACCTGAAGTACTTCGACGGCAGCCTGGCCCGCATCGACCGCATCCCGGCCGACCTGCGCGAGCTCTACGCCACCGCCTTCGAAGTCGATCCGAGCTGGGTCGTCGAGTGCGCGGCGCGCCGCCAAAAATGGATCGACCAGGCCCAGTCGCTGAACATCTTCATGGCGGGCGTCTCGGGCAAGAAGCTCGACGACACCTACAAGCTGGCATGGCAGCGCGGGCTCAAGACCACGTACTACCTGCGTTCCAGCGGCGCCACCAACGCCGAGAAATCCACCGGCCGCGGCGGCGAGCTCAACGCCGTCTCCGCCAACCCGCAAGCCGGCGGCGTCGCGGCGGCCCCCGTGGCAGCCCTGCCCGAAGCCGAGGTGGTCGGCACCGTGTGCACCCTGCGTCCGGGCGACGAAGGCTTCGAAGAATGCGAAGCCTGCCAGTAACCCATAACAATTAGGAAAGGTTCACATCATGCTTACTTGGGACGACACCCCTCTTCAACCCCAACCTTCGGCAGCCCCCGCGGCTCCAAGCCCCGCCCCGACCGGCCGCAACGTGTCGGCCGGCGCGCAGGCCGACACCGCCATCGCGCCTCAACAAGCGGCCAGCCCGGCCGCGCCCGCGGGCTCGCGCGTGCGCGCCGCCGACAAGCGCATCATCAACGGCCAGACCGACGTCAACCAGTTGGTGCCGTTCAAATACAAATGGGCCTGGGAAAAATACCTGGCCGGCTGCGCCAATCACTGGATGCCGCAAGAAATCAATATGTCGCGCGACATCGCCCTCTGGAAAAACCCCAACGGGCTCACCGAAGACGAACGCCGCATCATCAAGCGCAACCTGGGTTTCTTCGTCACTGCCGATTCCCTCGCCGCCAACAACATCGTGCTGGGCACCTATCGCCACATCACGGCGCCCGAGTGCCGCCAGTTCCTGCTGCGCCAGGCCTTCGAAGAAGCCATCCACACCCACGCATATCAGTACATCGTCGAAAGCCTGGACCTGGACGAATCGGAAATCTTCAACGCGTACAACGAAGTGCCTTCGATCCGCGCCAAAGACGAATTCCTGATCCCCTTCATCAACGTCATTGCCGATCCGGATTTCAAAACCGGCACGCCCGAAAGCGATCAAACCCTGCTGAAATCGCTCATCGTTTTTGCGTGCCTGATGGAAGGTTTGTTCTTTTATGTTGGTTTTACGCAAATTTTGGCATTGGGCCGTCAAAACAAAATGACGGGCGCCGCCGAGCAGTACATGTACATTCTTCGCGACGAATCCATGCACTGCAATTTCGGCATCGATCTCATCAACACGATCAAACTCGAGAACCCGCATTTGTGGACGCCGGCCTTCCGCGAAGAAATTCAAAATCTCTTCAAAAAGGCTGTAGACCTTGAATATGCTTACGCTGAGGACACCATGCCTCGCGGCGTACTCGGTTTGAACGCCTCGATGTTCAAGTCGTATTTGCGATTTATCGCCAATCGACGCTGCCAGCAAATCGGCATCGAACCGCAATTTGCGCAAGAAGAAAATCCATTTCCATGGATGGCCGAGATGATCGATCTGAAGAAAGAACGCAATTTTTTCGAGACTCGAGTCATCGAATATCAAACCGGCGGAGCATTAAGCTGGGAATAATGCTTGGATACCGTAACTGCTTAAGTTAGACTCTAGGCGTGCGAGGTGCTTTGCATCTTGCACGCTTGTGCCATTTGAGATGGGTCGCACCTTTCGATGGGGGCCATATCAAATGGATGGACGTTATCTTTACGATTCATTCTCAAGGAGCATTACGATGGCTACAGCCAAGAAGGCCGCAAAAAAGGCGGCCGCCAAGAAAACCACCGCAGCAAAAAAAGCACCCGCCAAAAAGGTAGTGGCTAAAAAAGCACCCGCCAAAAAGGCAGCAGTGAAGAAGGCCGTCGCCAAGAAAGCACCGGCCAAGAAAGTAGTCGCCAAAAAAGCGCCTGCCAAAAAAGCAGCCGCCAAGAAAGCCGTAGCAAAGAAAGCCGTTGCTAAAAAGGCAGTCGCCAAAAAGGCCGTAGCCAAAAAAGCACCGGCCAAGAAAGCAGCCAAGAAAGCAGTAGCCAAAAAGGCCCCTGCCAAGAAAGCCGCCGCCAAAAAGGCCGTCGCCAAGAAAGCCCCGGCTAAAAAAGCAGCCGCGAAAAAAGCCGTTGCCAAAAAGGCGGTAGCCAAGAAGGCGCCGGCCAAAAAGGCCCCTGCCAAGAAAGCCGCGCCCAAAAAGGCCAGCACCAAGACCGCCGCCAAGGCAACCAAGGCCAAGGCTCCGGCGCCAGCAGTAAAGAACACGGTAAATACCGCCGCATCGTGGCCTTTCCCCACGGGTGGCCGCCCCTAACAGGCGCCATCGGTAGTATCACAAGCATCACCCTGCCGCCCGGCCCAGCCGGGCGGCTTTTTTTTCATGCGACAATGGGGGCATTCTTTTAACTTATGCTTACCAACATGCTTAGCAACACATTGAGCCTCATCATCGAGATCGTCTTTACCCTTTTCGGTATTGCCCTGATCATCCGTGCCTGGGCCTATGCGATTCGCCTGCACCCCTTCAACCCGTATTCCCAGGCCGTCATACGCGCCACGAACTGGCTGGTCCAGCCTGTGCGAAAAGTCGTTCCCGCCGGCAACCGCATCGACTACCCCAGCATCGTGGCGTGCTGGCTTACCGCCTTCGTGTGCGTGCTGCTCGAATGGTTCGTCGCCTTCGGAAGGTTTCCCATCGCCGCCGCCCTGCTGCCGGCCGTGGCAGCCAGCGTGCTTACCGTGCTCAAGTGGGTATTCAATCTTGTTTTGTGGATGACCCTCATCCAGGCCGTGCTGTCCTGGGTCAACCCGCTGGCGCCCATCATGCCGGTTCTGCAAACGCTTACCGCGCCCTTGCTCGACCCCATCCGCCGGATCCTGCCCAATCTGGGCGGCCTGGATTTCTCGCCGCTGGTCCTGCTCATACTGGCCCAGATCGTCGTCCGGATACTGGAGAACTTCATTTACTCCATCAGCATGTAGCCAAGCCAAAACCCGCAAAAACAGAACCGCCCCCTGAAAGCCGGATTGCTACCCGGCTTTCAGGGGGCGGTTCGATAATGCGGCCCGGTAATGCAACAAAGGCTGATCCAGGCCAACGCGGCCGGCCAGCCCCCCAGGTCGGCTGCGATCTTACATGGGCACGACGCGGGTGGGGCCGTTGCCGCTGACCAGGCGCACGCGCTGGCCCGAGGTGAATCCTACGTCGGCCGCCTGGGCGACGACACGGGTTTCGCCGTTGTCGAGACGCACGGTGATTTCCAGGCCTTGGGTTTTGCCGACCTGGTTCTCGACGGTATTGCCCAGCAGGCCGCCCAGAATGGCGCCGCCCACCGTGGTGATGACCTTGCCGGATCCACCGCCCATGCTATTGCCCACCACGCCGCCCAGGGCGCCTCCGGCCAGCATGCCCACACCGCTGGATTTGTCGTTCTGGATGGTGACCGGACGCACCGACACCACCGTGCCCGTGCGAACGATTTGTTCCTGCTGCGCCTGGCCGTAGGTGTATACCGAACTGGAGGCCGAGGGATTCGCGCACCCGGCCACTACCGCGAGCGCAGCGGCGGCGGCCGCTGCGGCTGCCAAACGGCGAAAGCGAAAACCGGCTGCTGCAATGGTTGTAGTCATGAGAATTTTCCTTTGTAAGGCGGCTGCGCTTATGCGAGCAGCTCGACACCGTAATGCTGTTTCAACGACGCGCTGATTTCGGCGCGGCCAGGCTTGTGATTTTGCGGACCTCGCGAGGCAATTTTAAAGGCCCCCATCACATTCGCCAACTGGCATGCCTGCTCCAGCGGCCACTGGCGGGTCAGCCCGTACAACAGGCCCGCGCGGTGAGCATCGCCGCAACCGGTGGGATCCACCACCGACGCCACCTTGATGGGAGCGATGCTGGTTTGCTTGCCGCCGGCGTACAAGGTGGCCCCCTCGGCCCCGCGCGTCACGACCACGGCCTTCATGCCCGCGGCAATCTCCTGCAGGCTGCGCCCGGTGCGCTGCTCCACGATGCTGGCCTCGTAGTCGTTGGCGGTGAAGATATCGGCCAGGTCCAGCATCTGCTCCAGGTCCTCACCCGTGAACAGCGGCATGGCCTGGCCCAGGTCGAAGATAAAGGGCGTGCCTTGCTGCTTCAGGCGGCGCGCATGCGCGAACATGCCGTCCTTGGCGTCGGGCGCCACGATGGCCCAGGCCGCCTGCGTGCCGCTCAGGTCGTTCTCGGCCGAACGCAGCATGGCGCCTGGGTGGAACGACGCAATCTGGTTGTTGTCCAGGTCGGTGGTAATGAAGCACTGCGGCGTGAACATGTCCGGGATGACGCGAATCATGCTCGTGTCGATGCCCAGGCCCTTGAAGTACGCCAGATAGTCCGAGGCGTCGCCCCCCACCGTTCCCACCGGCACCGGCGAACCGCCCAGCAGGCGCAGGTTGTAGGCGATGTTTCCGGCGCAGCCGCCGTACTCCTTGCGCATCGACGGCACAAAAAAGGAAACGCTCAGCGACTGTATGCTGTCGGCCAATATGTGATCTTTGAAGTGCCCTTCGAACACAGCGATGGTGTCGAACGCCACCGACCCGCACACCAGTACTTTTTCAGACATATCTATCCTTCAGGAGAGTAGAACTTACCCAGTTGATAACCATTGATCTTTACGCCGGCCACGATGAGCGGCACCGTGATCTGCCGTTCGGTATTGGCGGCGAACGGCTGCCCAAGCGCCTCGGGCGGCAAATAGTCTTTCGGCGCAAGCTTGCGCCGGACCACGACGGAGCCCGAAAAGTCTACCAGATCGAGCGTCAGCGTCGGCCACGCCTGCGGCTTGTCATAGCTGTTGCGCAATACCACCCTCAGCAGCATGGCGTTTTCATTCGGCTTGAGCTGGTCGTTGCGGGGCGCGGACTGCAGCGACGAGTCCATGATCGAGATATGCTCGATGCGGCGCGAGTACCCAACCTTGCAATGCAGCGACAGGCAGGCCTGTTCCAGCAAAGGACGCAGCATGGGCGCGCTGGTGGCAATCTGCGTGCGGTACACATAGCCAAGCTGCGCCAGCAGAAACACCAGGCCGGCAAGAACCAGCACGCTCCAGAAGACCCGCGCAAAGCCATGGCGCCGCTGCCGGCGCGCATACAGGAAATCCGGCAGGACATCATCGTCGTGCAATGCACCGCGATTCGGCTCCGAAGACATCGCCCCGCGAGGTTCGGCGTAAATGCCTCGAACCTCCGGCGTATCGCCCTCGCCCATGCCATCGCCCGAATACAAGCCTGGCTCGGGCCGCCTTGCCGAAGCAGGCAAATCTCCGTCATCCAGACGCAGCGCAAACGCCGAAGCCTCGCCATCGTCGTCCCGTTGGCGGGCGGGCGCAAAAATACCCGGCGACGCGCTGGCCGGCGCGGAAGAACCGGGTGTGCCCGCGCCACGCTGGCGCACCACGCTGGGCGCCGCCTCCGCAGGGGCGGCAAAGGGCGCCTGGCGCGAAGAAGGCGGAGGCGAAGAAACCGCCGGCGCCGCGGCCCCCTGGCCGTTGGGAACGACAGCTTCGTAGCCATCGAAGATATTGGCGCAGCCGATGCAGCGGATATAGCCCTTGCGCAGCTGCAACTCGCTGAGACTGGCTGGAAACACGGTACCGCACTGCGGGCACTTCGTCATCAAGTCCATAGGCCTATCCGCCGGCGATAACGGTCAGCTTCGCTGACCATGCAGGCAAACCCAGCCGTCGCGGGCTCGCCATACGCTCATGCTCAACCACGGCGCGTAGGCTTGCGCCACCTCGTCGGCCTGCCTTTCCAGGACCCCCGATAGCACCAGGCGGCCGCCCGGCTGCACACGGCCGGAAAGCATGGGAGCAAGAACCTTCAGGGGATTGGACAAAATATTGGCGACGACCAATTGCACTTGGCCGGCCGGCAACTCGTCGGGCAGCAAGGCTTGCAGTTCGACCTGGTTGATTTGGGCGTTGTAGCGGGTGGAGAGCACCGCCTGTTCGTCGATGTCGACGGCCAGCGCGGGCCCAGCCCCCAGCATTTTGGCGGCAATGGCCAGGATGCCCGAACCGCAGCCATAGTCCAGCAAGGTTTCGCCGGGCTGCAGATTGGCCTCCAGCCACTCCAGGCACAGATGCGTGGTCGGGTGGCTGCCCGTGCCGAAGGCCAGGCCCGGATCGAGCTGCAGGTGGATTGGCCCGCCCGCCTGCCGCGATGCACCAAGCTCGGGAACGCCGGGGTCGTCGCGATGCCAGCTGGGCACTATCCATACGCGCTGACCGATCTGGATGGGCCTGAACTGCGCCTGGGTAAGGCGAACCCAGTCCGCATCGGGAACGTCGCGCGTGGACCAGCCGCCGGCCATGTAGTCCAACCCGCCCATCACGCGAACCTGCTCGAGTATCTGCTCGGGATCCGCACCGTCGGGCAGCAGGGCCACCACGCGGTTGTGACGCCAGGCCTGGACCTCTGGCTCGGTGCCGGGTTCGCCGAACAAGGGCTGTTCGGCTTCGGTGTCGCTTTCGGCGTCTTCGACGGATACCGAAAGCACCCCTGCCTCGAGCAAGGCATCCGAAAGCGCCTCGGCCTGCGCCTCTGGACAATGAAGCACGAGTTCACGCATAGTGTTTTCCAGCGAACGCCGAGAGGCCAAGTCCCCCGGCGTCCTGATGTTGATGCCGCCGGCGCCTACGGGCGCTGCGACAATTTCTGTTCAAGATAGTGAATGCTGGTGCCGCCTTCGACGAAGCGGGCGTCCTGCATGAGTTCCCGGTGCAAGGGGATGTTGGTGTTGATGCCTTCCACCACCATTTCCGACAAGGCGATTTCCATGCGAGCGATGGCCTGCTCGCGCGTGTCGCCGTAGGTGATGAGCTTGGCGATCATGGAGTCGTAGTTGGGCGGCACGGTGTAGCCGTTGAACACATGCGAGTCCATACGCACGCCGGGTCCACCGGGTGTGTGCCAGTTGGTGATCTTGCCGGGGCTGGGCACGAACTTGAAGGGATCTTCGGCATTGATGCGGCATTCGATGGCATGGCCGCGGATCTGGACGTCGCGCTGGCGCAAGGTGAACTTTTCGCCGGCGGCGATGAGTATCTGCTGCACGACCAGGTCGACACCCGTGATCATTTCGGTGACCGTGTGCTCCACCTGGATGCGGGTGTTCATCTCGATGAAGAAGAACTCGCCGTTTTCATACAGGAACTCGAAGGTGCCCGCGCCGCGATACCCCATCTTGCGGCAGGCCTCGGCGCAGCGCTCGCCGATGCGCTCGATGAGCCGGCGCGGAATGTGGGGCGCGGGAGCTTCCTCGATGATCTTCTGGTGGCGCCGCTGCATGGAGCAATCGCGCTCGCCCAGCCAGATGGCATTGCGCCCGCCGTCGGCCAATACCTGGATCTCGATATGGCGCGGGTTCTCGAGGAACTTCTCCATATAGACTTCGGGATTGTTGAACGCGGCGCCGGCCTCGGTGCGGGTCATGGCGACGGCGGTGATCAGCGCCGCCTCGGTGTAGACCACGCGCATGCCCCGGCCGCCGCCGCCGCCGGCCGCCTTGATGATGACCGGGTAGCCCACTTCACGGCCCATGCGCAGGATTTCTTCGGGATCGTCCGGCAGGGCGCCATCGGAGCCCGGCACGACCGGCACGCCGGCCTCGATCATGGCTTTCTTGGCGCAAACCTTGTCGCCCATGGTGCGTATGGTTTCGGGGCGCGGGCCGATGAAGACGAAACCGCTTTTTTCCACACGGTCGGCGAAATCGGCGTTCTCGGACAAGAAGCCATAGCCGGGGTGAATGGCTTCGGCGTCGGTCACTTCGGCCGCCGAGATGAGCGCCGGCATGCTCAGGTAGCTGTCGCGCGGCGATGCCGGCCCGATGCACACGGATTCGTCGGCCAGGCGCACGTATTTGGCTTCGCGGTCAACCTCCGAGTGCACCACCACGGTCTTGATGCCAAGCTCGCGGCAGGCGCGCTGGATGCGCAGCGCAATCTCTCCGCGATTCGCTATCAGTATTTTTTCAAACATCGCTTAGCCAATAACAAATAGGGGTTGGCCGTATTCGACGGGCTCGCCGTTTTCAACCAGGATTTCCTTGATGACGCCGCCTTTGTCGGCTTCGATTTCGTTGAGCAGCTTCATGGCCTCGATGATGCAAAGCGGCTCGCCTTCCTTGACCGACTGTCCCACTTCGACAAAAGCCGACGCGCCCGGATTGGGCGCGCGGTAGAAGGTGCCGACCATGGGCGACTTGACCATATGCCCCTGAACGACGGGCGCGGCGGGAGCCGGCGCCGGCGCGGCTGCGGGAGCGGCGGGCGCAGCCGCCACGACCGGCGCGGCCACGGGCTCGGGCGCGTAGGCTACGGGCTGTTGCTGCTGGGAGAATTTGACGATGCGTACTTTGCCTTCGCCTTCGGTGATCTCGAGTTCGGCGATGCCGGATTCGGCAACCAGGTCGATCAAGGTTTTGAGTTTTCTTAGATCCATACAGACTTCCCGTTGGCTCGCCGCGCCTGGAGCATACAGCGAGCTAGATTATTGATAAAAACCAAACTACGGCTTGCCAGCCCGCCCTCAATGATCGAGGGCGTAGCGCAAGGCCGCCTCATACCCGAACGCGCCCAGGCCCACGACCACTCCCTGCGCCAGGTCGGACAGGAAGGAGTGGTGGCGAAACGCTTCGCGCTTATGGACATTGGACAAATGAACTTCGATGAATGGAATCGCCACGGCCGCCAGCGCGTCGCGGATCGCCACGCTGGTATGCGTGTAGGCGCCGGCATTGATGATGATGCAATCCACCGCCTCGTTGCGGGCCGCGTGGATGCGGTCGACCAGCGCGCCCTCGTGATTGCTTTGAAAGGCCTCGAGCGATGCCTGGCCTTCGGCCGCCAACTGCTGCAAACGCGCGTCAATGTCGGCCAAAGTCTGGCGCCCATAGACATCCGGCTCGCGGGTGCCAAGTAGATTCAGATTGGGGCCGTGCAAAACGAGTATGTGTTGCGCCATTATGAAGTTTGCTGACAGACAGACCGTCTTTTTACGCTAAAAAGCGGTATTTGTCGAATAAAAACATAGAAACCGGCCTGCTCAGGCAAAGAATCCAGGCCACTTGAAACAAGACATTACAGCCCGGCGGCGAAAGCCGCATGGGTTCAGCCGCTGGACAGGCCGTCGAGCGTTCGCGCCAGGACGTCCGGCTTGATCTGCCCCAGAACCTTGTGCACCACCTGCCCCCGTGCGTCGAACACCACGGTGAACGGCAGGCCTCCGGCCGCGTTGCCCAGCGGCCGCATAAGCGCTATGCCGCCATTGCCAGCCAGCAGCAGAGGGTAGGAAACATGCACCTTTTGCAGAAAGGTGCGCACATTGCTGGCCGTGTCGATACCCAGGCCAAGAAACTGGATGCCCGGGTACTTGGCGCGCAAGGCGTCGATGTCGGGCATTTCCCGCACGCAGGGCGGGCACCAGGTCGCCCAGAAATTCACCACGACCGGCTTGCCCAGGAACCCGCGCAAAGCAACCGGCTTGCCGTCGATATCGGGAAAGCTGTGCTCGAACAAGGCATCGGGCGCGTGCCCCGCAAGCGTAAAAAACGAAATGCCCGCCGCCGCGATACCTGCACCGCCCAGGACGGCGGCACGAAGCAGAAAGTCACGTCGTTTCATTGGATAACACCCGGTTCATGAATTGATGCAAGGCCTGTGCTGCCTGGATACGCACAGCCGCGCCATCCGGAGCAGCCATGCCCTCGCGGCGCGTCCAGCCGCTACTGGATCCAGTTTAACATCGACGGGACATTGCCCCGGGAGCATTGACAGCCGCCGGCGCCGGCATCGGCGATCGGGCTGGCCCGACAAGCGTTCATTCCGCGTCTTCTGACTACAATAGCGGCTGGAGGGCTTTATGCATTTACACATTCTGGGAATTTGCGGCACATTCATGGGCGGCCTGGCCCTCATTGCGCGGGCCGCCGGGCACACCGTGACCGGTTGCGACGCCGGCGTCTACCCCCCCATGAGCACGCAACTGGAAGAACAGGGCATTCGGCTGATCGAAGGCTTTGCCGCCGATCAACTAAGCCTGAAACCGGATCTGTTCATCATCGGCAACGTGGTTTCGCGCGGCAACCCCCTGATGGAAGCCATACTCGACGCGGGCCTGCCCTATGTGTCGGGGCCCCAATGGCTGGGCGAGCAGGTGCTTGGCGGCCAGCACGTGCTGGCCGTGGCGGGCACGCATGGCAAGACCACCACCAGCTCGATGCTGGCCTGGATACTGGAATACGCCGGGCTCGAACCCAATTTCCTGATCGGCGGCATTGCCCGCGACCTGAAAGTCTCGGCCCGCTACGGCCCGGGGCGGCAATGGTTCGTCATCGAGGCCGACGAGTACGACACCGCGTTTTTCGACAAGCGTTCCAAGTTCGTTCATTACCGCCCGCGCACCGCCATTCTCAACAACCTGGAATACGACCATGCCGACATCTTCCCCGACCTTGCCGCTATCGAAACGCAGTTCCACCACCTTGTGCGAACGATTCCGTCCAACGGCCTGATCATCCGGCCTCGACCCGACGAGGCGCTGGATCGCGTGCTGGCGCGCGGCTGCTGGTCGCCCGTGGAAGCCTTTGGCCCCGGCGGGCACTGGCAGCACGCGCCACGCAACGGCGACCCCTGCCATTTCGACGTCGTGCTCGACGGCAGTCCGCTGGGCACAATTGGCTGGAACATCGGCGGCGAACACAACCGCATGAACGCGCTGGCCGCCCTGGCCGCCGCCCGGCACGCGGGCGTGGCGCCCGCAACCGGCATCCAGGCCCTGTCGCGCTTCCAGGGCGTCAAGCGGCGCCTCGAGCTGCGCGGCACCGTCAACCAAATCAAGGTCTACGACGACTTCGCCCACCATCCCACCGCCATCGCCACCACCCTGGAAGGCCTGCGCCGCCAGGTCGGCAAGGCCCGCATCCTGGCGGTCATCGAACCGCGCTCGAACACCATGAAGCTGGGCACCATGGCCGCCCGCCTGCCCCAGGCGCTCGAACAGGCCGACCAAGTCTTCTGCTTCGGGGCCACGAGCGGCAAGCACGCCCTGGGCTGGAACCCCGCCGAGGTATTGGCGCCGATGGGAACGCGCGCCTCGTCCTACGACGATCTGGACACGCTGGTCGAAGCCATCGCAGCGCAAGCCCGCGCCGGCGACTCGATACTCGTCATGAGCAACGGCGGGTTCGGCGGCATCCATCAAAAGCTTCTGGACAGGCTGTAAGCTACCGCGGCAACCATCATGATTCTTTACCTGCACGGTTTCCGCTCGTCGCCGCAGTCCGCCAAAGCGCAAAAGCTGGCGCAGGCCATGCACGACCGGGGGCTGGGCAGCAACTGGCTATGCCCGCAACTGCCTGCCAGTCCGGCCCAGGCCATGGCCCTGGTTCATGGTTTAATAGAAAATGCGCGCAAGCAAGGTCTGCAGCCGGGCCGCGACCTGACCGTCATTGGCTCTTCGCTGGGCGGCTATTACGCCGCCCACCTGGCCCAACGCTGGGATTGCCGGGCCGTCCTGCTCAATCCCGTCATCCATGCGGCGCGCGACCTGGCAACCCAGGTCGGCGAGCATACGCAGTTTCATTCCGAAGAGCCTTTTGTCTTTCTGCCCGAATACGTCGATGAACTGGCCGGGCTGGCCGTCGACCGGCCCAGCCGCCCCGAGCGATATTTTCTGCTGGCCGCCACGGGCGACGAAGTCCTGGACTGGCGTGAAATGGTCCAATGGTATGCGGGATGCGCCAGCCGGATCATCTGCGGCAGCGATCACGGCATCTCGGATTTCGACCGCTGGCTGCCCGAGGTCATGGCCTTCGCCCTGCACGCCCCCCATAAACCTTAACCCCGACGGATTCTTGCGCAAGCAAGTCCGCCCGACAACTCTATGTATGTTCTCTACGACGACAGCGGCAACTTCAAAGCGGAAAAAATCTTTTCGCAAAGCGACTCGACCATGCAGGTCGAGTCCGAGTCCGGCAAACGCAGCAAAATAAAAAGCGCCAGCGTGCTGTTCAGCTTCGAGCAACCCGAGCCCGCGGCCATGCTGGCCCAGGCCCGCGAACTGGCCGAGACGCTGGAGCTGGATTTCCTGTGGGAGTGCGCCCCCCAGGAGGAATTCGAGGCCGCAGCCTTCGCCGAAGAATATTTCGGGCATCCGCCCAGCGCCGTTGAAAAAGCGGGGCTGATTTTTGCGCTGAATGCGGCGCCCGCCTACTTTCACCGCCGCGGCAAGGGGCGCTATCGCCCCGCCCCGCCGGAAATCCTGAAGGCCGCCCTGGCCGCCATCGAAAAAAAGCAGAAGCAGGCGGAGCAACAGCAGGAATGGACCGACCAATTGGTGGCGGGCCAGTTGCCCGAGCCCATTGCCCAGGTGTCCGACACCCTGCTGACGCGGCCGGACAAAAACACGCTGCAATGGAAAGCGTTCGAGGCGGCGGTCGAGCAACTGGGCACCACGCCCGAAAAACTGCTGCTCAAGCTCGGCGCCTGGCCCAATCCGCTGGCCCTGCACAGGCATCGCTTCTTTACGCTGAATTTCCCCAAGGGCATACAGCATCCCGCCCAGGAAGTCCCCGCCGTGGGCGACGGCCTGCCGGTTGCCGAGGTCGAGGCCTATTCCATCGACGACAGCACCACCACCGAAGTGGACGACGCCCTGTCGGTCACGATGCTGCCGGACGGCAAGGCCCGCATCGGCATCCACATTGCCGCGCCCGGCCTGCTGGTCACCCGCGACAGCGGCCTGGACAAACTGGCCCGGGCGCGCATGTCGACCGTCTACATGCCCGGCCAGAAAATACCCATGCTGCCCGACGAACTGATCCAGGCCTTCTCGCTGGATGCCGGCCAGCCCAGGCCCGCGGTTTCGCTGTACGTGGATGCCGACTTGTCCAGCGGGGAAATCCTGGGCACGCAAACCCGTCTGGAGCGGCTGAGCGTGCGCGAGAACCTGCGCCACGACACGTTGGAAGGACAGATTACCGAAGAAGCGCTTGCCGACCCTCAGGCCAGCCTGCCCTATGCCGGCTGGCTGCGGCCTCTATGGCAGTTTTCCAGGCACCTGAGCGCCCAGCGCGACCTGGTGCGCGGCAAAACGGAAAACAACAACCGGGTCGAATACTCTTTCTATATAGACGGCGCGCCCGACGATCCGGACAGCACGGTGCGGCTGGTGCCCCGCCAGCGCAATGCGCCGCTGGACATGCTGGTGGCCGAGTACATGATACTGGCCAACAACCTGTGGGGGGGCCTGCTGGCGCAACACGGCGTGCCCGGCATCTACCGTTCGCAGCAAGCGGGCCGCGTGCGCATGTCCACCCAGGCCCTGCCGCACGAGGCCATCGGCGTGCCCCAGTATGCGTGGTGCACCTCGCCGCTGCGCCGCTACGTGGACCTGATCAATCAATGGCAGATCCTGGCCGCGGCCGAACACGGCGTGTCGGCCCGCCTGGTCGCCCCCTTCAAGCCCAAGGATGCCGACCTGTTCGCCATCATCGGCGCGTTCGACTCGCAATACGCGGTCTGGAACGACTTCCAGTCCAGCATGGAGCGCTACTGGTGCATGCGCTGGCTGCAGCAGCATGGCGTGACCACCATCGAAGCCAGCGTGCTGCGAGAGGATCTGGTGCGGCTTTCGGGCGTGCCCATGGTCGTGCGCGTGCCCGGCATGCCGGAGCTGGAACGCGGCCAGGCCATCCGGCTGCAGATTCTGGGGTACGATGAACTGGCCCTTGAACTGGAGTGCCGCTACCTGGAAACCGTCGCGGCATAATACCGTCATTGCCGCTTCCAACGGAATACTGCGCCGTGAATGCCGCCACCCCCCGCCCATGGCTGCCGCCCCCCGCGCAGCCAGCGCAGCACCGCCGCCTGTACATAGCGATAGGCCTGTCGCTGTGCGTGCACGCTGCGGCGCTGGCCATACACTTTGCCCATCCTGTGCCGCCCGCCCGCGAACAGGACACGCTGGAGGTCACCCTGGTCAACGCGCGCACCGAAACCGCGGCGGCCAACCCGGCCGTGCTGGCCCAGAACCAGATCAATGCGGGCGGCAACGCCCAAAGCGGCCTGGCCTCGTCGCCGCTGCCGCGCACCGCCGACGCCTCGCCCGACCAGATCGTGCTGGCCGCATTGCGCAAGCGCCAGCAAGAACTGGAAAAAGAACAAAAGCAGCTTTATACCCAACTGGAATCCCGGCAAAAAGTCCGGGCGGCACGAAAATGGCCCGACCAGTTGCAGGAATCTCCCGACCCCGGCACCGACGACCTCAATCAGCAAAGCCTGGTGCTCAATGCCCAGATCAGCGCCATCAAAGAGCGCATCGAAACCTATAACGCCCAGCCGCGCCAGATGTTCGTCGGGCCGTCGGCCAAACAGGTCGACTACGCCCGGTACGTCGAAGCCTGGCGCAAGAAAATCGAGCTGCTGGGCACCGAGCACTACCCCGACGAGGCGCGCGGCAAAGTCTATGGCAAATTGCAGTTGACGGTATACATAGGCAAGAACGGCGATCTGGTCCGCGTGGAAATCAACCGGCCTTCGGAACACGCCGTCCTGAACCTCGCCGCCCGGCGCATCGTTCAACTGGCGGCGCCCTTTGCCCCGCTGCCGCCGGAAATCGCCAGGACGACCGACGTACTGGCCATTACCCGCACATGGCATTTCACCAACAACAAACTCAGCACCGAAACCCCATGACCCAAGGCATTCCGCATTTCGCAGTCGTCGGCAACCCCGTCGGACACAGCCGCTCTCCAGCCATACACCAGGAATTCGGCCGCCAGCTGGGCCTTGCCCTGCGCTACGAAACGCTGCTTGCGCCCGTGGATGGCTTCGCCGAAACCATCCGCGGCTTCTTTGACAACGGCGGGGCCGGTCTCAACGTTACCCTGCCTTTCAAGGAAGAGGCGTTCGCACTGGCCGACCACCTGAGCGAGCGCGCCCGCCTGGCCGGAGCCGTCAACACGCTATGGATGCGGGACGGAAACCTGCATGGCTGCAACACCGACGGCGTCGGCCTGCTCGACGACATACAGCGCCTGGGCGCGCCGCCCCGCGACAAGCGCATCTTGCTGGTCGGCGCCGGAGGCGCGGCAAAAGGGGTGATCTACCCGTTGCTCGAAGCCGGCTGCTCCGCGCTGCGCATCGTCAACCGCAGCGCCGAACGGGCGCACCAGCTCTGCGAGCAGGTCCGCGCGCTGCTGCCGCAACACGCGGCGCGCATATCGGCGGGGAGTCTGGACGAGGCGCAGGGGCAGTGGGACATCGTCGTCAATGCCACATCCAGCAGCCTGAGCCGCCAGGCGCCGCCCTTGCCCGGCGCCGGCTACTCCCCCGGCTCCCTGGCCTACGACATGTTCTATGCCGCCCAACCCACGGCCTTCATGCAGCAGGCCCTGGCGCAGGGGGCCGGACAGGCGGCCGACGGCCTGGGCATGCTGGTCGCCCAGGCCGCGGCAAGCTTCGCCATCTGGCATGGCCGCCGGCCCGACACCGCGCCGGTCCTGCAGATACTGCGCCGCCAGCTCGACGCCTGAGGCCATGGCCCAACGCAAGGCACGCAAAATGTCCAAGACCAGGATAGCGGGCGCCGCGATTCTGCTGGGCGTGTTCGCCCTGCTGCTTTACCAGTTCAGCCTGTTCGTCATGGTGCTGTGGATATCCGTCAACAACCCCAGCAGCAGCGCGTTCATGAAGGCCACCCTGGCCGAACTGCGCGCATCCGACCCGGCCGCGCAACTGGAGCACCAATGGGTGCCCTACGCGCAGATCAGCCTTCACCTCAAGCACGCCGTCATTGCCTCGGAAGACTCCAACTTCACGGACCACGACGGCGTCGAATGGAACGCCATCCGCAAGGCGTGGGAATACAATCTCCGGCAGGCCGAGCGCGGCAAAAGCAAATTGCGCGGCGGCTCGACCATTACTCAGCAACTGGCCAAGAACCTGTTCCTGTCCGGCTCGCGCACCTATCTGCGCAAAGGCCAGGAGCTTATCCTGGCCTACATGATCGAAGCGGTCATGAGCAAGCGGCGCATTCTGGAGCTATACCTGAACCTGGCCCAATGGGGCACCGATGTATTCGGCGCCCAGGCGGCGGCGCGGCATTATTTTCACGTGGATGCCTCCAGGCTGAACAGCTACCAGGCCGCCCAGCTGGCGGCCATGCTGCCCAACCCCGACTACTACGACATCCACCGCAACACCGCCTACCTGCGCTCGCGCACCGCCACCATCCAGAAACGCATGCGGCTGGTCGAAGCGCCCTGACGCCTCGAAAAAACCACCCTCTGGCAGCAAGACGGCCCAAGACGAGTAACATACCGAAATCCACCGACTTTCCAAACCCAGCCGATGAGCACCGCCCGCCGTTATCTTGCTTCCGAAATCTACCGTTCCAGCGCCGTCGTGCTGATCGCCCTGGTCGGGCTGTTCACCTTCTTCGCGCTCATCGAAGAACTGGACAACATCGGCTCGAACTTCACACTGCTCAATCTATTCTATCTGCAGGCCCTGCAACTGCCCACCCGGCTGTATGATCTTCTGCCCATCGGGCTGCTCATCGGCGCCATCCTGGCGCTGGCCAGCCTGGCCCAGCGCAACGAACTGGTCATCCTGCGGGTCTCGGGCGTCAGCGGCATGAAGCTGCTTGCCATGCTGTGGGCCGTTACCATACCCTGGGTGCTGGGCGCGTTCCTGCTGTCCGAGGTCGTCACCCCCGCGGCGGAAATCAAGTCCAGCGAAGTCAGCCTGAGCCTGCTCGGCCGGGCCGGCGGCGGGCGGCTGAACAGCGGGTATTGGTTCAAGGAAGCCTCGGGCAACCAGGGCACGCGCATCATCAATATCGGCGAGCTGCAGGGCAACGGCGGCGTCGCCAACGTCACGCTCTACGAGTTCAACAAGGACCAGGCGCTGAGCACGCTGTCCCAGGCCAAGACCGGATACTTCGACAACGGCTCTCTGGTGCTGAAGAACGTCACGCAAACCCAGATCGACGACAACGCGGTCACCGCGCTGGCCAACGCCAAGGTACCTCCGACGCCCATTACCCACATCGCCACCCTGCCCACCCTGAGCCTGCCCACGACGCTCACCCCCGAGCGGCTGATCGCGCGCGTCCTCACCCCCGAGCGAATGTCCATCTCGGTGCTGCTGGACTACATCAAATACCTCAAGAACAATCAGCTCCAGACCGAAAGGCAGGTCGTGGCCCTGTGGCGCAAGATCGCCTATCCGTTCACGCTGCTGGTCATGATGACCATCGCCGCGCCCATCGGCTTCATGCAGACCCGCCGGGGAGGCGTCGGCGGCAAGGTCTTCATAGGCATCCTGCTGGGGGTGGGCTTCTTCATGATCAACCAGCTATCGCTCAATGTGGGCATGCTCAGCAAATGGGCGCCCTGGGTCACGGCGCTGGTGCCCAATCTCGGCGCGCTGGCCCTGGCGCTGGCGGCCCTGCTCATCATGGAAAACCAGCATAATGTGCGCGCCTTCACGCAGGCGCGCTGGCCCTGGAGCAAATCGGCGGCATGAACGGGCAATCGAACGTCTGGATAGTCGGCGATGTCCAGGGATGCTGCGGATCGCTGCGGGAATTGCTGGCGCAACCCGATATCGCCCAGGACAGCGACGCCAGGTTCTGGTTCGCAGGCGATCTCGTCAACCGGGGCCCGCAATCGCTTGAAACCCTCAATCTCATCCATGGCATGGGCGGCCGCGCCGTCGCCGTCCTGGGAAACCACGACCTGCATCTGCTGGCCGTGGCCGCCGGCATCAAGAAGCCCGGCAAGTCCGACACTATCGCCGAAGTGCTGGACGCGCCCAACGCAGACGAGCTCGTCGACTGGCTGAGGCACCGGCCTCTGGCCCATTACGAGCATGGCCACCTCATGGTTCATGCCGGAATCCCGGCCGCCTGGAATCTTGACAAGACACTGGCGCTGGCCGCCGAAGTCGAAGCCGTGCTGCGCTCTCCCGACTGGAAGAGCGGCCTGCAGAAAATGTACGGCAACGAACCCGCCGGATGGAACGACGAACTGAGCGGGGACGATCGCCTCCGCGTCATCATCAATGCGCTGACACGCATGCGCATGTGCACCAGCCAGGGCCGGATGGACTTCGGCTACAAACACGCACCGATGCAGGACAACCAGCTCGTGCCCTGGTTCGACGCGCCGGGCCGGGCCATTTTGCGGGACAGCGTCACCGTCGTCTTCGGCCACTGGTCGACGCTTGGCCTGCTGGTACGGCCCGATGTCGTCTGCCTGGACACCGGCTGCATCTGGGGCGGAAAACTGACCGCCCTGCGCCTGCGCGATCATAAGCTGCTGCAAATCGACTGCGAACAGCACCAGAAGCCCGGCGACGCCTAAGCGCCAGCCAGCCCCAAGCGACTCCTTAATATTGTGGCTTGCAGGCCCTAGTCGCTGTGCGAGCGCACGGCCTTGCCGATCAGATCGTGCGCATGCTCCGCCAGCTTGACGCGGCCCAATTCACGGCAATAGTCGGCCGGCAGCACGGGCAGGAACTCCACCTCGACCATGACCTGGGTGGCGCTGATCAGGATGCACAGGTTCTGCACGAGAGTCTGTTCACCCACAAAGGACAGACGGCCGCTGCGCACTCCCCGGTGATAGAACCGCAGCGCCACCGGCTGAACGTCGACCGAGGCATGGATGGCGGGGTCGAACAAGCTGGAGCGGAACGGCAGGATGTCGAAGCCGGTCGAGGTCGTGCCTTCGGCGAACAAGCCCAGCACCTCGCCCCGCGCAAAGCGGTGCTCCATCTGGTTGCTGACCTCTTTGATGGCCTGGCGCTGGCGCCGGTTGAGAAACACCGTGCCCGCCTTGGCCACCAGCCAGCCGATGACAGGCCACTGCCGTATCTCGCTTTTGGCGACAAAGGCCACGCAACGCACGCTGCTCAATATGAAGATGTCGATCCACGATACATGATTGGCCACCCAAAGCGAAGCGCCGCTCATCATGGGCTGGCCATGCACGCGCACGCGCACGCCGCAGATCTTCATCAACGCGCGCGACCAGGCCTGGTTCATGGCATTGCGCCCCGCCAGGGGCAGGATGGGGTAGACGACGGCAACGGAAAGCAGGCTGGAGGCTATCCAGATAATCACCAAAGGCGCTCGGAATACGAAAAGCAGCAAACCCAAATCAATTTCTCCCACAATGTTCCAGCTTGCGCGCAACCCGGCCGGTTTGCGCATGCGCATCGGCCGAACCGCCTGCCCGAAGCCTGGGCGTAATATTACCCGCTCGTGCGCGGTTTGGTCAGGAACTGCCGGCCGGCCCAGGCTCTTGCATTGAAATCCGGATGCCCGGATCCGCCGGCAAGGCGGGCCAGGCCTTGGCGTCAGGCCGGCAGGGAATCGAAATAGCGCTGCAGGATGACCGCCGCCGCCATGGCGTCGTCGGCCTCGTTGGTTCCCAGAAGCTCTTGCGCCTCGAGGCTGGAGCCGCGTTCGTCGACCAGCTCGACGACAGCGCCGAAGCGCCCCCTGAGTTGATTGGCGAAGCGCCGGCAGCGCATCGAGGTGTACTGTTCGCTGCCATCCAGGGCCAAAGGCAGGCCGACGACGATGCGGTCCGGCCGCCACTGGTCGAACAGCCTGGCCAAAGACGCAAAACGCTGGTCGCGCGTGGAGGAAACCAAGACCTCCAGGGGCCTGGCCTGGCGGGTCAGGGTGTTGCCGATGGCCACCCCGATTTTTTTTGTACCGTAGTCCAGCGCCAGCAGGGTTTCTTCAGGCATGGCCCGCGTCGCCCGTCAGCATGGACGAGTTGATGCCAAGCTGCGCCAGGGAGGCTTCGTAGCGCATTTCCGGGGGAACGCTGAACAGGATCTCGTTGGACGCCCCCATGTTGAGCCAGGCATTTTGCGCCATCTCGCTTTCCAGCTGGCCCGCCCCCCAGCCCGCATAGCCCAGGGTGATGAGGATTTGCGACGGGCCGTGGCCCTGGGCCACTTCCTGCAGGATGTCGCGCGAAGTGGTCAGCGCCAGCTCGCCAAGACGAATGCTGGAGCTGTATTCACCGACGGGGGCGTGCAGCACAAAACCCCGGTCGGTTTGAACGGGGCCGCCGAAAAACACCGGCGCCTCCTGGATGGGCCCGATCTCGAGCGACAGATCGAGGTCGATGCGCTGCAGCAAATTGCCCACTGTGAGATCGGTGGGACGATTGATGACCAGGCCAAGCGCGCCATGCTCGGTGTGTTCGCAAAGGTAGATGACGGTATTGGCCAGATTGCCCGAGACCATGCCGGGCATGGCCAGCAACAACTGTTGCGACAAATCGGCGCTAGATGCGGCATGTGGCTTATTGTAGTGTTCCATGGCTTGCCTCCTTGACCGAAACCGCTGCGCTTTTATTGTATCCGAGACGTTACCGAACGTCCGCACGAATTTGCAGTCGGCGTCTGGAAAGGCTTAGACCTCGACCAATTCGAAATCTTCCTTGCGGGCGCCGCACTCAGGGCAGACCCAGTTTGGGGGTACGTCTTCCCAGCGCGTCCCGGGAGCGATTCCCTCTTCGGGAACACCCGCTTCTTCATCATAGATCCAACCGCAGATCAGGCACATCCAGGTACGCATGTTTGTTACTCTCTGAAAATATCAAGCGCGAAATCCAGCCAACTGTGGGCGCTTCAATTAGAATGGGGGCATTATCGCCAAACTCAACGCCTACATCTTTGATATTAACCAAAGATGTTGAAAAAACATTCAAATAGCCCTTTTTCCGTATCAATGTCCAACCCCACCCTAGTTCTCGTCGTCGGCGCTTTCGATCCAAGCGGCTCGGGCAGCCTGCCTGCCGACGCGGTAACCTGTGCCAGACTGGGCGGGCACGCCCTAAGCGCCATTACGGCCGTACACGTTCAGGACACCGTCTCCACCGAAGACATCCAAATCCTGTCCCCAGAGCTCATCGACGACCAAATACGCTGCGTGCTCGAAGACATGAACATACAGGCCATCAAGGTCGGGGGCCTTTATAACATTGAATCCGTCAGGGTGCTGGCCCAGATCGCCGCCGACTACTCGCACATGCCTCTCATGCTGCACCTGGAGGCCCTGCCCGACAACTCCCTGCTGGAAGACGACGACCCCGAGGAAGTCCTTTCGGCGCTGTTCGAACTACTGCTGCCGCAAACCAATCTCGTGCTTGCCGAGCACAACCTGCTCGCGCACTGGAAAACCGACGGCCTGCTGGCAGGCTCCGACACCGATCCGCCTGTCCGGGTATTGCAGGAATACGGCGCCCGGTGGGTGCTGAGCACGGGCTTTCCCATACGGCCGGGCCACAAGGCCTGTCTGCTGCACGGTCCCGAACAGGCCACCTTCAACTGGGAGTGGCAAGCGCCCCCGCCCCGCCTGGCCAATCCGAACGGCCCGCTCAGCTGCGCGCTGGCCATCGAGCTTGGCAAGGGCTCGGCCATGCCCCAGGCCGTCGAAACCGCCCTGGCCCTGGCCGAACCGCTGGCCGCTTCCACTTTCCAGCCCGGCATGGGCAGCCGGCTGATCAACCGATCCATACCATGAGCCTTCCTCCACGATTTCCAAAAGGCCTGTACGGCATTACCCCAGAATGGCCCGACACCGAACGACTGATCCTCGCGGTCGCCGAAGCGGCGCGCGGCGGCATGACCGCCCTGCAATGGCGCCGTAAATCGGGCTCGCACCAAGAGCATCTGGCGCAGGCGCTGGCCCTGGCCGAATGCTGCAGGCAGCACGGCATCCTGTTCATCGTCAACGACAACCTGCAGCTTGCCCTGGCCGCCGAAGCCGACGGCGTCCACCTGGGCCGAGGCGACGGCAGCCTGTCCGAAGCGCGCCAGGCGCTGGGGCCCGGCAAGATCGTCGGCTGTTCCTGCTACAACGAACCCGAGCTGGCCCGCAAGGCCCTGGAACTGGACGTCGACTACATCGCCTTCGGAGCCATCTACCCCTCCACCGTCAAGCCCGACACGGTGCGCGCCTCGCTGGACGACGTGCGCGAAGGCCTGCGGCTGGCCCTGGCTCAGGAAAAAACACCGCGCGCCGCAGTGGTCGCCATCGGCGGCATCACCCCCGAAAACGCCGCGCCGGTCATCCAGGCGGGCGCCGACAGCATCGCCTTGATCAGCGGGCTTTTCGAAACACCCGACATCCAGGCGACGGCAGCGCGCTGCAGCGCCCTGTTCAAAGGCTGACGCCGGCCGGGCCCCGCCCGGCGCTTTTTTTGCTTACCCGTTATAGAGTCCACACCATGTCCCGCAACACCGCTTTATTCGAACGCGCCTGCCAAACCATTCCCGGCGGGGTCAATTCCCCCGTCCGCGCCTTTCGCTCGGTGGGCGGCGCTCCACGCTTCATAAAGCGCGCCCAGGGCCCGTACTTGTGGGATGCCGACGACACCCGGTACATCGACTACGTCGGCTCGTGGGGCCCCGCCATCCTGGGCCACGCCCATCCCGAAATCATCCGCGCCGTTCAGGAGGCCGCAGTCGACGGACTTTCCTTCGGGGCTCCCACCGAAGGCGAGATCGAAATCGCCGAGGCCATCGCAAAACGCATACCCTCCATCGAGAAAGTCCGCCTGGTCAGCTCGGGCACCGAAGCCACCATGAGCGCCATCCGCCTGGCGCGCGGCTATACCAATCGCCCCAAGATCATCAAGTTCGAAGGCTGCTACCACGGCCATGCCGACAGCCTGCTGGTCAAGGCCGGCTCGGGCATGCTGACCTTCGGCAACCCCACCTCGGCCGGGGTGCCGCCCGAATTCATCCAGCACACGCTGGTCCTGGACTACAACGACCTCGACGCCGTCCGCAAGGCATTCGAACAATACAGCAAGGAAATCGCCTGCATCATCGTCGAACCCATCGCCGGCAACATGAACCTCATCAGGCCGGCGGCCGGCTTTCTGCAGGGCCTGCGCGAACTCTGCACCCAGCACGGCGCGCTGCTGATCTTCGACGAGGTCATGACGGGCTTTCGCGCCGGGCCGCAAGGCGTGCAGGGCCTTACCGGCATCACGCCCGACATCACCACCCTGGCCAAAGTCATCGGCGGCGGCATGCCGGTGGGCGCCTTCGGCGGGCGCGCCGACATCATGGAATACATTGCGCCCGTGGGGCCGGTGTACCAGGCCGGCACGCTGTCGGGCAACCCGGTCGCCGTGGCGGCGGGCCTGGCCACGCTGCGGCTATTGTCCGAACCGGGCTTCTATGAAAAACTCGCTGCGCAAACCCGGAAGCTGGCCGCAGGCCTGACCGAACGCGCCGCCGCGGCGGGCATTCCGTTTTGCGCCGACTCGGTCGGCGGGATGTTCGGCATGTACTTCACCGGCCAGGTGCCGTCCACCTACGCCGAAGTCGCAGCCTGCGACGCCGAGCGCTTCAAGAAGTTCTTTCACGCCATGCTGATCAAGGGCGTGTATTTCGCGCCGTCGGCGTTCGAGGCGGGCTTTGTTTCCGCCACCCACGACGACCAGATCATCCAGGCAACGCTGGACGCCGCCGAACAGGTCTTCGCCAAGCTGTAACGCCGCCCGCCGGGCCAAAAAAGCCCCCCACGCTTCGCCACTACGTGGCTTGCTGCCCCCCCCCCAGGGGGGGGGGGCTTTTTGCCTTGGGACGGCCCGGCGGCAAAAAAAAGGGCCGCCGCTGCACGATTGAATCGCAGCGGCGGCCCTTTTTAGATGCCGGCCAAAACGACCACGGCGGTCGTTATACAGCGGCCGTATCAGACGGCAGGCGGCACGACGGCCGTGACTTCGATTTCCACCCTGGCCCGGTCTTCGACCAGATCGGCCACCTCGACAGCCGTCATGGCGGGGAAATTCTTGCCCAGGACTTCACGGTACTGCTTGCCGATGGCGCTCAGCGAGGCAACGTATTCCTTCTTGTCGCGCAAATACCAGGTCATGCGCGTCATGTGTTCGGGCCCCGCCCCGCCCTCTTTCAGGACGGCCACGATATTGCGCAGGGTCTGGCCGACCTGCTCGGCCAGATCGTCGCTTTCAAATTGCTGCTGCGCATTCCAGCCGATCTGGCCGCCGATGAAAAGAATACGGCTGCCGGCAGTCATTTCCGCCATGGTGCCGTTGGCGTAACCGCGCGGTGCTGTCCAATTAGGTGGCTGTAGAGTTTTCATGTGTTCCTCATGCAAATCAATAGCGATGCTCGCCCGTAGGGCGCCTGCCGCATTCATCAAATCCGGAAAAGCGGTTTTCCCGGAGCTCTTCAATAGTGACTCTGCGCATGGAAGACTTCGGCGTATCCTTTGGCGGGAATGCCGGCCTTCCACACACCTTATTGCTTCTTGCGCAGCACGAAGCGCTGCAGCTTGCCGGTTTCCGTGCGGGGCAGGGTTTCCACGAACTCGATGGCGCGCGGATACTTGTACGGAGCAATTGCGGATTTCACGTGCTCCTGCAGCGTCTTGACCAGGGCATCGCTGCCTTCGAAACCGGGCTTGAGCACGATATAGGCCTTGACGATATTGCCCCGGCTTTCGTCGGGCACGCCCACCACGCCGCACTCGGCCACCGCTTCGTGCAGCAGCAGGGCGTCTTCGACCTCGGGGCCGGCGATGTTGTAGCCGGCCGAGATGATCATGTCGTCGTTGCGCGCCTGGTAGTACAGATAGCCGTCTTCATCCATGGCGAAAGTATCGCCCGGAAAGTTCCAGCCCTCCTGGACGAAAACGCGCTGGCGCTCGTCGTCCAGGTAGCGGCAGCCCGTAGGGCCCTTGACGGCCAGCCGGCCGACCGTGCCAAAGGGAACCGGCTTCAGGTTTTCGTCCACCACCTGCGCAATATAGCCCGGCACGACAGTGCCGATAGCGCCGCGGCGCACGTTTTCGGGCGCGCTCGACACATACACGTGGATCATCTCGGTGCCGCCGATGCCGTCCGTCATTTCGATTCCGGTGGCCTGCTTCCACAACTGGCGGGTCGCATCGGGCAAGGCCTCGCCAGCCGAAACGGTGGTCTTCAGGCTGGACAGGTCGTAATTGCCGACCAGGGCCGCCATCTGCCGGTAAAAGGTGGGCGCCGTGAAAACCATGGTGGCACGGAAATCCTGAATGGTTTGCAGCAGCTCGGCAGGCGTGACTTTTTCGGTGAGCACCGTGGCGCCGCCCGCCCGCAAGGGAAAGCACAGCAGGCCTCCCAGGCCGAAGGTAAAGGCCAGGGGCGGCGTGCCGCATACGATGTCGTTCGCATTGGTGCGCAGAATATGCTTGGAGAACGTATCGCACATGGCCAGCACATCGCGATGGAAATTCATGCAGCCCTTGGGACGGCCAGTGGTGCCGCTGGTAAAGGCGATAAGGCAGACATCGTCGACGGCGGTGTCGCAGGCGCGATACTCGGCGGGCTTGGAGCGGGCCAGCGTGTCCAGCGAATCGGGGCCGTCGTCGTGAAAGTAGCGCGCCTGCTTCAAGGTGGGGCAATACGCGGCGTGGCTGGAGTCCATGCAGGCCTCGACGTCGTCGGCCAGCCGCTTGTCGCTCAGCACGGCGCAAACCTGGCCCTTGTCGATAATGGCCTTGAGTTCGATCGCTCGCAGCAAGGGCATGGTGGGCACGGTTACCAGGCCGGCCTTGACGGCGGCCAGCCAGGACGCCGCCATCATGGGGTTGTTGGGCCCGCGCAGCAGCACGCGGTTGCCCGGCTGCAGCTGCATGTCTTCGGTCAGCACGTGCGCGATGCGGTTGGTCAGCTCCATGAGCTGCCGGTACGTCATGCTTTTCTTTTCAGCGCCATCGCGCCAAAACAAGGCCACGCGATCCCCGTTTCCCCGGGCGACATGGGCGTCCACCAGTTCGACGGCGCAGTTCAGGCGCGCCGGATAGTCGACGTCGGGGTTGCCGTCGAGCAGCAGCTCGGGCCACTCGGCAAGCGGCGGCAAGTGATCGCGCGCAAAGGTGTCGGTATGTCCTGATTTTTCCATTTCCTATCTCCTGTATTTTCAAGATCGGCGCATCGTCTTCGCGGCCCCGCATCCGCTGCGGGGCTTGCCGCATTGCATGGCGCAATGCCCGCGCGCTTGCCTGATTATTCTTTCATGAGCTCTCGCGCGATGATCAGCTTTTGCACTTCGGTCGCGCCTTCGTAGATGCGCAGGGCGCGGATTTCGCGATACAGCTTTTCAACCGGCCGGCCCGATACGACACCTTCGCCGCCGAACATCTGCAGCGCGCGATCGATGACGCGCTGCGCGGATTCGGTGGCCGCCATCTTGGCCATGGCGGCTTCGCGCGTAGTGCGCACACCCTTGACGTCGCGCATCCAGGCGGCACGGTAGGTCAGCAAGGCGGCGGCGTCGATTTCGGTCGCCATGTCGCCCAGCGCGGCCTGGGTCAGCTGCAGGTCGCCCAGAGTCTGGCCGAACATCTTGCGGGACTTGGCGCGCGCCAGCCCCTCGCTGAGGGCGCGGCGCGCAAAACCCAGCGCGGCGCCCGCCACCGAAGCGCGGAAAATGTCCAGCGTCATCATGGCGATTTTGAAACCCTGGCCGGCATCGCCCAGGCGCTGCGAAACGGGGATGCGGCAATTATCGAAGCGCAGCCTGGCCAAGGGGTGAGGCGCAATGACGTCGATGCGCTCGGCGATGGAAAAGCCCGGCGTGCCGGCATCGACCACAAAGGCCGAGATGCCGCGCGCGCCCGGCGCTTCGCCCGTGCGCACGAACACGCAGTAGAAATCGGCAATGCCGCCATTGGATATCCAGGTCTTCTCGCCGTTGAGCACGTACGAGTCGCCGTCGAGCCTGGCCTCGCACGACATGGCCGCCACGTCGGAGCCCGCATCGGGTTCGGACAAGGCGAAAGCCGCGATGGCCTGGCCGCTGGAGACGCGAGGCAGATAGCGCCGGCGCAGGTCATCGCTGCCGGCAATGGAAATGGCGCCGCTGCCCAGGCCTTGCATGGCGAACGCAAAATCGGCCAGGCCGTCGTAGCGCGCCAGGGTCTCGCGCATGATGCACAGCGAGCGCGAGTCGATTTCGGGCCAACGGCCGCCCCACGCTCCGTCCGGCCCCTGGGGCACGGCAATCTTCAGCCAGCCCGCTTCGCCCAGCGCATGCACCAAGTGCTTGCAGGCGGCGTCGGTGTCGGAATGGTCTATGCCGTGAAGGGTGCTGGAGCACCAGGCATCCAGCTCACGCGCCAGCTGCTGGTGGCGCTCGTCGAAGAAAGGCCAGTCGGTCCAGGTCAGGTCGCTCATTCAATCACCTTCGAATACGGGTTTCTGTTTGGCGACGAACGCTTCGTACGCCCGGCGGAAGTCCTGGGTCTGCATGCAGATGGCCTGGGCCTGGGCTTCGGATTCGATCGCCTCGTCCACTCCCATGCTCCACTCCTGGTGCAGCATTTTCTTGGTCACGCCGTGGGCGAAGGTGGGGCCGGCGGCCAATTGATCCGCCAGCTTGTGGGCGGCATCCAGCAGGGCGTCTGAAGCATGCAGGCTATTGAAGAAGCCCCAGGCCTGGCCTTCTTCGGCGCTCATGGCGCGCCCGGTGTAAAGCAGTTCGGAAGCCCGGCCCTGGCCGATCACGCGCGGCAGGATGGCGCAGGCGCCCATGTCGCAGCCGGCCAGGCCGACGCGAGTGAACAGGAAGGCGGTGCGGGCCTGCGGCGTGCCCAGGCGCATGTCGGACGCCATCGCCACGATGGCGCCGGCGCCGGCGCATACGCCGTCCACGGCGGCAATGATGGGCTGCGGGCAGGCGCGCATGGCCTTGACCAGGTCGCCGGTCATGCGCGTGAACTCCAGCAATTGCGGCATGGTCATCTTGGTGAGCGGCCCGATGATTTCGTGCACATCGCCCCCCGAGCAGAAGTTGCCGCCGGCACCGGTCACGACCACGATCTTGATGTCGCTGGCGTACACCAGGCTGCGGAACAGATCGCGCAGCTCGGCGTACGACTCGAACGTAAGCGGATTCTTGCGCTCGGGGCGATTCAGGGTAATGGTGGCAACCTTGCCGTCGCCGGACACGCTCCAGAGGAAATTGCGCGGCGTGTAGCCGGCCATCGGCTGCCTGTGGTGGGCCATGGTGTGTTCGGTTTGAGTCATCTGTATTTTTCTCCTTGAGTACGATGGCGGCGCCTAGCCAACCATGACTTCTCCCCCGTCGACGGGAATGGACTGGCCGTTTACCGCCGATGCGCCCGGCTGGCAAAGCCACGCCACCGCATCGGCCACTTCGGCGGGTTGTACGAGCTTGCCCTGCGGATTGCCTTCGGCTAGCTTGGCTTTTGCCTGATCGCGGCTCATGCCGGTTTTTTGCATGATGTTGTCCAGGGCCTCTTGAACCAGGTCGGTCTCGGTATAGCCCGGGCATACCGCATTGACCGTCACCCCCTTTTTGGCGGTTTCCAGGGCCAGGGAGCGGGTCAGGCCGATCACCCCGTGCTTGGCGGCGCAGTAGGCGCTGACATAGGCATACCCCGCCAGGCCGGCGGTGCTGGCCACGTTGACGATGCGCCCCCACTGCTGCTCGAGCATGCCTGGCAGGGCCGCCTGGATGCAATGGAAGGTGCCGGTCAGGTTGACGGCGATCATTTTTTCCCAGGCCGCCTCATCGAGCCGGTCGAAGCGTTCGCTGACCGCCTGCCCGGCGTTGTTGACCAGGATGTCGATGACCCCGAAACGCTCGACCGCTTGCGCAAACGCCTTGCGCACGTCGGCCTGCTGGGAAATATTGGCGCTGACGAAGCCCGCCTCGCCATATTCGGCCAGGCTGTCCACCGCCTGCTGCAGCGACTTGACGTCGCGGCCCAGCAAGGTAACGCGGGCGCCCTGCTCCAGCAGCCGCTGCGCTACGGCGTAGCCGATGCCGCGCGAGCCTCCGGTAACCAGCGCGTGGCGCCGCGCCAGCGTGCCTGCGCCGCTCATTTGCCGATCTGCTGCGCGTAGGCGGCAGCCCGTTCGAAGTTGGTTTCAAGCTGGCGCTTGGCCGGGAAGTACTGCTTGGGCCAGCTGATGTCGGTATAGCCGATACGGGCCGACTCGCGCAGCGTCCAGGCGGCGTCCGCCAGATGCGGGCGGGCCAGGGCGCACAGGTCGGCGCGCCCCGAGGCGATGATGCTGTTGACGTGGTCGGCCTCGAAAATGGCGCCCACCGCCATGGTGGAGATTCCCGATTCGTTGCGTACGCGGTCGGCGAACGGCGTCTGGAACATACGGCCGTAAACGGGCTGCTCGGCCTTGCTGACCTGGCCGGAAGAGCAGTCCACCAGATCGACACCCGCGGCCTTGAAGCGGCGCGCGATCTCGACGGCGTCGTCGGGCGTGATGCCGCCCTCGACCCAGTCGTGCGCGGAAATACGCACCGACATGGGCAGTTGCGCCGGCCAGACCTGGCGTATGGCCTCGAAGACCTCGAGCGGATAGCGCAGGCGGTTGTCGAGCGAGCCGCCGTATTCGTCGGTGCGCAGATTGGTAAGCGGCGAAATGAACGACGACAGCAGGTAGCCGTGCGCGCAATGCAGCTCGAGCAGGTCGAAGCCGGCAGCCATGGCGCGGCGTGTGGCGGCCACGAACTCGTCGCGGACTTCGTCCATTTGCTGGCGCGTCATGGCCTGGGGCACTTGCGACACGCCTTCTATGTAAGGCAGGGCCGAAGCCGAGATAATGGGCCAGTTGCCTTCGAGCAGCGGCAGATCGGTGCCTTCCCAGCTTACGCGAGTGGAAGCCTTGCGGCCCGCATGGCCGAGCTGGATGCCGATTTTGGCGTCGGAATTGCCGTGTATGAAATCAACGATGCGCTTGAAAGCGACCGCCTGCTCGTCGGTCCACAGCCCCGGGCATCCCGGGGTGATGCGGCCTTCCGGCGAGACGCAGGTCATTTCGACCATGACCAGGCCGGCGCCGCCCATGGCGCGCGAACCCAGGTGCACAAGGTGGAAATCGCCCGGAACGCCGTCGACGCAGGAATACATGGCCATGGGCGAGACCACGATGCGGTTCTTGAGCGTGACGGTGCGCAGCTTGAAGGGAATGTGCATGGGCGGCACGGGACGCTCGCCCGCCTGGGCCTCGTGCTTGCCCGACAGCCAGCGTTCGTAGCCTTCCAGCCACTTGGGGTCGCGCAGGCGCAGGTTTTCGTGCGAAATCCGCTGCGAGCGGGTCAGCAGCGAATAGGCGAACTGCTCGGGCTCGAGCGCGGCATAGCGCTCGACGTTTTCGAACCACTCGGTGGAGTTGCGCGCGGCGTTCTGGATTTTCAGGACTTCGACGCTGCGCACTTCTTCGTAATGATGCAGGCCGGCGGCCAGGTTGTTGTCGTTGGCCAGGATGGAGCGCCGCAGCTCGATGGCGTCTTCCAGCGCAAGCTTGGTGCCCGAGCCAATGGAGAAATGCGCGGTGTGCGCGGCATCGCCCATGAGCACGACGGGCACGGTGCGCCCGCTGGGCAGCTTTTGCTCGTGCACCCAGGTGTCGCAGATGACGCGGGGGAAGCGGATCCAGATGGCCGAGCCGCGCAGGTGGGTTGCGTTGCTGATCAGCGCATTGCCGCCCAGCCACGGGGCGAACAGTTTTTCGCAATAGGCGATGCCGTCTTCCTGGCTCATGGTGTCCAGGCCGGCGGCCTTCCAGGTGCTGTCCAGGGTTTCGACGATGAAGGTCGACATGCCATCTTCGAACTGGTAGGCGTGCGCCTGGAACCAGCCGTGCTCGGTCTGTACGAAAGCAAAGGTGAAGGCGTCGAAGGTCTGCTTGGTGCCCAGCCACACGAAACGGCATTCGCGCGTGTCGATGTCGGGCTTGTAGGTGTCTTGGTAGCGCGTGCGGATGCGGCTGTTCAAGCCGTCGGAGGCGATGACGATATCGGCCTTGTACTGTTCGGCGATGGCCTGGTCGTCGGAGACCTCGGTTTCGAACACCAGCTTGACGTCCAGCTCTTCGCAGCGGGCCTGCAGGATATTCAGCAGTTTCTTGCGGCCGATGCCGATGAAGCCGTGGCCGCCGCTGCGGATGCTGCGGCCCTTGTAATGAATGGCGATGTCGTCCCAGTGGTTGAAGGCCTGGCTGATCTGCTCGGCCGACACCGGATCGGCTTCCTTCAGGTTTTCGAGGGTGGCATCGGAAAAAACCACGCCCCAGCCAAAGGTGTCGTAAGGACGATTCCGCTCGATGACGGTGACTTCGTGCGTGGGGTCGCTAAGTTTCATCAGCAAACCGAAATACAGGCCAGCGGGGCCACCGCCAATACAAACTATGTTCATGCGTCTCTCCGGGTACGTTCCAACAACAGGCGTCCGCCTGGGCTGTTCCTGTTACCGGCTGGCACAATGCACAAGCGGCATGATCAGGCAGGGGCGGGCAAATCCATATACTTTAAGCTTAAACTATATAGTCAAAGAACAGGCGTGGCAAGAGATTTTTCGCAGCTACCCTGTTTTTTTATATGTTGAAGGTTAAACCTTCTTGACAGTAATAGTTTAGGCTGTTTAGATTTAGGGAAAATACGGAAACACCCGCACAGGAGACGGCCCCGCCCCGCTGCCGCCCATAAAGACAAATCGCCCCGGCGAACCTCCACGAAAGCAAAGCCATGACCGATTCCTACCTCAATGCAACCACCCCGGATCTGGAATCCAGGGCCCGGCCCGAAGACCACGGCGATCTTCGGCTATGGCTGCGCCTGCTGACCTGTTGCAACTTGCTGGAAAGCGACATCCGCAGCCGCCTGCGCACCGAATACGAAACCACCCTGCCGCGCTTCGACCTCATGGCCCAACTGCTGCGCGCGCCCGAAGGCATGAAAATGAGCGAGCTTTCCAGGCACATGATGGTTACCAACGGCAATATCACCGGCATCACCGACCAGCTCGAGAAAGAAGGCATGGTCGAGCGCAACAAGGTCGCCACCGACCGCCGCAGCTCCATCATCAAGCTCACCGCCAAGGGCAAGCGCACCTTCCGCAAAATGGCCGAGTCCCACGAGCAATGGATACAAGGCGTCATGGCCGGCATGTCGGAAAAAAGCAAGAAAAACCTGTTCGAGGCGCTGGGCGAGCTCAAGCTCATCGTCCAGACCCAGCTTACCTTGCGCTCCTGAACGGCCGCAAGGCGCCGCCTGCGGGCGCAGGGCCGCGCTTCGAGTAAAATGGCGGCTTCCTTTTTCGCTGGTGTCTTCGCTATGGCCGTCAACCTGTACATCCCCCCAGAATCCGAAATCCACGCCGTTCCCGGCATAGAAATCGGCATCGCCGAAGCGGGCATACGCAAGGCCGACCGCAAGGACCTCACCGTCTTCCAACTGGCCCCCGGAACCTTGGTCGCCGGCGTGTTCACGCAAAACCGTTTCCGCGCCGCACCGGTGCAGGTGTGCGAAAGCCATCTCATGGCCGAACCCGAAATCCGGGCCCTGGTCGTCAACACCGGCAATGCCAACGCCGGCACCGGCGACAGCGGCCTGCAGGCCTCGCAGGACACCTGCAAGGCGCTGGCTTCGCTGCTGGGGCTCAATTCCCAGCAGATCCTGCCGTTTTCCACCGGCGTCATCCTGGAACCCCTGCCCGTCGACCGGCTGATCGCAGCACTACCGCAGGCCATTGCCAGCTCCAAGGCCGACAACTGGTTCGAGGCGGCCCACGCCATCATGACCACCGACACCCTGCCCAAGATCGTGTCGCGCCGCATGGAACTGGGCGGCAAAACCGTCACCATCACCGGCATCAGCAAGGGCGCAGGCATGATACGGCCCAATATGGCCACCATGCTGGGCTACCTGGGCACCGACGCCGGCATCGGCCCGGCCCTGCTCAAGGACATGACGCGGGCCATCGCCAACCGCTCCTTCAACCGCATCACCGTCGACGGCGACACGTCCACCAACGACTCGTTCATCATCATGGCCACGGGCCAGAGCGGGCTGAACATCGACAGCAGCAAAGACCCGCATTTTGCCGCCCTGTTCGACGCCCTGGCCGACGCCGCCGCCGAACTGGCCCGGAAAATCGTGCGCGACGCCGAAGGCGCCACCAAGTTCATGACCATCCAGGTCGAACAGGCCAAGGACACCGACGAAGCCCTCAAGGTCGCCTATGCCGTGGCGCAGTCGCCGCTGGTCAAGACCGCTTTCTACGCATCCGACCCCAACCTGGGCCGCATCCTGGCCGCCATCGGCTATGCCGGCATCGCCGACCTGGAAGTCTCCTCGGTCAATCTGTGGCTGGGAGACGTGCTGGTGGCCAGCAACGGCCAGCGCCATCCGCAATACCAGGAAGAAGACGGCCAGCGCGTCATGAAGGAAGCCGAAATAACCGTCCGCATCGCCCTGGGACGCGGCGACGTGGCCGAAACCGTCTACACCTGCGATTTCTCGCACGAATACGTCAGCATCAACGCCGACTACCGCTCCTGAGCGGCCCGCCGGGCACAAGGGCCGCGTCGGCACTGTGCAGCGCCTGCGCAAGCCCTTGACTTACCACGTAAAAAAGCGTTATCATGCTTAGCTTGGCATTTTGCCAAGTTAAAAATCTAGAGGTTACCCACATGTACGCGGTCATAAAAACCGGCGGCAAACAGTATCGTGTTGCCGCAGGACAAAAACTCAAGGTAGAACAGATACCGGCAGACATTGGGCAAGAAATCACGCTGGACCAGGTTTTGTCGGTTGGCGAAGGTGACCAATTAAAGATTGGCACGCCTTTGGTTGCTGGCGCCGTGGTCAAGGCAACAGTTCTTGCGCAAGGTCGTCACGACAAGGTCAAGATCTTCAAGATGCGCCGTCGCAAGCACTATCAAAAGCGTCAAGGCCATCGCCAGAACTACACCGAGCTTCGCATCGAAGCTGTCACGGCTTAATTGTCAATCAACTGTTTGCATAGCAGGAGCTAAACATGGCACACAAAAAGGGCGGCGGCTCTACGCGCAACGGTCGCGACTCGGAATCGAAACGGCTTGGTGTGAAAATCTACGGTGGCCAGGCCATCAACGCAGGTTCCATCATCGTTCGCCAGCGCGGCACGCAATTCCACCCCGGCACGAATGTCGGCATCGGCAAGGACCACACACTGTTCTCGCTGGTCGACGGCACCGTCAAGTTCACGATCAAGGGCGCGCTCAACAAACGCACCGTTTCCGTGATCGCAGCCGAGTAATTCCCGGACTGCTGTCTTGCCAAAGCCCTGCCGTGACGGCGGGGCTTTTTGTCTTACTGGTCAAAAAATCATGAAATTCGTAGATGAAGCCACCATCGAAGTCATCGCCGGCAAGGGGGGCAATGGCGTGTCGAGCTTTCGTCGCGAAAAATTCATCCCCAAGGGCGGCCCCGACGGCGGGGACGGCGGGCGCGGCGGCACCATATTCGCCATCGCCGACCGCAACATCAACACCTTGGTCGATTTCCGCTATGCCCGCCTGCACCGCGCCAAGAACGGCGAAAACGGCCGCGGCTCGGATCAATACGGCGCTGCCGCGCCCGACATCACGCTGCGGGTTCCCGTAGGCACCACCATATTCGACGCCGAGACCGGCGAGCAGTTGTTCGACCTCGACCGTCACCAGGAAAAGGTCGTGCTTGCCGCCGGCGGCGAGGGCGGGCTGGGCAATCTGCACTTCAAGTCCAGCACCAACCGCGCGCCGCGCCAATGGACTCCCGGCAAGGAAGGCGAGCAGCGCAAGCTCAGGCTCGAACTCAAGGTCCTGGCCGATGTCGGCCTGCTGGGCCTGCCCAATGCGGGCAAATCCACGCTGATCAGCAAGATTTCCAACGCGCGGCCCAAGATCGCCGACTACCCTTTCACCACCCTGCATCCCAACCTGGGGGTGGTGCGCACCTCGGAATCGCGCAGCTTCGTCGTGGCCGATATTCCCGGCCTCATCGAAGGAGCCTCGGAAGGCGCCGGGCTGGGCCACCTGTTCCTGCGCCACCTGTCGCGTACCCGCGTCCTGCTGCACCTGGTCGACGTCTCGTCGCCCGACCCCGAAATCGACCCCGTCGAACAGGCCGCGGCCGACGCCCGCGCCATCGTCGAGGAACTGCGCCGCTACGACCCCGCCCTGTACGAAAAGCCGCGCTGGCTGGTGCTCAACAAGCTGGACATGGTGGCCGACCCGGAAGACGTCAAGCAGCGCCTATGCAAGGCCCTGGAATGGAAAGGCCCGGTATTCAGCATCTCGGCCCTGAACGGCGAAGGCACCCAGGAACTGATCTGGCAACTCCAGGACTGGCTCGACGCCGAACGCCAAAAAGCCCAGATCGAACAAGACAAGGCCGACGGCTCCTACATTGCCGAGGACCCGCGTTTCGATACGACCCGCGGCGAAGGCTGAAGCCGCCTGCCGGCGCTCGCACGCAACACGGTTCGCAGCGCTTTACGCCGCCATTGTCGATAGCGCGGCGCATGCGGGTAAAATCACGGCGTTGCGACCTTCCCTACTTCTGACTACATCATGCCCTCCGACACAACCGCCAAATCGGTCATAGCCAAAGCCAAGCGCCTGGTCGCCAAAGTGGGGTCGTCGCTCGTCACCAACGAGGGCCGCGGCATCGACCTGGTGGCGGTGGAGCAATGGGCCGAGCAGATCGCCGTGCTGCATGGCCAGGGCCGGGAAGTCGTTCTGGTGTCCAGCGGCGCCATCGCCGAAGGCATGGCCCGCCTTGGCTGGGCAGTGCGCCCCCACACCATGCACGAACTGCAGGCCGCCGCGGCGGTGGGCCAGATGGGCCTGGCGCAGGCCTACGAAGCGGCTTTCGCGCGCCACGGCATACGCACCGCGCAAATCCTGCTGACCCACGAAGACCTGTCCGACCGCAGGCGCTACCTCAATGCCCGCAGCACGCTGTACACCCTGCTCTCGCTGGGCGTCGTGCCCATCGTCAACGAAAACGACACCGTCGTCACCGACGAAATACGCCTGGGCGACAACGATACGCTCGGCGCCCTGGTCACCAACCTCATCGAAGCCAACGCCCTCATCATCCTGACCGACCAGTCGGGCCTGTACAGCGCCGACCCGCGCAAGAACCCGGCCGCCGAATTCATCGCCATCGCCCAGGCCGGCGACCCCGCCCTCGAAGCCATGGCGGGCGGCGCAGGCAGCGGCATCGGCACGGGCGGCATGCTTACCAAGGTGCTGGCCGCAAGGCGCGCCGCCAACAGCGGGGGCCACACCGTCATTGCATCGGGACGCGAACCCGACGTGCTGCTGCGCCTGGCCAAGGGCGAACGCATCGGCACGGAACTGCGCGCCTCGCTGCCCGTGCGTTCGGCCCGCAAGCGCTGGATGGCCAATCACCTGCGGCTGCGCGGCCGCATCACCCTGGACGACGGCGCCATCCGCGCCCTGACCCAGGGCCATAAAAGCCTGCTCGCCATCGGCGTCATCGCGGTCGACGGCGAGTTCGAGCGCGGCGACGTCGTAGCCTGCATCGACCAGCAGGGCGTCGAATGCGGCCGCGGCCTGATCAACTATTCGGCCAGCGACACGCGGCGCATCATGCGCCAGCCCAGCAGCCGGATCGCCCAGATCCTTGGCAGCATGTCCGACCAGGAGCTCATGCACCGCGACAATATGGTCTTCGTGCGCCGCCAGGGCGCGGCAACACCGGCCCGGGAACAAGAACCGGAACCGCGCGCCTGATTCCGCCAGCCGGCTGACCACACGCCAAAGTGCAAGCCTCGGCCTGAAGGCCGAGGCCAAGCCAGGCTACGTCGATACGGCGCCGAAGGCGCCCCCGTATTGCGGCGAAGTAGCTCCGGCCTGTGGGCTGGAGTTCTTCACACCGGCTTTCCATAAACGTATAATTCCCAATTCATGCAGGGGTACTTGCCGCGGGTGCGGCAGGTTGAGAAAAACCCTTTGTACCAGTACGGATAATGCCGATGCTGGGAGCAACGCTTGTCTTTACCGCATTACACATAGCGCCATCCCTATTCGGCTCCATTTTCTTGGAGCGCCTCTTGAACGCCAATCCCCAGTTTCTCGCTTCCACCGCCGAGGTCGACGCGGCCGCCGTCGCCCCCTTGCCGAATTCCCGCAAAGTCTACGAGCAGGGCTCCCGCCCGGACCTGCGCGTACCCTTCCGTGAAATCTCGCAAAGCGACACACCCACCATGTTCGGCGGCGAAACCAACCCGCCGCTCACCGTCTACGACACCAGCGGCCCGTACACCGACCCGGACGCCAATATCGACATCCGCAAGGGCCTGCCAGCCCTGCGCGCCGCCTGGATACAAGAGCGCGGCGACACCGAGCAGCTTGCCAGCCCAAGCAGCCGCTACGGCCTCGAACGCCGCGCCGACACTGCGCTGGACGCCCTGCGTTTCGAGCTGCAGCGGCCCGCCCGCCGCGCCAGGGCCGGCGCCAACGTCTCGCAGATGCACTACGCCCGCCGCGGCATCGTCACCCCGGAAATGGAATTCGTCGCCATCCGTGAAAACCTGCGACAGGAACAGTACGTACAGGCGCTGCGCGACAGCGGCCCGGACGGCGAGAAGATCGCCCGCCGCCTGCTGCGCCAGCACCCCGGGCAATCCTTCGGCGCGTCCATCCCCGCGCGGATCACGCCCGAGTTCGTGCGCGACGAAGTCGCCCGGGGCCGCGCCATCATCCCGGCCAACATCAACCACCCCGAGATCGAGCCCATGGCCATAGGCCGCAACTTCCTGGTCAAGATCAACGCCAATATCGGCAACTCGGCGCTGGGTTCGAGCATCAGCGAAGAAGTCGAGAAAATGACCTGGGCCATACGCTGGGGCGGCGACACCGTCATGGATCTTTCCACTGGCAAGAACATCCACGAAACGCGCGAGTGGATCATCCGCAACTCGCCCGTTCCCATCGGTACCGTGCCCATCTACCAGGCCCTGGAAAAAGTGGACGGCAAGGCCGAGGAACTGACATGGGATATTTTTCGCGACACCCTCGTCGAGCAGGCCGAGCAGGGCGTGGACTACTTCACCATCCACGCCGGCGTGCGCCTGCCCTTCATTCCGATGACCGCCGACCGCATGACCGGCATCGTTTCCCGCGGCGGCTCCATCATGGCCAAGTGGTGCCTGGCCCATCACAAGGAAAGCTTTCTGTACGAGCGTTTCGAGGAAATCTGCGAAATCATGAAAGCCTACGACGTGAGCTTCTCGCTGGGCGACGGTCTGCGTCCGGGCTCGGGCTACGACGCCAACGACGAAGCCCAACTGGCCGAACTGCGCACCCTGGGCGAACTCACGCAGCTTGCCTGGAAACACGATGTGCAAACCATGATAGAAGGCCCCGGCCACGTTCCCATGCACCTCATCCGCGAGAACATGGAGCTGCAGCTGGAGCAATGCCACGAGGCCCCCTTCTACACGCTGGGGCCCCTGACCACCGACATCGCTCCGGGCTACGACCACATCACGTCGGGCATAGGCGCGGCCCTCATCGGCTGGTACGGCACCGCCATGCTGTGCTACGTAACGCCCAAGGAACACCTGGGCCTGCCCAATAAAAAGGATGTGAAGGACGGCATCATCACCTACAAGATAGCCGCCCACGCCGCCGACCTGGCCAAGGGCCATCCCGGCGCCGCCATCCGCGACAACGTGCTTTCGAAGGCCCGCTTCGAGTTCCGCTGGGAGGACCAGTTCAACCTGGGGCTGGACCCCGACACCGCGCGCGACTTCCACGACGAAACCCTGCCCAAGGACTCGATGAAGGTCGCCCACTTCTGCTCCATGTGCGGCCCCCATTTCTGCAGCATGAAAATCACCCAGGACGTACGCGAATACGCCCAGCAGCAAGGACTGGACGACGATCAGGCCCTGCGGCGAGGCATGCAGGAAAAAGCCGTGGAGTTCGTCAGGAAAGGCGCAAACATTTATCAGCAAACCTGACGGCAGGCTTGGCTTCGCGAACGCGGCACGAACCAGCGCCTCAAAAAAAATCGAGCCGCACGGCTCGATTTTTTTGCCGGAAGAATACCCCTGGCTCTACTGCTTGACCGCATACAGGAACAATTCGACACGCCGGTTCATGGCGCGGCCTTCCACCGTGCCGTTGTCGGCAATGGGGTTGGCCGGCCCGCGGCCCTCGGTCATGAGGCGGGACTGCGCCACGCCGTGCTGGTTCAGGTAATTGGTGACGGCGCGCGCCCTGTTGACCGACAGGGTCTGGTTGAACGCGGCGGTGCCGGTGCTGTCGGTATAGCCGATGGCCTTGGCGCGCAATTCGGGGTGCTGCGACAGCGCCCGCGCCACACTGTCCAGCACCGGCAGCAGCGCCGGCTTGAGCGCGTACTTGTTGGTATCGAACGAGACGTTGCTGGGAATGTTGACCTTCAGGCTGCCGTCCGGCATTTCGATGACGTCGATGCCCAGGCGCGAAGCGCCGGACTGCTGCACGTCTTTTTTCACGCCCGACCAGTTGTAGCCCACGATGCCGCCGGCCACTGCGCCAATGCCAGCGCCAATAAGCGCAGCCGAGCTGCTGTCGCCGATAATGGCCCCAAGGCCGGCGCCCACCGCCGCGCCAGCCCCCGCTCCCACTGCCGTGCCGCCGCCCTTGCTCATGCCGCCCATGCTTTCCTGAATGCTGGCGCAGCCCGACACCAATGCGGCCATGCCAAGGCAGGCCACCAGTTTGTTCACTCGCATCGTCGTATTCATTCTTGGTTCTCCTGAGTGTTGTTCGAATCCTGTTCGCGAGCCGTCACCCGCTGACATTATCCTAGCAAGACCTCGCTTGACCAAGTGTTACAGTTTGATTCGACAGCCAAGCAGGCCCTAATGCAGTATCCGGCTCAGGAAGAGGCGGGTACGCTCGTTGGCCGGTGCATCGAAAAAGGCTTCCGGCGTGTTTTGCTCGACGATGCGGCCCTGATCCATGAAGATGACGCGATCCGCCACCTGCCGGGCGAAACCCATTTCGTGCGTCACGCACAGCATCGTCATGCCCGCGTCCTCGGCCAGCCCGACCATGACGTCCAGCACTTCGGTGACCATCTCGGGATCCAGCGCCGACGTCGGCTCGTCGAACAGCATGACCTTGGGTTCCATGCACAAGGAGCGCGCAATGGCCACCCGCTGCTGCTGGCCGCCCGACAACTGGCCGGGATGCTTGTCCGCCTGATCCGCGATATGCACGCGCTCCAGGTAGTGCATGGCCTTTTCCTCGGCGGCCCGCCGGGGCAGGCCAAGCACCCAGACCGGCCCGAGCACAAGGTTCTCGAGCACGGTAAGGTGAGGGAAAAGATTGAAATGCTGGAAGACCATGCCGACATCGCGGCGCACCGCCTCGATGCGCTTGAGATTGCCCGTCAGCTCGACGCCGCCCACCACGATGCGCCCTTGTTGATGCTCCTCGAGCCGGTTGATGCAGCGTATGAGCGTGGATTTTCCCGAGCCCGATGGGCCGCAGATGACGATGCGCTCGCCCCTGGCCACTTCGAGGTCGATGTCGCGCAGCACCTGGAACGATCCGAACCATTTGCTGACGCCTTCCATCTGGATCATGGCCTGGGCCATATTGCCGCTCCTTTGCGATTGGTGGTTTTATTCACGCCCAGCCCATCCGCCAGGGCGCCCGGGTCAAGCCGACTCGTACTTGAGCCGCTTTTCCAGCCCCTGGCTGTAGCGCGAAATGGCATAGCAAAATACAAAATATATGCAGGCGATGAAAAGATAGGCCTCGATGCTGAAACCATGCCACTGGGCATCGGCAATCGCCGCCTTGGCGGCCTGCGTCAAATCGAAAATGCCTATCACCACCACCAGCGACGTGTCCTTGAACAGCGAAATGAAAATGCTGGCCAGAGGCGCCATCACCACCCGCAGCGCCTGCGGCAGGACTATCTTGCGCACCTGCTGCCAGTAGGTCAGCCCCAATGCGGCCGCCGCCTCGTACTGCCCCTTTGGAATCGCCTGCAGGCCGCCCCGCACGGTTTCGGCAATGTAAGCCGCCGCGAACATGATGATGGCGATCTGCGCGCGCAGCAGCTTGTCGATGGAGAAGCCCTCGGGCAGAAACAGCGGCAGCATGACCGACGACATGAACAGCAGGCTGATGAGCGGCACCCCGCGGATCAGCTCGATGTAAATGACGCTCAAGGCCTTGATGACGGGCATTTCCGAGCGCCGCCCCAGGGCCAGCAATATGCCCAGCGGAAAAGCGAAGGCGATGCCGAAGACCGACAGAATCAGGGTAAGAGGCAGCCCGCCCCAAAGGCTGTCCTCGACATGGCTCAACCCGAATACGCCGCCCCACATTAGCACCGCCGAGCAGACCAGAACCACGCACCAGGCCCCCAGCAGCCAAGGCCGCCAGAACCGCCGCACTCCGCTGCAGACAATGATGCCGACCAGCATGGCGGTGACCAGCAAGGGCCGCCACTGCTCGTCGTACGGGTACAGGCCGAACAGGATCAGCCGATGCTTGGCCGCAATGAAGGCCCAGCAGGCTCCGCCCGCCGCCTGGCATTGCTGCGGCGTCGACGCATGGAAGTCGGGCAGGACGAACAGCCATTCGACGGCTGCGGGCAGCAGCATGAGCAGCAGCCAGGCGGCAAGCACGGTAAGCAGGATGTTGGCGGGCGAGCTGAACAACCTGGCCTTGAGCCAGGCCGCCGCCCCTGCCGGCGGGATGTCGGGAGCCGCGCCGGTGGCTTCGCGCACCATGCTAACGCTCCGCCAGCGCCACGCGCCGGTTGTACCAGTTCATGAACGCCGCGATGGCCAGGCTTACCGCCAGGTAGGCGCCCATGATGATCATGATGCCCTCCAGCGCCTGGCCGGTCTGGTTCAGCGTGGTATTGACGACCGAGACGATGTCGGGGTAGCCGATGGCGACGGCCAGCGAACTGTTCTTGGTCACGTTGAGGAACTGGCTGGTCATGGGCGGCACGATGACCCGCAGCGCCTGCGGCAGCACCACCAGGCGCAAGCTGCGGGAACGCGACAGGCCCAGCGCCTCGGCGGCCTCCCATTGGCCTTTGCCGACCGACTGGATGCCCGAGCGCACGACCTCGGCGACAAAGGCCGAGGTGTATACGATAAGGCCCATGCCCAAGGCGGCGAACTCGGGGCTGACGGTAATGCCGCCCTGAAAATTGAAACCGCGCAAATGCGGCATGTCCAGCGCGACGCTGGCCCCGCTCAGCAGCCAGCCGGCCAACGGCAGGACAATCAGCAATGCGCAGGCGACAACGCCTACCGGCAGGCGCCGGCCGGCGGCAGCGGGGCGCCGGCGCGCCCAGTGCGCCAGCAACAGCGCCAATACCAGGGCCAAGGCAAGGCCCGCGGCCATCCAGTCCAGGCCGCCGCCCTGCAGGCCAGGCAGCTTGAGCCCGCGATTCGACATGAACACGCCCGGCAGCCAATGCAGGGCCTGGCGCGGGCCCGGCATGTTTTCGGTAATGACGGCGTACCAGAAGAAAAGCTGCAGCAGCAGCGGGATATTGCGCATGACCTCGACATACAGGCCGGCCAGCCGCGCCACCAGCCAGTTGCGCGACAGGCGCGCAATACCCAGCAGCGTGCCGAACACCGTGGCCGCGACGATGCAGACCAGCGAAACACGCACGGTATTGAGCAGGCCGACGAGAATGGCGCGGCCGTAGGTGTCGGCAGACGTGTAGGAAATGGGCGACTCGCCGATGGCGAAGCCCGCCTCCTGGCGCAGGAAACCAAAGCCGGTGGTGATGTTCCGGGCCGAAAGGTTGGCGAGTGTATTCGACGCCAGAAACCATGCCAGCCACGCAACCAGGGCCAGCAGCACGCCTTGATAGACCGCCGAGCGCACGCCCGGATCCTGCCAGGACAGGCGCTTGCGCATGGGTCGGGTCGCGGGTGGTTTTTTCGTCATGAATGCAGATCGGCCGCAAGGCCTTCCAAAAACAGCTTTGCCGCACGTTATCATACTCGCGGGCAGTTATACTGGCGTTTACTCAGAGGTCACTAGGCAACATGATCGAATTCCAGCACGTATTCAAGTCCTACGGGCGCGGCAGGAATATTCTGGCCGACATCAACTTTCGCATCGAGCCCGGCGAATTCGTCTTCGTCTCGGGCCCGTCGGGCGCCGGCAAATCCACCCTGCTCAAGCTCATAGGCGGCCTGGAGCCCGCCAGCCGTGGCTCCATCTCGGTAAACGGCCGGCGCATCGATCAAATGCCCCCCCGCGCCCGGCCCTACCTGCGCCGGGCGGTGGGCGTCATCCTGCAGGACACCCACCTGCTGTACGACCGCAACGCCATGCAAAACGTCATGCTGCCGCTTACCGTCATCGGGCTGGAAAACAGCGTGGCCGTCACGCGCTCGCGGGCCGCGCTTGAAAAAGTGGGGCTGCTGGGCAAAGAAGACATGAAACCCATCGAGCTGTCGGGCGGCGAGCAGCAGCGCCTGGCCATTGCCCGCGCCATCGTCAACCGGCCCTCCATACTCATCGTCGACGAGCCCACAGCCAATCTCGACCAGGACACCGCGCGGCGCATCATGGAAGTCTTCCGCGACTTCAACCGCGTAGGCGTCACCACGCTCATCGCGTCGCACGACAGGGCTCTCATGGCCTCTTACGCCACCCGCACCCTGCGCATCGACGCGGGCCGCTTCACCGACATGCAAGGAGTGGCCGCATGAGACGCTGGCTGCGACATCATCGCTACGCATTCCTGGTGGCCGTGCGCCGCCTGCTGAGCCAGCCGTTTTCATCGCTGTCCAACATGCTGGTCATCGCCCTCACGCTCGCCACGCCCATCCTGACGGCGTCCATCCTGATTTCGGCGCAGCCTGTAGCCAGGCAAGTCTCGGTGTCGCCCGAGGTCACCCTGTTCCTGAAACCCGACGCGCCCTCCAGCACGGCCCAGCAAATCGCAGCTCGCCTGCAGGCCGACTACGCGGAAAAAATCAGCGCCGTGCGCATCGCGCCGCGCGCTCAAATATACAGCCGGCTGAAGCAGGACCCCGCATGGGCCGACGCGCTGGCGGCCCTGCCCGGCAATCCCTTGCCCGACGCGGTGGTCATCACCCTGAAAGAACAGCCCGATCTGGCGCGCGACGCCGCGGCCCTGGTCCAGGAATGGAAAAAATGGCGCGAAGTAGACCGCGTCCAGCACGACAGCGCCTGGGTGCAGCGTCTTGACGCCATACTCGGCTTCGTGCGCGTGGGCCTGAGCATGCTTGCCGCCGTGGTGGCGCTGGTCGTGCTGGCCACGGTGTTCAATACCGTGCGCCTGCAGGCGCTGTCGCAGCGCGAGGAAATCGCCGTGGCCCGCCTGGTCGGCGCCACCGAAGCCTTCGTGCGGCTGCCCTTTCTGTATCTGGGCGCCCTGACCGGAATAGTCTCGGGCGTGGCCGCCGTGATACTGGCCGCGCTGGCGCTTACGCCGCTCAATGCCGCCCTGGCCCGGCTGGCCAGCAGCTACGGCACCCAATTGGCGCTGCAATTGCCGGATGCGCTCAGCCTGGCGCTGGCCGTGGTGGTCGTGGCCATTCTGGGGGCATTGGCCGCGCGCTGGTCGGTCACGCGCAACACCCGGTTCTAGGCCTCCATTTATCCCCCATGATTTCCAACCCCCAACCCGCCCTGGACCGCTTTGCCGACACCGTGGCGCAGTGGCAGCGCCAATCGGGACGGCACGGCCTGCCCTGGCAGGGCAGCCGCGACCCCTACCGCATCTGGCTGTCCGAGATCATGCTGCAGCAAACCCAGGTAAGCACGGTTATCGGCTACTACGAGCGGTTCCTCCAGCGCTTTCCGACCGTGCAGGCGCTGGCCCAGGCCACGCAGGACGAGGTCATGCCCTACTGGGCGGGCCTGGGCTACTACGCCAGGGCCCGCAATCTGCATCGTTGCGCCATCGAGGTCTGCAGCCGCTGGCACGGCGTGTTCCCGCCCGATGCCGGCGACATCATGCAGCTTCCGGGCATAGGCCGCTCTACCGCCGCCGCGATCGCCGCGTTCGCCTACGGCAAGCGCAGCCCCATCATGGACGGCAACGTCAAGCGCGTGTTCACCCGCTATTTCGGCATCTTCGGCGACCCCGCCGCAAGGGCGACGGAGAACGTCCTGTGGGAAACCGCCCAGGCGGTGCTGGACGCGGCGCCCCCCGGCCTGGACATGACCGCCTACACGCAAGGCCTGATGGACCTAGGCTCGGGCCTTTGCGGCCGCGGCAAACCCGACTGCGGCGCCTGTCCGTTGGCAAGCCGCTGCTACGCTCGCCTGGAATCCCGCCAGGCCGAACTGCCCGCACCCAAGAAAAAGAAACAAAGCGAACAGCGTCAATGCGCCATGCTGATCCTGCAGCGCGGCGACAGCATCCTGCTGGAACAACGGCCCTCGCCGGGCATCTGGGGGGGGCTGTGGAGCCTGCCCCAATACGACGATGCCGATTCGCTGCGCGCGGCATGCTCGGGCATGGGTGTAGCCGCTCTTCATGAAAACAAAATGGCCGGCCTCCAGCACGTGTTCTCGCATTTCAAGCTGCACATCGAGCCGTGGCATGTCGTGGCCAGCATCCAGGCCGTGGCCGAGCCCGGGGCCGGCCAGGCCTGGATCAAGGTAAACGAACTGGCCGCCACGGCCCTGCCGGCGCCCGTCAGGAAGATTCTGGCGGGGGTTTTCAGCTAACTAATATAGATAGTCAACGCCGCACCGGCCGGTAATGGCTGATGCTCATCAGCATTCCGCAGGCTATTCCCAGGGTCAGCAAGGCCGTGCCCCCGTAGCTCATGAAGGGCAGCGGCACGCCCACGACGGGAAGGATTCCCGTCACCATGCCGATGTTCACGAATACATAGACGAAGAACATCATCGCCATGGATCCCGCCAGCAGGCGGCCGAACTGGGTATGGGCCCGCACTGCGATGGTCAGGCCCCGCAGGATCAGCAAGCCATACAGAATGAGCAGCGAAATGCCGCCGTACAGCCCGAACTCCTCGGCAAACACCGCGAAGATGAAGTCGGTCGTGCGTTCGGGAATGAAGTCCAGGTGGGACTGCGTGCCTTGCATATAGCCCTTGCCGTAGACGCCGCCCGAACCAATGGCGATCATGGACTGGATGGTGTGGAAACCCTTGCCCAGCGGATCGGAACTGGGGTTGAGCAAGGTGCACACCCTGTGTTTTTGATAGTCGTGCAGGACCACCCAGTCGATATCCGGCTGGCAGATCTGGTTTTCGTAATACACCAGGGTTCCCACGGCCAGCACGCCCACGACGACGGCCGGCGCCAAGAGCTTGAACGACAGGCCGCCGAAATAAATGACGCAGAATCCCGCCGTGAACACCAGCATCGCCGTTCCCAGATCGGGCTGCTTGACGATGAGCGCGAAGGGTATCAGCAGCAGCACCCCGGCCACGATGAAGTCAAGAAAGCGTATCTTGCCTTGATGCCTGTGGAAGTACCATGCCAGCAGCATCGGCACGGCTATTTTCGAAATCTCGGAAGGCTGCATCCGTCCGAACCCCAGGTTCAGCCAGCGGGTGGCCCCCTTGCTGGTTTCACCGAACAGATCCACGGCCACCAGCAGCGCCACCCCCACTATGTAGACATAGGGGGCCAGGCGCATGAGCTGAGGCGGCGGGATGAGCGCCACGACCCACATGACAGCAAAAGCCAGCAGGAAATTGCGGAACTGATCGGCGAAGCGCCAGTCTGTGCCGCCCACGGCCGAATGCATGACGGTCATGCCAAGCATGGCCATCAGCACCAGGATGATCAGCAAAGGCCAGTCGAACGCCATGAAGGCCCTGGCGACCCACTGCATAAGGCGCTTCATGGCATGTCTCCATTGTCATCGGAGGCCCTGGGCACGATCGCCGCCCTATCCTGGCCGCCATTGTTCGAGTCGTCGGGCGGCAAATCCTCGGGCCTGACCACCGCATCCGGGGATTCGCCCAAGCCATCGTCGGACACGTCGTCCCTGGCCGGCGCGGAGGCGGCCGGGCTCGCAGCCGCCGTCGCTTTCCGGTCGGGCGAAAGCCAGTAGTCGAACACCTTGCGCGCAATGGGCGCGGCCACCGAAGCCCCCCAGCCGCCGTTCTCGACGATCAGCGCCAGGGCGATCTTGGGGTCGTCCGCCGGCGCATACGCCATGAACAGGGCATGGTCGCGCAGGCGCTCATCCACCGCACCCGCGCGATACTTCGAGCCGTGCAGGCTGTACACCTGAGCCGTGCCGGTCTTGCCGGCGGCCTGGTAGGTGGCGCCGGCGAAGGCGCGGCGCGCGGTGCCCGAACGCACCACGTCGGCCAGGGCGTCCTGGACCACCTTCAGGTTCTCGGGCTTCAGGGGTATGGTGTACAAGGGCTTGGTCACCGTCGGCGTCAGCGCGCCGGTTTCCGGGTTGCGCACTTGCGCGACCACGTGCGGCTTCATATAGGTGCCGTTGTTGGCCAGCACCGAGGTGGCCTGGGCCAATTGCAGCAGCGTGAACGCGTTGTAGCCCTGGCCCACCGCCACCGAAACGGATTCGCCCGCATACCAGCGTTTTTGCTCCGGCTTTTTATAGGCCTTGCGCTTCCATGCGGTAGAGGGCAGGACACCGCGCTTTTCCCCGTCCAGGTCGATGCCGGTGATCTGGCCAAAGCCAAACTGCTTGGTGAAATCGTGCAGGGCATCCACCCCGATTTCCGGCCCCAGTGAAAAGAAATACGTGTCGGACGACACGACCAGGGCCCGATGCATGTCGGTGGGGCCATATACCGCGCCGCCGGCATTGCGGAAACGCTGGCCGCCGAACTCGAAATAGCCCGGATCGGGAATCCGCTCTGTAGCGGTGCGCTTGCCAAGCTGCAGCGCGGCCAGCGCCACAAACGGCTTGTACGTCGAGCCTATGGGATAGGCGCTGGAAATGGGCCGGTCGATCAGCGGGTGATCGGGCGACTCGTTCAGTTCGCGCCAGCTTTCCACGTCGATGCCGTCCACGAACAGGTTCGGGTCGAAGGACGGCGCCGAAACCAGCGCCAGTATCCCTCCCGTCTTGGGGTCGATGGCCACCAGCGCTCCCCGCTTGCCCTCGAACTGCTCTTCGGCGACGCGCTGCAGGCCGGCATCGAGCGACAGCTTCAGGTCGGATCCCGGAACGGGGTCGATGCGCTTCAAGGTGCGCACCGGCCGCCCCGTGGCGGTCACCTCGACCTCCTCGACGCCGGTATGGCCGTGCAGCGCTTCCTCCCAGGTTTTTTCCACGCCCTTCTTGCCGATGCTGTCGGAGCCGCGATAATTGCCCATGCGGCCTTCTTCTTCCAGCCGGCTTTGGTCGGCCTCGGAAATGCGGCCTACATAGCCCAGCACATGGGCCGCCAGTTTGCCCTGCGGATACTCGCGCACCCAGCGCGCCCGCAATTCGACGCCTGGAAACTTGTAGGCATGCGCGGCGAACCAGGCCGCCTCGGTTTCGTTCAGGTTGTTGCGCAACAGCACATGCGCATAGCGCCCCGATTTATTCAGGTTCAGCTTGAAGCGCTTGCGGTTGTAGGGGCTTATGTACACGACCTCGTCAAGCGCATCCAGCATGGCGTCCATGTTTCGCTGCACATTGGCCGGCACGACCTCGAGGGTATAGTCGCGGTAGTTGCGGGCCAGCACCACCCCGTTGCGATCCAGGATTTCTCCCCGGCGCGGAGGTATGGGCACGACGGCGATGCGGTTCTGGTCGGCCCGCGCCGCCAGGCCTTCGTAGCGAACCACCTGCAGATACCACAGGCGCCCTATCAGCAGGCCAAAACACACCAGCGCGAAAACGCCCGCCACCAGGACGCGCAGCATGACTTGCCGCTTCTGGTGCAGGGTGGTTTTCTTGAACTCGAACATGGCGCCTTTCCGACCCGGCCTCAGGCCGCGCCCGAATCGATTTCTTCCTGGCGCCGCTGCGGCAGATGCAAAAGAATATCGGCCAGAGGCCAGAGCACCACGGTGAACAGCGCCGACCACAGCCAGCCCCACCCCGCCCACTCACTCGCCAGCCAGGCATGCACCAGGCTGGACAGCCCCTCGGCGATGACCACGACAGGCAGCATGTGCACGGCCTGGACCACGGGGTTGAAGTGCTGCAGCCGGCGGGTCAGGGTAATGGCGCCGTAGGCGACCAGGCTGTACACCAGCGCCTGTTCGCCCAGCAGGCCCGCGTCGTGCACGTCCATGAGCAGGCCGAAAATGAAGGCGGTAAGCATGCCCACCCGCCTGGGCTCGTTCAAGCACCAGAAGGCAATGACCAGCAGCAGGAGATCGGGGGTCGGCTGCCATAGCCGCCAGGGCAGCAGGGAGAACAGCCAGACGAGCAATATGGTGCCCCATACGAAGACGCCGCTGGACGGCCGGCGAAAGGGCGCGGAATCGATGGGCTCGAGCGAACTGAGCGACGACTTGCCCAGGCCCGGCGCGGCCGGCTTATGGTTTGTCGGATGGCGAACCACTTGGCTTGGCCTCCTGACTGGCTTCGGATTTGGTGGTGTCGGTGCGCAACACCAGGAAATGGCGGTAGCGTTCGGGATGCGACAACGGCGAGGCCACGGCGACGGCAAACCCGCTGGCCGCGTCGCGCTCGATGTGGTCGACCTTGGCAACCAGCAGCCCGGCGGGGAAATAGCCGCCCACGCCGCTGGTGATCAAGGTGTCGCCGGGAACGATGTCGGCGTCGTTCGTCAGGTAGCGCACCTCGACCTTGCCCGACGAACTGCCGCCGAACACGATGACTCGCAGGCCGTTGCGCAGCACCTGGGCGGGTATGGAGATTTTCTCGTCGGTGAGCAGCGCAGCTTCGGAAGTGAACGGGGTGACGCGTATTACCTGGCCGACCACCCCGCCTTCGTCGATGACGGGCATGCCCGGCTCGATGCCGCTGCTGGAGCCCTTGTTGAACACCAGGTGATGCGTAAAGGCGTTGGGCGGCTCGTACAGCACCTCGACGGCCACCGACGCCTGCGACACCATTTCGGAAACATTGAGCAGGCGGCGCAACAGGCGGTTTTCAGCGGCCAGTTGCGCCGCATGCGTGGAGATCTGCGCCAGTTCGATGCGCTGGCGCTGCAGCGCTTCTTTTTCGGTTCGGGCCAGCGAAGCCGCGTCGAACCAGCCATTGACGCTTTCGATGGCGTCGCGCGGCGCGAGAACCAGGCGCTGGAACGGGTACAACGCCACCGAGACGGCCTGCCGGGCCGGATCCAGCACCCGCCAGCGCGAATCGACAAGCAGCAGCGACAAGGACAGCACCACAAAGACAAACAGACGGAATTCCGCAGTCGGCCCTCGCTTGAATAACCTTATCGTGCCTTGCCCTTGCATTGCAGACTATGTCGAACCTGAAAGATGCCCGCCCCGAGCAGGCGCCGGGCATGGGGGATTAATCGTAGATGAAGACCGTGCCCAGCCGTTCGAGGTGCTCGAGCGCCTCGCCGCAGCCCCGCACCACGCAGGTAAGCGGATCTTCGGCGACCACGACCGGGAGGCCGGTTTCTTCCTGAAGCAGGCGATCCAGATCGCGCAGCAAAGCGCCGCCGCCGGTCAGGGCAATGCCCTTGTCGGTGATGTCGGCGCCCAGTTCGGGCGGCGTCTGCTCGAGGGCGGTCTTGACCGCCGAGACGATCTGGTTCAGGGGATCGGTAAGCGATTCCAGGATTTCGTTGGACGACACCGTGAAGCTGCGCGGCACGCCTTCGGAAAGATTGCGGCCCTTGACCTCGATTTCGCGGATTTCCGCGCCCGGGAACGCCGAGCCGATTTCCTTCTTGATGAGTTCGGCGGTGGGTTCGCCGATGAGCATGCCGTAGTTGCGGCGGATGTAGTTGATGATGGCTTCGTCGAACTTGTCGCCGCCGACCCGCACCGAGCCCTTGTAGACCATGCCGCCCAGCGAAATGACGGCCACCTCGGTGGTGCCCCCGCCGATATCGACGACCATGGAGCCGCTGGCATCGGATACCGCCAGGCCCGCCCCGATGGCCGCGGCCATGGGTTCTTCGATGAGGAACACCTGGCTGGCGCCGGCGCCCAGCGCCGATTCGCGGATGGCGCGGCGCTCGACCTGGGTGGAGCCGCAAGGCACGCACACGATGATGCGCGGGCTCGGCGCGAACATGCTGCGCGGATGCACCATGCGGATGAACTGCTTGAGCATTTGCTCGGTGACTGTGAAATCGGCGATGACGCCGTCTTTCATGGGGCGGATGGCCTCGATGTTGCCCGGCACCCGGCCCAACATCTGCTTGGCTTCCCGGCCCACGGCCTGAATGATTTTCTTGCCGTTATGGCTGCCGTCATGCCGGATGGCGACCACCGAGGGTTCATCCAGCACGATGCCTTTGCCACGAACATAAATAAGGGTGTTGGCGGTTCCAAGATCGATCGCCATGTCGCTGGAGAAGTAGCTGCGGAGGAATCCGAACATGTAGTGTGCTCAGTGAGATCAGGGTAAATAAAATGCCCGTTAACTAGCATGGCTATTTTCGGGCACAATTTGAACACGATTAGCAGGTTAACGGTTAAGCCTTAAATGATAACTTATAATTCAATCTGATTAATGCCTTTTGCCGGCTCGTTAACTTTGGTAACGGGTATACCCTAGGCGCAGTTCGGCCTATCGGAGCCCGCCAAACGGCATGCTGGATCCGGAAAATGGCCGCGCCATCCTTTCCACCATCCCTGCCAATTTTTTACAGTTCAATCACCCATGGCCATCACCGATCAGGACGTCACCCGCGTGGCGCGACTCGCACGCATTGCGCTTTCCTCCGAAGACAGCGCGCGCGCCCAGGAAGAACTCAACGGCATCCTCAGCCTCATCGAGCAGCTGCAGGCCGTGGACACCACGGGCATCGAACCCATGGCCCACCCGCTTTCGGCCCACCAGGACATTGCGCTGCGCCTGCGCGACGACAAGGCCGCCGGCGCCCATACCCTGGAACAGCGCCAGGCGCTGATGGCCAACTCCCCTTCCGGCACCGAGCAGGGCCTGTTCCTGGTACCCACGGTCATCGAGTAATCCCACAATGCCCATACATTCAGAATTCGACACGATTGCCGCCTTGAGGGGCGCGTTGCGCGACCACAAGGTCAGCGCCCTGGAAGTGGCCGAAAGCGCCCTCCAGGCCATAGAAGCGAACGCCAGCCTTAATGCCTTCCTGCAAGTCGATCCGCAGCTTACTCTGGATCAGGCCCGCGCCGCCGACGCCCTGCTGTCGTCCGGCCAGGCTCCCGCGCTGGCGGGCATTCCCATCGCCCACAAAGACGTGTTCGTCACGCGCGGCTGGCGCACCACGGCGGCCAGCAAGATGCTGGACGGCTACGTCAGCCCCTTCGACGCCACCGTGGTCGCCCGGCTGCAGCAGGCGGGCGCCGTATCGCTGGGCAAGCTCAACTGCGACGAGTTCGCCATGGGTTCGGGCAACGAAAACTCCGCTTTCGGCCCCGCGCGCAACCCCTGGAACCCCGACACCGTCCCCGGCGGCTCGTCGGGTGGATCCGCCGCGGCCGTCGCCGCGGGCCTGGTGCAGGCAGCCACCGGCACCGACACCGGCGGGTCGGTGCGCCAGCCCGCCGCCCTGTGCGGCGTCAGCGGCATCAAGCCCACGTATGGCACGGTTTCGCGCTTCGGCATGGTGGCCTTCGGCTCCAGCCTGGATCAGGCCGGCCCCATCGCGCGCAACGCCCTGGACCTGGTCGAACTGCTCGACCCCATGAGCGGCTTCGACGAGCGCGACTCCACCAGCCTGCAATCCTGCGACGGCGCCGCCAACCAGGCCGGCCGCATCCGCAACGAATTCGATGCCGCCGCCGCGCAGCACAAGGCCGCCGGCGCCCGCCCCCTGGAAGGCCTGCGCATAGGCGTGCCCGAAGAATTCTTCAATGAAGGCCTGGCCGACAATGTGGCACAGGCGGTGGAAAACGCCCTGAAAACCTGCGAATCCCTGGGCGCACGGCGCGTCGGCATTTCCCTGCCCCGCACCAGGCTGTCGATTCCGGCCTACTACGTCATCGCCCCGGCCGAAGCCTCAAGCAATCTTTCCCGCTACGACGGCGTACGCTACGGCCACCGCGCGCAAACCTACACCGACCTGGCCGACATGACCAGCCGCTCGCGCGCCGAGGGCTTCGGCCCCGAAGTCCGGCGGCGCATCCTGGTGGGAACCTACGTTCTGTGCCACGGCTATTACGACGCCTATTACCTGCAGGCCCAGCGCGTGCGCCGAATGATCGCCAACGATTTCCAGCAGGCCTTCGCCGGCCAATGCGACGTCATCATGGGCCCGGTCACGCCCACCGTGGCCAAGCGCATCGGCGACAACCGCGAAGACCCCACGGCGGACTGGCTGGCCGATATCTACACTCTGGGCGTCAGCCTGGCGGGCCTTCCCGCCATGTCCATTCCCTGCGGCTTCAGCGCCGACGCCAGCCCCCTGCCCATCGGGCTGCAGATCATCGGCAATTATTTCCGCGAAGGCCAGCTGCTGGCCATCGCCGACAGCTTCCAGCAGGCCACCGACTGGCATCAACGTAAACCGGAACAAAAATAATGGAATGGGAAATTGTGATCGGGCTGGAAACCCACACCCAGCTCTCGACCGAATCAAAAATCTTTTCGGACAGCAGCACCCGGTTTGGCGCCCAGCCCAATACCCAGGCCAATGAGGTGGACATGGCCCTGCCGGGCAGCCTGCCCGTCCTGAACCGGGGCGCGGTCGAACGCGCCATCCAGCTGGGCCTGGCCGTGGGCGCGCACATCGCGCCGCGCTCGATCTTCGCGCGCAAAAACTATTTCTATCCCGACCTGCCCAAGAACTACCAGATCAGCCAGTTCGAAATTCCCGTCGTGCAGGGCGGCACCATCAGCTTCTTCGTCGGCGACGAGGAAAAAACCGTCAACCTGACACGCGCCCACCTCGAGGAAGACGCCGGCAAGTCGCTGCACGAGAACTTCACGGGCCCGCACGGCGAATCGTCCACCGGCATCGACCTGAACCGCGCTGGAACCCCCTTGCTGGAAATCGTTTCCGAACCCGAGATGCGCTCCGCCGCCGAGGCGGTGGCCTATGCCCGCGCCCTGCACGGCCTGGTGGTATGGCTGGGCATCTGCGACGGCAATATGCAGGAAGGTTCTTTCCGCTGCGACGCCAACGTTTCCGTTCGCCCCAAGGGCCAGGCCGAGTTCGGCACGCGCTGCGAAATCAAGAACCTGAACTCCTTCCGCTTTCTCGAGCGCGCCATCCAGTACGAAGTGCGCCGCCAGATCGAACTTATCGAAGACGGCGGCAAGGTGGTGCAGGAAACCCGGCTGTACGATGCCGACCGCGACGAAACCCGCAGCATGCGCACCAAGGAAGACGCGGACGACTACCGCTACTTCCCCGACCCCGACCTGCCCCCGCTCGTCATCGCCCCCGAATGGATCGAACAAGTGCGCGCTGGCATGCCCGAGCTGCCCGCCGCCAAGCGCGCGCGCTTCGAGTCGGAACTTGGCCTGACCGGCTACGACGCCGCCCAGCTCACCATGGATCGCTCCTACGCCGCCTACTTCGAAGAAGCCGCGCTGGCATTGCCGCAAGGCCAGGCCAAGCTGGCCGCCAACTGGGTGCTGGGCGAGCTTTCCGCCGCCCTGAACCGCGACGAAAAAACCATCGATGAAAGCCCCGTCAAGCCTGCCGCGCTGGCGGCCCTGATCGGACGCATCATCGACGGCACCATCTCCAACAAGATCGCCCGCGACGTCTTCGCGGCAATGTGGGCAGGTGAGAACGGCGGCGCTCCCGACGCCATCATCGAGGCGCGCGGCCTCAAGCAGATCAGCGACACCGGCGCCATCGCCGCCATGGTCGACGAAGTACTGGCCGCCAATCCCGCCATCGTCGCGGAATACCACGCCGGCAAGCAAAAAGCCTTCAATTCCCTGGTCGGCCAAGTCATGAAGGCCGCCAAAGGCAAGGCCAACCCGCAACAGGTCAACGACCTGCTCAAGGAAAAACTAGGCACGCCCGAAAACGGCTGACGGCGCGGGCGGCCTCGGCAACGCCGAGGCCGCAGCGACCTGAACAAAATTGACCAAGCCAAAACGGCCGGCTCAAGAAAGACTATTCCGACACGCCATACTTGTTCCGATAAGCCGCCACAGCCTCCCGATGCTCGGCAAGATGGGCGTCATCATCCAGCAGCGCCATGATGTCGCTCAACGATGCGATGCAGACCACCGGTATCCCGTAGGTCGCCGCCACGTCCTGCACCGCCGAATGCCTGGACAGCGCATCGTCCGCGCCAGCGCGCTCCATGCGGTCCAGCGCAATGAGCACCGCCGCCGGCGTGGCCTTGGACTGCCGGATTATTTCGACCGACTCGCGCACCGAAGTCCCCGCGGTAATCACGTCGTCGATAATGACCACCCGCCCCTCCAGCGGCGCCCCCACCAGCACCCCGCCCTCGCCGTGATCCTTGGCTTCCTTGCGGTTGAACGCAAAAGGAATGTCGCGCCCGTGCATGGCCTCTTGTTCGCCCAGCGCCACCGCGGTCGCCGTGGCCAGCGGAATGCCCTTGTAGGCGGGTCCGAACAGCATGTCGAACTCGATGCCCGAATCCACCAGGGCCTGCGCATAGAACTTCGCCAGACGCCCCACCGACACCCCTTTGTTGAACAGCCCCGCATTGAAAAAGTAGGGGCTGATGCGCCCCGACTTCACCTTGAACTGGCCAAAGCGCAAAACTCCTTGTTCCAGAGCGAAACGGACAAAATCGGTGCGGGTAGAGGTGGATGCGGCCATATGAGAACTCATTGATTCGGGGTGGAAAAACCATATTATCGGACATAACCGCCCACGGCCGCCACGCGTGGCAGGCCTGTTCACGGCAAACTTCGACAATCCGTATATTTTCGCCCAAAACTCCGATACACTTTTGGCACCAGGTCATCATTGGTCTGGACGACCCGCGCCAACGCCATTTCGGCCCGGCGCACCGCTTCGTCATCCTGTTTATGTACCGCCCTGGCTTGGTTTTGCACCCCATGCACCACAACTCAAGAGGACAACCATGAACAACGCCTGCACCACCTGGACCCCCCGCATACTTGCCATCCTGCGCATCGTCACTGGCTACGTGCTGCTTTGGCACGGCCTGGCCAAACTCTTCCACGTTCCGCACATCGCCATGTTCGACAACCTGCCCCTGTTTTCACTATTGGGCGTGGCCGGCATCATCGAACTGATCGTCGGCGTGCTGCTCATCATCGGCCTGTTCACCCGCCCCGCCGCGTTCATCGGATCGGGCTTCGGCGCCGCTGCCTACTTCATCGGCCACGTAGCGCCCAGCGGCATATTCTTCCTGCCCATCCTCAACGGCGGCGAAACCGCCATCCTGCTGTGCTTCATCATGTTCTACATCATCTTCGCCGGCCCCGGCTCCTGGAGCCTGGACGGCAGCCGCAGCAAAGCCGCCTGACCTTCCCGCGCCATCCGCACCCGGCCTTCGCGGCCGGGCCGGCCGCAAAAAATACCCCCACGCTGCGCCGCTAACGCGGCTTGCTGCCCCCCCAGGGGGCGTTTTTTGCCTTGGGGCGGCCCGGCGGGAGGAAAGGCCCCCACGCTGCGCCGCTAACGCGGCTTGCTGCCCCCCGAAGGGGCGCTTTTTTGCCTTGGGGCGGCCCGGCGGCAAAAAACCCGGATTCCCGCAGTACAATTTGCCGGCAGGCGCGGATCCCGGCGCCTTCGAAATCACGCTACTGCAAGGCCCATCATGAAAATGCCCGTCTATTTTATTTCCCACGGGGGAGGGCCGTGGCCTTACATGCCCGAGGCGCGGCAAATGTACGCCTTGCTGACCCGTTCGCTGCAGGAAATACCCGGGCAGCTCAGCCGCAAGCCCGCCGCCATACTCATGGTTTCGGCGCACTGGGAGGCCGACGGCGGATTCCTGCTCATGTCCAACCCCAAGCCGCCCATGCTGTACGACTACTACGGCTTTCCCGAGCATACCTACACCATCCAGTATCCGGCGCCGGGCAGCGCGGCCCTGACCGAGCGCACGGCGCAACTGCTGCAGGAAGCCGGCCTGCCCTATGCGCTGGATGCGCAGCGCGGGTTCGACCACGGGGCCTTTGTTCCCATGGCCGTCATGTATCCCGACGCCGACATTCCTCTCGTCCAGCTATCCATCGAAACCCACTTCAGCCCGCAATTGCATATTGCGCTGGGGCGCGCCCTGGCCCCGCTGCGCGACGAAGGAATCCTGATTATCGGCAGCGGCCTGAGCTACCACAATCTGCGGGAAATCCGCAGCACAGGCGCCGTGCCCTCGGCCCAGTTCGACGCCTGGCTGCAGCAGGCCATCGTGCAAGGCCCTGTCGAGCAGCGCCTGGAACAGCTTGAAAACTGGGAAAACGCACCCGCCGCGCGGCGCGCGCATCCCCGCGAAGACCATCTTGTCCCGCTGATGGTTGCTGCGGGCGCCGCCGAAAACGATCCGGCGGTCTGTGTGTATCACGACACCGGCACATTCGCCAACATCACGGCGTCCAGCTTCAGGTTTGGCTAGGGCCACGGGGGGCTACCGCTAGCAGGCGCTGGTATCCTGCTCGCGCGCGACATCCTGCATGAAGTCCGCCGTATGGATGGCCGACGACTGATCCACCCAGAACGGGTAGTACTTTTTGAAGTCGGCCAGCATTTCATCGAGCGGCATATCGTAAAAGCTGCCCCGCTGGCGCACGTATTCCATATGCCGGTTGCCCGACTTGTCGTAGGGGTGATAGATGGAGTCTTCACGTCCGTCGAACTCGAGCGGCAGCAGGCCGAAGCGGTCGCACAGCTCGATATTGAAAGCCGGCGTGGCCTTGCGCCATACGCCGTCCAGCAGGATGTCGGTATAGCCATGCCACATGTATACGTCGGTCTTCATCATCTGGCGCATACGCTCGGTGCTCATGTGGTTGCGCACGTCGGCATAGCCCACTTTCGCTGGGATGCCCACCGCCCGGCAGGCGGCGGCCAGCAGTGCGGCTTTCGGCACGCACCAGCCGTATTTTTTGGTCAGGACGCTGCTGGCCCTCATGCCCTCGACGGAAAAATCAATTTGATACGGGTCGTAGCGAAAACCGTCCCGCACCGCGTAATACAGCGCCACGGCGCGTTCGCGCGGGGTGTCTCCGGAATCGTGCTGCCGCGCAAAGGCAATGACCTCGGGATTGTCGCTGTCGATAAGGGTGGTCGGCGCAAGGGATGGATCGGACATGATGACTCCTGAAATACGGCTATTCAACTCAAGCATAATACCTAATCGGCGGCTCACGGCGGCTTCGTCCCAAAAAGTTCTTGACGCCATAGCGTTGAATACAGTTTACTTTTACACTCTGTAGCAATGATCATGGATGCGCCCTCAGCTCCTCTGACCGTATGACATGCCAAGAATAAAACACCTCCGTTGACGATCGGCGCAGCCGCAGACCATGGTCTTCCAGACTCTGAAATTTCGTCTCGTCCTGATCGGCTGCATTGCGCTGGCGGCCAGCGCAATACTGCGCTTTGCCGTCGTTCTTCCCTACACGCAACAACAAATCCAGGACCTGGTCTCGACCCAGCAACTGGCATTCGCCTCGTATGTCGCCCGCGATATTGGGCAGCAGCTGGACATGCGCCGCCAACTGGTCGGGCATCTGGCCCGAACCATGCCGCCCGACGCCCTGCTGAAACCCGACAGGTTCGCCGAGTGGGTCTCCAGCAACAATAATGCCGACGGCTTGCGCGCCGCCGACAACCTGCTGCTGCTCGATCTTGACGGCAACATAAAACTGCACAGCATGCCCCTGGGCCCGGCATTCAGCCCTCACTCATTTGCCAAAGACGCGTGGTTTCAGCAAGCCATGAATCCGGAACGATCGGCACAGGACCAACGGGAATACGGACCCGCGCTTGTCGGTTCAAACCTCGTCATCGCAAGCCCGGTGCGAGACGCCTCGCGGCATGTCGTTGCCATGCTGGCCGGCGTGTTCTCCCTGCCATCGTTGGGTGCGCAGCAAAACGCCCCCAAGAATCCCATCGGCAAGACCGGCGGGTTGCTGCTGGTCTCGCCTGGCATCCATCGGTACATCGGCTCCAGCGATCCGGCCATGGTGCTCAAGCCCACCCCCGCCCCAGGCGCCAACCTGCTGTACGACCGCGCCGTTGCCGGCTATCGGGGGGCCGGCGTGGCGGTCAACGCAAAAGGCGAAGAAGAGCTGGAAGCCATTGCCTCCGTTCCCCGCAGCGACTGGTTCGTAGTGGCGCACATGCTGGCCTCCGAAGCGCTCCAACCCATCCATAGCCTGAAAAAGGCAGCCCTTCAGGGCAGCGTCTTTGGCGCCGTCCTTCTCTTGACGGCTATCTTCTTCATTGTTTCACGCTTGCTGTACCCGGTTACGGGCACCACCAAGGCCATGCGGGAAATCGCCGACGGAAAACGCGAACTGCTGCCCCTGGCAGGCTCGCAAAAGGACGAGATAGGCAGTTTCATACAAGGCTTCAATTACATGGTCACACGTCTGCGCGAAAAAGAATCCGAGCTTCGCGCCAGCGAAACCCGTCTGTCGTTCCTGGCGCACCATGACCCGCTGACAGGCCTGTGCAACAGGGCCATGCTGGAGCAGCGCATCCAAAAGGCGTTGAGCGAACTGGAGCGGGGCGGCAAGCCTTTCGCCTTGTTTTTTTGCGACCTGGATGGTTTCAAACACATCAACGACGTTCACGGCCACGAGGTAGGCGATAGCGCCCTCATTCGCATGGCCACCCTTTTCCGGCAGGAATCCAGACCGTCCGATACGGTCGCCCGCCTGGGCGGAGACGAGTTCGTCATACTGCTGGCCAACATAGAAAACGCCCGCGAGGATGCCGCCTGCGCGGCAATGCGACTTCTGGAGGTCGTCCAGGAGCCTTTCACCATCAACGACCACACGTTTACGCTAAGCGCCTCGATAGGGATAACGATTTCCCGCAACCCATCCGACAGCAGCTCCAAACTGCTGTCCCAGGCGGACATTGCCATGTACCACGCCAAGCGCACCGGCAAGAACCGCGTCCATTTCTTCGACGACACCACGGTCGAAGCGGCGCTTGAAGCCTGACGGCCCGCCGCGTCTTTCGCGCTGACCCCTTCATTGCCCAGGTAGCGACAGCGCCGTGATCGGCGTATGCTTGAAACCTGAATCGGAATCCAGCAAGAGTACGGTAGCTTCATCAACAGTGCTGGCGCCTTCCTGTTTACAAGGGTTGCCGCCATGCCACGCCAGGAAGGAACTATGGACACCCCCAGCCTCTCGCGCCGCCAGTTTCTTAAAGCAACGACCATCGCGGGCATTACGGCCTACATCGCGCCCTTTGCGTCTCCGGCCTACGCGGCCCTGTTCGACCAAAAGCACCTCACCCCTATTTCCTGGGATCCGGCGCACGCCAAAGCGCGATTCCGCGTCGACGGTATCAGCAAGGTCACGGGCTCGAAGATTTTTGCGCGCGACATCCGCGCCCGCGACCTGCCGCATTGGCCCGATCATCAAAGCCACGCCCTGATACTGCGCGCCACGCGCGCCGATGCGCTGTACGAAAGCTTCGACCTGGCGCGCCTGGGCAAACAGCTGGCGCCCGACCGGGTGGTGACCGCCGACGATCTTCAGCGCGACGGCGTGGCCTTCACCGACTTCTACGGCGAAGACATGCTGCTGCCCGCGGGCAAGACACCGGCCTACCTGGGGCACGCGGTCGCCATACTTATTTTTCACGATTTCGCGCGTTTTCGCATGGCGAAAAACACGCTCCAGTTCCAGACCGACATCATCAAATACGGCGCCAAGACGGGCCCGCTCGAGCGCGACCCGTGGGGCACGTTCCGCTACGTGCGCATAGGCGGCAAAACCCCTTTCGACAAAGACGTATTTTCCAGCCTCCAGGATGCTCCCGTCTTTCCCAGCCAGATGCGCAAGCACCTGCCGGTCTGGCCCGACGGCAAAGACCACGGCACCTTGGGCGAGGAAGGCATGTTCCACGCCGGCCAACTGCGCAAGCAACTGGAAAGCCCGCCCGAGGACTGGCTGGTCCTGGAACGCAAATACCAGACCCAGTCCGTGGACACCGCCGCCATGGAGCCGGACAATGCCAATTGCTGGTACGACACCGCCGAACAAACCATGCACATGGTCGTGCCCACGCAATCGCCCAGCGAAGTCGCCGAAACCGCGGCCGCCATGCTGGCGAAAACCAAATTCGCCATCAGGAAACTCATTCTCCATCCCTGTTATACCGTTGGCTACGGTTCCAAGGACCACGCGAACATGCCCTTCTACGGCATAGCCTGCGCTCTGTACGGCGACAACCGGCCCGTGCGCATCGCCAACGACCGATACGAACAATTCCAGACTTCCCTCAAGCGCCACGCCTTCGACATCGATTACAAAATCGCCATCGACCGCAAGACAGGCCTGATCCAGTCGCTGGCCGGCGACCTGGTCGCCAACGGCGGAGGCCGCTGCAACTTCTCGCCGTCGGTGGCCATGGTGGGGGCCACCGCCGCGCAAACCATCTATTACGTTCCAAAGTCCGACCTGACCGCCCGGGCCGATGCCACGCGCGCGGTGGATGCCGGCTCGGCGCGCGGCTACGGCACCCTGCAATCCATGGCGTCGATGGAGCTGCTGGTCGACGAGCTGGCGCAGCAGCTCAATATCGACCCCATTGAATTTCGCCTTAAAAATGTCCTGAAAACCGGAATGAAGAACACCCAGGGCGCCATTCCGGCAGGCGCGGTGCGGGCCGACGAAGTCATCGAGAAAGCCAGGCAGCACCCCATCTGGACCGAGCGCGTAAAGCGCAAGGCCGAATTCGAAGCGCAGAATCCGGGGAAAATGTATGGCGTAGGGTTCGCCTGCGTGCAAAAGGATTTCGGCACCGGCGCGGAATCATCGCTGGCCAAGGTCGAGATCTCCCCCGACGGGAAGATCCTGCTGCGCCACACGGGCACCGAGATCGGCACCGGCATGAGCACCTCCCAGGCCATCGCCTGTGCAAAATGGCTGGGCTCGCCGGCCACCGACGTCGGCTATGCCATCACCGACTGGCCGGACCTGCCCATCGTCACCAGCGGCGACCCCTATTTGACCAGCCAGGAAGACCAGGACAAGCTGGCGGCCAACCCCCTTTGGACACCGGCCTATGCATCGCCCGCCAGCGCGTCGAACTCGGCGTACTACTACACGCACACCACGCGCGAGGCAAGCCGCCTGGTGTTCCGGCACGGCTTGTGGCCCGCGGCAATGGCCATCTGGGGCAGCAATACCGGCGGCGGCCAGGCCGCCCCCTACACCGTCCGCATCGAGGATGCGCACTGGGAAAACGGACTGCTTACCGCAGCGGGCATGCAGGGCCTCGGCCTTGCCCAACTGGCCCGAAAAGCCCACGAGCTCGGGCTGGTCGTGGGCGCGGTGGTGCACGCCTTCAACCGCTGGCAATGGGCCGAAGCCGATTTCAGCATCGGCGGCGAAACAGAACGCCTGCCGCTGGATGCCCTGGCCCTGTGCCACGGCGCAAAAGGGCCGAGTGCCGCGCCGCCCCCTGCCCCGCCGAACGGCCCGGACACCGCCACGGCCCTGCACGCCGCGGATTCCGGAGCCGGACCGGCCATATCCACGGTCAGCGCGACGCCGGGACAATACCGCGTGGTCAACCGCAGCGCCGTTTATTACCCGCCCGTACAACGCAACAACGCCGGCGTCACGTACTACTCGGCCATGGCTACCGTGGCCGAGGTGGCCGTAAACCGGGGCAGCGGCCAGGTCGAACTGCTCAACCACCATTCCGTCATCGAATGCGGCAATCAAATATCTCCCGAACTCGTGTCGGGCCAAATCCAGGGCGGCATAGCCATGGGCATAGGCCATGCCTTGTACGAATACCTGCCCTTGTACGAACAGGGGCCGGGCAACGGCACCTGGAACTTCAATCGCTACCATCTTCCCCGCTCCAAAGAGGTGGCCGTATGGACGCAAACCGCTGAAGTCCTGCCGCCCCTGTCCGAAAGCGATCCCCCCAAAGGCATGGGCGAAGTGGTCATGATTCCCATTGCGGCGGCAATCGTCAACGGCATCGCGCATGCCACGGGCAAGCGCTTTTATACGCTGCCCGTCACCCCAGAAAAAATCCAGGAGGCGCTGGCATGAGTCTGACGAAAACTCCCGTGTCCATGACGATCAATGGTGTTCTGGTCGGGCCGTTCGACGTCCCGGAAAGCCTGATGATGCTTGATTTTCTGCACGAGTACGCCAACCTGACGGGCACGCGGCTGGGATGCGGGCAGGGTGTCTGCCGCGCTTGCGCGGTCATCCTGGACCACGACGACGGCACCAGCGAGGAAATCCGCACCTGTATTACCGGGGTGGGCTATTTTGCCGGCCGCAAATTGCGCACCATCGAGGGCCATGCAAGCCGGGACGAATCGGGCAACATCAAGGAACTGTCGCCCATCCAGCAGAAATTCCTGGATTTCTACAGCTTCCAGTGCGGCTACTGCACGCCGGGCTTCGTCAATGCCGCGACGGTGCTCGTCGAAAAACTCAAGCGGCAGCCCATCGACAAAGCCGACGTGGAAACCGTGGTGACCGACGCGCTCAACGACCATCTTTGCCGCTGCACCGGCTATGTGCGCTATTACCAGGCCGTCAAGGAAGTCATATTGAGCACGCCGGGCCTGACCAAGGAGAGGCCGCATGAAAGCTAAGACTCTGGCATGGGGAATTGCCGTGATCATCGTGGTCGGCGCCGGCATAGTGCTGTCGGGCGTGCTGGACCCCAGCTACAAGACCGCGGCAATCGATCAGGCCGACACGCCGATCCCGGCCCAGTTGATCGCCCGCGGCAAATACTTGGCAATGGCCGCCGACTGCACGGCCTGCCACACCAGCAAGGACGGGGCCCCATTTGCCGGCGGCGTTCCCATCGCCACGCCGTTCGGCACCATATACGGATCCAACATCACGCCCGACAAGAAACATGGCATCGGCTCGTGGAGCTCGGCCGATTTCTACAGGGTATTGCATGACGGCATCGCGCCGGGACACCCCGTTTACCCGGCCATGCCCTACACCAGCTACCGAAGCATAAGCCGGGCCGACAGCGATGCCATTTTCGCCTACCTGCGCAGCCTTGCGCCGGTTCCCGTTGCCAACCGGGCCAATGACGTTCCTTTCCCCTTCAACATACGCGCGCTATTGCGCGGCTGGAACTTCCTGTTCCTGCGCAACTCCCTTCCCGACGCATCGAGCGGCAGTTCCGACGAATGGGTCCGCGGAAAATACCTGGCCAATGGGCTGGGCCACTGTACCGAATGCCACACGCCGCGCGGCGCGCTGGGTCAGCTAACCCTGGGCAAAACCTTGCAGGGTGGCGACCTGGGCGACATCCACGCAGTGGGCATTACCCCCGGACAACTGGCCGCCCGAGGCTGGACCACGGCCGACCTGCAGCACTTCCTGGCGTTCGGCATTGCGCCGCAGGGGTCGGCATACGGCGAGATGCACGACGTCGTGCATTACAGCACTCAGCACCTGACGCAGGCCGACAACAAGGCATTGGTTCGCTACCTGACAGGCGACACGCCCTTGTCCCCTGCCGCCCTGCCCGCGCAGGCCGGCCCGGCCCCCGGAACAGAGAAAGTCATTGCCGCCGGCAGGCCTTTGTATCTGGCCTTGTGCGCCGGCTGCCATTCCGCCAACGGCCAGGGCAAGCCCAATGTCACCGTCGCACTGCACGGCAATTCCACGGTACGCAACGAACAGCCGCACAACCTCATCCGGGTCATCCTGGCGGGGGTTTCCGCCAAGCAGTTCCCCGGCAATCAAGGCCGCCAGGCGATGCCGGGCTTCGACACAAAGCTGAACGACCAGCAGGTCGCCGAGCTGGCGAACTATTTGCGCGCCAGCTTCGGCGGCCTCAAGGCCGATGTACAGCCCGGCGACGTGGCCTCGGTACGCAAACCAAAGTAACGGGGTTCGGGTCAGTCGTCGAAGACTTCGTGCGATTTACCCGCGCTGCGGCGCCAATAGCTGGCGGCGCGGATGCGGGATTTATCCAGCCCGCGCTCGTTGACCAGGTGCTGGCGTATACCGTGTATGGATGAATATTCACCCGCGGCCCAGACATAGCCGTCGCCGTCGGGCAACTGCAGCCGGTGCACCACGCGCTCGAGGGGACTCAGGCCGTCGGCCTGGCCCGCCACGCCCTGCACCCACTGCAAAGTAAGGTCGGCGCGGGTATCGAACTTGATATGGGCATTGGGGTGCTCGGTTTCGATAATGGCCAGAACCCGCTTGCCCCGGGGCAGTTCGGCAAGCCGGCGTCCAATGGCCGGCAGGGCGGTTTCGTCGCCGATGAGCAGATGCCAGTCGAACTCCACGGGAATGACGAAAGAGCCGCGCGGGCCGCCTATTCCCAGGTATTGGCCCTCGGTGGCCTGGGCCGCCCAGGAAGCCGCCGGGCCGTGTCCATGCAGCACGAACTCGATGTCCAGTTCCTTGGCCTCGGGATCGTAGCGGCGCGGCGTGTAGTCGCGCGCTATGGGCTTGGGCTGCCCTTCGGGAAACACCGGGCCCTGTGGTCCGGGCACCGACAATACGGGTTTTTCGCCAGGCGCCGGAGGCAGGAATATCTTTACGTGGTCATCGAACGACGCCGATACGAAATCGGACAGATCGTCGCCGCCCAGCGTGATGCGCACAAGGTAGGGTGTAAGCTGCACCTTGCGCCGCACCTGCAGAAGCCGCGACTTGAGCGGGTGCCGCACTTTTTCCACTTCAAGCCGGGTGTGTTTAATTGAAGTCGTCATTCATTTGCTCCTAAGCCTGGTCTGCGGGCGAAGCTTCTTCACCCAGTATTTCACAGGTGGCCCGCTTTAAAATCACGGTAATCCGGCGTTGTTCTTCGGGCGTAGCGTCGGTGCGCCGCAGCAGCGCGGCTTTCATGGCGCGTCGCGCCTCGACGAATTCGGGCAGCCAGCCCGTGGCTTCCAGCGCCTCGGGGTCGGATTCGTTGTTCCATGCCTGCTTCACCCATGCCATTTTACGTGCCGCATGCTTCAGCCCCGCGAACAACAGTTCGGCGCGCTCCCGGTTGGCATCCAGGTACAGGCGGCCGGGCTCGGCCAGGTGGTACAGCTTGCGGTTGCCATGGGCCTCGACGGTGACATAGCCCAATTCTTCAAGATAGGTCAGTGCAGGATACACCATGCCCGGGCTGGGGCTGTAAAAGCCGTTGGACTGGGCCTGCAGTTCTTTGATGAACTCGTAGCCGTGGCCGGGGCGTTCTTTCAGCAGGGCCAGCAGCATGAGCTGCAATTCGTCCGCGCCGAACTTGCGGCCGCGGGTAAGCCGCCCGCCACCGCCGCCCATGCCGTCCCAGTCGTCCGACGGCCGGCCGCCCCGCCCATGGCCCGCCGCGAGTCTTCCGGACGAAAAAGCCTGGCCGCGCCCCCGATGGGGAAATGAGTTGTCTTGCATAGGAATTTTCTCTTTTTTCATCTTACGATATGTTTTACGATATATCGTAAGATATAGACTTTCTCTCGGGAAGTCAAGAAAAAGATGGCGGCGCCCTCAGGCGCGTTCGATGCGGTCGCGTCCGCTGTTTTTGGCCTGGTACAGCGCCCTGTCGCTACGGAAAATGGAATCGTCGGCGGTGGCGTCCGTGGGATTCATGACCGAAATCCCGACGCTCACCGTCATGTCCACATGCTGCCCGTCTTCGATCAGGGGCGAATTGCGCAGATGGTGCTGCAGGCGCTGCGCAAAGCTCTCGGCCTGCGTGAAACCCGCGGCGCGCAGCATGACGGCGAATTCCTCGCCGCCAATCCGGCCAGCCACGTCGGTCTCGCGCAGATGATTGCTGAGAACCGCTGAAAAATGCCTTAGCGCCTTGTCGCCAAGCGCATGCCCCCACCTGTCGTTGATGGCCTTGAAATGATCCAGGTCGATCATGAGGATTGCGGCCGGCCTGGATTTGTCGTGCCGCAGCCGCGCCAGTTCGGCCTCGACCTGCACCATGAAATGCCGGCGGTTGGCCAGTTGGGTCAGGAAATCGGTGGTGGCGAATTTATGCAGCTCGGCTTCGATGTTCTTGCGGGCCGTGATGTCGGTGATGAAGCCATGCCACAGCGTGCTGCCATCGTCCAGCCGTTGAGGCTTTGCATCGCCCTGGCGCCAGCGCAGGCCCTGACGCGGCAGTATGACGCGATACTCGCAATGCCAGGGCGCCAGGCAAGCCGCCGATGTCCGCAGCGAAGCGTGGTAGGAATACAAGTCTTCGGGGTGGATAAGGCGATCCAGCACCGCCACGCTGTCAGCCACTTCGAGCGGCGACAATTCGTAGATGTCCTCGATGCCCGCGCTGGCATAGGAAAAACGCCCTCTTCCGTCCGGCTGCAGATGGTACTGAAACACCAGGCCCGGCACTTCATTGGTAAGACTGGTAAGCAGTTGAACCGTATTGTGCAGTTGCTCGGAGATCTCGTGCATGGAGGTCACGTCGGTCGTGGTTCCCACCATGCGCAACGGATTGCCCTCGCTGTCGCGGCTCACCACTTTGCCGCGGCTGCACACCCATTTGTAGCTGCCATCCTTGCATCGCAGGCGATGCTCCACCTCGTAGTAAGGAGTCTTGCGGTCGAAGTGATCCTGGATGGTTCTTTTGACGTAGGCGATGTCGTCGGGATGAACCCGCGTATAGCTTTCGGCCATCCGCCCGCTGACCTCGTCTTCTTTAAAGCCCAGCATGGCTTTCCAGTCGGTTGAATAATAAATTTCATCCGTCTGGACGTTGCGATCCCAGATACCCGTGCCGCTGCCCTCGATGGCCAACGCCAACCGCTCGCTTTCGTAGGCAGTGCGCGTCATGTCCTGCGCATCGCCGTCTGCACTCGTTTCTTCAGAGGGATCCGTCGTGGGCTCGTTGCATGACCGGGAGGTACTCTTTCGACGCAAACTCATTAGCCGCCCTGTTTTTTTCTTTATATCTCGATATTATCCGAAAAACGCGGCGGCATATGGCTGGCTTTACATTCCTTGAACTTTCATTTGCGCAGGGCCCAGTCGTACTCGATGGTCAGCGGCGCATGGTCGCTGAACCATGCCTCCTTGTATATGGACGCCCGCTTGGCCGTTGCCGCGATGCCCGGCGTGGCGATCTGGTAATCGATGCGCCAGCCCACGTTGTTGGCTCTGGCCTGGCCGCGATTGCTCCACCATGTGTAGGCTTCGCCGGTCGCATCGGGATGCAGACGCCGGTATACATCCACCCAACCCAGTTCGTCGAACACTTTTGTGAGCCAGGCGCGCTCTTCGGGCAGGAAGCCGCTGTTCTTGAGATTGCCCTTCCAGTTCTTGAGGTCGATTTCCTTGTGGGCGATGTTCCAGTCGCCGCACAACAGTACCTGGCGTCCGCTGCCTGCCAGTTCGGCCAGATGGCCGAAAAAATGCTCCATGAAACTGAACTTGGCGGCCTGGCGGTGATCCCCGCTGGAGCCCGACGGCAGGTAGAGCGATATCAGCGACAAATCGTCGTAAACCAGCTCCAGATAGCGGCCTTCCGCATCGATTTCCGGCACGCCCAGGCCTTCTATGACGCGCAGCGGTTCCTGGCGCGCATAGATGCCCACCCCGCTATAGCCCTTTTTTTCGGCATAGTGAAAATAGCCGTGGCGTTCAGGAAAGCCCAGCATGGCGGGGGTCATGTCGGCCGCCTGGGCCTTGAGTTCCTGCATGCAGATGAAGTCGGCATTTTGCTCGGCCGCCCAGGGAAGGAAACCCTTGTTGGCGGCGGAACGGATGCCATTCAAATTGGCGGATATGACCTTGAGCATGAATTGTGTTTCCGAAAGCAAAGCAAAAAGCGGGTTTGGGCAAGGCTAACGCAATTCGAGTCAATAAACAAACCCGCGCGCCGAGGCGCGCTATCATGTGCTCCGCTACCCGCTGCCGCGCAAGACCGGTATTATTACGCTATTTCGCCAGCGAGCAAGGAAAGGCACAACATGAACTGGGTCTACCTGACCATCGCCATCCTCTGCGAGGTCATTGCCACTTCGGCCCTGAAAGCCTCGGAGGGCTTTGCGCGCCCGGCGCCTTCGGTGCTCGTGGTCGTCGGATACGCCGCCGCGTTTTATTGCCTGTCCCTCACTCTGCGCACCATTCCGGTCGGTGTTGCCTATGCCATTTGGTCCGGCGCGGGCATTGCATTGATTTCCATAATCGGAGCACTGTTTTTCAGGCAAAGCCTCGATGTTCCGGCCATGCTTGGAATGGCGCTCATTATTTCGGGTGTTGTCGTGATCCAGGTATTCTCCAAAACCACCGGTCACTGAACCGCTATCGTCGGCGTATGTCATATCGACCAACCCCGCATTCGTTACACCCATGATCTTCCAATCCCTGAAATTCCGGATGGTTGCGCTATGCCTCGTCGTGCTGGCCGTGGGTGTTGCGTTGCGTTTCGGGATTGCGCTGCCGCTGACCAAGGAAAACCTGCGGCAGCAGGCCGCCGCACAACAATTCACACTGGCTACCTATATGGCGCGCGACATCGGCCAGCACGTCCAGGCCCGCCGCCAGCTCATCGCCCACCTGGCCAAGGCCTTGCCGCCTTCTCTGCTGCTGAAGCCGCGGGAGTTCACGCAGTGGGCCAAGGAAAGACGCAGCATAAGCCCCCTGCTGGCGGACGAACTGCTGCTCCTGGATGCCGACGGCGAGTTCCTGGAAAAAAGCCTGCCGGGCCCCGGCGGAACGCGGGCGGAAGTCTTGCCCGACCCTCAATGGTTTCGCGCCGCCCTGGCAGCCAATGAGCCGGCCATCAGCAAGGTCATCCGCAACTCGGCGCAAGGCGCTCCGTTCATCGTCATCGCGGCCCCCGTAAACAATTCCGGAAACCGCAGCGCCGCCGTGCTGGCCGGAGTCTTCAAACTCGATGCTCCAGGCCTGCTCCAGGCCCTGCGGGACGACACGGGCATCAATACAGGCGGCCTGGTGCTGGTCTCACCCAAAGAGCGCACCATCATCGGCACCAGCAACACCGCGCGGCCGACGCCCCCCAGCGACAAGAACATGAACAGGCTGCTCGACCAGGCCTGGGCCGGCTACCACGCAACCGGCATCAGCATCGATGTCAACGGCGAAGAAGAACTGGCCGCGGCGGCCGGCGTTCCGGGCACGGACTGGTTCGTCGTGGCCCACTTGCCCACCGCGCAGGCATTCCTGCCGCTGCAGCTGCTGGAACGGCTCGCCATCCAGGGAAGCCTGGTGGGACTGGCGGGAATCCTGCTGATCATGCTGCTGATACTGCCACGCATGCTGCGCCCGCTTACCGGCACGGCTCGGGCCATGCGGGAAATCGCCGACGGCAAGCGCGAGCTCAAGCCGCTGCCGGTGCAGCGCAACGATGAAATCGGCAGCATGGTGCTGGGCTTCAACTATCTGGTAACACGCCTTGCCGAAAAAGAAGCCGCACTCCGGGAAAGCGAGATCCGCCTGTCGTTCCTGGCGCACCACGATTCTCTGACGGGCCTGTACAACCGGGCAATGCTGGAAGACCGCCTGCAGCACGCGCTGGATCGCGCCGCGCACAACGGCGCCCGGTTCGCCCTCCTGTTCTGCGACCTGGACGGATTCAAGGAAATCAACGACAGGCATGGCCACAAAACCGGCGATGTCGTGCTCACCCAAGTGGCAAGCCGCCTGCAAAAAGGCCGCAAGAACACCGACACGATCGCGCGCCTCGGCGGAGACGAGTTCATCGTCCTGCTGTCCGAACTCGACGACGCGCGCGGCGAAGCGGCCGCAACGGCAGTGCACTACCTGGAGCAAATCGGCAAACCCTACCGAGTCGGGGGCAAGACCTTCACCCTGAGCGTATCGATAGGCATCGCCTTGTTCCACCAAAGCGTAACGTCGGGTTCGCAATTGCTGTCGCAAGCCGACATCGCCATGTACCGCGCCAAACATACGGGCAAGGACGGGTACTGCTTCTTCGAGGAAAGCATGGCGGAATCCCTGGGCGCTGCGCCCACCGCCCAATGGATCACTGCCAGCCGCCTCCCAAGGCAAGAAACAGACTGATCTGGTCATCGCTCAATTGCGCTTGCGAGGCCGCCACGGCGCTTTCCGTACCGGCCAGTGTGCGCTGGGCATCCAGCACGGCAAGATAATCCGTCTTGCCCATCGCAAACAGCCGGCGCGCCTGGCCCACCGCCTCGGCGCCACGATCCCGGGCCGCGGCCAGCGCCGCCTGCCTATCCAGCTCGCGGGCATAGACGACCAGGGCGCTTTCCGTCTCGCGCAGGGCGCCCAGAACGCTTGCATCGAACCTGGCCAGATCGGCTTTCACATCGGCCTTGGCCTGGGCGATGCGCGCCTGGGCCGCCCCGCTATTGGGCAAGGTCCATGAAATCAGCGGCCCCAGGCTCCAGCTGAACGTGCCGGGCTCGCCGGCAAGATTGAACGGCCCGGCGCTGGCGCCCGACAAGCCGAGAGATATCCTGGGGTAAAGATCGCCCATGGCCACGCCTATGCGCGCGGTACTGGCCGCAAGCCGGCGTTCCGCCTGGCGGATGTCGGGGCGTCGGCGCAACAGCGCGGCGCCGTCGCCGACGGGAATGACGCGGGTCAAGCGCGGCGGCGCGGCGCACTCGAGCAAGGACGGCGGCATCGCCGCGGGCACGACGCCGGTAAGAGCGGCAAGCCGATATAGCGCGGTGCGCTGGCGCGCCTTGAAAGGCGGCAACGCCGCCTTCAAGAGCTCCAGCTGGCTGCCGGCGCGGGTAACGTCCAGCTTGGCGCCGCGCCCGGCCCGTTCCAGGCGCTGTACCGCATCCAGCGAATCGCGCTGGATCGCAACGGATTTTTGCGCCGAAGCCAGCTCCATACCGGCCGAACACATGTCGGCATAGGCGCGGGCGGTTTCCGCCACCACGGTGACCCGCACCGCGTCGTATGCCGCCTGCGCGGCCTGCTCGTCGCCTCGCGAGGCTTCAACGGCCCGGCGGATCTGGCCGAACAGATCCACTTGATACGCAATGCTGCCCCCTGCGCTGTACGACCACTGATCGGGCGGGCTGACATCGGGCTGCAATTCCTGCAAGCCCGATACATGGCCAAAAGCGGGCGAAGCCGAGACGCCGATCGACGGCTTTTGCCGGGACTGGACCTCTCGCATCGCGGCCCGGGCATGCTCGAGACTGGCCTGCGCAACGCGCAGATCGGTATTGCGGGCCAGGGCCTTTTCGATCAACCCGTCGAGCACAGGATCGTCATAGAGCTTCCACCACTTGCCGGGCAAGGGCGCCCGCTCGTAGGGAGCCTCGTTCTGCCCGGTAAACGGGCGAGAGACTTCGGCCTGCCTGGCCACCGCCGAATCCGGCACGCTGTAATCGGGCCCGACCGTGCCGCATCCGGCCAGCGCCAACGCCAGCAAGGGCATCAAAAGAATGCGGCGCCTCATGATGCATCCTTCGGCCGATCCGCCGCCCCCGCCTCCAACCCTCGCGCGCCACCGCCGTCGTTCGCATTGACGGCCACGGTGGCGGTCTGCCCGGCTACGAGACGCACGCCGCTGGGCACCTTGTCGATTCTTACGCGCACGGGAATGCGCTGCGCCAGGCGCACCCAATTGAAAGTGGGGTTCACGTTGGGCAGCAGATCGGAGCCAGTGCTGCGGTCGCGGTCGGCAATGCCCAAGGCAATGCTCTCAACCGTGCCCTGGATCGGGCTTGCATTCCCCATCAGGGTAACGTCGACCGGATCGCCGCGATGAATGCGGGCCAGCTTGGTTTCCTCGAAGTAGCCCTCGACATAGAACGACGAAGCGTCGATCAGGGCCATGACAGGCTTGCCCGCGCTGACATAATCGCCTGCGCGCAAATCCAGATTGGTGACGCGGCCGTCGACCACGGCCACGACCCGGCTGCGATCCAGGTTCAGCCTGGCGGTATTGAGCAACGCCTGGGACTGGGCCAGCGCGGCCTCGGCCTGCGCGAGCCTGGCCTGGCTCTGCTCGACGGCTTCGGCCGCAACCAGGGCGCCCAATGAACGATTGCGGCGCACATCCCGGGCAGCCTGGTCCCGCGCCGCCTCTTGTTGGCGCATCGATGCACGGGCCTGATCGTAGGCAAGCTGAAAGCGTGAGCGGTCGATCTCGAACAAGACGTCGCCCGCCTTGACGTCCTGGTTATCGTGCACGGGCACGGCCACGACCAGCCCCGCGACATCCGGGGCCACGTTCACGACGTAGGCCTTGACGCGACCATCGCGCGTCCAGGGCTCGACCTCGTAATGAACCCACAAGCGCCAGCCGGCGCAAACCGCCGCCGCCACGACGATGGCCGTAACGGCGAATCTGCCCAGGGCGGCGGGATGAAAGGGAAACGGCAGCTTCATTTCTTTAAACCATCAAAAACTTATAAATCTGTGGGAAAACGGACCACACGCCGAATAGCAGCACGACATACAACGCCAGATCGAAAAGCGCGGGATGCCATACCAAACGATAAAACCCCAGCCGGGCCAACGCGCCCGAGACAACCTTGACGATGAACAGCGTTACCGTACCCAGCACCAAAAGCCAAGGCACATAGATGCCGTAAATATTCAACTCGCCGATCATGATGACTGCATCCTCATTTGCATCTGCCCCGCGCCGGCCTCATACGCCATAGCCTGCGGGAACAGCCCGCGCCGAATCCCGACCAGCGCCACCATCGCCCGCCCCTTGGGCGCACCGGATGCCGACATGCCCGCCACGTCGGCCAGGGCGCTGTCCACTTTTTTCAACAACACGCCGGCCGCGCGATCCCGCTGCTTCGAGCCACCCTGAAAATAGGCGGCCAGCTCATCCAGCACATGCTGGATTTTTTTGCCGCTTTCCGGCGCCAAATGAAGCTTGACCCTTTGCAGCAAGGCAATATCGGCCCCCACCCGCAAATCCAGCATGGCGTCGGATGCCCCCGCATCATCGGGCTGTTGCGTAATGGCCAGCCGCGATTGCAGCAGGCCGATTCGATCCAGGATGCGGGCGGTGAACGAATTGGTGCGCGCCAGCCGATCGAGGCCGGCCAGCGTGGCAAGATCCCGCCGGTTGGCTTTTTGGATGCGGCCGGCGGCGCGTTCGGCGCTGATGGTGCGGAAAATGGCCGCATTGACAGCCGCCAGGCCAGTGCCCGCCAATTGCCCGATGATGCTGTTGGTAAATGAAATCAGATCCGCCGAATGCGCGTCCTGCAAGGCCAGCGCTCCCAACAGCCCGAACAAGACGGCCGTCACCTGCAACGCGATCACCGGCCTATGGATCAGGCACCCGATGACGAAGAAGCTCGGAAACAAAACCAGCACCAGCATTTCGAACGAATTGACCGTCGGCAGGATGACCAGCAAATACAGGGCGGACAGCGGCGCGGACAGCACGGTAAACACAAAGAACCTGCGGATGAACGGCACGGGATTATCCATGACCGAGAACAGGCAGCTGAACACCGCCGCCATCATGGCGGCCGTCGCGCCGTCCTTCCAGCCGGTCAGTATCCACAATGCACAGCATTCGACAATGGCGATCGCCGCCGCGGCGCCCGACAACAGCGCCAGGCCGCGATCCCGATGCAACACTACCCTGGCGGCATTGTGGCGCACCACGCGCTTTTCGTCCGCTGGCCGGCCGGCGTCGATGAGCCTGCGCAAACGCAGACACTGCTCGTAAGTCTTCGCCAGCTCGCGCAAGCGGGTTGCCAGGCTGGCCGCAAGCATGTCATGCCAGTCCGGCCGCGGCGGAATTTCCGCCAGGATGCGGCTCAGGGTTTCGCGTATTTCCCGCAATTGCTCCGGGGAGGCGTCGGCTCCCGCCTCGACCCATTGGGCAAGGCCGGACATGACGAGCCGCAGGTCGCCCGGCAGTTCGCGCCCATCGGACTGAAACGCGCGCACACGATCTTCGACCGCCGAGATGAGCGGCGTCAGAGCAACAATGCGATTCTGCAGGGCCCGCAAGGTTTGCGCGGACCATCGCAGGTTGTCGACCTCGAAAGGCACGTGGGTGGACAACAGCCGCAACTGGGTAATGTCGTTGGCCAGCAGGCCCCTGTCCTTGGCGCGCGTACCGATATCGATGCCGCGCAAGACGTCTCCTATCCAGGCTCGCGCGTCGGTCAGCGACCTGTCCAGCCCGGCCATCACCACGGGCCGTATCCCTTTCGGAAGTATCACACTATGGATAAAGGTTGCGCACACGATGCCAAGGCTGATCTCTTCGACCCGCGCCACGGCGGTATTGAAAACATCGGCGGGCTGCACTACCGAAGGAAAGCCGATCAGGGCGGCCGTATAGCCGGCCAGCATGAAGACATACGAACGTGGTGTGCGATCCAGCAAGGAAATGTACAGGCAAATCCCCAGCCAGCTTGCCATGGCCAGCGTCAACAGCTCGGGCGATTGACTAAGGCGAGGCACCATGAACACCGTGGCGGCCGAACCCACAAACGTGCCGCACAAACGATACAGCGCCTTGGAACGCACACTTCCCACCCAGGGCTGCGTTACCACGACGTAGGCCGTGGTGGCCGCCCAGAAGGGCCTGGGCAGATCGATGCTGTACGCCAGATAAAGCGCCAGCATTGCCGCCAGATAGCTTTTACCCGAGAACAACATCTCGCCGGGAGTGGGCCACTTCATTTTGCCGCCTTCACCTCCGCCTTGCCGGCCTCGGCCGCCAGGCCTGATTTAAGCGTGGCCAGCACCCGCAAAAAGGTATCGGCGTCTTCACGCGACACGCCGTCGAAGATGCGGCGGCGAAGATCCACCAGCAATGCCTCGACGTCCGCCACGACAGTGCGGCCCAGCTTCGTAAGATGCAAGGTTTTGGCGCGGCGGTCGTCGGGGTCGTCCTTGCGCGCCAGAAAGCCATTGGCTTCCAGTTGATCGAGCAGCCGCACCAGCGAAGGCGCTTCGATGCCCAGCTCTTCCGCAACCACCTTCTGCCGCACGCCGTCGCCCATCCTGCCCACTATCACGACCGGCCAGGCAGTGGCCGTCGACAGACCCAGTTCGGCCAGGGAGCCGTCGGCGGCCTGGCGGTAGGCCCGGCTCATGCGGGTCAGCGAGGTCGTCACGTCCATCAGGACGGGATCGGAAGGACGGCTATGGGTGCGTGTCATGGGCGATTCATGCGCGCGGCGGCCCGCGCGGCTCGTTAAGGTTTTTGTTAGTTAGCTATTAATTAGCTTGCTAACTATAAGTATAAAAACCCGCCTTATCGCTTGTCAACCATTTTGAAGAAATCAGGACTGGACCGCGGTCTCTTCCCCGGAGGAGTCCAGGCTGTGTATTTCAGCCCGCTTCCACCACAGCAGCAGCAGGCCCGGCGCGCCGATGAACACGGTCGCCACGAAGAAGGCGGGCCACCCCAGGCTTTCGACCAGCGGCGGCGTGAACGGCCCGGCCAGGTAGGTGCGGCCCACCGCGGACAGGGCCGACAACAAGGCGAACTGGGTCGCCGAAAATTCCTGCTTGCACAATGCCATCAGCAGGGCAACGAAAGCCGCCGTGCCCAGGCCGCCGCAAATGTTCTCGAAAGCCACCACCAGCCCCATCGAGTAGATATGGGGCGGCGTCACCGCCAGCACCCAATACCCGAAATTGGAAACGGCCTGCAAAATGCCGAATATCATCAGCGACCGGTACAGGCCCAGGCGCGCCATGATGGAGCCGCCCGCCAGCGCCCCCCCGATGGTGGCGATCAGCCCGAAGATCTTGTTGACCATGCCGACTTCTTCGGGGCTGAAGCCCGCGCCGCGAATCAGGAAGGTCGTGGACAGCGCCCCCGCAAAGGCGTCGCCCAGCTTGTACAGGACGATCAGCAGCAGGATGAGCACGGCGCCGCGGCGGCTGAAGAACTCCGACAGCGGCTCGACGACAGCCAGGGCCAGCGTGCGGGGCGCCTTGGCCGCGACCTCGGGTTCCGGCGCCAGCAGCGTGGCCAGCGTGCACAGCAACATGAACATACCCATGAGCACGTAGGTGTAGCGCCAGCCGAGCCAGGTTCCGGCCAGCACCAGCGCCAGCCCGCCCGACACGATCATGGCGATCCGGTAGCCCATGACCTTGACCGCCGCCCCGGCCGCGCGCTCGCTGTCGTGCAGCACGTCCGTGCTGTAGGCGTCGAAGGCGATATCCTGCGTGGCGGACAAGAACGCTACCACCACCGCCAATACCGCCAGCCACGCCAGCTCGGTCGAAGGCGAGAAAAAGCCCATGGCGGCGATCGCAAGGGCCAGCAACACCTGGCAAATCAGAATCCAGCCGCGCCGCCGCCCGAGTATGGGCGGCGCATACCGGTCGACCAGCGGAGCCCACAGGAACTTGAGCGTATAGGCGGTGCCGACCAAGGTCAGAAAACCGATGTTCTGCAAAGAGACGTTGGATACCGTGGCCCAGGCCTGCAGGGTTCCGCTGGTGAGAGCCAGCGGCAGGCCGCTGGCAAAACCCAGGATCAATAAAGGGATGACTCGCGGACTGGCATAGACGTTGGACGGCGATACGATGATCAGCTCCTTTTGCCCTCGACCCAATTGGGGGATTCAAACCGGTACACCGCCAGCGTGCTGCGCCAGCCCGGCAGGAACTTGACCTCGCGGTCGTCATTGAAGGTTGCCAGGTGCGTAATGCGCAAATCCAGCGAGGCCGCCAGATCCTGGAAGTCCTTCAGCGTACACAAATGGATGTTGGGCGTGTTGTACCACTGATAGGGCATTTCGCCCGTGACCGGCATATGCCCGCGCAGAATGGACCAGCCATGCGGCCAATAGCCGAAATTGGGAAAGGACACAATGCCGAAGCGCGCAACCCTGGCCATTTCGCGCAGGATGTGCTCGGTGCGATGCATGGACTGCAGGGTTTGCGACAGCACCACCGAATCGAACTGCATGCCGTCGAACAGCGCCAGGCCCTCTTCCAGGTTCTGCTGGATGACCCGCACGCCGCGGCGCACCGATGCGATGACCCGCTCGTCATCCAGTTCGACGCCAACTCCATCGACGTTTTTATGGTCGCGCAAATACGCCAGCAGCGTGCCGTCGGCGCAACCCAGGTCCAGAACCCGGGTGTTCGGCTCGATCCAGCTGGCTATGCGCACCAGGTCCTGACGAATGGCGCCACGCGCGGTATTGGCGGGCTTGGAGGCGGACAAGGTGCTCATGCCAGGACTCCTGTGGTGGACTGGCGCTCGGGCAAGCCGAGCTTGGCCGCGATCTGGTCGTAATAGCCCTGTACCACGGCATGGTAGCGGGCGTCGTCCAGCAAGAAGGCATCGTGGCCGTGCGGCGCATCGATCTCGGCATACGTGACGGCCCGCTTGCTCTTGAGCAGGGCGCTGACGATTTCGCGCGACCGTGCCGGGGGAAAACGCCAGTCGGTGCCGAACGACACGACCAGGAACTCGGCCTGCGCCACGCTGAGCGCCTGGGCCAGGTCGCCGCCGTAATGGCGGGCGGGATCGAAATAATCGAGCGCGCGGGTGATCAGCAAATACGTATTGGCGTCGAAATACGTGGAGAATTTTTCGCCCTGGTAACGCAGATAGGACTCGACCTCGAATTCGACGTCATACCCGTAGTGGTATTCGCCGTTTTCCGCGGGCGCGCGCTGATTGCGGCCGAACCGCTCGTCCATGTCGTCGTCGGACAAATACGTAATATGAGCCAGCATGCGCGCCACCGACAGGCCCCGCTTGGGCACGGTGTCGTAGGCGTAATAATCGCCGCCGTGAAAATCGGGATCGCTGATGATGGCGCGGCGCGCCACTTCGTTGAAGGCAATGTTCTGCGCCGTCAATCGCGGGGTGCTGGCCACGACCACGCAATGCCCCACCCGGTCGGGGCAACTGACGGCCCATCCCAGGGCTTGCATGCCCCCCAGCGACCCGCCCATGACGGCGGCGAACTTGCGTATGCCGAAATGATCGGCCAGCCGCACCTGGGCATCGACCCAATCGCGCACGGTAAGTATGGGGAACCCCGCCCCCCACGGCCTGCCGGTGGCCGGGTTGATGCTGGCCGGCCCGGTCGAGCCGAAGCACGAGCCGATATTGTTCACGCCGATGACGAAGAACCTTTCGGTATCGACGGCCTTGCCAGGACCCACCATATTGTCCCACCAGCCGATATCCTTGGGATTGGAGGCGGAAATCCCCGCCACATGGTGCGAGGCATTCAGGGCATGGCAAACCAGCACGGCATTGCTGCAATCGGCGTTCAGCGTGCCGTAGGTTTCGACCGCCAGCTCGTAGCTGGGCAGCACTTGGCCGCTGGCCAGAGGCAGGGGCTCGTGGAACGCGATGGTGCGGGGGGAGACAATGCCGACGGAGCCGGTGGGAACGATGCTGCCGGAAGCGGTGTCCGGGTTGGCGGCGCCGGGCTCGGAATAGGTTGTTGACTGGACCATAAGGACCTCTTTAGCTGGATTTATGAGGCGCCCGCAAGCAGATCAAGCAAATCGGCGCTATAGGAATCACGAAGCTGCATTTTATCACTTTCTGTTGTTACACCCCGGACATGGAATTGTCCTTGCCCGTTTTACCTTCCTGGCAATAATTGATACATTCATTCATAAATAGTAAAACAACCACAAGCATATCAATACTATGGAGACACTACTGATGAAGACCCTAACCCCCAGGGAATTGACATGTCTTGGCTGGGCCGCCATTGGTAAAACAAGCTGGGAAATGGGCGTCATACTTGGGTTGACCGAACGCACCGTAAACTTTCATATCCATAATGCCTGCAAGAAGCTGCAGGTGCACAGCCGCCAGGCGGCCATCACCGCCCTGCTCCGCGCCGGCATGCTGCCAAACATTACCGGACACCCGCCGCCAGCGCCTTCAAAAACTCCCGCGCCTGCGACTCCGGAAATGCGTCTGCACGAGCCGTCACCATTCCCTCGACCAGCGCATGCGGCAGCACCCAAGTCATAGCCTGCAACCGCATCGCCCCCTTGCCCGCATCCTTGCCCATAATTTCAAAAGCTTCGCCGAAAGCCGGCAGTTCGGCGGGAATTTCCGCGCCCAGGTTCTGATAGAACGAAGCCATGACCGTCTGCCCCATTTTGGTGCGCGCCGCCTCATCATCCGCGAGGGCGGCGGGCAGCGGCGCGTATCCGACCGCAAACACGGCCCCGTTCACCGTGGCGGCCGTCAAGGTGAACTCGACCGCATGGCCCGCAAAGTTCAAGCTGCGTTTCGCAGTTTCCGGCTTGTCCGGGAAAGTCGCCCGGACCATGCCGCCGGCCACCGGCACCTGGCGCCAGTTGTACTCCGGCGAGCACCCCGCCAGCAGCCCCAGCACCAAGATCATCAAACAGGCAAACCGCGCCATGGCTATCCTTTTTCACGTTCAGCACCCGCCCTGCAAAGCGCCGGCCAGCGGATCAGGCTTGCGAACGATGTGCATGCAATAAATTGTGCGCGTATTTTAAGGTGTCGGGTAAAATTCGCAGCGATACCTTTGAAAAGACACCCGCATGACACAACGCACCCAACGCCATTCCGTACTGCGCTCGCACCTTCCTGTGCTGGCCAGAATATTACGCGGCATTGAAAAAGAAGGCTTGCGGGTGGATGCTCAGGGGCTGCTGGCCGCCACGCCGCATCCGTCGGCGCTGGGCAGCGCGCTTACCAATCCGCGCATCACCACCGACTATTCCGAAGCATTGCTCGAGCTCATAACCGGCACGCACGCCACAGTGCCCTCGCTGCTGAGCGAGCTCGAAGACGTGCACCGGTTCGTTGCCAGCCAGCTCAAAGGCGAAATCATCTGGAACCAATCCATGCCGGCCCACCTGCCGGCCGAGGCCGACATCCCCATCGCCTGGTACGGCAGGTCGAACACCGGCATGCTCAAGCACGTGTACCGGCGCGGCCTGGCCGAACGCTACGGCAAGGCTATGCAATGCATCGCGGGCGTGCACTACAACTTTTCCGTGCCCGACGAATTCTGGGACATCCTCGATACCGAAGGCGCCACCCAGGAAGAAAAGCGCTCCAAGGGCTATATGGCCCTCATCCGCAATTTCACGCGGTATTCCTGGCTGCTCATGTATTTGTTCGGCAACTCGCCCGCCGTCTCGGCCAGGTTCCTGGAAGGCGTCACCCACGACCTGTCGACACTGGACGACGACACGCTGTACCTGCCGTATGCCACCAGCCTGCGCATGAGCGACCTGGGCTACAACAACAAGGCCCAGTCCGACCTCGAGCTTTGCTACAACGACATCGAAACCTTCCTGAGCCGGCTGTACGTGGCGGTAACCACGCCCTGGCCGCCCTACCAGGCCCTGGGCACGCACCGCAACGGCGAATGGATCCAGCTCAATACCAATCTGCTGCAAATCGAAAACGAGTACTACTCCAGCATCCGCCCCAAACGCACCACCGAACGCTGCGAAAGGCCTTCGACGGCGCTGGCCGCGCGCGGCGTGCAGTACATCGAGGTGCGCTGCCTCGACATCGACCCCGCCGCCCCCACCGGCATCACGGCGCAGACCAGCCACTTCATGGACGCCTTCCTGCTGTTCTGTGCCGTGGAAGACAGCCCCTTCTTCCCCCAGAACGGCTTTTGCCACGACAGCCAGGACAACTTCGGCCTGGTGGCGAAAATGGGGCGCAAGCCTGGGCTGGCGCTCGTCAAAAGCAACAAGCCCATCAGCCTAATGGACTGGGCCAGCGAAATCCTCGAAGGCATGCTGCCCTACGCCGACCTGCTCGACGCCACCTACGGCGGGCAAAACCACGTGCAGGCAGTGCTTGCGCAGCATCCCAAAGTCTCGAACCCCGAAGCCACGCCTTCCGCCCAGTTGCTGCAACACCTGCGCGACGAAGGCATAGGCCTGCACGACTACACGCTGCGCCAAAGCCGCGCCCACCACGAGTGGCTGCGCGCCAAGCCCCTGGGCGCCGCGGTGCAGGAACAATTCATGAGCGATGCGGCCCAATCGCTGCGGACCCAGCTGCAAATCGAACAAAGCGACACCGAAAGCTTCGACGAATACGTGGCCCGCTACCACGCCGGCCTGAAAAACCCCGTATCGACCGTGCACTCTTGATCGCCCGGCCCACTCCGGGAAACGCACGAGCTGGGCGCCCCAGACCGGATAGCGACTGCCGCATCATGAAGCGGAGCGCATTTCGCGCGCTTCTTGCAAGAAAGCATCGAGCAAGCGCCGCGCCGGCAAAGTAAGGGGCGCGTCCGCCCGTGTCACGATATGAATTGTCGTATTCGGCAAGGGATCCTCGATAGGCAGATCTATCAGATCCGTCCGCGGGCCATAGCGATCAAAGAAGCCGCGCGGCATGATTCCCACCACGTTCAGGCGCGGCATCAATCCCAGCAATGTCGAGAACGACTCGCACTCCAAGCGAACTTTGGGTGTTGCAAGGCCAAAGGCTTCGAAACGCAGCCGGACCGGATCGCCCGGGCCGCCTGAAGGGCCGGTCAGCACCCACGACGCATCGACCAGATCTTTCAGTCGCTTTGCTTTCGATAAAGGGTGGCCCCGCCGCGCGGCAATAACGTCCTGGCTGTCAAACAAAGGCTGGACAACGAGGTCGGGGCCGACCCCTTCGACCGGCAGCGGGCCGATCGCCAAGTCGAGTTCGCCCGCTCGCAACTGCCGCAGTGCAAATGGGTAAAGCGCGTCTCGCATGCGCAGCCGCACCTGAGGCCACCGCGCGCTGAACCGCGCGATGGCTCCCGGCGCAAGAAGGATTGCCGCCGCGGGAGACAGGCCCATGGTCACCAATGCGGTCGCGTGCCGCAAATGCCAATCCACTTCTTCTTTGGCGCGGGCCAGCTCGCGCACAACGGAAGCCGCGCGGGCGGCCACCAGTTCGCCGGCCGGGGCCAACCGCACACCCTTGGCACTGCGCAGCACAAGAGCCGTGCCGAATTCCTCTTCAAGCTGCCGCAGGGATTTGCTGAGCGCCGGCTGGGTGACATTAAGAACTTCCGCCGCCGCGCGCAGGCTTCCGGTCTCGGCAAGCGTCAAAAGCAGGTGCATGTGTTGCAAGCGCATAACGGGCTCCCAGGTGATAACCCATGGTAATCGATATCAAAATAATGCACTACTGCCCGCATGAGCAGCCTCCTAAAATCGGTCCATAAAAAAACACATTCAACAAATTGCGGAGGAGACTATGACCCGCTCTGTAAAGAACATTCTCTTCATCATGTGTGACCAGTTGCGCGCAGACCACTTGTCGTGCTTCGGCCACCCCACGCTGAAAACCCCGCACCTCGACGCGCTGGCCGAACGCGGCATGCTCTTCGAGAGGGCCTATGTGCAATCGCCCGTGTGCGGACCGTCCCGCATGAGCTATTACACAGGCCGCTATGTGCATTCACACGGCGCAAGCTGGAATTTCGTGCCGCTCAAGGCAGGCGAAATGACCATCGGCGATCATTTGCGCCCGCTGGGCGTACGATCTGTACTGGTCGGCAAGACCCATATGCGCGCCGACCTGGCCGGCATGTCGCGCCTGGGCATCGACCCCGAGTCGCCCATAGGCGTGCGCATCTCGGAATGCGGATTCGACCCCTACGAACGGGACGACGGCATTCATCCCTATTCCGGCCACGACCCCGACCCTTCATACAACGACTACCTGCGCCAAAACGGCTTCGGCGGCGACAATCCTTGGGAAAGCTGGGCCAACTCGACCAAGGACGATGACGGCAACATCCGTTCCGGCTGGTTCCTGAAGTACTCGAACCGGCCCGCGCTCATTCCCGACGAGCACTCGGAAACTCCCTACATCACGCGCCGCGCCATGGACTTCATCGCCGAAGCCGGAGAACAGCCATGGTGCCTGCATCTTTCCTACATCAAGCCGCACTGGCCGTACATCGTGCCGGCACCCTACGCCACCATGTACAAGCCCGAAGACGCGCTGCCCGTCGTGCGGTCCGAAAGCGAACGCAATGACCCGCATCCGGTATACGGCGCCATGATGAACCATCGTGTCTCGCGCACATTCTCGCGGGACGGCGTACGCGATGCAGTCATGCCGGGCTATATGGGCCTTATCAAGCAGATCGACGACCAGCTCGGCCTGCTGTTTGCCTTCCTCGAAGAGCGCGGGCTCATGGACACGACCATGATAGTGTTCACCTCGGACCACGGCGACTATATGGGCGACCACTGGATGGGGGAGAAAGACTTCTTTCACGAGCCGGTCATCCGAGCGCCCCTGATTATTTACGACCCGGACTCGCGCGCCGACGCCACACGCGGCACGCGCTGCGATGCACTGGTGGAAGCCGTCGACCTGGCCCCCACTTTCCTCGATGTCTACGGGGGGCCGCCCGTACCTCATGTCATCGACGGGCGCTCGCTGCGGCCGCTGCTGTTCGGCAACCGGCCCGCCGACTGGCGCAAAGAGGTCGTCTGCGAATACGACTATGCCTTCCAGGACTCGCGCATAGAACTAGGCACGAAACCGCGCGACGCCTGGCTGCGGATGATCTTCGATGGCCGCTGGAAATACGTCATCGCCGAGAACTACCGGCCTTTGCTGTTCGACCTGCAGTCCGACCCCCACGAGTTCATCGATCTGGGCGCCTCGCCCCTGGACGAGCATGTCGCAGTGCGCGCGCGTTTGCACGAAGCCCTATTTCGCTGGGCCCGCCAGCCGCGCCAGCGCGTCACGGTTCCCGACGGAGCTATTGAATCGACCGAGGTGCAGCCCCGGATTTCCGAAGGCGGCATCTTGATCGGCTACTGGGACGAAGAAGATCTGGCGCAGGCGCGCCAGCAGTTCAAGCCGCGGTTCGCCTCGACCAACCCCCTGGTGACAGAGACATTGAATCGACTGGCGACACTACAAGGAGACAAAGAAAATGCATGAAACCCCCGACATTACCCGCAACCACACCGGCATCGACGGCGTATCCTGGAATATCCTGGGGCAAGTCTATGTGCCCAAACAAGTCAGCGACGACTGTTTTGCGTGGCACGCAACGTTCCCCGTAGAAACTTTCGTGCCACCACACATGCATCCGAAGCAAGACGAATACATTTTCGTGCTGGACGGCCGCATCGACCTGCTGCTTGATGGGAAGAAGACGTCCGCCTCCTCGGGAGACCTCGTTCGCATGCCACGCGGCCTGCCTCATGCGTTCTTCAATAACTCGGGAGACCCCGTCACCGCCCTCTTCTGGGCAGCCCCGACCGGCAGGCTGCTGGAGCTTTATCGCCGCATCCACAATATGTCCAATCCGGCCGAGGTAGTACAGGTAGCGCGCGAATACGACGTCCTGTTCTACCCTCCCGTATCGGCAGCGGCCTGAGTGGAGTAGCACGATGACGACTCTATCGAATGCCGTTACACCGGCCAATGCAATCCAGTTATCCGTACGCGGCAGAGCCTGGCTGGTTACGGCGATGCTCACCGGATTCATGATTCTGAACTTCGGCGACAAGGCCGTCCTGGGACTGGTGGCCAAACCGGCCATGGCAGAGCTGGGACTCACGCCGGTGCAGTTCGGCTTCATAGGCAGCAGCTTCTTCTTTCTGTTCAGCCTGAGCGCCATCGTGGTCGGCGCCATCGCCAGCCGCGTGTCGAGCCGCTGGCTGATTCTGGTTCTGGCGCTGATCTGGGCCGCCGCCCAGTTTCCCTTGCTTTCGGGAGGCGCCGCCGTCCTTCTAGCCAGCCGCATCATTCTCGGCGCCGGCGAAGGCCCCGCGCTGCCGGTGGCCTTGCATGCCACCCATCACTGGTTTCCCGCGCACGAACGCGCCCTCCCCAGCAATCTGATCGCCATCGGACCAACCGTGGGCGCGGCCATAGCCGCCCCCGCCTTGTCATGGATTATTGCCTCGCCATCCCTGGGCTGGCGGTGGGCCTTCGTATTCCTTGGCTTCGCCGGCCTGGTATGGAGCATAGCCTGGCTATTCGTAGGCCGCGACGGCCCCTACCAATGCGCCAACGCAGGCAGCGAAGGCATGGCCATCACCACCTCGGCCACCGAGAAGCTCAAAGCCGTGCCTCTATGGCGAGTTTTTACCTGCAGGTCGTGGCTGATCGCCATGGCAGCCGGCTTTACCTGCTTCTGGGCGCAAGGAGCCATGACAACCTGGGTGCCGCAATACATCGGCGGCGTATTGAAGATAGAACAGTCGCAGGTGGGGCTCATCTATGCACTGCCATGGCTGTTCGGCACGCTGCTGCTGGTCGGCCTGGGCTTTTTGGGACGCCATCTCATGCGCAACGGCGTCACCGCCCGCTGGGCGGTGGGCGGGCTGTTCGGCGGCTCGCTGGCGGTCTCCGGAATCTGCCTGCTGCTGTTGCCGCATACTTCTGGATTGCAAGCCATAGCCGCCATGACTGTCGGCTGGGGTGCGTTCCTGGTATTCCCAATGGCGCCAACCGCCATTGCGTTCGCCGTCAATCCAACCCAGCGGGCCATCGTCATATCGACCTTGGTCGGGATTGCGTCCATTGGAGGGGTGATCGCCCCCGCCGTGGTCGGATGGCTGGTCCAGCAGGCCGGATACGGCGCGGCAAAAGCCACAGCCATTGGCAACAATACCGCCTTGCTGGCCCAGGGGCTGGGGAGCGCCTTTACGCTGACAGGCCTGCTGTTGCTGGTCGCCGGCATCGCCGCCGTCTGGTGGATCAACCCCGAGCAGGCTTGCGAACGGCTGCAACGGCACGCGGCTGTTGACCGCTAACGCCAGAAAGGCGGACCGCTGCGTCGTGCTTGGCTCCATGCCCGCACGACGCCGGCTGCCACACTGTATGGTCTTGATTCAGGGCGAACCGCAAACCCGTCCTAGCTGCTGCAGGTCTTGCCCATATTGTTCGCGATGATCTGCCGATCCGCGTCGTCCGTCTTGCCGTCGTGGTTGAAGTCGTACCAGCTCGATTGGCCATTGTTCAGTTGGCTGAGTTCCTTCCAGTTGGCCAGGTCCTTGGCATCCACCACCCGGTCGCGGTTGCCGTCGCCGGGGCAATTGACGCTGTCGTAGTTCGCGTTGTAACTGGCCACGGCATCGTGCTTGTCCATTTCGGACCTAAGGTTGGCGTAGGCCTGCTGCTGCTCGCCGGTCAGCGACGACGTATCCAAAGGCGGCGTGGTTATCGCCACCAACTCGCTGCCTTCCTTGTCCAGCTTGGGATTGGGGGTGGCAGTGTCGATCTGGTAGAACTCGTCCTTGACGTCGTAGCCGGTGGGGCTGTAGCTGTAATCGACGGGATCCGCGGCGGTGCCCATGGCCGGCACGCACTCGTTGCGCGTCTGGCGCACCAGCTTGTAGGTACCATCCGTGACTGCCTTGGTGGCGTAAGGCAGGAAGGTGGTGCCCTCGTTCCCGTGGGCCAGGCGGTAGGCCTGGACCTGGCAGCAATTGTGGTACCCCGTTGCGGGAACGTCGTCGGTTTCGCCGGCGGTCAGATTATCGCCGTACCAGATGCCGCCTTGCGTCACGCAAACCCCCTTTTGTGGAAAGAGCGTCGTGCAGACGTTGTTGGCGGCGGGGATCACGCAGGGATATTCGTTTGCACCTGCGTCAACCGCCCTCTCGTTGGTGCCCATTTCAGTGAAGTTGGTGCTGCGGATGCTTGCCTGCCCGGGATTGGTCAGGTAGGCCAGCATGGGCTGCCCGTCGATCGGGTCGTTGGCCGGGATGGCCTTGTCGACGTCGGCGCCCGCGATTTCGGCAAACAGCCTGTACAGGTCGACCGAGCCCACCATGGACGGCACCTCGCGCCCCGGCGAGGCGACCATGGGGCCTGCCACCATCAGCGGCACCCATACGCCGGTCTGATAAGGCGAAGCCTTGGCGCGGGTGGGGTCGAACTGGCCCGGCGCGGTGAATTTGACGCTGTTCACGTAGGTGCCGTTATCACCCATGACCACGACCACGGTGTTGGTCTGCTCGGGGTGGTAGTCCAGCGTGCCGTCGCTGTTGTACTTGGCCAGGTTCAGGCCTACCAGCAGGTCGCCGATCTTCTTGTCCAGGGCCTCGATCATGAGGTTGGTGATGAGGTGGCTGTCGATCACGTCGGTAATCTGCGTTGCCACCGGCGTATTCTCCGAGTCGGCGTGGGGCGAACACACCAGATTGTCGTTGCGCCCCGGCGTGCCGTCGGCGATCAGCGATACTGGCGGCACCTGCAGCGGCGCATGGATGGCCGAATAACCCACGGTAAGCATCCAGGGCTTGTCGCCGGATTGCTGCTTGGCCCATTCGAGCGCACGGTCGGTTTCCAGAATGCTGCGATAGCCGCGCGAGGAAGGGTCGGAGGCCGGAATGACGTAGCCGTTGCCCTGGGCCGTGCTCTTCACCCACCGGCCGGTGTAGTAGCCGTTTTGCGCCGTGAAGTCGATATAGTTGGGCACCGTGGACTGGCACGACTGGTTCGGGTCGAGGATGCCGCCGCGCTCCATGCAGCTGCGGCCCGGCGTGACGACGTCGCCGCCTATCGATATTTGCGAGCAACTGCCGTCGGCCAGGTAGCAGGCTCCGGAATCGGCGCCATTGCTTCCGGATATTTTGGTCGTGGGGATGAAACCGCACTTATAGGGCCCGCTATCGACATCGGCGCCCTTGGTCGTAAGGCCCGCCCGGGTATCGATGTTGTAGGGCGCGCCGTCCAGGAAGCCGTCGAAATAATCCCAGCCCAGCTTCCACATGCTGTTGTAGCCATAAGGCAGGTTGTACGAGCCGTTCAGGTCCGACCCGGTCAGATGCATCTTGCCGATCAGCGCATTGGTGTAGCCTTGCGTTTTCAGCAGCTTGGGCAACGTCATGGCATAGGGCGACGTTGATGAGTTGGCCAGGTCGGTGGCCACCAGCGCGTTCAGGATGTTGTCTTGGGACGGATAGCGCCCGGTGAAGAAAGTGGCCCGGGTGGGCGTGCAATCGGGCATGGCCCACGCATTGCGGAACAGCACGCCGGCGCGGGCGATGGCGTCCATATTGGGCGTTCTGGCCGGAGAAGCGCCGCCGTAGCCATAGGATTTCATTTGATCGACGCCCAGGTCGTCCAGCACGACGAAGAGGATGTTGGGCTTGCCCTTGGCAACCTTGCCGCTGCCGGAATCATCGGAACATGAAGCCAATAATAGTACGGCTGTAGCCACCAAAGCCGCTGCGGATACTGGCCGGAATAATTTTTTGATCATGGATGCCCCCTCTCTTCTTTACGAAAAGAGTAACAATTTGTCTTTCCCGTGACAACCCCCAACATTAAAGAAACAACATGTAACTTAAGAATCAACAAAAACCAAAACGATATCCTGACGAAGCAGGAATGTTCCGGCCCACGCCCGGCTTCGCCGCCGGACGGGAGGCGACGATCAGGCGTGTTCCGCGCCTGGATGATATGCCTTCACGCGGCGCAGGGTGTTCTTGTCCGTATGATGCATTTCCCTGCCGGTCGCAGCCAGCCTCAGGATCAGGTCCGGCTCATGGGTGAACGTGCCATCGTCGTTGAACGTAATGACGCTCTTGAAGCCCTTGAGCTCCGCGCGCTCCAGCAAATACTTGTTCTGCAGGATGCCATAACAGGGATCGCCCGGCGTGGCATCGAAGTGCAATACCTTGTCGCCGGGCTTGGCGCTCGAACCGGCCTGGACGGGTCGGTGCTTCGAAAGTTTTCTCTTGTAGCGCCCATGGAAAGCTGATTAAATAAACTCCGACAAGCTTTCTCGCTTCATGACTAATTAAGTGAAATATTTCACTTTTTATTGGAACCAGCGGACAACGCCGTACGCACAAAGAATGAAGCCTGATTCCAGCAACATCCCCCCCTCCAGCAAATAAGAATGAAATATTTCATTAAAAGGGACGACGAATGGCATTGGCAGCGCGCGAAATGGAATTCGACGTAGTCGTCGTCGGAGGCGGCGGAGCGGGGTTGCTTGCCGCCGCCGAGGCAGGACGTCTGGGATGCAAGGTTTGCGTCCTGGAAAAGGACTCGGTGCTTGGTGGAACGACGGCGATGTCGGTAGGTTCCATCATGGCTGCCGGAACAAGGCTGCAACGACAAGATGGGGTCGTGGATTCGCCTGAAGCGCACGCTCGGGATTTGGCCGCGATCTGCGCTCAGCTGGGCTTGCATGACAATGCCGAATTGCGTAGCCTCTACACAAGCCACGCAGCCGAGACAGTGGATCTGCTGGAATCGATTGGTGTTGTATTTACTCGGCCCATGCCACAGCCGCCACATGAAAAGCCGCGGCTGCATCAGGTTATTCCTGGCTCAAGGTCTTACATTCACCACCTTGAAAAATATTGCCGCAAGCAAGCCGTCTCACTGATGGTCGGCACCCAGGCGGATAGCCTGGTATGCCGGCAAGGCCGCGTCACCGGCGTCAAAGCGCGCGATGCCGCGGGAGAGTTCACAATTGCCGCAAGGCGCGCCGTGGTGCTGGCCTCCGGAGACGTGGCGGGAGATACCGAGTTGCTCCGCGCTTATGCAGCAACCGGCCTCGAAGGCGTCAGGCCAATCAACCCGGTCTGCGCCGGCGACGGCCATCGAATGGCCGCCACAATAGGCGCACATATCGTCCCGCGGAGGGACTTCAGCGCCGCCAGCCTCGCCCATATACGTTTCCTGCCCCCAGCCAGGAAAAACCTCGTCCAGCGGATTCCTCCCTATGCCCCATTGGCGCGGCTGGCAAAACTGGCCATCGACCATGCGCCCCCCGCGTTGATCAGGCCCTTCGTTCTTCAATTCCTGACTACCGCGCTCGCTCCCGACCGAGGGATATTCCAGAACGGCGCCCTTCTTGTGAACCTGAACGGCCAACGCTTTGCCGATGAACTCAGCGGGCCCCGCGTCAACGACGTCGGCCAGCACGACCACAAAGTGGCGGAATCGGGAGATGAGAGCGCCGCCCCCAGCCTGCTGCTGGCCCGGCAACCAGAAGCGCTTGGCTACCTTGTCTTCGACCATCGCCTTGCCGCCGTCTTTTCGAAATGGCCTCACTTCATTTCGACAGCGCCCGGCGTGGCATACGCCTACCTGGACGATTACCGCAAGGCAAGACCCGACCTGTTTCATACCGCCCGGACGTTGGAGGCCCTTGCGGAGATTCTACGCATGCCCGCAGGCAGCCTGCATAAAACCGTTGCCGAAGCGAACAGCCGGCACACGAATCACCCGCTCGCGCAAGCGCCCTTCTATGCGCTCGGCCCCGTCACCGCATGGATACTGGTGACGCCGGTGGGATTGAAAGTCGATGACCAGCTTAGGGTGCTGCAAGAGGACGGCTCTCCGATTGCAGGACTGTTCGCGGCGGGAGGCGCCGGCCAGGGAGGATTCACCTTGACAGGCCACGGCCATGGCCTGGGCTGGGCCTTCACCTCGGGCATGCTGGCGGGCCGCAACGCGACTCATGGAGAAGGCATGTGATCTACGAATACGCGATACGTCCAATCCTGTTCAATTTCCCTCCCGAGACCGCCCACTCGGGCACTTTGCGCATTGCGGGCGCCCTGGCGCGAACAGGAATCATGGGCAAAACGATCGAACGCGCGTTGAGCCTGGAGGACAAGCGGCTGGCCGTCTCCATTGCTGGATTGGAGTTTCCCAACCCCATCGGGCTGGGCGCGGGCATGGACAAGAATGCCATCTCCCTGCCTTTCCTCGGCCAGCTTGGCTTCGGTGTAATGACCCAGCGGAACTTGCTCAGTTCATGCGGCTAATGCAAATGCTTGTGCCGGGGTTTTCATGGCCAACGCCTGGTGTGGGCGCCGGTGATTGTAAAAGCGTATCCAGTCGCCAATGACACGGCTGGCATGCTGTATGGATTCGAAGCGGTGCCGATGGGCACATTGTTCTTTAAGCGTCCTGATAACACGCTCGACCATGCCATTCTGCTGTGGGCAATGGGGCGTAATGAACTCTTGACGAAGGCCATAGCTGCGCACCAGTGCGGTATAGCTGCGAGAGGTAAACACAAGCCCATTGTCTGACCGTAGCAAGAACGGCTCAGGAACACGGCCTAGGGTTCCAAATCGGGCTATCAAGGCATGCTCCAGAGCGCTGCCGGCAGTTGTGGCCTTGCCGCGGCGAGACAGATGCCAGCCCAGCAATTCACGAGTATGGCAGTCAATGACCAAGGCCAGTGTTGCCCAGTTATCGCGGCCCGCCCAGATGCGGCACAGGTCCGTGGACCAACGCTCATTAGGCATGCTCGCCACCGACGGCAAGGCTTGGATGCGAGGCCTAAAGCCAATAGCTCGCTTCTTGACCGGTAATCCCCCCAGAAAAGGAACGGTCTTAAAGGTAGAATTTTCTAATAGCAGTATTCAGGAAATTTTGCATGAAGACCTCACGCTTTACCGACAGTCAGATTATTGCCATCCTCAAGCAGTCCGAAGCTGGCACACCGGTGCCAGAGCTTTGCCGAGAGCACGGTATGAGCAGCGCTACGTTCTATAAATGGCGCGCCAAGTACGGCGGCATGGATGCAGGCCTAATGTCACGCATGAAGGAGCTGGAGGCGGAGAACGCCCGGCTTAAAAAG